>Ga0207013_1153_pt1 | contig 16683 bp, 13 predicted proteins | sample Alteio_BWMinCont_55_FD_153501 | JGI IMG/M metagenome (GOLD analysis project Ga0207013, IMG submission 153501) | Enriched cells from forest soil in Barre Woods Harvard Forest LTER site, Petersham, Massachusetts, United States -... | ecosystem: Environmental > Terrestrial > Soil > Temperate forest >...
TCATCACTTGCGAAGCGCCCTGCACATCGATGTCGAGCAGCAGATCCTTCCCCACCGCCTTCGCGTGGCTCAACGCTGAAACCGCCGTTCCATAATAATTCCCGAAGACTTCCGCCCACTCCAGGAAGTCTCCCTCGGCAATCATCCTCTCAAACTCCGCCTTTGTTGTGAAGTGATACTCGCGTCCATCCTCTTCGGATCCTCGCGGCGGCCGCGTCGTATACGAAATAGAGAAGTCCAACCCTTCTACCAACGTCCGCAACTGACTCACCAGCGTCGACTTTCCCGAACCCGACGGCGCCGAAATAATAAAAAGTATGCCTGCCATGCGCCTCAATCACCTGCTTTAATCGCTGTCGTTTCAGTCTAACAATCCGCCGAGGTCGCTACTCCAGGTTTTGCACCTGTTCGCGACACTTCTCGATCTCTGCCTTCATCTCGAGCCCCAGTTCCGTAATCCGCAGACTGTTCTCGCCCGCCGCTCCACTGGTCTTCGACAACATCGTATTGGCCTCGCGATTCAACTCCTGCAGCAGAAAATCCAGCCGCTTACCTAGCTCGCCACCCTCATCCAGCATCGCGACGAAGCGGTCTACGTGCGTCCGCAGTCGCACTATCTCTTCCTCGACATCGCTCTTTTCCGCAAGGACCGCTGCTTCGGTGAGCAATCTTTCCTCGCTCACCGGAACACCTTCAGTCAGCTCAACCAACCGGCTCCGAAGCCTATCGAACTGAGCCTCCCGCACTCCATTCCTCAACCCCGCCATCTCCTCCGCGAAGGCTCCGAGCCGCAACATGGAAGCACGCAGCTCTGCAGCCAGCGCCGCGCCCTCCTGTGCTCGACCTTCATTCAACTTCGCGACAAGCGGTGCGACTTGCGCCAGCACGGCAGCTTCGAGTCCAGCAAGGTCGTCCGCGCTAACGCCGCTCTCCGCGCTCATCATGCCGGGGATTCTGAGCATCGCATTCAGATCGGGTTCATAAGCCAACCCTTGCGAATCCGATGCCTCCCTGTACGCCTGCATATAAGCACTCAACAAACCTGCATTCAACTGAACCTCGGCGCTCGTCCTCCGCTCCAACTGCAAAGTCACCTCGACGTGTCCGCGCCGCAGATGTTCCTTCAACATCCTGCGCAGTTGCACTTCCAGGCCATCGCAGTACGACGGCAACCGAAGATTGAGATCGAGAAAACGATGGTTCACACTCTTCATGGCAAGCGTGAAGGCAACACTGTCCCGTGCCGACCCGCGCAGACTGGCGTATCCAGTCATCGAATAGACCTCGCTCACGCAATCCCCTCCATCTTCGCCGTCAACGCAACTTCGCTGCCGGTCGTGGACACCAAATCTTCTGCAGCGAACTGCATGTTATATAGCCGCTGATACGTCCCTGAGTGCTGCATCAGCTCCTCATGAGTGCCGATTTCCGTAATCTCTCCACCCTCAATCACGGCAATCCGAGTCGCACGCCGTACCGTGGAAAGCCGATGCGCAATCACAAACACCGTCCGCCCCTGCATCAGATTTGCCAGCGCCGCCTGCACGTACTGTTCGCTCTCCATATCCAGCGCGGAAGTCGCTTCGTCGAGAATCAAAATCGGAGCGTTCTTCAGAATCGCGCGTGCAATCGCAAGCCGCTGGCGCTCACCCCCGCTTAGCCGTGTACCTTTTTCACCGATCTTCGTGTTGTATCCCTCCGGCATGTTCAGGATGAAGTCATGCGCCAACGCCATGCGTGCTGCCTCTTCCACTTTGCTCATCGGAACATCGGGCTGACCGTACGCGATGTTATTACGCACCGTGTCGTTGAACAGCACAGTCTCCTGCGTCACCTTGCCAATCTGCTCTCGCAACGACGCGATGGTTACGTCCCTCAGATCGTGTCCATCGACCAGGATCCTTCCTTCATTCACGTCAAAGAATCGCGGAATCAAATTCACCAGCGACGATTTTCCTGCCCCGCTCGGCCCGACAAGCGCAATTACCTCACCCGGCTGCACTGCGAGATTAATGTTGTGGAGTACCTGCTTCGTCTCCCCTTCGCTCTCATACGCGAAGCCAACGTTCTCGAAACGAATCCCTTCCTTGAAACCCTTCAAAACAAACGCACGCTTCTTCTCCTGCACATCGTCCACTGCGTCCATGAAGCGGAAGATCTCATCGCTCGCGCCGACCGCTTGCTGAAAGCTGTTGTAGAACGCGGCGAATTTCCGCACCGGGTCATACAACGTAAACACCGCAATCAGAAAGGTGATGAACGACCCCGCCGTCATCTGCTTCTGCTGAATACTCCATCGACCCAGCAGCAACAGGAGCGCGATCGCCATCGACGCGATCAAGTCCATCAACGGCGAGCTGATCGCCTGCACCTTTACTGACTTCAGATTCGCATCGAACAATCTCCGCGCGGCGCGGCGAAAGCGGTTCATCTCCCACATTTCCATGCCGAAGGCCTTCACGATGCGATTTCCCGTAATCGTCTCGTGAAGAATGTTTTGAATTTCGGCGAGTTTGTCTTGACCTTTACGCGTCGTCACTCGTACTCCGCGGCCAATGCGCCGAGCCGAAAGAACTACGACCGGCAAAAACAGAAGAAGAACCCACGCCAGTTTTCCGCCGACGATCACCACTGCGACGGCCGTAAAGACGAGCGTAAAAAACTGCTGCAGAAAATCGCTCAGCACCGTCGACATCGCAAACTGAACCTTCTCGACATCGTTGATCAGGGTCGAGAGCAGTGTTCCGGTTGTGTGTTTTTGGAAGAAGGCAACCGATCGCCTCAGGACAGCGTTATAGAGGTCATTTCGCAGATCGGTGATCATGCCAAATCCGGCACGATTCACCAGGTAGGTGCCGGTGTAATCGCAGACCGACTTCAACAACGCAGATCCAACGAGCGCAACCGCCACAACTGTCCAGGCGTTGTGGAAGTGGCTCGGCAAAAATCGCTGCAAGTTGATGACGTGATCTGTATGTGGGATGCGAAACACAAGCACCAGCCCCGGCGGCGCATCCGGGCTCAGAACATTGTCGAAGATCGGCTTCACCAGGAGAATGCGGAACGCCGCCATGGCGCCCACCACCGCCATCAGCGCGACCGAAGCCAGAGAGTAGAGGGCGTACGGCCGAACGTACAGCAGTAGTCGCCAGATGCGCTTCAAGACGTCACTCTCCCGATCATCGTCATCGTATTGCGCATCTCACTATTCTATTTCGTTCGCACGCATCTCTACTTCGGCATATCCCGATGCGCCGTCTTCACGCGATACCCCTCTTGCGACAGCCGCTTCTTGATCTCTTCCGCAATGAAGACGGAACGGTGTTGTCCACCGGTACATCCAAACGCCACCGTCAGATAACTCTTGCCCTCCTTGATGTAGTGAGGCAAAAGAAACTTCAGCATGTCGGTTGTCTTATCGAGAAATTCCTTTGTCTGCGGGAACTGACGAACGTACTTGGCCACTTTGGGGTCCTGACCCGTCAGTTTGCGGAACTCCGGTACAAAATGGGGATTTGGCAAAAACCGCACATCGAACACAAGGTCCGCCTCGGCCGGTACTCCGTTCTTAAACCCGAAGCTATTCGAAGAGACCATCAGACTTTGATCGCTCTCCTCACGCTCAAACTGGGCGTTGATACGCGCGCGAAGATCGTGCACGTTGAACTTCGTCGTATCGAGAACGATATCGGCGACGTTGCGAATCGGTTCCAGCCGCTTCCGTTCTGCACGGATCGACTTCACCACCGTATCGCTTCGGCCCATCGGATGCGGTCGCCGGGTCTCGGAAAAGCGCCGTATCAGCGCCTCTTCGCTCGCCTCAAGGAAAACGACGCGCGTCGGCAGCACCTTGCGGACGTCCTTCAGAATTGAGGGAAACTCATCCAGACGCATGCCTTCGCGCACGTCGACCACCAACGCCGCGCGTTCGATCTCCGCAGACTGACGCACAAGGTCTGCAAATCGCGGCACCAGTTCCAGTGGCAGGTTATCGACAGAGTAGTATCCGAGGTCCTCAAACGCCTTCAGCGCAGACAGCTTGCCCGATCCGGAGAGGCCAGTCAAAATAACCAGCTCACCTCGATACTCCGGACCTGGAACTGTCGCCTTCTTCTTCTTTTTGCCTGGCTTAGCGCCAGTATGGCTCAGCCGCTTCTTGACCTTCTTGCTCGACATGCTAGAAATCCTAGCATCCCGGCCTAGGGAACCTCGATCAACTCCATCTTTCCGTCACGCTTGCGATGCAGCACCATGGCGTGGCCGCCGTGGTCGCGAAACACGAAAACGTCGCGATCCCGAAACGCTGCCTCCTTCACTGCTTCTTCGAGCGACATCGGACGCAATGCAACTCCATCGTTCGAACGCACAACGTGCGGCTCCGCAAGCGGCGAGTGCGAAGGGAACGAATGCACGAGCATCGGCACGGCTTTGCGGCCAACGCTGTTCTTCGTTGCCACCTTAACCGTCACGGTCGTCTTCCGGGCCGCAGACGCCGCAGTCTCCGGCTTTTCGCCCTTTACGTCGGTCTTTGGATGCCGCTTAATCGTTCCATATTTCTTCTTGTGCCGGATCGCCTGCTGCTCGATCTTCACCAGCGCATCGCGCAGCGCAAGCGTCATCTCGGTCGCCTCGCAGCGTGCAACCAGCTTGTGGTGTCTGGTCTGCACCGTCAGGTCGGCGATCTGCCGGTATTTGTCCGTAGAGAGAATCACATGCACGCTGCCGGAGTTGCCGACGATCTTCACGATACGCGTCAGCCCTGCCTCAGCCTGCAGTTTCAGCTTTTTTGTGATGGTGGTTTGTCTGCCGGTGTACTCCACGTCCATACGTTCACCTCGTCCTGCAATCAACCGCAGACGACTAGCGTACACGACGTTGGTGCGTACTAGGAATCTGCATGTCTTCCCGGTACTTAGCCACCGTTCTACGGGTGACCTGAATTCCCTGGCGCTGCAGCTCGGCAGCCAGCTGATCGTCGGTCAGAGGCTTCCGTTCGTCCTCTTCCTCAATCAGCTTCTTCACCTTGCGCTTCAACAGTACGAGCGGCAGATCCCCGCCCTCGGGCCCGTTGACGCCCTCGGAGAAGAAGAAACGCAACTCAAACACTCCCTGCGAGGTATGCACATACTTATTTGCAACCGCGCGGCTAACGGTCGAGGGATGAACACCGATCTCCTCGGCGACTTCTTTGATCATCATCGGCTTCAGTGCATTGACGCCTTGTTCCAGGAACTCCGTCTGGCGCCGCACAATGACCTCGCACGTCCGGACGATCGTGTTCTTCCTCTGCTCGATATTGCGAAGCAGCTGAATAGCCGACTTGTACCGCTCCTTCACATACTCTTTGACTTCTTTTTCCGTCTGTTTCTGCTGGAGCATCTTGCGGTAGCCCTGATTCAACCGCAGCGTCGGCATGTCCTCTTCGTTCATGACCACAACGTAGACGTCGTCGCGTTTCACAAACGCCACATCAGGCTCAATCAGCCGCGTTTCGCTGTTGTTGTATCGTTGGCCCGGCCTCGGATCCAGCGTGCGGATAAACTCGACCGCCACAGCCACTTCTTCCGGTGTCCGTCCGCAGCTTCGAGTCAGCTCGCGCATGTCCTTCTTCTGCAGCAGGGGGAGGCAATTGGTCACAATATGCGTCGCGATGCCAAAGATGTCCGCTTGAGGCGAGCCGTCCGCAACACTGGCGGGTTCGTTCCCCACATGGTTCTCATTGCCGCCCGCTCCGTTCCTTGCTGCGGCATCCGCGGCGATGATCTGCCGGCGACGAAGTACGATGGCGGCCTCGCCCTGCTGCGCGCAGATCTGAATCAGCAGGCACTCGCGCAGATCCCTCGCCCCTACGCCAACAGGGTCAAGAAAATTAACCAGCGCACGCGCCTCGCGGACAGCCGCCAGTAGAGGCGCCATATCCTCATCTGCTGCCGCCGCCAACTCCAGCGGCTCGGGCTGCACGGCACCGGCACCGTTCTCACACATTTCGGGCTTGTCCCACAGGGGCGTCGCTTTGGCCTTGGTTCCCCGTTCAAACGGAATCGGTTCCGGTCGCTCCGGCTCCCGGGCCTGCAGCAGCGCCGCAACCAGTTCTTCGTCAGTCGCCGTTAGATACCCATCCTCGTTCAGATTGCCGACAACCAGCTCCGTCGCGGCCTGAACCGCAGGGCTCAACGTCAGCGAGCCCAGTTGCCACGCCAAGTGGTCGCTCAGCGTGCTTGGTTGCGAGAGGAAATTCTCAAAGGATGGCTTGTCATACTCTTCAAAGTTCGAAGTCGTGCGAAACCCGGGGTCCAGATAATCCTGAAAATAACTTCCGAAATCGATCTCATCGAAGGGGTCTTTTTCCACCCTCTCGCCCTCGGCCGCCACTTCCTCCGCCGAGCGCTCTCTGTCCCCTTCAATCCCCGCCCTCTCTTCCAGCGTGGCAGCAGACTCTTCCAATTCTTCCAACACCGGATTTTCCACCATCTCGGTGTTGATCATCTCCCTCAGCTCGAGCTTGTTCAGCGCCAGAACGCTGACCATCTGCACAAGTCCAGGCGTCAGCACCTGCCGTTGTGAGACCTTCAAGTTCAGCTTTGGTTGCAGCAGCACGTTAACCTCTTATGACCCAGTTTTACTCTTCTTTATGTGTAGATGCGTCGTTTGGTGATGATCGTGCTCAATCAGTGTTTAATGTGCAACTGTCTGCATATCGAGCACCAATGTCAGCCTGGCCACAGTCTACACGCCTCTGGTCCATTCTGGCTGTAAGTCTAACCGTGCCAATGGCTGCGCGAACTCCACCTATAGCAACGTAGCCTTACAACTATGGTTGTAGGCGTTAACCCTTCAGTCCATAGAAAAGTTTTCTCCTAAATAGATCCGGCGGACATCAGGGTTGCGTCCCAGCTCTCCTGGCGTTCCAGTGGCAAAAATTTTGCCCTCCGTAATGATGTAAGCCCGATCCGTTACAGCCAGGGTCTCTTTCACGTTGTGATCCGTGATCAACACCCCGATTCCACTCCTCTTCAACCCGAAGATGATCTCCTGCAGGTCCAGCACCGCAATCGGGTCGATTCCCGAAAACGGCTCATCCAGCAAAATGAACGCCGGTTCGATCGCCAGGCAACGGGCAATCTCTACCCGCCTGCGTTCCCCGCCACTCAGGGCATAGCCGCGGGTCTTACGCACATGCCCAAGATTCAATTGCTCAATCAGCCTCTCGGTGCGCGTCCGGCGCGCCTCCCAGCTTAGCTGCTGCGCCTCCAGCACGGCCAGAATATTGTCCTGCACTGTCAGTTTGCGAAACACCGACGGCTCCTGCGGCAGATAACTGATGCCGTAGTTCCTTGCCCGCAGATACATCGGCAGCCGGCTGATGTCGTGTCCGTCCGCCAGCACCCTCCCCGCGTCCGGCCGAACCAGGCCAACGATTATGTAGAAGCTGGTCGTCTTGCCCGCGCCATTCGGCCCCAGCAGCCCCACCACCTCGCCTTGCTCGATCTGCAGGCTGACCCCCTTCACCACCTGGCGCCCGCCATACGACTTGCCGATCTCCTCCGTCGATAACGTCTTCATTGCCTGTTCTTCACCCGCGTCTCCGTTCGCACTCTCTGTCCCGAGCCATTCTCTCCTCCATTAGAAACCACGATGTTGTCGTCGCCGGAATGGAATCGCAGAGACGTACCTGTCACGGTCCCCCGCTGATCGTCAGCCACCTTGGGCAACGCAGCCGCCGTACCTGTCAAAACGAACATGCCGTCGCTGGCGGTGTATAGCAGTTGCTCCCCGGTCGCTCGCCTCCCCGGCTGCTGCATCTCGATACGCCCGGTCGCCACAATGCGCTCCACGCTGCCCCCCATAAACCCTCCGGCGGTCCCGGAGACCGCGACCGGCTTCACTCCATCCGCCTTGCCGCCACTCTGCGACGTTTTTCCCGCCTGTGTCGGCTGCAGATAGACCACCACCTGCTGGCTGCGCATGATGCCATCCCTGCTGTCTACCTCGACCCCACCGGTAAACTCAGCCTTGCGTGCCGCATCGGAGTACGCCAGCTCCCGACTAGCGACGCGAACCACACCCTGCTTCCCGCTCGCCGCACCCGTCTTCGCCACCTCGGCCTTAGCCACATCGGCCTTAGCCACATCAGCCTGGGCCACGTCCGGCTTTGCAGAAGCCCCAGAACTCACCAGCACGGTGTGGACTGCCATTGGAGCCCCCTGACCCTCACCATGCGCCAGCAGCCGTCTCTCCTTCTGGTCAAATTGAAGCACCGGAGCATCCACTTGCGATGCGCCTTGCCACAACCTCGCAGGCTTCCCTGTTACCCCATGAAACGTCGCGATCTGCGAGTCATGTTTCAGATCTGCGTTCGCCGCCAATACATGCACAGGCTCCTGCGGACTTCCAACCTGTCCATAGCTCACCTTTACGGAGCCGTTCGCCGTTGCATCGCCCGTCTGTTGTTCAGTGACGACGCGGTCGGCCCACAATACGCTCGTTCCATTGCTCAGCTGTACGTTGCCCGTCAGAGTGGTCCGCTCGAGTTCGCCGTCGTACGCAGCCCTCTCGGCTGTTGCGCGCTCCTCCGTCGGCGCAGCCGCGTCCCCTGGCTTGCGGACCGGCAACCGGGTCACCACCACATGCGCCTGCTCCACCGCGTCGGTCAACTCGTCCTTACCGCCGCCTCCAAAACTGTCGTTCTTCCCCTGTTGTCCTTTGCCCGTCGTGCCCGACTCGCGGCCAGCGCCATTCGGCACAGGCCGAAAGTGCGCCACCATGGAATCCCCCGAGCTGGTATTCACGACGCCGGTTGCGCTCACTCTCCGCAAGGCCGTATGCCCGTCTCCATGCACTTCGGCAATGTGATCCGCATCTCCAATCCGTACAAAATGCGCGGTCAACACGTCCCCAGACATCTCGCTCCTGGTCGTCCCACCTTTCGCGGCAGCATTTTCCGCCTTCAACCGTGCGTCCCCCGTTGCCTTCACGTCGCGCAGCAACGTCTTCCCGGCAGAATCAGCAGCCAACGCCAGATCGACCGTCCCCGCGTTCAACTCCCGCTCATTCCATGGCTCCGTAGCCGCATCCGAGGCCCACAGCCGCTCTCGCAGATGCACCGCTCCGGTCATCACCGCATGCTCAGGATGCCCCTTCTTGTCGAAGGCCATGTGGGCCTCTCCAGCCGCTCCCTGGGCCTGCCGTAGCGGTTCATCCGCCACGTACTTCACTCCGCCCGACATCACCGCCGACTGCGGCTGATTCTGCGCGTTGAACACCGCCTCGCCTCGAGGAGCCACCAGGCTTCCACCCGCCGCCCCAGTCAGCGTCACCTCTCCGTCCGCCTCCACGCGTTCCGCCGTACCGTCACTCCGCAGATGCACCACCACATGTTGCGCCGCAGCCGTTCGCCCCTCACCGCCACCTGTCTGTTCGCCCACCGACACATACTTCGCCTGCGACAGCACCATCGTCTGGCCCGGACGATCCAAAATCGCATGCGATGCCGTCAACATCACCGGCCGGTCATGCTGCAGCCCGTTCACCCTCACCGCTGAGTGCAGCACTACCACCCCAGTATCCGAGTTGTAGTCCGCACCCACCGCGTGGCCCGTCATACCGCCCGAGGCAAATTCAATATCCTTATCGGTTGCCGCCACGCCGAGCTTCTGCAAAAACACCAGCCCACTCGTGGTCACGTGGATCAGACGGTCATCCTTGGTCTCATGCTCTCCGGCCGCGTGCGACCCGAGCCCCTGCAGATCCTTCCCGGCGGCATAATCGTTCTTCGCATTCGCATCGCTCGCCTGTGGCGCCTGCAGATCGATGTGTACCTCACCCTCCGCACGAACGACACCTGCCGTCTGGTCATACTCGAACTCGCTGCCGTAGATCCGGTCTGTCCTATCCTGCTTTCTCCCATACAACACAATCCCCACATCGTGCAGAGTCATCTTGCCATCCTGGCGCTCCACCGCCTTCGCCGCATGAATCGTATAAATCGTTCTCCCCTGCACCGACTGCGAATAAGTGACGTTGTTGGTCTCGCGCCGAATGTCGATCCCCAGCTTCTTCGGCAGATCTGTCAGAAACCGGTGCGCCCGGTAGTGCGCATAACCGAGAAAAGCCGCGATCACCACCACCAGCAGGCCCGCACCCACCAGCAACCAGATCCGCAGCCGCTCTACCGAAATACTCATTCCCCTCTATCTTCTCACCCACAGCGGCCTTGAAACGGCCCCGCCACAGGCCCGCCGGACTAAACTATCTCTATGGCCGATCAGCTCTACCTTAGCCTTTGGTTTCCCAACTTCCGCTTCGACACCCTCCCGGCGACCCTGGTCTCGGTCATGCGCCAGTTCGCCCTCATCAGCAAAGACTCCCGAGTCTACGCCGCCAGCGTCTACCCAATCAGCTTCACCGAAGCCCCCACCTATCAGCGCATCTACGTCAACGACGACCGCTCCGAAGACACCTCCGCCTCTATCATCGAAAACGCCGTCGCCGAGGCTACCGAGCAGCTCCACGACGATCTGGCCTACGAGTTCGAGATGCGCTGGAAGCTCTGGGCTCCCGAAGCCGGCTTGAAGCAGGTCACCGAATCCGCCGCCCTCGACACTCTCTGGAAGCTCCAGCCGGCCACCGTCAAAATCCTCGGCTTCGGTCCGCAGTTCGACGATGCCAGCTTCGACCAGAACGGCCATATCCGAATCGACTTCGGTCTCGACACCCCCTGGCTTGCCGAAACCCTCGAAGACGAGGAACTCGACGAAACCGCCACGAAACACATTCAGCAGAACGTCGAGATGCTCTTGGCCTTCACCCTCTCGGTCGAAAAAAACTGCGGCATCAGCAGCCGCCTCCTCTGGACCGAATCCGGCGAACCCCTCGCCCAGAAACTCATCGACCGCCTCCAGCGCGTCAACTGATCCGTATAGAAATCACCCGCCACGCCACGGAGTCAGTTCTTCCTCCCGCCCCGTAAACCCAGCAGCCTAAAGGCTCAAAACCTTTACGAAAATTTACGAAACCCCTTACGCCTTTCTTACGAGCTGGGTGTTGAAATACTTTTCGGCGGCAAAATAGTGCCGTCAGAAGAGAGTTTTCATGAACACGTTCCGTACCCGTCGGCCCCTTCTCGTCAACGCCACCCAATGCCGCCACTCCACCGTCATCCTCACCGACTCCGGACAGCGCAAAGCCTATCCCGGCGACTGGATCATCGAAGGCGAAAACCACGAACGCTACATCGTGGACAACACCTTCTTCCAGCGCACCTTTGCCCCAATTCCCTGGGAGCCGGCAAACGAAGGCCGCCACTACGGCTGCTAGCCTTCCGCTTCCGCTCGAAAAATCCACCTAAACCCGAACCGCTCCGGCTGCAGACGACTGCAGCCCGGAAAGAAAAGTGCAGTGTCCAATGGCATTGTCCGTCGTACAAGAACCTCCGGCCCCTTCTTTTCCCCCCTCCCTGGCAATCCCCCTCCTCCCAACGGAAACTGAGCTCGCAACAACCTCCATGCGAACACGGGAAGCTCAGTTACAGGACGCCCGCTCCATCCACCAACTCATCCACGGCTTCACCCACGACGGCACTCTGCTCCCCCGGCGTTACTCGGAAATCTGCGCAAACATCGGCACCTTCACCGTCGTCGAAACCAACTCGGGACGGTTCATCGGCTGTGCGGTACTCCACGTCTACGGGCAGCACCTGGCCGAGATCCGCTCCATTGCAGTCCGCCCTGAAACCAAAGGCCACGGAGCCGGCGGCCTGCTGGTCCGCGCCCTACTCGATCAGGGCGAAGCCAGCGGCATCAAGTGCGTCTGTCTCTTCACCCGCATCCCCACCTTCTTCGAACACTTCCACTTCCGCGTCGCCGAACATCACGCCTTGCGCGACAAAGTGTTGAAGGACTGTGTCCATTGTTCCCGCCGCAACGCCTGCGACGAAACCGCCATGGTCATCGGCGAACTCCCCGCGAGACCTCCTAGCCGCTTCTTACCCGCCCGTCACAACGCCGATCTCGTGCAACTGCAGTTCTGAAAGGCCCCGGGCAGCGGTCGACCGCGTAACCCAAAAGTTGCATTTCCGATGGTTATCGACGCATATACCATCCGCCACATGGCTCTTGCAGACAGCAATTTCCATCATGGATGATTGCCGCCAAGAGCTTCCATTCGCAATCGACAGCGAATGAATCGTTAAATGCGGAAAAATAGCCGAGCTCTGCTTATCTCTCTCTCTCGAGCGTCTGCGTCAAAGAAACGAGAGTACTTCAGGAAACGAACATGGAATACACCCAACAAAACGATCAGACAACAATCTACCAGTCAAACTTTCGCGCAGAGGACGGCGCACCCGAGGGCCGCTCAAATGCTCTCTACGAAGGCGTCGTGATTCCTCTTGCTTCCCTTTTTGCCGTGGTTCTCTTTGTCGTCGGCGCGATGGTCCTTAGCCACTAAGTACTGGCTGACAATCCGAGCCTGGTCCTTGCGTCCTGACAGCCCAAAGCCTTCGCTTCGGGTCTTCCTTGGAGTTTGTCCGCTACCCCGCCACCACAATCTCCGAGAAATCCGCGATACCGGAGAAATCCCCCAATACCCTCTCCAGCAGTGCCAGCCGGTTCGCCCGAACTGCCTCATCCGGCGCCATCACCATCACGGCATCGAAGAACGCATCCACCTGCGGCCTTAGCGTGGCGATCTGCTCCAGCGCCGTCGTGTACTTCTTCTCGGCGCGCAGCTCTTTCACCTTCTCCGCCAACTCCGCTGACCGCTCCGCCAACGCCTTCTCTGTCGGCTCGGTCAGCAACGCTTGGTTGACAGTCGCGCCGGCGGCAATCCCCTTCTCCTTCGCCTGCGCCAGAATATTCTTCATTCGCTTGAACGCAGAAGACACCGCCGCAAAGTCCTCTGAGCCCCGAACCGCCGTCACAGCCTCCGCCCGAGCTACTGCGTCCCGGACATCATCAGATCCGACCGCCAGCGCAGCCTTCACCACGTCGTAAGCCTGCTCCCGCACCTCGCGCAGATAAAACTCCACCCTCTCGGCAAAGAAGGCCTGCATCTTCGTCGCAGTTTCGGGCGAACTTGAACACGCTCGCGCAATCTCACTGAGCAGCAGCGGCACGTTCGCCTCCGCCAGAATCTTCACAATCCCATTCGCCGCCCGCCGCAACGCAAACGGGTCCTTCGACCCCGTCGGTTCGAACCCCAACCCGAACATTCCGGCAATCGTATCGGCCTTATCCGCAATGGCCAGCAGCGAACCTTCGACCGTGCGGGGGACCTCATCTTCCATCGACTCCGGCTTGTACTGGTCATAGATCGCATCACTTACCGCCGCAGAGAATCCCTGCGACCGCGCGTACAGCCCACCCACAACCCCCTGCAGTTCCGTGAACTCCTTCACCAACTCTGAGGTCAGGTCTGTCTTTGCCAGGGACGCAGCAGTATCCAGCGCCGAAGCGTCCACGACAGTTCCACGCGCAACAACTAACCCCGTGAGTGCCGCCGCAACCTTGCGCACACGCTCCGACTTTTTCGCGTAGCTCCCCAGGTCCTTCTGAAATGTCACGTGGTCGAGTAACGGCACGCGTTCCACCAGCGGCGCACGCTGATCGAACTCCCAGAAGAACCGCGCATCATTGAACCGCGCCCGCAGTACCCGCTCATTGCCATGCCGAATCACGGCCATCCCCGCAGCGTCGGTCTCAGTATTCAGTACGGCAAGAAAATGCGGAGCCAGCTTCCCGTCCTTATCCTCCACGGCAAAGTAGCCCTGATGATCCCGCATCACCGTCACCAGCACCTCTTCCGGCAGCGCCAGATACTCCGGCTCGAACCCACCCATCAGCACCGAAGGCCACTCGGTCAACTGCGTCAGCTTGTCCACCAGCCCGTGGTCCTCGCGCCAATGCAACCCTTCCACAGTTCGCGTCACCTTATCCAGAGCCTTCCGAATCCGCTGCCGTCGCACCTCAACATCCGCAATCACAAACCCGCCCAGCAGCGCATCCTCGTACTCACTCGGAGCCTTCAGGGCGATCGCTTCTTCGCCAAACAGCACGCGATGCCCATACGTCACAGCTCCCGCCTCATACCCGCCGAAGCTGACCGGCACAACCGTGTCGCCCAACAACGCCACCATCCATCGCACCGGCCTCACAAACCGCTCCGGCTTGCCCGGCCGCCAGTACATATTCTTCGCCCAATAAATCCCCGCCACCTCCTTCGGTAGTTCTGCAGCAATTACCTCCGCCGCACCCCGCCCAGCCTTAACCGAAGTTGCCGCCAGATACTCGCCTTTGGGATTCGTCACCGTCTTCAGCGAGGCAACCTCAACGCCCGCCTTCTTCGCGAACGCCACCGCAGCAGGCGTAGCAACGCCATCCTTATAAGCCACCTTCACCGAAGGCCCCACCAACTCCTCGACCATATCCTCTTGCCGTTCGGCAACACCTTTTACCCAGACCGCAAGCCTCCGCGGTGTCGCAAAACTCTTCGTCTCCGCTCCCGACGACACTAACCGCTCACGCTCCAGCATCTTCACCACGCGCTGCATCAGCTCCGCTTGCGCGCCTGCAATCATCCGCGCCGGAACCTCTTCCAACCCAATCTCAAAAAGAAAATCCGCCATCTCTATCCCACCATCCCACTGGCTTGCTGACTCGCCAACTCGCTAATTCGCTCTCCCTGCGCCGCATAGGCCTTCGCCACTCCCACCACCAGCGTCCGAATCCGCGCCATCACGCCCACGCGTTCCGTCACAGAGATCGCCCCCCGCGCATCCAGCAGATTAAAAACATGCGAGCATTTCAGCGCCAACTCATAAGCACCCAGCACCGGAAACCGCTTCAGCGCCAACTCATCCATCTTGTCGAAACCTTTCGCCTTCTCCAGCAGTGCCAAACACTCCGCCTCATACAAATTCAAGTGTTCCCACAGCTTCGAAACATCCGCATAGTCAAAGCTGTAAGCCGAAAACTGCTCCTCCTCGGCCAGCCGCATCTCCCCATACGTCACCTTGCGGCCAGTATCAGGTTCCACCGCCCACACAATGTCATAGATGGAATCCACATCCTGCAAAAACCCGGCGATCCGCTCCAGCCCATACGTAATCTCCCCGCTGATCGGATCCAGATCCATTCCCCCGCATTGCTGGAAATACGTGAACTGCGTAATCTCCAGTCCATCCAGCATCACCTGCCATCCAACGCCCCACGCGCCGCCCACTGGCCACTCCCAGTTGTCTTCTTCAAACTTAATGTCGTGTTCCTTCAGATCAATCCCAATCGCCACCAGTGACTCGAGATACATCTCCTGAATGTTCACCGGTGGCGGCTTCAAAATCACCTGCAGCTGCGTATGCCGAAACAGCCGGTTCGGATTCTCCCCATACCGCCCGTCCGCCGGCCTGCGCGAAGGTTGAGCATACGCGATCCGCACAGGCTTCGGGCCCAGCACGCGCAGAAACGTATCGGGAGACATCGTCCCCGCTCCAACTTCTACGTCGTAAGGCTGTTGCAACACGCACCCACGGTCCGCCCAGAACCGCTGCAGCGTAAACAAGAGTTCTTGAAACGTCAGCGCTCTCTTCTCCGGAACCCCGGAAACCGATCCACTCATATCTCTCTTTTCAATATCTGGCAATCCTTCGATTCTAACCGTTCAGCCCACCTAAACAAGTTTCCGCGAATTCGCGAGTCCGGCACCATTGAACTACTTCGGCTGTTTCATCACTTTCCGCGTACCTTCCTCTGGTGTCTGCGACGGGCCCGCCTGAATCGTCGAGGGATCTGACATCAACGCTGGATCGGGAAGGGGCATCGACACCCCCGATGGCCGAATGGTATAGATACCCTTATCGATCTTCACCTCCATGTCATGCTCTCCCGCCGTCGAATTTGAGGGCCGTGGAAACTCCACGATGTATCGTTCGCGCACCATCGTTACGAACTTTTCTAACGACTTCGACAAGGCCGCCGTATCACTCATTCCCATCACAATTCCACCGCTCAGTTCGCACAACGAGATCAACGGGCTCTCGACAGCGGGAGACCCTCCACCGCTCGGAAGATAGGCTCCGCGACCAGGGCCATAATTTCCTAAACTCGTCGGCAACGAAGCCGGAGCGAAGTTCAGTGCGAAAACTGCGATCCCCTTCGCCTGCGCGAAGTATCTCACCTCGTTCCAGGAGTTTTTGCTTCCCGTATCATGCCCATTCGTAACCACCAGAATCACGCGGCGTCCTGGTAGTTCAGAAAGTGAAACGGCGACCCGCGCGAAACTATCCCACAGACGCCCCCTTAAGTCGCAAACCTTTTCACGTTTATTCCCGTTGCTCAGCTTCGATGCCTCCAAGAGTGCCTCCATGCCTCTCTTGAGCGACACGCTATCAACCGGCGCATCATCCAGCGAGCGGCGTAGCGAGCAATCCAGCGCATAGATCGAAACCCGGTCCCTCGGATGGAGCAACAACGGAGCGAGCTTCCCCAGCGCATCCCCCATCTTTGGCATCAACACCGCCGAATCTCCGCTAACGTCCAGCAGAATTGAGAGTGAGATCGGATCGTCTCCCTCCTGCCGCACATGGGTCGCACGAAACCAGCGACCCGAGTCGATGCTGACCGAAAATCTACTTTCTGCAATGGGCTTACCGACTGGATCATGCGTCGTCGTCAGGACCAGCGTCGGTAC
>Ga0207013_1155_pt1 | contig 16169 bp, 11 predicted proteins | sample Alteio_BWMinCont_55_FD_153501 | JGI IMG/M metagenome (GOLD analysis project Ga0207013, IMG submission 153501) | Enriched cells from forest soil in Barre Woods Harvard Forest LTER site, Petersham, Massachusetts, United States -... | ecosystem: Environmental > Terrestrial > Soil > Temperate forest >...
CGCTAGTCTTAAGCCAAAAGACTTTTTGGCCATTGCTCGCGCACTCTAATTAATTTCTGAGATTAGCTGTGCAACTTCGAGCGAAATTATCAGCGTCGTCGTCAGTGAACGGAGTCACAACGGCTTCGTGTGGTAAGCCTTGATGGCTAAAGTCACCTTCAACCGTTTCAGCCGGTCGCAAAACCGATTTGAGTGTTTCAACTCGATCCAAGCCAATTCGCCGAATCGGGTTTGGCTGGGTGGTCATTCGTTCGAGTTGTGCGCGCTGGTGCGCTGCTCGTAGGTCTTGGCTTTGCGGGGCAGTTGCCGATGTCGCAGACGCCGTTGAAAACCTCACGTTTGTCGCTTCTTGAGAAAATACAGTATCAAGGTCGGCCGTGATCACCGTGCGATTTCGCACCGACCATTCCGGCGGTAGGTTCGGATCGCGAATAAAAAGAGCGTCGGTCGCAAGATTATCAAGAGAGAGTATTTCAAGTTTTTCGCTTTGAAGGCCGCGCACTCCGACATGGCTGCTCACACCGACGTAGGTGTGATCCGCAGAAAATTCAGTGATCCATTTGGCGATATTCAAATTCAATTGCGCGTAAGTAGGGCTCGAATTTGCGGCCAGAGAAAAACTGCGCAATTGCTGATAAATTCTTATCAAGCGATCTAGCTGTCGTTGTAGCCGAGCTTCCTTTACAGTTCTATAATTAGGGTGCTCACGTCGACGATTTTCGCGACCCAAATTGAATCGGGTGGTGTTCATTAGCTTATGTACTGCATATTGCAGCAAAGGTTGCACTTGTCGCCAGCCTTCAACTTTCTGGTCGGCAATATCGGGCCAAGTCGAATTTTGGGTCGCTGTTAAATTCTCAGAGACATTTTCGATCAAGACATAAAAGAGAGTTGCCAGTGTGGCGCCACCAAAGGTGTCGACAATTTTAACGTCGCGGCCGTTCATTTTAAACTTTAGTTCAATGTCGCCGCTGTCGTTAACTTGTGCCGAATAGAGTTGAGTGATAGCCGCTTGCGCATAGTTAGACGTCAAGACAATTAAAAGTACTGCAATTGCAAATTTTAAGATTGCGTTCATGTGGTTTACCATTCTTTTAAGGTTTGCAACCTGGGTGCCAAAAAAAAACCGCTTTAAGAGTCATCTCAAGAATGCTAGATCGTGGTAAACCCCGTGACGGGCGAGAATAACTCCCAAAAATGTCATCGGTGTATAAGTCTTAGACGTCGTAAAAGCAAATAAAGTTCAATGGTTATAATGTATAACCGTATATAACCATGGCATAGATTGTGCTCAATTGACCGTAAAGATGCAGAAATTAACGGCCTTTTGTTTACAGTTCATTATTTTTGTCGCAATTGCGTCGATGGGAACCTTTGCGAGTTCGGCCGCGATCTCTAATGCACGCAAGAATACCTCTCAATTAAGCTTAGAATTAGACTGCATCTCTGAGTTGAAACTGAAACCCGAGCATGCGAAAGAGGTCGCAAATCTCGAGGCGATGTTAAGTGAACCCGTTGATTTTTCTGCTGACGCGACGGTTGATTTTTTAACTAAAATGTCTACGCATAGTTTGGTCTTCGTAAAGTTTGGTGAAACTTGGCGATCTTTGCATCACGCATATCCAGATTCATTCACGGGCCAAGGTGATATCCGATATGCGATTGCTGCTCTTGGACCCGAACTGGCTTGGATGATCGGCTTTCGTGCTAAACGAAATATTGAGGGCACCTGGATCGTCACAGTGCCAAGCCTTGAGCGATGGCGAAAGTTTATTTTGGCCGTTAACCCAATTTTTAAAGACAAATTAAAAACAGAACCGATTGCGTATATGCCGGTGCCGGGAGCTTTTGAAAGCGCAGATAAGATATTGATGTTATCGTTGGATGTAACCGGAGATACACTTTTGGCATTTCCGTTTGCTGAAAACGATGTTCGATTGGTAATGCATGAAGTTAGTTTTCATCTCGGTGCCATTCTACTTAACCGAAATATATTGCTTCGGGCTTACAATATAAATTTGCGCACTCAACAATTAATAAATGAACTTGAAACCGGTGAAGGCCTGGGTGAGTTTGCACAAAAAATCATCGAACAGCTTCAGCGTGACCGTGTTGTCGATTTAGATTTTGGCACTGGAAACCCAACTGCTGAACTTGGCCATACTAGAATGGCAAGTTTTTTAAAGCCATACAGTGACCCCGCTTACGCTCTGTTCGGTCATAATCAAAGAGTATTTTTGGGTCAGATGGCGTGTCCAGAATTCACTCCCACCGAAGCGGTCGTCGCGCGAATGATCGACATGTTAACGTTGAACGAGAAAGATTTCTCTATTTTTCAGAATAGAAGTAGTGCCGTAGAGACTTACAGAGGACCTTCTATGGGACTCGGTTTGAGCTTTGTGTTGCCGCTCGAGATTCGCGATAAAATCATCGTCCTGCTACAGCGATTTATTACTGAGCATAGCCTAGATACCGATGAAGTGAATGTAATTCGGGTAGACAAAATGGAGCTTGGCAATAATTTGATTTCGACTCTCGATGCCCGCATTCGCGATATCACCACGGCAGCGATCATGGCCGGTTTTGATAAGCCCACACCTCGTTAGTTTTTCTCAGGCGAAGTTGCGAGAGCTGGCTGACTCTTGCGGGTAAGATAGAAATACACTCCGATAGACGCCCAAATTAATGAAACAATTTGAATGACTGTGATGCATGTGGGGCCCAGAGCACTCGGGTGGCCAAGGTAAGCTTCAAATAAAAACAAGAATGCGGCCTGACCCACGCCAATGCCCGCAGGTGAAATGGGGAGTGACGAGACAATGTAACCAAGGGGGGCAACAAAGAAATAGGCGCTCAACGGCACGGCGTCGCCTTCGATCGAATATCCGACAGCGGCTAAAGACAAGATACCACTCATTTGGCCAACTAGGCCCCAAGCCACACTGAGTAGCACCCGCCGCGGATTTTGCGCGTAATGCTCACAGGATTCAGCGATTAAGCCGACAAACTTTTTTAGCGGCCGAAATTTCGCGGGCACCATGCGCACAACGAAATCGCGAACGACTTTTAAAAATCCAACGGCGACAAATATCTGCACGACAAAAAACGTGACCACAACAAACACCGACAGAGCTTTTAATTTTGGCACTTCGCTAAAACGCGACCATTCGGTGAGCACCACAACCATGGCCACGATCGCCAAGATATAAAGTCCAATAAATCGATCGAATAACACGGTGTATGGTGAAGTTTTAGATTTGTGGCCAACATCTTTATGTAGATAAAAGGCTTTCACCACATCGCCGCCCACTCCACCTGGAATGACAAAGTTAAAGAAGTGGCCGATAAAAAAAATCTCGAAATTATGTCGATAAGACAGGTGAACGCCCTGAGCAGTCAGTAACAGCCGAAATCTTTCGGCGGCACTCAGTAACATGACAAACACGCCTAAAAAAACCAGAGGTAATAAAATTGGGTGAAAGGCGCGCTTGAGCTCATCGGCATTGAGATAATTAGAACGTGACAGCCAAACCAGTAGGGCTGCGGCGACGAGGAGCTTTAAAATTGAAGACCAATTTGAAAATTTAATAGCTTATAGAGATGACATAAAAAGCCCAGATTCGCAATTCACGAATCTGGGCGGCAAGGTCAAAAGGCAGATTATTGTAGGCCAGGAACCAATGCTGGGCCAGAAAAGTAGTGGTTCATGAGTTCACGAGGTCGTGGAGTTAAAGTTTGTACTTTCACTTCAGTCGCCGGTACAGCAACAAACGTCATGCAGGTCATTTTGCTGTTATCAATCACTTCAATAGAAACGCGGGCGCCATCGCCACGAGTTTTGTCAGTCAATGCGGTATAAATACGTTCGTTGCAAGCGCCAATTTTAGTGTCAAGAAGGGCCGCAGTGAATACCACCGGTGCCATAACCATTCGCATGCAGTGCATGCGTGGTGGGCAGGTCATTGCGCGTTCAAGTGTAACAGTCACTTGGTTGTTAACGAGGTCGAGTTGAACAATGCCTCGCTTGATGTTTTCTTTTTTTAGCGAATAAGCCTCGTCGAAGCGATATTCATTTAAATCAGCTTGGCGAACGCCGATTGGGCTCGTCGCAAATGCCGTGATGCTTGAACAAAGTACTAGAGTGGCGGCCAAAATTGTCTGTTTCATATTTCCCCCCGGAAATGATTAGCCAACCCAATATTAGGGGTGGCCAGTTAAATTGACCTGCGTAAACTCTCATATACTCACCATTAATAAAAATGATTTGTTTTTATGATGATTCATTAGTATTTCTAATCAATAGAAACGGTAACCTTCGATCACTCCAAGAGAATGAATGAATTTTAAAGGTATCAATCTCAACAATCTGCGTATTTTCGCTGCGGTTTACGAAGCGAGAAGTATGACCAAAGCGGCGGCGACGCTGTTTTTGACCCAGAGTGGGGTTAGCCAGCACATCAAGTCGCTCGAAGAAGAGCTTGAGGTGCAGCTGTTTCAGCGGGTGGGGCGGCGAGTGGTGCCCACCACTGAGGCGCAGGCACTCTATGCAGACACCGAGAAGGCGTTAGCGATTCTCAGTCATCGCCTCGATAAAATTCACGGGGCACCGAAAGAGGTGGCGGGGCCGATTCGCATCGGCATGCCCATTGAGTTCGGCAAGAACGTATTGATACCGATACTTTCGCAAATAGGGCGCAAGCACCCTAAACTTCAATTTGAAATTGTTCTCGAATATGCGGTAACACTCAATCAGCTTTTGGTTGAAGGGCATCTTGATTTTGCGGTGGTGGATGAATATCCGCTAGATCGTCGCATTGAATACAAGCCCATTGCCTCAGAGACATTATTACTCTGTGCGAACCGCGAGTATATCGGGCGATTTTCAAAAGTAGCTTACAAGACATCTTTTTTCGAGCAATTAGAATATGTTGAGTATCGAGGTGCCGAACCGGTACTTCGTCAATGGATGCTTCATCATTTGAAGCGAAAAAATCTTCAACTTAACGTGCGCGCCCACATTATGGACGTTCAAGGGGTGGCGAAGTTCATCACTTGTGGACTCGCCGTTGGCGTTTTGCCCGATCACGTGGCCAATCGCTTGGTCAAAGAGGGCGAGCCTATTTATATTTTTGAAGGACGCGGCAAGCCGTTGGTGAATGAAATTCGACTTGCGAAGTTGAAGACCGTTCAACTGTCCATTGCTGCTGCGACAACAATGGAAGAGTTAAGAAATAAACTAATTTGAAATGTAGTTAACTGATTGCGGAGCGACGAAGCCTTCGGCGGCGAGCTGGCTGTACATTCCACCTGTCGCTGGTGTTCCGGTGCCGTACCAATCTGTAAACGTTGAGCTTGAATAACCGCAGTGAGTACTTAAAGTTGAGCCGGCTGCCGGTACTGGTCGCCAAAAGACCGACATTGCAATCTCAGTTCTTGGGCCTTGGTAGTACTCAACTTTGATTGGCATGCGAGTATTTGCGGTCATATACACTTCGCCGCCCTTAACTGTGCAACCAACGGTGTTGCTGTGAGTTCCGTCGTTGTTAATAATTTTTGTGTAGGTACCGGTATTATTAACATCAGTGTAGAAGTTCGAACCATCATCTGAGGCCACGATGATCTGATAATATCCTGGAACATCGTTGGGGCCGAGCTTCATAAATGATGTCATTGAAAGCGCAAACCACTCATCGAGCTTTGCACCCGAATCATCAGCTAGATAAGTGCCCGCAGTTGTGCCAAAGCCTTCTGTGAAATCACGAACTTGAACATCTAGAAATGGCATGTACACTACAGTGTTTGACTTCACACCATTGGCAATGAGTAAGCCGACAGTTTTAAATGTTGTGCTGCCCAATGTTGCATTGCCGAGTGCGAGCTGCGCTGCCGAAGCATAATACAGATTGGCTTTCAAACCTTTTTGGCAAGTGGCTTCGGCCACTAAGTGAAATGGATCACAAACAACGTTTTGAATGGCAAATGGCACAGGTGTTAATTGGCTCATGTTGCCAGCGACATCTGTTGCAGTGATATAAAACGTATAGTTGCCAACAGCCAAATTGCTATAGGTGATTGTGGTTAACTTTGTGCAATCGTCTTGGCGAATGTCTGTGCCCGCAACTCGATAGCAAGTGGCGGTTTGTACTCCTGAGCCAAGATCAGAGACTGCAAATGTAAACATCGCAGTTTTGGCAGTGTTGTCGGTAGTGGGTGCGCTGACCTGAATGATGGGGCCGGACGCATCTACTAAGAACGGAAAGTCGGGAGCTTTCTTTTCAAGGCCATTGCGAAACGCTGACATGCGCGCCACGTAGTGAGTGTTGTCAGTCAATTTACAATTCGCACCCATTGTGCTCGAAGTGAGTGTGGCAGTGAAAGTCACTGGCCCGCAAACGGCTGTTGTACCAGTGGCATCATAAATTGTGCCCGTGTAACTTTGTGCAGTTGAAGAGGCCGACCAGTTCAAAACAGTGGCGCTTAAATCTGTTAAGTAAGAGTCGACTTTGGTGTCGGCTCCGCCGGTAATACCAAGAATTTGAAAATCGCCTGAAGCTTTGGTGTCGATAGTAAAGTCAGCTTCGGCCGGTTGAGGCGTCATAAGGCCAACATTGTCAATGGCCCAAACTTTAAAAGCGTAGTTGCCATCGGTCAAATTGGTCAATGGAGCAGGTGATGTGCAATTCGCAATGGGTTGATCGTTTAAAGTGCATTTATAACCTGCGACTCCGCTACCCGTGCCATCGTCACCTTTGAAATTCACCATCACCGCATTCACGGTTGAAAGTGCGAGAGGTTTCGGGTCTGTGATGGCCACAGTCGGTGGAGTCAAATCCACAAGCCAAGAGTAATCCACTGGAGCCGAAGAGTTACCAGCTTTATCATTGGCATATACCGACAATGTGTCAGTGCCTTCTGGCATGTTTGGTAAATTCAAATTCACATCGCAAGGTGCATAATCTTTCTGACCGCTCAATTTACAATATATAGTGTCGACACCGCTGAGGTCATCGTTAGCGGCAATGCTAAAGAGCGCCACGTTCGAACTTGTCATTTTATCTGGAGTCTTAGTAAAGTTGATTGTCGGCGCTTTTCTATCAAGTGTAATGCTACCAGTTATACAGCCAGACATCTTGTTCGTTGTGCTTTGAAACATCATCGAGACGGTGCTCGTGCCATCTTTATCGGCCAGTAACCAGGTGGCTTGGGTATCTGCATTCGCCACGTGTGCGGCATCGGGTGGTGTATTCGGGCATGCATCATTAGTTATAAACATTTTGGCAGCGTTACTTGAGGCAATCTGCAACGTCACCATTTGGTTGTTGGTGTAGATGGCGCCATTGTTAATTTTGAACGCACCGTTTGGAATTTCGGTCGAGAGTAAACTTGAATCGCCAGTCGTCGGAGATTGAAAGTGAACTTGGTTCGAGCAGTTTTGAAAACCAGTGAGAATTCCAAGTAAAGCAGCCGCGATACCTAGTATCTGACCGCGATTCTTTGTTCGACCTTGCATCCACGATTTAGCTTTTTGAGACAATTGAGATAATACCAACATGCAGTCCCCCTAGTTCATAAGTTATAGGATGCAATCGAGTTGCCATACCCAAAAGTTGTACGATTATGAGGCTAGCGAGATTCGTGAGGCAGAACGATAAGATAACTCTGGTTTTTCGATTTCAAATTGAGACCAAAGTCGAGAGGTGACCAACTAAATGACATTGTCAAAAATTTCTTTGACGTTTCAAAACGAGATGTCTCATTTTGATTATCTCGTTAAGCGATCAGTGCTCAGCGCTACAACAACGTCGCCTTTCTTGCCTCGTAGCGGTTGTGGTCACGACAATAGAGCCTTAAGTTTTCAATTTCATTGCCGCCCCCAAATGCGACGGGCATCTGATGATCAACTTCAAGCTGATAGCGACTTTCACAACGACGATGGGCAGTTGCAAACTCACATTGGCCTTTTGCGTTTTGCCAGATTTCACGTTTTACCTTTGCCGGAATGGCCAATCGTTTTAACCTCCGCAGCGGAGGTTGGGGCGGGGAGTGCAGAGATTGGTGTGCAGGTTTAGCGGATTGCTCAGGACTTGATTTTTTCTGAGGGTTTGCTTTTTGCGCGGGCTCTCGTGCTAAATCTTTTTTGGAAATTAAAATATCTAAGGCTGCTTCAATGGTTTCAACCAAACTGGCGTTAGGATTTTTGTGCGAGATTAGTGATTTTGCAAGGTCCAATTTCTTACGAAATTCATTAGAAACACTCAGGCGAAGCTCATTTTCTGTTTCACTTTTTATTTTGACTGACTCCTTAATCTTCAATGCATCCGGAAATTCAGAAGCCAAAAAAAAATCGGCTTCTTTTTGCGATTTGTGCTCTAAACTCTCAAAGAGTCTAAGCTTTTCAGCCGTCTGAGTTGTTTGCCCAGTTTTCTTTTTGTCTTGCCTTAGAATGGTTTGGATCTTGGCTACATTTGAGATTGAAAGTGCCCCCGAAGAGATTTTTTCTTCTAATACTGGCAATTCACGAATTGCGCGCATGGCCTCGATTCGTCTTTGCGCTGCGGCCTCGCTGAATTTAAGATCAATTGTCATATAGGCCCACAGACTCGGAAAACCAATTTCTAGATAAAGTTTTCGATGATCCACTTCTTTTAGGTGGTGTAAAACCTCAATGAGCACCTCACGCTCTTTCACAACTATCTTTTTGGTTTCTTGAAGCAATTCGTTATTTGATAAATTTCTTAAGTTCATTTTTCACCTCGTGAGAAATTGAATATCACAGGTTTTCAAAATCGATTTCTTAGACGACACTTTGCGTTTAGTCCGGCGGTCTCCGGACGCGAAACGAACCCGCTTACAAGGGCTGGCTGCTAATAAGATGGTTGAGTTTTGCGCAGGCGTACTGCTACTCGCGCCAATGCCCGGACGTGCAACTAACGAGCAACTAGGTGCCACAAAAACATGTCAAGACTTGGGTCATTTTTTGTTACATTTTCGAAAGAATTTCTAGCGGCGTTTCATTAGTTATGGCTAAAAAGACTGCCTAATGTGAGTAAAAGTGATCGCGTTGTTCTGGCGTGAGCCTCAGCAAATATTCTTTGAATTTCGTGTTTCGGTAGATGCGCCAACACTCCGTGTGATGATAATTGTCGAAGGGGCCATAGGCAGTAGAATTTTTCTCACATTTCAATTTAGCACCCGAATATTTTTGCAGGTAAAGATTTAGGGAGTCTGGATTGAGGTGGAGCTGAAGGAGAATATATGTGGCTACTTCGTCGGCATGATCTTCATGATTGTAACTAGCCAAGTGCGAGATATTCAAAAAATTATTAAGTCGATTGATTTTTTGTCTGGCAGTACGCGCCGACATGAAAATCGCTTGGATCGCGTCGTTATTTGCAAACAGCTGTTCAAGTTCTTTTGCCTGTGCCTCGGACTCCGGATCGTGGATCTTCTTTTTGGCCATTCTAATTTCTTCTGGAATCGGAAAGGCGCCGCGTAACAACTCTGAAAACGAGTAACGATACCCACCTAAACAGTCGACCAACGACCGCTCAAGAGTTTGGGTCTGCTTTAAGAGCTTAGAACTCGAAGTCACCTTGAGGGTTAAATCTTCATTTATTTTGCCCGCTAGATTTTTACCAAAAAACTTAATGTCGTCTACAATATCCCGACATTTCGATTCACCTAGATGTTCGTTGAGCAGGTATTTTAATAGCTGGGTGAAATTTGGCTGATCCATTGAGCCTAACGGGAGACCGTCAAGTTCAGAGTTGATAAGCGTGCCCGACAATCTCAGAAGCGTTGCTTCTTTTTTGAACGCAGCCTCTGCGTATTCGTCGTTCACGATGAATGGGCCGAATTCTAATTTCTGATCGGCTCTAAAATAGTATTTAGTTTTTGGATAGGCTTCGTTGTTATCGCTGTACTGCAAATAGAAGTGGGCGAGTTCATGGGCAACCATACCTGCGAGATCGTCATCCGAAGCACCGAGAGAGCCTTTATTAACAACAAAGAAGTTTGGTTTTTCGCCGGTCACCGGGTCGCTAATGGCACTGGCATTTCGATCTTCAACGGCGACTAACATTACAAACGGGGGGTGGTGCACAAGTGATCGAAGTTCAGGAAAGTACCGAAAGTAGCCTCTGCTAATTTTTGCTACGATTTTCTCAAGGCGTTTGTACCCAGGGTCATACTGTGGTCGCACAACTTGATATCCGATCTCGTCGGCCATCGCGGCCACGTAAGGTGCGATTCTCGTTTCGTAATAAACTTTCGCCTCATCCCAGGTAGAAAAATTCACGAATTTCGGCCCGCCCGCAAAAGCAGAACTAGCCATTAAAATAAGGCAAATCGAGAGTAGAAAACGCATGGCTAGCAATTTACCAAAAATCGAGTTTGGCCTCGCCTGTTATAATTTAGACAGTCGTGAATATTATCCAAAAAATACGTGACAGAAGTGGGTAATATCAGGTCAAGTCGAATATGCTTTTTTCGCGCAATAGGCTTGGTATTTCACTCGTAAATTTGGTTGCGGTATTGGGGCTGACACTACCAGTTGCCTACGCCGCTGTAGCCGATGAGGTCGCCGCCACGACAGCTAACACGACAGCTAAGAAGTTGAATCTCAAAGAGGCCGTGGATATGGCAACCGAGCACTCGCCCACGTTGATAGCGGCCAAAAAATTGATCTCACAACGTGAACTTGAGCGAAAGAACGCCTTCGCAAAATTCTTGCCGTCACTTGACCTCTCAACGACCGATGGAATTTCGCAAAACGCCAAGTTACCAAGCACCATTGTGCCGGTGAATGCCACCGCTGTGAACCCCACGGACCCGTGGGCGAGCTCTTTGACACTGGCATTGACCGACGCCATTTATGACAACGGCACAACCTTGCGCAACTACCATACGGCTCAGCACAATGAGAAGCTCGCTAAACTTCAATATGAGCAAGCCCTCGATCAACTGAGTCTCACCGTAGCGACCAATTATTATCTGTATGAGAAGGCCGACTTGGCGCTTACAATTCAAAGAGAGCAAAATGGATTATTGAGAAAACAGCTGGCTCATATGCTCGCTGAGCACCAGCAAGGCATTAAGCTCAGAATTGATTATTGGCGAATCAAAGCGCAGTCAGAACGGTCGGATATTGACCTAGTGAATGCTGAAGATGCACTGAAGCAGGCCGACATTACGCTGAAGTCGTCATTGGGCCTTGAGCCAAACGAATACCCATCGATTTCAATCGTTACTCCCATCGTCACAGCCAAAACGACCATTGCGGGTTGGCCCGTCAGCGAGGTGAAGGTTGAAGATTTGCGCGATTATCAAATTGCGAATCTTCAAGACCGCATCAATTTACAAAATGTCGATGCCGCCCGCCGCAATTACCTGCCGAATATCGGCCTCAACGCTGGTGTCACTTATGGCAATCAGAACTTTATTAACTCGGGCAATTCATTTAACAATAATGCTCTTGTGACGACGAGTGCGCTCATCACGTTAACGTACAATCTTTGGGATTGGGGTCAGCTCAAACAAAGTTTGCGTATAGCTGAGCTTGTGCGCGAACAACAGCGCGAGGTATTACATCAGACCTGGATCAATACGGCGGCGCAAGCAAAGTCTACGTTTGTCAGTTTAGAGAAGTTGAAATCTGTTTACACGATCAGTCTTGATTTATTAAGTCTCGAAGAACAAAGTTATCGAGAGATATTGGGGCAGTATCGCGACGGCCATTCGACGTATCTGGATTTTATCACTGAGATGTCGAACTTGCTCAATGCGCGACTACAGTTTTACTCGAACTACATTGATAGTGTGACGGCAATTGCCAAATATCACTTTTATATCGGGGATCTCAATGAGTCGCTCAGAAAATAACAGCTTAGAAAATAACAGCTCAAAAAATAACACGTCAAAAAATACAGGCAAATGGCTGCTCATTTTGCTCGTGATAGTGATGGGTGCCATCGGCTTTCGCTATGCGAGATTAAATAAGGGTTTCACCGGTCAGGTTGGAGCAGTGAAACGTTCGGCACTCATTGAACGTGTGACCATTGCCGGTTCAGTCATGCCAAATCGAAAAACTGTGATCTCAGCGCCCTATGCCGGTTACGTAAATCGCATATTTGTGAAAATCGGCGAAAAAGTGAAATCGTCTGCTCCAATTGTTACTTTAAGTCAGTCGGCGCGAGCCGATGCCGACGGTACGTACCCTTTGCGCGCACCATTTGATGGCACGGTCGTTCAAGTGTTGCGCACCGAAGGTGAGTTTGTTGAGTTAAGCGGCCCCATCGTGCGTATCGATGACCTCAGTCAGACCTATGTTGATGCGGGAGTGCCAGAGGTAGAAGTCGGCAGGTTAAAGCTGGGCCAAGCGGTGGTGATCAAATCGACAGCGATTCTGGCTCACCAATACCACGGTGTTATTCGCACCATCGCCCTTGCGGCCAAAGAACAAAAAGATTGGGATAAATCGCGTGTCGAATTTAGCGTCAATATCGAAATCTCAGATAACGACGGCCGTTTGCGACCAGGAATGTCGGTCGTGGCTGATATCATTACCAAAAAACTAGAGAATGTTTTGACGTTGGGTCACGAATACATTCAAAAAAATGATGATGGCTATTTCGTTATGACAGCCGACGGTAACCGCAAAAAAATTCAATTGGGTGAACAAAACGAAGAAGTTTTTGAAATTAAGTCAGGCCTCATCGACGGTGAGAGAGTGCGACTGATCGATTTTCTATCGATGATCAAAGAATAAAATGTTTAAGGTCAAAGATTTAACATTTACGTACGATCTGAACGGTCAGAGACTAGAGATTTTAAAAAATCTCAATTTCACTGTTGAACCGGGCGAATTTGTGGCCATTCAAGGGCCGTCGGGTTCTGGCAAGTCAACGCTTTTTTATATTCTCGGTTTTATGCTGAAGCCCACGGCGGGCACCGTGCTGTTTGATAATCTCGACATCAACACCATGAGCACCGATGCACTGACTCTAGTTCGAAACAAGAAAATTGGTTTTGTTTTTCAACAGTTTCACTTACTAAATCGCGCGACAGTGCTCGAAAATATTTTATTGCCCGCCAGATACCCAAGTGAAACAGCCAGCGTGAAACGCGGTGATATCGATCGCGCGAAGGCCTTGGCGCAAAAATTGGGTTTAGGTGAGCATTTGAATCACTTACCCAATCAATTGTCGGGCGGTCAGCAGCAACGTGTGGCCATTGCTCGTGCCTTAATGAACGACGTCGATATCATTTTAGCCGACGAGCCAACGGGCAATCTTGATAGTCGCACCTCTGAGCAAATTCTTGATTTACTTCTTGCGCTCAATCGCGAGGGCAAAACGATTATCATAATCACCCATGATCCGGTGGTCGCCAAGCGTTGTCAGAAAATCTATCATTTGCTTGATGGTCAATTGGTGAAAACCGAAGAGCGAGAGGCTTTTAATGGCCCTCATCCTGGTGTAGGCAAAAGCATTGAATTAAAAGAAGTGAGCAAAGTGCTCACTCCCAATGCTGCTGTACAGCTCTTACGTTCATTGTGGCCGATGGCGCTTGATAACTTACGTCGTAATCGCGCAAAGTCTGTGCTCACCATGCTCGGTGTGATCATCGGTATTGCGGCAGTGCTCTCGATGATCACTCTCGGCCAATTCACCAAACAAAAAATTCTTGATAGTTATGAAACTCTTGGAGTGAACAAAGTTATTATTCGTGGCTATGAGAACTGGCGACTCAAGGCCACTGAATCGACGGGCGTTAATTTTCACGAATTTGACTGGGTCCGCGATGTCACGCCGATGAAACGAATCTTTCCGGAAATCAAAATGCTTTCGCCATGGCTCAATCATTGGGGATTGCGTGCTATCGCTGGTGGAATTGAAGCTGGCGACAATAAGGTGAATGCATACGGTGTTACTCCAGAATACTTAAATATCACGAGTCGTCAGGTTTTGTATGGGCGAAACATGAGTCAATACAATGTCGAGCAGCGAAGTCCGGTTTGTTTGCTCGGCTATGATTTAGCGTCGGCATTATTTTCACGCATTGACCCGCTTGGGCAAATCATTTCACTCACTGATGGTTCGCAGACGAACTTTCCGTGTGAGGTGATTGGAGTATTGGCGTCGATCAAATCAAATAAAGACAACGACCCACCCAATTTAAATGTGCTTTTGCCATACACGTATTTTCAGACAGCCATGACGCAAAGTTGGTATTCAGAATTGCACAGTTTAGTCGTGCAGGTTCAGCCTGATGTTGATATTGAAACCACCGGGCAAAAGCTCAAATCATTTTTGAAATTGAAATACGGTAAGTCGGGCAGTTTCTCAGTCGATTCTGATAGCACGCTGATCGCCGAGATGAAGAAATTCTTAAATGTTTTTGCGGTTCTCTTGGCTTCAATTGCGTTATTGTCACTCATTGTTGGCGGCATCGGCATTAACAACATGATGCTGGTATCAATTGCTGAGCGAATCAAAGAGTTTGGGTTGCGCAAAGCTTTGGGCGCCACCAATAGCAGTCTTCGCTATCAAATTTTACTAGAGTCGACGGTGCTATGTTCGGTGGCCGGGATTCTTGGTTTGTTACTTGGCTTTTCGGCTTATGAGGCCCTCATTTACGGGGCCACTAAGTTTGTTCCACACTTACAGTTTGAATGGGTTTTTGACCCATTTGCGGCTTTGCTTTCGGTGACGGCCATCGTCGCGGTGGGGGTTTTTAGTGGGCTTGTCCCTGCCATTCGGGCCGAACGTTTACAGGTCATCGAAGCTTTGCGTATGGAGTAACGGCACCCGTCGAGTGCTCACGTCTGTCGGCCCTTAAATTGCAAAAGTGAAAAGAATTGAATTTTTGAGGAGTATTGGTGCGTCTAAACGCTGTCTTATGCCGATTTTTGGCACTTTGTATATATGGTATGATGTTAGCAAATCGGTCGGCATTTGCTGCTGGCGTTCCAACTGAGAACATCGAGGCCGAGCGTCTCACGCAGACTTTTTTCTCGGCCACCATCGGCGCTTACTTTGAAGAGGGTAATAAGAAATATCGACCGTCATACTTAGCCTCGAGACGCTATCTGCAAATATTTTTACGCGAATGGGCCGAGCTGATCGAGAGCGGCGAATTTAAATCCAGCACAGAGATTTTTGAACATATTCGACACACGAACGGATTTTTAGCCAAGCATTATGACGAATGGTTGCGAGTCATCGACTTGAATCGCCGTGATTGGTCGAGTTTGGGCTACTCACGCAATGGCGCTCTTATCGAAGCACTACGGATCGAAGGCCTGCCCGAACCTCTTCACACACTTGAACTTTTGCGCGTCGTGACCCGCGACATCGCTGGAGCCGGCGATCACGATTTGGCAGTGGTGCTCGCATCGCCTTTTTTAGTGGCTGATGACAAGGCAGTGGTAACTTCCGCTAAAGCCGTATTGGGTGAAATCCCTCTAATGAAAGTTTGCGAAACGCTCACCATAGTGCGAGATGTGATTATAGCAACGGCGGGTGACGGCCTCGCCAGCGCCGACGGCCGCATTGAACTGATCGACTCGGCTTTGGCCTCTGTCAAAATGGCCGGTCAAAGTGTTTGGAGCAGCGGCAAAGTCATATTGAAGTCAGTCGACAATTTTCTTGATTACATTCGTACTGCACCTCGTCTGCAACGTATTTCACCCATCGCGTGGACGACCGGTGCGGCGGTGGCGGCTCACGGTGTCGCCTTTTCGATCGTTCAAAAGCATCCGCTAAGTACCACGCCATCGCCGCCTCAGGCCGAAAATCAATCAGTGACAACGGTACAGCTCTCGCTTTGGGGAGTCGTCATGACCCGCTACGGGCGATCGCTTCTAACCGATCAACGAGACTTTATCGATGAATTCACGCCTCTTTCGCGGCTTGGGCTGGTCGCCGAGATTCGCCGATCGATGGCGGCCGACATACCGACTAGTCAGGTCGATTTTGCACGAATTTTTCTGAGTGCCGAAAAAGTTATGAGGTTAGATGGCCGCGACACCGGCGACAACTTGGCTCTTGATATATTGCACGGCCGTTTGCAGGAGCTTAAGACCTACGCTGATCACTATTCATTTCGCAGTGATCAAGACATCGATTCTCTTCGCCAACTGATTTTTGATAAAACTCTTCGCATCTATC
>Ga0207013_1157_pt1 | contig 16111 bp, 10 predicted proteins | sample Alteio_BWMinCont_55_FD_153501 | JGI IMG/M metagenome (GOLD analysis project Ga0207013, IMG submission 153501) | Enriched cells from forest soil in Barre Woods Harvard Forest LTER site, Petersham, Massachusetts, United States -... | ecosystem: Environmental > Terrestrial > Soil > Temperate forest >...
AGCGGTGGGTCTCAAACCTTTTCAGAAGCTTTGTCCTTTGACGGGTATTGGGACGATAATTCTAATTTAACGCCAAATGAACTAGCCATGGTTCGACGCTCCATCTGGAGTGCCGATTACATTTATTCCCGTCAACAGGTTTCAAATAGCAGCGGAGTCAATATCGCCGATAACACCAGTGAATTAGATCTGGGCGCCGGGTACAGAATGAAAAAAACTTATGAATACGGGGTGGGGCTTACCTATGCTGTAACTCCCGATGAAAACTTAAGGGATGTGGGCCCCAACATTTATTATAGTAAAACTCTGCCTTTGGCGCCGCCATCTGAAGATTTTTATTCGACCTTGGCCGTTAAGCTCATGCTCTCAGATCTAAATTACGTTCAGACCTTTACAACATCAATTCTCACGCGAACGGGAAAGAGTAAACCCGTCAACGGTGAAAGTGGTATAAATCAGCTCTTTCCCACACTGGCTCTCACATGGAACGCCCTTGAATCTTTGACTGTTAAAGGCGAGTACGCCCATTATTTTTATAGTCGAAACGTCAATGATTTCTTGGCTACCCTAGACTCCCCGAGAGCTGTCGCCGTCGGAATATTTGGCCTTACTAACGCGGTCTCAAGTTTTAATACGGACTTATGGCAGTTAGAAGTAAATTGGTTTCCCATCGACAAATGGGAATTTGATGCGGGTGGAACGATAGCTACAAGCGCCATCGACGGCAGTTCTCCGTGGACGCTCAAAGAATCAGTTCTTTTTGATTTTTCAAAATATTGGTCCGGCGGACTTTCTTACGAGTACGAGCAGTCTAATACATTGGTTGAACATCTCTACACCATAACGTTTAAATATTCGGGGGATTGATCTCTCGCTCCTTTCAAAAAACTCTCAACCTCCCTCTTTATACAGCCAACCGAGAGGTTGAGAGTTGGAGATCTCTTCTGCTGAGATTTCTACAGAGACATCGGCAGTTCCAATATTTGTTGTGGGGAAGACTTCTCTCCATTTGCCATCAATTTCTAACATGATTTGTGACATGCCCTTTACAACTCTGATCCAAGCTCCCGTAATCGAAACAGATTTTTTCTCTTCTAGTTCTACTTGAGGAATTACGTAATGTGAAGCTGTATGCATAAATGGCTCTCCTTCTGCGGAGCGATGACGGTACCGGTCCGCTTATATTTACTGATTACTAAAGCAACTTCTAAGCCATCGAGCAATCTTCTACTTTTGAGATAATAAGAAGTAAAAAGACGTCAGTAAGGCATCCCCTTATTTTTGATTATGAGGATTCAAAAATAAGACGCCATGATTTAAAGATTGAATCGTCCAATGCAGGTTTAATAATTGAATAAAGGGATTTAAAAATTAAATCTATTTAAGACCTCAAGACTCGTAAACTCTTTTAAACGAGTCCGCTGACTCATTTCTCCGTGGCCCTAGCTTTGCTCTTGGGGCTTCAAGATAGTCACCATCAATTTGTCTCGCGAAAAGAGATTGACATGCTTTTAGGTATTTTGAACTTGTTATTTGTTTGCTTGAGTGGGGTTGTGGCGATCCTTTACAGAAACTGTTTACAAAGGGACTTTGAGCGCAATCCTCATAAATTTCTACCCACTTTTCGGGATGTAGATTTTGATACTTTATATAACGATCGCTTGAAAAAAAGCATTTCTTCGGAACCCAATATCAAACGAGGTTGATTTTGTACTTTAAGCTCTGGAAAAGATTTCGGGGCTTTTTATTAAATTAGTCCGTACTGTTTGCGTTTTCTCCAAAGCGTTGCTTTTGTAATCCCAAGAATCTCAGCCGATTTCTCCAGATTATTTTCTAGGCTAAGAAGAGCGAGAATATGGCTTTTTTCTACCTCTTCTAGAGATTTATAAGGAGAGTTAGCAGGATGTAGTTTTAGCTCTTGAGTAAATACTGGTGGGAGATCACTCAAAGTAAGCGACCTACCCTGTGAAAACATAATAAGCCGCTGCAAAGTATTTCTTAATTCTCTTAAGTTTCCCGGCCAAGTATAATTGAGCAACTTGTCAGTGACGTCTTTGGGGATCAGTGGAATATCCAAACCCCCTTTAGTTTTTTTTATCTCTTTTAAAAATCGGTCGATATAGACGGGAAGGTCTTCTTTCCGGTGACGCAAGGAAACGAGCATGACTTCCAAGGTATTGAGTCTATAGTAGAGATCCTCTCTAAATTTTCCTTCTTGAACGGACTCTTGCAAATCCTTATTTGTCGCAGCAAGTATTCTCGTATTTACAGAAATCTCCTCATTCCCACCAACCTTCTGAAAAACTTTATCCTGTAAAAAGCGAAGAAGTTTTGCTTGTCCCGTTGGAGATAGATCTCCAACTTCGTCTAAAAAAAGAGTCCCGCCCTCGGCAGCTTGAAGCTGTCCCATTTTATCAGAAGTCGCCCCAGTAAAAGATCCTTTAACATGGCCAAAAAGCTCAGACTCAAGGAGGGACTCTGTAAGTGTTGTGCAATAAACTGTAACAAAGGGCTTCAAAGCCCTGGGCGAAAGTTCATGGATGAGTTTGGCAAGTTCACTTTTTCCAGTCCCGCTTTCTCCTGTGAGCAAAATTGTGGTGTCCATTGGTGCCATTTTTTTTACAAATTCTTCAAGAGACCTAGATGCGGTAGAGGTGAGGCCAGCAAAGAAGTCGCGCCGGACCCAAGGTTTTTTTGAGAGTTTTATTTTCACGCTTAAGGTCGATGAGATTTTGGATCTTGTTAAGAAAATGTAGGAACTGGTCATTAGTAAAGGGCTTGGGAAGATAGTCGTAAGCGCCTTCCCTTACGACTGTAATCGCATTTTCTATAGAAGCAAAGGCCGTCATAACTACAATCAAAGCCTCGGAATGAATTACCTTCACCTCTTTGATCAGATCGAGACCCGTCTTACCCCCCATTTTAAAATCGGTTAGAATAAGATCAAATTCATTTTCCTTAATTTTCGTCATGGCCTCATCCACCGAGTTGGCTGAAACGAAAACACATTTTGTGTCTTTAAGGCTAAGTCCTAAAGAGCGGCAAATATTTTTATCATCATCAACTACAATCATCTTAAGGTTTAAGTTTTTCTTCAAATCTGTCATGGCAGTAACCCCGCTAAGTGAACCAAGGGGAGAGAAACTGTGAATATAGCCCCAGTCGGGATATTGGGAGAAAATTTAATAGTACCGTTATGCGCTTCAACCACTTCCCTAGCGATAGTGAGCCCTATCCCCAGGAAACCGGTAGTTTTCTCCTCTCCTATATCTGTAGCGGCTTGAAAATAAGGATCAAACATGCGCTTTTGTATTTCCGGTGGGATGCCAGGGCCCTGATCCGCCATCTCAATAAAAATTTCAGAATCTGAATTTTTAAGAGTTACTTTAATAGTTGTGTTAGGAGGAGATATTCTAACGGAATTTGCTAAAATATTTGAAATGACCCAGGGGAATTTTACTTGGTCTATTTTTGCGAGTGGTTTCTCAGTACCATTTATCTCAAACTCGATATTTATCTTCTTATCTCTAGCCAGCACTCTAAACGGCTTAAGCCATTGGGTTAGCGCCTCATCTAGATAAACCTGCTCAAGTAAGAGTTTAAGGGAGCTTAGATTTTCTACGCCGACCTGAATGAAATCATTGGCGACTGCACGTATTCTTGAAACGTCCTCATTTATGGTGTCGACAAGCAGCTGTCCATCGGTAGATAGGTCATTTTTGTGTTCGGTAAGTAGTTGAGAACACACGGACAGAGACTGCAGAGGAGTTTTTAATTCGTGTGAGAGCACACCAATGAATTCCCTCCTGAGTTTTTCTGTTTGCCTTCGATCAGTTACATCATGAAAGAGATAAAGAGTTCCAGTGACAACTCCTTTTTCGCTCTCAATTTCTCGAAACCGAACTGAAAGGGACCGTTTCTTTCCCGCTACAGTTATTTGAGTAGCCTGATGCTGGGTAAGGTCTGATTGAAGAATTGTTCTTAAATGCAGGTAATTCTCATTTGTCGTGGAAAGGTCGGTCCACTGGCGACCTATAATTTCTTCAAGGGGGAGATCAATAAATTTCTTAATTCCGGAATTGGCATGGAGTACGATCCCATCCGTATTAAGCACAAGTATGGCGTCTTCTACAAACGTAAGAATTGTTCGAAGCTCATTTCGTTGGGTGTTTATTTCCTCTACATTGAGTTGTCTTAATTCGCTTAAGTTATTCCACATCTGAAACATTTCGTGATTTAGAATTTTTAATTCTAGGCTTGTAGGTGTTGGAAGTTTCAGTTTTGTCCCCAATACCGGGCGACTGCGGAGAGTTTCGGCAATGGCCTTGAGTGGGTAAGCCAACCTATTGGCAATACCATTTGAAAGGAAAAGAACAATAATGAGAGTGACGCATAAAAATACTATCCCGCCACTAAACACTTTATTCCCAAGGTTAGAGCTTTTTTCTGCAATGCGAAACATGCCTGCTTCGTTGATGGTTACGAGTTGATGCAAATTCTCATTCATCCGGTAAAAATCATCTTGAGAAATATTTGACGGATCGGTTCTAGATTTATCCCAAAGAATTCGAATATTTTTAGCGATCTCGCCCTCACCTGGTTCAGTGATATTGTGCTCCTCTAAGGTCAGGGCATCTTCAAACTGTTTTTCCCACTGGGCTATATTGCCTTTGGGATCAAGATCCGGATGTTTAAAGCTAGACCAAGCTTTCATCATTTGACCAGAAGCCGCAATTGAATCATAGTTAACGTGAATTAGCCGTGGAGTCATCCGACTTGTCTGTGCCACAGCCACGATCATTAAGATTCCGAATATCGCATAAAGGCCAACGACCCAGAGAAATCGAGACACGATTTTAATTCGTAGGGGCGGTAGATAGGGGTGGAAATTCTTCGCCATAATCATGTACTCCCTAAAGTGCTGACAATATGAACGTCAATTCCTACGGAGTCATGAATAAAGTTTAGAAGAACAGAACCAAAGAGCCGAGCCTGAAGGGGAGAAAGTCTGGATTTTCCAAAAACGGCATGACCAACGTTGTGATCTAGAGCGAAGTTAACAAGAGCTGCTGAAATGTCCTCAGCTGGAACGATGACCACTTCGATTCCCAAAGTTTTAGCAAGTTTTAAATTGTTCTGTAATTTTCTCTGAAGGGTTGAGTCGATACGTGTTGGGCTCTCCATTTTTGTTTGGATGTATATAGCATAACACTTGCTCGAAAGCTGCGCTGCGAGCTTTGCCCCCTTCCTCAGTAGGATAGCCGCATTCGTCGGGTCCGAGCTGAGAGAGATCATCACGGCTTCTTGGCTTTGGGCGCCTGCTTGTCCTTTAAATAAGAGTTCTTCGTCAATCCGGCGTATCTGATCTCCGGCGGCCTCTCTAAGAGCGCTTTGCCTTAATAGAGATAAGTTCTGGTGGGTAAAAAAATGCGTTAGAGCAGTTTCAGCTTTTGCTTTGTCGTATATTTTCCCAATCCTAAGTCTTTCTCTTAACTCTTCGATAGCTACGTCTACCGCAACTATTTGCCCCGCTCTTTGTAGAATATTATCCGGAACTCGTTCTTTGACGGGAGTATTTGTCAGGGCCTCAACTTTCTGCGCGACCGTTTCGAGGTGTTGAATGTTCAGAGTGGTGATGACGTTAATTTGATGGTCTAAAATATCAAATACATCTTGATACCGTTTTTCATTTTTTGAGCCAGCTGCATTGGTGTGGGCTAATTCGTCGATGAGGACGACTTGGGGGCGCCTTTTGACTACTGCATCAACATCAAGCTCTTCAAGTTTCTTACTTACAGAATTGAGTTGTTTTCTTGGCAGGATTTCTAAGCCTTTTACAAGATCCCAGGTTTCAGGTCTGTTGTGGGGCTCCACGTATCCAATGACGACATCTAGGCCGGCTTTTTTTAATCTATGAGCTTCGCTCAGCATTGAGAATGTCTTGCCCACCCCTGCGGCGTAGCCTAAGTAAATCTTTAGGGAGCCTTTCTTTTGTCGCTCGATCAGTTCTTGAAAATCAGTATTTGCAGTCAAAAAATTTCCTCTAAATTTCAAAGTGATGGCCTACTAAATTAGGCCATACTTTTTGTCCTCTCTACAAAGCAGCCTTCGTTACTCCGAGTATTCTGGTTACCCCTTCAAGATTAAATAGAGTACGAAAGGCTAACAGCACTACAAATATTTTTATTTCCGTCAAACAAGAGTCATCTTAATTTCAACTCACTTTTTTATAAGACTTCTAATGAGTTCGCCTTTAGTCACAGATAGTTTAACGACGATTAATGTAAAGGTTTGAAAAGTCAATTATTACTCGAAAGGAAGTTTGCCACCAAAATGACGCAATGTGCACGTTTAAAAAACATAATCTTCGTTTCATTTTTAAACGTGAAAATCTTGTCTAAGTGTTTGATTTTATTTTTTATTTGCAATCTCATCTCTTTTGAGAAATTGTCCTCCCGGATGAAAAGGAATTTTGTGCTCAATGTTACCCACAGAATGGGCCCACTAGTTCAGTTTTAACTGCGGCGTTACGTTGTCGCGAAACTGATGGAGGAGAGCTTTATTATGAACGATTGGTCAATGTTCGGTTTTTTTGTTTTATTGTTCGGTCTCAGCTTCTTATTCATAAAAGGATGCGACCGAATCGTTCAAACTAAGAAAGAAGGCAAGTAAACAAAATGAGTATTGTTGACGGAGGACTTCTTGTCATTTCATTTGGGACATTTTTATACCTCCTCTACGCCCTTTTGTTTCCGGAAAAGTTTTAACGAAGGCCGATAGCTAAGGCCTGCTAGGCGATAGCTGACCGATACAGTCTGCAGCCCCGCTACCGCCGGGTGGAAGAGAAAGTGGAAGATTAATGACTGGACGTGATTTTTTTCAGCTTGGTTTGTTTCTTTTGGTTCTTCTGACGACGGCTAAACCCCTTGGCCTTTTTATGCAAAGGGTTTTTGGCGGCGAAAAAACGTTTTTGCACTCTTTCTTTGGAAGAATTGAAAACCTTATTTACAGATTCTGCATGATCAACCCAAACGAAGATCAAGAGTGGACCGGGTACGCTGGAAGCGTGATGGCTTTTAGCGCCATTGGTTGCGTAATAACTTATTTTATTTTACGTTTTCAATCGCACCTCCCTCTAAATCCCCAACATTTCGCTGATATCAACCCCCATCTTGCCTTCAACACGGCGGTGAGCTTTACCACAAATACGAATTGGCAGTTTTATGGTGGGGAATCTACTATGAGTTATTTTTCCCAAATGGTGGGGCTGACATTTCATAATTTTATGTCCGCAGCCGTGGGAATTTGTGTTGCCGTAGCTCTTATTAGAGGCTTTGTCACTAGAGAAGGTAGGGGGATTGGGAACTTTTGGGCCGACCTTGTAAGATGTAATCTCTATATTCTTTTGCCCATGAGTTTCATTCTCGCGCTTTTTTATATTTCTCAAGGAATGATACAAACCTTTGCGCCCTATCTTGAAGTGACAACGCTTGAAGGTTTAAAGCAAACAATAGCCTTGGGGCCGACGGCTTCTCAAGTTGCTATCAAAATGCTCGGAACAAACGGAGGAGGGTTTTTTAATGCCAACGCAGCCCATCCGTTTGAAAACCCAACTGCGCTTTCAAATTTTATTCAAATGCTCACTATTTTCATAATTCCCAGCGCGCTAGTTTATCAACTAGGTAACACCGTAAAAAATAAAATGCATGGGTGGTCTGTTTGGGCCGCTATGGGCATTGTTTTTGTATTAGGCGCTTTAGTTTGCGCTCACTTTGAATACAAGGGCAATCCCAAGTTTACATCTATGGGACTATCTTCCACTTCCAATATGGAAGGTAAAGAAGTCCGTTTTGGAATTTTCAACTCAGCTCTTTTTGCAACAGTGACGACGGATGCTTCTTGCGGAGCTGTCAATGCTATGCACGATAGTTTTACTCCACTGGGAGGACTTGTTCCTCTAACTAATATTATGCTTGGGGAGCTCATTTTTGGCGGCGTTGGTTCAGGGCTTTACGGAATGATAATTTTTATTATCCTAACTGTATTTATCGCGGGGCTGATGGTAGGTCGGACACCTGAATATTTGGGGAAAAAAATAGAATCTCGTGAGGTGCAACTCGTCTCGATTGCTATGGTTGTCATGGTCTTTACGATTTTGGTAATGGCAGCATGGGGAGTGACGGCTAAAGACGGGATTGCCGGAGTTTCTAATCCGGGTCCCCACGGTTTTTCACAAATTCTCTATGCTTACACTTCTGGTGTAGGGAATAACGGCAGTGCCCTCGGCGGCCTTTCCGGAAATACACCTTTTTGGGACATAACCATGGCTCTTGCCATGTTCGTTGGACGCTTTCTTATGATGATCCCCATGCTCGCAGTCGCGGGATCAATGGTTAAAAAGAGGATTCATCCTGGAGGAGAAGGGACTTTTCCTGTTCATGGGGGTCTCTTTATTGGCCTTCTATTAGGCGTAATTCTTCTTGTGGGGGCATTGACTTTCTTCCCAGCTTTAACGCTGGGTCCGATTTTGGAACACTTTGAGATGCTTAATGGGAAGCTCTACTAGGAATTTTGAGGACATAAATGGATCATACAGAAACTACTATTTCAAATAGTCAGATCGCAAAAGGTGCCATCGTGAGCTCCTTTAAAAAACTTCATCCAAAGGTCTTGATGAAGAATCCGGTCATGTTTGTTGTTGAAATAGGGAGCCTTCTCACCACTCTCTATTTCATTGGTGATCTTTTCAAGGGTCAAAGCGGACAAGCTCTCTTTAGCGGACAGATAGCTTTGTGGCTTTGGTTTACGGTTCTGTTTGCAAACTTTGCCGAAGCCATGGCTGAAGGCCGTGGAAAGGCCCAGGCTGAATCGTTAAAAAAAGCGAGAAAAGATGTCAAAGCAAAAATCAAGTTGCCAGATGGTAGAATCGAAATTGTATCATCTGGCACCCTTAAAAAAGGTGATGTTGTTATTGTTGAGGCCAGCGAAGTTATTCCTGCCGATGGAACAGTTATAGAAGGCGTGGCCTCTGTAGATGAGTCGGCTATTACTGGAGAGTCAGCCCCTGTGATCCGCGAGGCCGGTGGCGATCGAAGTGCAGTCACGGGTGGAACTCTTGTGTTGTCCGATAAAATTGTTATTAAGATCACAGTTAACCCGGGTGAAACATTTCTAGACCGTATGATTGCCCTCGTCGAAGGAGCTTCCCGTCAAAAAACTCCAAATGAAATTGCGCTGAATATTTTGCTTGCTGGTCTCACAATTGTTTTTTTATTGGCCGTGGTCACGTTAAAACCTTTTGCCCTCTACAATAATACTTCTGTTTCTGTAGTTATTCTTATTTCTCTTCTCGTTTGCCTCATACCTACAACTATCGGTGGGCTTTTGTCTGCCATTGGCATTGCTGGAATGGATCGCTTGAGATCGCGTAATGTCCTTGCAATGTCGGGCCGAGCTGTAGAAGCGGCTGGAGATATCGATGTTCTCCTTCTTGACAAAACAGGAACAATCACTCTTGGAAATCGAATGGCCACGGATTTTATTCCAATAGCTGGAGTGACAGCTCATGAACTAGCGGAGAACGCTTATCTGGCTTCATTCGCTGATCTTACTCCTGAAGGACGCTCCATAGTTAAACTAGCCGGAGAAAAGGGGACAAAGTTAGTTGAACCCGGTGGCGCTAAAATTATTCCATTTTCTGCTGAGACAAGGATGAGTGGCGTTGACTATAACGGCATCTCGATAAGAAAAGGGGCTGCAGACGCCGTTCAAAGTTGGATTGGGGATATTCAAGGTAGCGTTGTTTCTGAGCTTAAAAAAGCTACAGAAAAAATTGCACAATCTGGTGGAACTCCTCTTGTGGTTTCAAAGGGAAAACAGCCTTTAGGCGTCATACATCTCAAAGATATAGTTAAACCCGGTATAAGCCAGCGCTTTATTCGTATCCGTGCTATGGGCATGAAGAGCATTATGATTACAGGAGATAACCACTTAACTGCTGCGGCCATTGCTGCAGAGGCCGGAGTCGATGATTTCCTAGCTCAGGCAAAACCCGAGGATAAACTTAGCCTTATCAAGAAGTATCAACTCGAGGGCGGAATGGTCGCAATGACGGGCGATGGAACTAACGATGCTCCAGCTCTTGCCCAATCTGACGTCGGCCTTGTCATGAATACCGGTACTCAAGCAGCTCGCGAAGCTGGAAATATGATTGATCTTGATTCTGATCCGACAAAGATTATTGAGATCGTGGAAATCGGAAAGCAGCTACTCATTACAAGAGGTTCCCTTACTACATTTAGCATCGCCAACGACGTAGCTAAATATTTCGCAATCATTCCTGCAATTTTTGCGAGCACCCTTCCAGCTCTTGGCGTTTTGAATGTTATGCATCTACAGAGTCCTGAAAGTGCCATCTTATCAGCAGTTATTTTTAATGCCCTTATCATTATTGCGCTCGTCCCACTCGCTCTGAAAGGTGTTGCCTATAAACCAAGCTCTGCGGCCCAAATCTTAAGACGTAATATTTTAATTTACGGTGTTGGGGGCGTCATTATTCCATTCATTGGGATAAAGGCCATTGATCTTATTATTACGAAGCTGCATTTAATTTAGAGGATATAGACTCATGCGAGGAATCTTTAAAAGATCGATTTTAATGACCATAGCCCTTCTTATAATCACTTGCGGAATTTATCCTCTGGCCGTTTGGGTCGTTGGGCAAGTGGTTTTTCATCACAAGGCCAATGGCAGTATTGTTTTAAGAAATGGAAATCCTATTGGATCCGCTTTAATCGCCCAGAATTTTCAGAGGCCAGAATATTTTCACCCACGACCGTCGTCTGCCGGAGATAAGGGTTATGATGCCGCGAATTCTTCCGGGTCAAATCTTGCCATGACCAATAAAAAATTTATTGATGGTGTTGCTGCGAATATAAAACAATTGCTTTCCGACAATCCAGGCCTGGCAATGGGAGAAGTTCCCAATGATATGGTCATGGGTTCAGGTAGTGGTCTTGATCCCGATATAACTATTGAAAACGCCTTTGCCCAAGCATCTCGCGTCGCTAGAGCCCGTAAATTAAAAATAGAAGATATAAGAGATATTGTTCAAAAAAATATTCAGGGTCCGGACCTTGGAATTTTAGGGGAAACGCACGTTAACGTTTTAGAACTTAATTTGGCATTAGGTGAAATTCCTACGCCTTCTAAATAAAAAGGGTGGTTATATGAAAATGTTCGGTTTAGTTTTTTTTCTTCTTATGAGTTTTGGCCTTCAGGTTTTAGCTCAAGAGTCCTCGACTCGAGTTTCACAATCTGAAGCCAGGCTACCGGCTCAAGAGGCTCCTTCGAAACCCGCTGCTGCGGTACCATTCGCCTTTGGCGATTTCACTTGGGCGCCAGCAAGTTATGCGCCCCTTGAGACGCCTCTCGCAACAAAGTATTTTGTGCCAGAAATAAGATTAGATTCAACTTACCACTACTCCTTCAATAATCCCGTAGATAACACGATATCCGGTTCTAGCGAGGTTTTCAGGGCTAATGAATTTCAAATCACTCAGATTGGGGTGGGTGGAGATGTAAATTATCAAAACGTTGGGTTCAGACTTATGACCCAGTTTGGTATGTACTCGACAACAACTCCTCGTAATGATGCAAGCCCATCGCGAGGCCAGTGGGATTTGGCCGATGCCTATAGATATATTTCTGAATCATATGCCACCTATCACTTGGATGTAGATAACGGGATCAACGTTCAAGCCGGAATCTTTATGTCTTATATTGGTCTTTGGAGTTATTATAATTTCGATAACTGGACCTATCAACCTTCTTACGTCTCATCTAATACGCCTTGGTTTTTTAACGGAGTGCGTGTTCAATATTTTCCGTCAGATAAACTTAAGATTGAGCCATGGCTTATTAACGGCTGGCAATCTTATGGGGAGTTCAATAAGAGTCCCGGTGTAGGACTTCAAGTTCTCTGGAAGCCAACTGTAAATCTCGAAGTTCTTGGCAATCAATATTATGGCACCGACACCCTTGGTACTCCTAATCGCAGGCGTGTTCATACTGACGACAGCATAATGTATAGATACTTTCTTAGAGATGGGAGTCATGGAATAAGTCAAGCTGCGGCGTCGTTGACCCTTGATGCGGGTTGTGAAAATGGCGGTGGAGTAGCTTGTAATAATCAGTATTTTCTAGGCTTCATGGCCTATAATCGCTTGTGGTTTGACCGCAATCTCTTTGGTCTCACTTTTGGTGGCGGAGCCATCACTAATCCCGGTCGCTATTTAGTATTAATGCCGCCAATCAACGGGGCGACGGCATCGTCCGGTGCTTCAGGTCCCGCTAATGCTGCCACCGGAACCCCTGCTTATAGCTACTTTACTGAAAATCCAGGCGATCCCTTTAATGCTTGGGATATTCAACTCACAGGCGATTACATGCCCACGAGAAATGTTACGTTTCGTCTGGAATACACGTATCGTAGTGCCAGCGTCCCCTATTTCTCAGGTCCTGGAGGCGTAACTCCACAGGGCGGCAATCAGGGATCTCCCGGATCGTACGTCCAAGGTTTTGTACCCGATTTGCAAGAAGCAGAACATCGGATTACTGCAGCAATGATGGTGAGACTCTAATTAAAATATGTAGTAAAACTCAATCCTCTTGAATTGATGCCGGGCGAATTTTCTTGCTCGGCATTTTTAATTCTTTACGATTTGTTTAAAAGAACCCACTGACATCTGCTAGTGACACGCGCTCCGCATCAAGGGTGATGGCCTGGTTCTCTCAAGCAATACTTTACAATAGATAACTATTTAGACTACCCTTTAAGTTAAACTTAATTGGGGGCGCATCTACCTTATGACTCTTTCAGATATTTCAATAAAAAAGCCAGTTTTTGCATGGATGTTAATGCTTGGCCTTATTGTCTTTGGGGCGATTTCGTACTTTCTTATGGGGATCAGTCAGCTTCCCGACGTTGATTTTCCTGTTATCACAATTACGGTTACTTGGGCAGGAGCGTCTCCTGATGTTATGGAGTCTGCTGTAGCTGACATTATTGAAAATAATGTTATGAGTGTTGATGGGATCCAACTTGTTCAGTCCACATCCCAACAAGGCCAGACACAGATCACAATTCAGATGAACTTGACCCAGGACATTAATGTGGCCCTCGAGCAAGTTCAAACAAAGGTGAGTCAGGCTCAGAAAAATTTACCGCAAACCATCGACCCTCCTGTGATCACCAAAACAAATCCCGCAGACCAACCGATTTTGTGGGCCGCTGCTTATAGTGAGGGAGGGAGTCTCCGGGACCTTGCGCTTTTCGTCCGTGACCACCTCAAAGATGCTCTCACGACAGTGAACGGAGTAGGTGATATTTCTATGGGTGGATTTGTTGATCCACAAATGCGTATCTGGGCCAATCAGAGCGAAATGTCTAAGCGCGAGATCACCTATCAAGACATTATTGATGCCGTCAATAACGAACATCAACTCTCCCCGACAGGATACCAAGATGACAAAAATAAAGAAACCTATGTTCGTGTTCACTCTGAATTTGTAGATGCAAAGAGCTGTGACGACCTTATGATTCCGGCCAGGCAAGGGATTCCAGTATATAGGAATATCCGCGTCGGCGATGTGGCTAAGTGTGTAGAGGCGACTGACGAGGTCAGGAGGATTTCTCGCTATAAAGGTATCTTCCCCACCATAGGCCTCGGGGTCATTAAGCAGCATGGAACAAATGCTGTAGCTATTGGCGATATGGTGAAAAAGAAGATGGCGAACCTCGGAGATATTCTGCCTAAAGGCATGAATATGGGAGTTGTTACAGACACGACAGTTTTTATTCGAGATTCGATTAACGAACTCCTATTTACTTTGGGGCTAGCCGTTATTCTAACATCCATTGTGTGTTACCTTTTTCTGGGAACCTGGAGTTCAGCGTTCAACGTTGTTCTGGCCATCCCCGTCTCTCTTGTAGGTTCGTTTATCTTTCTTCATTTCTTGGGATTTACTGTAAATACTTTTACATTGATGGGTCTTTCGCTCTCCATCGGAATTGTAGTCGACGATGCCATTATGGTTCTTGAAAATATCACTCGCCATAATGAAATGGGAAAAAGCAAGGTTCTCGCTGCCATTGTGGGAGCTAGAGAAATCACTGGAGCAGCTGTCGCCGCGTCACTAGCCATCCTTGCTATTTTCGTTCCCGTCATTTTCATGCAAGGAATTATCGGGAAGTTCTTTTATCAATTTGGAGTCACTCTGTCTGTCGCTGTTATGCTTTCTCTTCTTGAGGCATTAACCTTGGCGCCGATGCGTTGTTCCCAGTTTTTAAAAATTGGAGGGGGGAACTTTGTAACTAAAAAAGTTCAACATTGGATGGACGCATTGGCCGTGAGTTATAAAAGGGGACTTCAGTGGTCTCTGAGATGGCGATGGACCATTATCGTTTTAGCCTTTGTCGTTTTCTTCATTTCTCTTCTGACTGTTAAAGGATTAAGAAAAGAAATGCTTCCTCCCCAAGATCAAAGTCGGTTTTTAATCACGATGTATACAAAGATGGGTTCGTCCATTCAATTTACCGACAGTGTTTTTAAAGAGGCAGAGAAGCTATTTAAGTCTCGCCCTGAGATTAAGATTTACTACGTCGCTGTGGGAGGTTTTGGGGGTGGGCTTGTTAATCAGGGGATTTCATTTATCACAATGAAAGATGTGGCAGATCGACCGATTGCTCCTCCTTTCAAAAAACGACCCAGTCAGCAAGAGTATATGCAGTACATGCGTGGTGAGCTAGCAAAGATTCCGGGAGTCGAAAGGGTGGCCATCTTGGATCTTTCTCTGACTGGTTTTAGTGCCCAACGAGGCTATCCTATCGAATTTGAACTTCAGGGCCCGGACTGGACCAAACTCGCTGAACTTTCCGTAGCTATGCGGAAAAAATTGAGCGCCTCAGGCTTAATGGCCGATGTGGATTCAGACTATAACCCAAATATGCCGGAGACAGAGATTCTCCCTGACCGAGTCAAAGCTGCACGTTATGGTGTCCCCGTAACTCAGATTTCAAATGCCGTGGCGGCCATGGTTGGAGGACTTAAACTACTTCCCAACAAATATACAGATAACGCCGGCCATCGTGATGATATTCAACTTAAACTTGTTGCCGACGAAAATAAAAACCCCGTCGATATCGATAAGATTCTTGTTCGGAATGTTCATGGAGAAGTTATCCCATTAAATAAAGTTATAAAAGCGGAAATGGGAAGCACTCTCTTAACGATCACCCGTTATAACAGAGAAAGAGGGATTGGTATTTTCGGGAATTTCACCGCCGGCAAATCTCAGTCGGTAGTTATGGATTATGTCAAAGAGATGGCTAAGGAGATGTTGCCCCCTGGTTATCACATTACCTTGTCTGGAAGTTCTCAGGCCTTCAATGAATCTATAAGCAGTCTTTTGGGCGCTATGATACTGGGAATCTTCGTGGCTTACATGATTTTAGCAAGTCAGTTTAATAGTTTTTTGCACCCCGTGATCGTCTTGCTGGCTCTTCCGTTCAGCATCACCGGGGCATTGCTGGCCATGTGGATGACAGACACCTCCCTCAATATCTATAGCGCTATTGGGATCCTCCTCTTAATGGGCATAGTTAAAAAGAATTCTATTCTTTTGGTTGAATTTACAAATCACCAGAGATCAGAAGGGCTTGGAGTTACAGAAGCGCTCCTAGAAGCTTGTCCCATCCGTTTGAGACCCATTCTTATGACTTCGATCGCCACGGTGGCTGCGGCCATACCAGAAGCGTGCGCCTTCGGACCGGGGGCCGAAGTTATTCGCCCCATGGCCATCGCCGTGATCGGCGGCGTTTGTGTTTCGACATTTTTAACCCTTTTTGTTGTCCCTTGCGCCTACAGTTTATTTTCAAGATTCGAGAGCCATAAACACGATGTCGAACTTAAAAAGTCTCTTAAAGTTTTGGGAGAATATCTTGCAACCCCCCATTTGGCCGCAGATACGAGGTTTGCCTCTGGGAATGGGGCTTCTCCAGAAGTTAAAGTTTAGTGCTCAACTACAATACACCCGGGGATTTGGACTTCCA
>Ga0207013_1158_pt1 | contig 16109 bp, 16 predicted proteins | sample Alteio_BWMinCont_55_FD_153501 | JGI IMG/M metagenome (GOLD analysis project Ga0207013, IMG submission 153501) | Enriched cells from forest soil in Barre Woods Harvard Forest LTER site, Petersham, Massachusetts, United States -... | ecosystem: Environmental > Terrestrial > Soil > Temperate forest >...
CGATGCCCAACTGATCAGCTAATTTTGAAAGCGCCCAATAAGAAATGAAGTCGGCAAAACTTTCGTTCAACCAAAGATCGTCCCACCAGACCATAGTAGCCCAATCTCCGAATAAAAAATGCACAAGCTCGTGGGCAATGGTATTCATTCGATTGACGCGCTCACCTGGAGTTGATTTTATTCTTTGAATCAAACGTTCGGTGTAAGTGATGAGATTAACGTTCTCCATCGCCCCAGCATTAAAATTTGGAACAATCGCTTGGCGTATTGACCCCTTAAACGGAAGCTCAACATTAAAAGACCTCTCTAAAAGATCGATAACTAATCGGGTGACCTTGAACCATTCTTTAAAATCAACGTGTTCGGCCAGTGATTTTCTCGCCCACAACTCAAGTGGATATTTACCCGAAAAATCATGCCATATATGAAACGGTCCAGCGACAATGCAAAACAAATAAGAACTCATTGTTTGCGACTGAGTGAACTTCCAACGAGTGCCGCCGGCTTCATCTAATTTGGTTACCGGATCAGTATTGTTCGCGACATTCCACGTTTTAGGCGCCAACACTTCAAGTTCAAATTTAGCTTTTAAATCAGGTTGCGCAAACGACGGAAACACCTCGCGCTCAGCATTGGGCTCCATCTGTGTACTGAGATAAACTTCGTTATCAGATGGGTCTACGAATCTGTTGAGACCTTGGCCATTGTTATTATATTTGTGCCTATATTTGATTGCGACTTCGACGCGATGAGAACCCGAGGCCGCTTGTAGATCTGCAACATTAAATACAATTCTGTGTCGATCATACTCGTGATGTACAACCTGACCGTTCACCGTGAGCTCGTCGATCTCGCCTTCGACGAAATCTAGAAAGAGTTTAGGCGAGACATTCGCAGCTCCCACCTTTAGGTTGAAAGAGACTTTCGCAGAACCAGAAAATGACTCTGCCTTCGTAACATCAAGTTGGAGTTTATAGTCGACATCCTCGACCTGCTTGGCGCGAATGACATCTGGAACTAATACTGTTTCAGTTGATCTTAAGACCACATCGACTGCAAGTGGTGCGACGGTGCAATCTCTTGAGCTTGTGCAGAGTCAAGATCCTTACACAAAAATCTACCGCACTCACTTTACCAATGTTGGTTTATTTTATTTAGAAAATAGCAAACTCAAATTAAAGAAGACAATTCCGATTGAGTACTCAGGCGCGCGCACTATTGTGACCGCGGCGACTGGTGAAAAAGCCCCAGACTTTGTGTTTGCTGGCGTTGGTGACCCAGATTTTGTAAAAGTGAATTTGGGCAATATCGACATTTTAAAAGAACATCTTTCTGACATTGATCACGATTTTGTAAGATCAATGATCTGGAACGAATTGGCTCATATGGTAGGCGATGGCACTCTGGCCACTCAAGATTATCTAGAGATCGCCCTTAAGCATTTGCCCAAAGAAACATCGGTCGCTGTCAGTACGGCAGTGGCGGGTCGAATGAGTGCTTTTGCTTCGAGCTATTTGGTTGATGAGCCCGGTCATGCTACGAAAACACAGTATAAAGATCGTCTTGAAACCTTCTATTTGAGTCAACTTGATCACGCCAATGCTGATGATGTGAAAAAAATGAGTTGGTTTTATAATTTTTTGGGTGTGGCCCATAGTCAATCAGGGCTTCAAAGAGTTTGGTCTTGGCTATCGGGACAATCGACGATCTCAGGTATTGAAATTAAGAGTGACAATCGATGGGCACTCATTACGGCGTTGGCAAAGAACAAAGAAAGTTCAGTGGGCGTGCTTCCGGCCGGTGTTACGGCAGAGACTCTGATTGCTCAAGAGCTTGCAAATGATCGCTCAGATATGGGCGAACTAGAGGCCATAACCGCAGAGTTGATGTTGCCGGACTTAGGCTTAAGGAAAAAATGGTTTGAGCGAATTTTGACTGAGAAGACTTTGTCGCTCGCCAAAAAACGCCAGGCCATGGGGTCTCTATCTGGCGAAGAAAAGCAAGAGCTAAGAGCGTTTGCAGATACGCAGTTTTTTGAGTTGTTACCAAAAATTGTTAAAGACGAGCCGATTGGTGAGTTTGCAAAAACGTTTGCTGGCTTAATGTTTCCAACCTCGTTGGAGCAGGTGGCCATTGCTCGTGTTGACAGTTATTTGACTGAACACCAAGACACTCCAGCAGGAGTTAAAAAAGCACTCTTGCAGAAACAGTTTTTATTGCGAAGAAAATTGAAGGCTCGAGAAATTTCGAAGGCGCATGCTAAGGCTACGCCCTCGAATCAATGCGTCGGTAACTTGACGACGCACTAATTTTATTTGCCGGTCACGTTAAAGAAAAGGGCATCATGTGCAATTGAATTGCACTTGTTGCCTTTTTTGTCAGTGGCGATCATTTTGACGTATCCGCCATCGCCCCAACTTTCGCCCCAAGAGTTACGAACCAACCAAACTCCTTGGCCAGGTGGTAAATTGCCGGTCTTATCAAAAACGCAATTGCCGTTTTTGTCGACGTTCTTTTCGCAATCGTAACCTTCGATAATGACCATATGATTGATCTGATTTGGATCTGGAGTGTTGCAGTTGTTGTAGACGCCAGATGAATAGTTCTGCCAATCGTCAGTAGCTGTAATATCAATCGAAACAGGTTGGTGCATGACACCGACGACATAAGCAATATCTTGAAATGATGGGGCTGGATTATTTGGAAACTGTCCGCTGTCATCGCCAAGTAAAGTGTATGAAAGAGTCGATGCCACAGCTGTTTGTGGTTGGCATTTGCCATCGCGCGCGACATAAGAGCCGTCACTGCCATAGGCGGGTGCACCTTTTGGCGTTACAAACATAGCGGCCGCTGAAAAATCGCCGCCATTGCAACCGGCTTGAGTTTTGTCACAGTTCAATAAATAGTTGAATGACAGACGGCCTGGGTCTTTGCCATGGGCGATCCAAGTTCCGCGAAGTGTGTTAGTGAGAGAGAAATCCCAGCAGCTTCCGCATTGGCCTTGATCTTCGACGGGGCCAACTTTGCCACGAAGACTTGCCTTTGCTGGCACCGGGGCATCAGTTTCAGTTTTTACGAAACTTACGCGAGGCGCTGCCTGCAAGAACGCATGGCTCTTTTGTGAGTGTACGAAACCTGTTGCGTGAGACACGCGGTAGTCAGTGGTTGAGTAAGTTGCCGTTTCATCTGCAAGTCCGATCATCGAAAATCCAGAAACTAAAACAGTGAGCGATAGAGTTTTAATGTTAAATTGCATATTGGGCCCGCCTTTCAGGGAGTTGCTTCGGCGTTATGGCAGGCGATATGAACTCCACCTTCGTGTTGTTCTTGTGGGTGATACAGTGCCTAAGGCTTGAGTTAATATAAGTAGAGCTACTAGTTGAAAAAATCAGGTCTAATCGCGAGAGCGATAACGAAACACTTTTGGTTACAAGCGGAACATAATAATTTTTTGAATTGAGTGACGTCTAGATAGGATTCGACGCCAATTTTATCAGCGCGCGCCCAGCCTGACTCGACAAAACTTCTTTTCGATAAGCCAAATAAATTTCGTCATGAAAGGTCGGCAATGACTTCATATATATTGTGAGCGGATCTTTGGCGTTGCGAGCAACACGGGTTGGTAAAATACAGACGCCGTGACCCTGGGCGGTTAGCTCTCTGGCTGTTTCAAGGCTGGAGGTGGGTACGAGCGTCCAATTTTTAAAATCTTTTTGAATTGTTTTCGTGAGCAACGCTTCGACCTGTTTCAAGTTGGTGTCAGCAAAAATTCTTTGCGGTACAGTTGCAACTGTTTTTGACTTCCAAAATTGGACTTCGTCTTCGCCAATTTTTTTAAGTACCAAATCAAGATGTCTCACGGGGTTAACTACAAAACCTAAATCAACCTGATAAGAAATGATCTGTTCGGTTATTTTACGCGAGAAATCATGCACCAGCTCGATTTCAATATTTGGAGCATGTTCGTTAATTTGAGAAAACAACGAGGGTAAAGTGTAGCAGGCGACACTTGGGTGGCAGCCGACGCGAAACTTTCCGGCAATTACGTTTCTTGATTCTAAAAATTGGTTGCCAACATCGCGCCAGTTATCAAGTAGGCTTCGAGCTCGATCGTAAAATAGATGACCTTCTTGGGTGGCCGTCAGGCCTTGTTTACTGCGATAAAAGAGCTTAGCGCCGACCTTTTCTTCAAGTTTTTGCAATGATTGAGTGAGCGAAGGTTGAGTGATACCCAATCGAATGGCGGCTTTTGAAATATGTTGAATCTGATAGACCTCAATGAAATTCTCAATCTCAGTGGCGGTCGCGATCATGATTTCACCGGGTGAATTCGCAGATCTGGTCGCTTCAGTATTAAATCAAAAAAACCAAAATCGATCGGCACCGGCTCGCCTAACCACTCAATGTTTTCAGAGTGGTCACGCACGTCATCGCCAGTTTCTTCATGAATGAGAATTGAATATCCGCCCTGATTCAGTTCAAGCCAACCTTTGGCTGCCAAATAGTTGTTCTCATAAAAATGTAGCTCAAGGGTGGGCAATGGATGCGGCCCGACGGGCGACGAATAAATCTCGATCTCATGAAAAAGGCTCGATACCCGAGCTAAAGTTTCAAGAGCCTTTACTTTGTCGATGTCTTGCGATTGAAAGTAGAGATGGGCGTGATAAAGCTTCATGTCCATTGTTTACCCCATTTTAAGCATTGGCGATACATAATAATTGACGATTGCATTATAGGGCTACACCTATGTTCAAGTTATTATTTCTTGACGGTAAATCAAGAAGTTTTCACTGATTTACTTTATCGAGATCAAGGTGTTTCGGCTATTCTGTGCCTTCACTTTTTATTAAAAAAATAGAAGGAGTTACCGATCATGAAAGTTGCTCACGCAGATCATTATAACAAACCGTTCACCACGAATATTCCAGCTAGGCTCGATCGATTGCCATGGGCTAGATTCCATTGGCTTGTCATGTGTGCACTTGGAGTGACCTGGATATTAGACGGACTTGAAGTGACCTTGACCGGTACATTTAGTGGCGTGCTTCAAGACCCCGCGACACTACATTTTACTCCAGCAATGGTGGGTGCTTTGGGTTCAGCTTATGTGATCGGCGCCGTCGTCGGATCTTTATTTTTTGGCTATCTAACGGAACTATGGGGTCGCAAAAAATTATTTTTTCTGACCCTGTCAGTGTACGTGATGGGCGTAATTTTAAGCGCATTCTCATGGAATTTAGGGGTTTTCATGCTATTTCGATTTATCACCGGCCTCGGTATTGGTGGCGAATACGCGGCCATCAATTCGGCGGTTGACGAAATGGTGCCAGCCCGCCTGCGTGGGCGGATCAATCTAATTATTAACGGAAGCTATTGGGGAGGAGCGGCTCTAGGTTCGCTTTCAACTATTTGGCTTTTAGATCCAAGACTTTTCGCCGTCGATCATGGCTGGCGGTTTGGATTTCTGATTGGTGGTGTCTTAGGCTTAAGTGTTTTACTTTTACGACGAGTGGTGCCTGAAAGTCCGCGTTGGCTCGTGTTGCACGGCTATCGTAACGAAGCCGAGAGAGTTGTGAAAGATATTGAAAACCAGGTCAAAGAAACCACGTCGCATGTTTTATCACCTTTACCGCACTCAGCGGGCATTCGACTTTCACCAAGAAAAGATTCACTTACCTTCAAGGTCATATTTAACACGATGGTGCACAAATATAGACGAAGCTCTATGGTGGGAATGTGCTTAATGACGGCGCAAGCCTTTTTGTATAACGCGATCTTTTTTACCTACGCCTCAGTTTTAACAAAGTTCTACGATGTTCCGGCAAAAGACACCGGCCTCTATTTGTTACCATTTGCCGTTGGCAATCTACTTGGCCCTCTTGTGCTCGGTCATTTGTTCGATGCCTATGGACGTCGTAAAATGATCACCATCACGTACTTGGCCTCAGGCGTATTGCTGGCCATTACTGGTTATTTGTTCGCCCACAATCTTCTTAGTGCACAAACACAAACCATCATGTGGAGTGTGATATTTTTCTTCGCCTCAGCCGCCGCAAGTTCAGCTTATTTGACAGTGAGTGAGATATTTCCGATGGAGACCAGACCCATTGCCATTGCGATCTTCTTTTCGCTCGGCACAGGAGTAGGTGGCGCTCTTGCGCCTTGGTTGTTTGGTACCTTGATTGGCACAGGTTCACACTACGCCATTTTTTACGGCTACTTGTTTGCCGGAATTTTGATGATCGCAGCTGGCCTTGTTGAATGGTTCATGGGTATCGAATGTGCGGGTCGATCACTTGAAGACATCGCTAAACCGTTGGCGGCTGAGCCGTTCTTGCCTGTTCCTTAATTTGCGGTGGTGGCAACAAGTCAGGCGATACCAATGGCCAGCGAACATGAGGCAAGCTATCCGGAAAGTTTTGTTCAACATGCTGTATGATCTTTTCACGCACTAGGCAGCCCAGCTCGAAACTCTCAGATGAATTTCGCGCACCCATAAGAAAGCGAACTTTCATGGTTCTGTCGTCAGCGTCAACGACTTGCACCACGGCGACAGACCGGTCCCACTGCTTTGTTTGTTTCAACATTTCAAAAAAATATCCTCGAACCTGATCAAGCGGGAGTGAAAAGTCGAAATATAAGAATACATACGAGAGCAAATCTGATTCCGTGCGAGTCCAGTTTTCAAATGTTTTCTCGGTGAAATAATTGATAGGGACAATCAGGCGACGTTTATCCCAGATACGAATGACTACATAAGAGAGAGTGATCTCTTCGATCACTCCCCATTCTTTTTCGACAACCACCACGTCGTCGATTCGAATGGGTTGAGTGAAAGCCACTTGAAAACCGGCAAGCAGAGTGCCGAGGGTTTTCTGCGCGGCAAAACCGACGACGATACCGACAATTCCAGCTGAGGCGATAAGGCCACCGCCAATTCGTCTGACACTTTCAAATGTTGTCAAAATCAAGCCTAGGCCTAAAGTGAAGAGAATGACGTTGGCTGTTCTTTCAAGAAATTGAAATTGGGTGCGAATTTTTCTGGCACGTAGATTGTTGGTCGAGGCAATATCGAATTTGCCGTAGGCCATAAATTTGCCCAGATGGATGAGTCCGCTCACAAGCCAAGCACCGATGGCAATATAAAGGCGAACAATGGTATCTGAGATTTCAAGTTTTGTTTCAGGTGATAAGTTTAGAGTCGGTAAGAGCGAATGCAGCCCGATCAAGCCCAATAATATAAGAAGGGGAGTCCGCAGACTTCTTACGATCATTGAGCGATCATGAAACAGCTGGTTCTTTTTAAAAAATTTCTGTGCAAAACCTAAGGCCGCCTGAGTCACAAACCAGGCGAGCGGTATGACTGCAATAAACGCTAGGATTACATACTTATTTGAAAAGATCTCGGGCATAGGTCACCAATTTGTTCCACTTTTTCTGCAAAAAATCGCGGCAATTGAAACTGACCGCCGTTTTTATTGATGGTGAACTTAGCGCCTCGGCAACAACCTTTGCGATGTTTTCTTGCGTGACCCAACGTGATTCATCGGTATTGGTCTCGGCTTTGATGCGATCCCAGTTCATAATTGTGTCTTCAATCGCGACGATTCGATTCACTTTTATTGGCGCGAGTCTCGCAATCACAGCCACTGGAACAAAAAGACCAAGCCATTGTGTCAGCCAGAGAAGGTGTAGCGCCGGCCGAAACGCGGGCCACGAGCTAAGAATATTGATGGCTGTGTCAAACCCGCCGCTGACTTGAAGCATGTACTCCACCTGAGAATTTGAAACCCAACCCTTTTGTCTCAAAGTGTTGTAACCGGTTTGAAAAGCGCCGTAACAAACAGCGCCCACGCAAGTCCAAAGACCCTGATCTTTTATTTGCTGAGCGGTTGGTAGCGGAACATCTGCGCCACTTTCATGTAGAAGTGTTTGCATAACCATGGGGCGCGCGATGCTCATGACTCCAAGATTAAAAACCAAGCGACTAACGAATTTTGCGACCTTGTCACGCAGCGGACTCTCTTGTGAATATAGGCCAAATTTCTTACCTAGACTTTCGATGGCATTTTGAACTCTTAGCACGTGTCTGACGGTGTAATACTCGACAGCCGGATCGACGACAAAAACTGCGATGGCAGAAACGATCGGTAGAGTGCCCGCATCTGTAGCTGCCCATACCTGAGTGGCGCGGGTGGCGGCTAGAATCACGGTACGAATGGTGGCCATTCGACTTTTTAGTGCTTCGGTTTTAGGAGCAGAAAATGGGTCGTTGTCTAGAAACGGGTCAAATTCATGCTGAGCCAATTGTTCTTTGGTTTCTTCGGTCTCTTGCGCCACCCTCTGAGCCACTGATTCGGTAAACTCTTTCACCTGAGGGTCATTCGGAAAAGACTTTCGAAAAACCGTCATCAGTCGCGTAATCAATGTAGAGACTTGATTAAAATCGAAAACATTCGCAGTCGAAACTCGAAAGCGAATTTTTGGTCGTACTTCTGGAAACACCTCTTGAAACTGAGCGATGGCCGACTGAGCAAGTCGTGCCTTCACTCTTTTAAGTACTTTTCTCGAGGGCAAATAAATAATCAGTTCGGGTGGGTGCTGTGATGAATATTGTGGCAAAAGGCCGTGTTGATGAGTGACTTTCAGGCCTTCTTTCATATTGTCGAACGCTAGACTGCGGAACTCCATCGGGAATACGCCTGAGTGATGCGGGTCGAAGTGTTGACGGGTGGTCGGAATCACAAAATGAAACTTCAACGCGTTTTCTTCGAGTGGATCGGGGAATGCTTCAGTGAACCGCACGTTATCAGGGTTTGTTAAGCCACTAATGTCATGTTCGCCTATGGTTTTTTCGATCACCTCTTGCTCAGCCAGTGCCTGTTTTAAAATTTCAAGGCGTTCACTGGGGGGTCGACTAGCAATTTCATCAATTAATGCCTGCAATTCAGTGTCGGCGGGGATGTTGGTTTTTTCTATTTCTTGAGGTTCTTGAGTCTGTTTTGAGGGATCAATTGACGGATGCGGGCCTTCTGCAAAAACTTGCAAGCAGCAAAGGTGAGATATTGCCACAATTAAGGACACAAAACGATGAACGGTTTTCGATTTCATAATAGGGACTGTACTGCAAATCATTAGCCAGGGATTTTTTGGTTAAGAAGATTATGAAATCAAAACCAGAACGAAAAGAATCTATTTAGATTTCTTTGCTCTCTTCATGATTTTTTTGTGCGACCTTTTTTTCTGCGTTTTCTTCTTTAACACTTTTGTTTTCGCTATGGTTTTTGCAAGGCGTTTCTTTTTTGCTCTTCTCGGCGATTTCTTTAGAGTTCGCTTCTTAAAAGATTTCTTTTTTGGTGCGCGTTGTTCTAAAAGCTGGGCTATTCGCGCTTCAAGCTGCTGGAGTTCTGTCTGAAATTGCTGCTCATGGGCTCGCAATGCCATTTGCACTTGCTGAGTGGCTTGAGTCTGCGTCGACATAGCAACTTTTGCAGAGAGGGCACGCTCGAGCATGGCCACATTATTTTCTAGGTCTTTTATCTTGGCCTGAGTGCTGGATTGAATGAAATCAACTCGACTTGAAATATCGCTGGGCGCAACCGCTTCAGGATTGGCGTTTTTAAGCTGAACGAGCCACCGCAAAGCCTGATAAATGTGAGGCGGCGCGCCTGTTTTACTCCATCTTGTCCAGGCCGACGGATCAACAAGAAGCAATTGACACAATTTTCGCTGGCTAAGGCCAAGTGTTTCGCGAATTTGATTGAGATCGCCAATCTCATGCTGAATTCGTTCTTTCTCTAAAATATATTGCTGGCGCAGATTTGGTTTAATTTTAAGAACATCATCGACAAGGTTTTGTGTCGGGTTTTTTTCGTCTGCAGGCTTTGTAGTTTTCATTTGAGGGACCTCGTGAATCTAATGTTGTGAAATCTACGTTTCATATAGGTAAAACACTATATCAAATGTGGTGTTTCACAACACTTTTCGATGGGATTATCTTCGATTGTGACTTTTAGTTATAAGTCACAGTATTAAATGCTTGAAAATACATGGTTTTATGCGTATGATTTGGTCTATTGGAATTGTGCCTAAAAAACGGGCATCGCGAAATTTTCGTTCACCCCGTTTATGCAACGCGCAAATTCTGACTCGAATTTGGCATTAGATGCAACAACGATGAGGTCACACATGCAGCCACGTTACGCACTCAATAAAAACAAATATCTTTTGCCGGATGAACTTGCTCGACTTGAGAAAATTTTAAATGATCGAGTCGACCTTGAGCCGCGAAATTGCCTCGCGCTTTTGTTGTCGTTAAAAACCGGTGGTCGAGCTCAAGAGATTTTGAATCTTAGAAAATCAGATCTCAATGCCTACGAAGAGTCGATACTTATTCACGGACTTAAGGGTAGCAATGATCGTGAGATTCCGATTCAGTCGGCGTTGTTCAAAAAACTGCTGAAATACACGGCTGAACTGACGGGAGAAGAGTTATTTCCGATCACCTACAATCGCTTTAGGCAAATTTGGGATCTCTATCGACCTGTTCAAAAAAAGCTTCATGCGCTCAGGCACACATTTGCCATTCAGCTCTATAAAAAAACAAAAGACATTCGCCTTGTGCAGGTGGCCCTTGGGCATCGCAATGTGATGAACACGATGATTTACGCGGACTATGTGTACTCGCAAAACGAACTGCGCAAATTGATTTTGTAGTGTTTCAAGTGACCGTTTCGGACGAAAACCCTGCGGTAAGTGTTGTTTTTAGGCTACTTGTAGTTTTTTCATGCACTCATTTTTTCAATGGTTCAGCTGTTTTTGCAAAATTGCCATGCTAGAAGTTCCCCAGAATCTAAATGTTCTTCTTTTGGGGGGATTAAATGAAAGGCATTTCTTTTTTAGTTAGTTTTTTGGCTGCCACTTCTGTTTTTGCAGCGCCAGCCACAACGCCAACGAATAAAACGCTCGCGGCCTGTTTAGAAATGAGCAAAGAGGTAGCAAAAGCGCTTGTTACCGTGACGGCTCCAAAAACAGAAGTTGATAACACCGCCATGTGCATGGACATCGTGGGTCTTGGCTATTATTTGATGATGAATGAAGCCAAGTATGTTGGCGGTAAAGCTGGCAATCCTGAGTTCACAGCTGACGTGAAGGCATGCGCAAATAAAGCCAATGCGTCGTTATTCGTAAAAATGGTCACGCTCAACACAAAGGCCAGCTGTCCACAAGTGTATGCGAAGTATCCTGTTCTAAGACAAGAGCCCAACGTTCTTGCGTTTCTTGGAATGTAAGTAAGTGCGCAAAGACACGAGCATATAAAAAACGCCGAGACATTTGCTTCGGCGTTTTTTTAAGCTACCAAAGTTTAGCCACAAAAAAATTAGTCTTGTAAGTTCACGTGCCCAAGGTAATCCATCTTGCCCACATCAACGCCGGCATGTCGCAAAATCGCGTACGCTGTTGTCATATGAAAATAGAAATTCGGAATGGCGATTTGATTCAAGTACTGCTCAGCGCCAATCCATTTGCCTTTGGCCCATCCTGGTTTCACTTTCACTGTTTGAGCGTTGGTAAAATCGCTGTTCGTAAAACCATCTAAATATGTGACCACCTTAGAAATACGAGCACGCAGTTCAGACCAAGTGGTTTCGGTATCCTCGTGTTTAGGCGGTGTTTGGCCAGAGAGATAAGCGGCGCAAAATTTAGCTACATCGCATGCAGATTGAATTTGCTTATTGAAGGCAAACATATCGGGCGCTAATCGCGAGCTGGCCAAGATATTCACGTCAAATTTCTTTTGATCGGCATACGCCGCGGCTTTGACCATGCAATTGTCTAGGTTTTTGAGCATGTCTTTAAAGTGAAAAATGGGTTGTGCGAACATAGATACTCCTTTTATTTGTAAGCCTGATTGATACGATCGATGTCTGATTTACTTAAGCCAAAGCTTGGCTGAATCGGTTTAGATCTGTCAACTGATTGCATTGTGGGGCGCGAGCCTTTAGCAAACATCATATTGGGGTAAATCATAATTGACTCATAGTCGAAACTTGAAAGGCCGCTCACTTTCATAAAATCTTGCGGTAGCTTATCAAAGTTGAATTTATAATTGTCTTCAATGTTGTCAAAATTCACCTGAATGTATTCATCGCGGTCGTATCGGTTTTGCTCATGAATAAAGCCTAGGGCATGCATAACTTCGTGGGCAATTTCGTGCGGGCCACATTCGGCCGGCAAATAGACAGGTTGAAGACCACCCATCATGCCGACATACGATTTACAGACCCCTGAGCCTTCTTCGAAAACAAGAGCGTTTTCTTGATTCGTATATGGCACAAATTGAACATTGGTGCCTTGAAACATATCAAGAGCGGCTCTCACACGATCGGGGTTAGTGAGTGTTGGTTGAATGTGATAGGCAATCGTTGAACTCGGCCACAATTTAAATTCGGGCACTTCAGCGACACCATGTTCTGGTGCGTCTTTGTTGGCGATGGTGCCAATCAACACATCCCCTTGAACAATGGCGAGATCTCCCTCTAGTACATAGGGGAGTGTCAGATGCTTTTTCTTTGGGTCTGATGGCTGAACAGCACGAGGAGGTGTGACCGAAATTATTTTTTGCGGAGGGGGCACAGTCGAAGGGGGAGTGGGTGGCGGCGCGGTGGCAGTTGGTGCTTTTGTCACGTTGATTTTATGTACGGGCGCAACAGCGGGAGCGACGGGCTCTTTAGGTTTGCGACCGAAAAAGAAATAGATGAGCGCCGCAATAGCGACAGCTACGATTAATTTTCTCATAGTTTAACAAGTCTAATCATTTATCTAAAATTCTCAAGGTTCGATATTAAGAATTATCTCGGTGATTTGACTTTCTATTAAGAAGTCTACATACATGACCCATCGAATTCGGTGCTCAAGCGATTCATTAGCTTGGCCCTATTAGTTCAATAGTTGATTCGCGTTTATATTTTTAAGATTCGTTACAATTTAGAGAAAGGCCCAGCATGCGAAGAACGCCTCTCATACTTATAAAAGTAATGACTCTCACTTTTACGTCTCTCTCTCCCGCCCTAGCCTGGGCGGGTCGTGAACAGGTGGCGACGGCGCGGGACCACGTTTGTGCTTATGACTTGAGAAAAGAATATTACCTAACAAATGATCAAATTCGGGCTGCCATATTTGCTCTTGAAAAACGCGGTCTTAAAATTTCGCTTCGTTTATTTAAGTACCGAAACGCCGAATTGGATGCATGTATCTCAGAGGCCATAGGTACAAGAATCGATATGAACATCCTCTATGCATCTTTGGTTCGAAAAGGTCACGTTTCGGTGGCTAGAATAGCAGATACATTGTTGGGCCGCGAGACTCAGCTACGGGCTCGTAAACAAAGATCATCAGAAGAGGCGACGGCGTATTTGCAAACTCCGGCTCAACCAGTGGCGGCGCCAAATATACCAGACAATGCCGGTGAATTGATCACGCATAGGCTTCGCGAAATGATCAGCAAAGGATTGAAACCAAATTCATTCACTCTTTCCAATCAACCCTATGGGCAGGATCTTTTATTTTTAATTAATGAAACTTACGCAGGGAGCTTGTTTTTAGCGGTCAAAGCAGCTGGACTCAATGTTCAAGAGGTGTTTCAGAAAACCCCGGGTGACTCCACGACATTTTATACGCCAAAAGATATTCTGTTGGTGGTGAGTGATCTAAAAGACTCTAAAAGCGGCCGACAAATTTTAGAAAATCTGCCGTCTATTGCCGCTGAATTTCCGCCGGATGAAGCAGGAGTGGCAGCGTCGATTTTGACAGAAATTGTAGCGCTGCCGGCCAGTGCAACCGAGATATCACCGGTGGTCTTGACAGATTTGTGTTCCAAAAGGTTACGGCGCAAAATTGAAATCGGTCAGGTGGCTCGAACTTTGCGAATTTTGGCCACCAATCGGTCACTTTTAGAATATTTAAAAATCTAACCGAAAATTACAGCGAATAAAGATTTTGTAAATAGGCCTGATGCCGTTCGATTTTGGCATGTGGGCTGCACGTTGAACCTCTCGTATGAAAGTCCAACTCTTTTTTATTTTGTTTTTCGTTTCATTCATATGTGTCGCACTCCCCATCGATGAATCAACGCCCCCAGATAAATCTTGTGAGACGCTTCTCAAAGTACCTGAGTCATATTGGATATTGCCGACCAATAGTCAGGTCTTAGCGATTGGTGTTCTTGCTGAAACTGAAGACGGCGCACAAATTCTCGCCGTCGCCGACTATTATTGGGGCCTTCATGAGGTTATTTTTCACAAGCTACAGCAAAAATACACGATTAAGAGATTGTTATGGGCGGGTGAGCTTTTGATTGCAAATGGCGAAGACCATCCGGCTCCGTCTTCTATTCTTTTTTCAATTAATACTTCTGGGTTTCTGACTAACCGAATAACGAACGCAGGTGGAGGCACTCTCGACATCAACAGCGCTCGCGAATTTGAGATAAGCTTGCGAAGATATCGACCTGATTTAATTTCGCGCTACTCACAGTATTTTGTATTTGACCGAACTCACGCGCATTTAGATCCATTTTTTCAAGAACTCCATCGTCGAGCGGTATTCTCTGAAGGTGATACGGTTCGGCACCGCTTCAATAATATATTAGGGGTCATGTACGCAATATCGCACATCATGACGAGAACGTCTGCCGAGGTTTCACCTCAGGACGTTCAGATGCTGGATCGTTATTCTCCCGATACTCTCAATGACATTATTCGAGTGATTGAATCGCAAACACGCTATTCGCGCTCGCAAGTGGGAATCGCTAGGTGGACTGAACAAATAAAAAGTTTATTTCGGCTCCGCTCGAATCCACAACGTGGGCCTGGAGACGTCATGGAGTTGATTGATTTCATTAAAACCGTAAGCCCTCGAGTTGAGCCATCTCAGATCGAGCCAGAGGTGATTACAATTAAGCCAGCAGGCGAATCTTAAGTGGGCAACCTCCGCCAGTAACAGTTTTACATTGGGCCGTTTGTGGGTTCGATTTTCAATTGACCAAGAACGACCGCTAAAATATCACCACTCACAGATAGGGATGGGGGGATTCGGAACCAAAGGTTTCTCTTCACTTTCAATAACAAATAAGAAAAAAGGAGAAATCAATGAAACATTTCGTTTCCGTGCTTGTGTTGACGCTCACGGTTTTTGGCGCAACGTCAGCATTTGCTGAATATGCAGAATGCAATCGCTGGTCGGCCCCCAATAAGGCTTGCCAAACTTGGCACGGCGACCATTGCGTAGTGAATATCGACAACTCAGCTTACAATGTGTGCACTTCGTGGTCATATGGTGAGTGCATTCGCTGGGCTGATAACTCGCAAAACAAAACTTGCGTTTACTGGGATTACAACGGAGCCTGCCGTACCTGGAGCGGTGCATACCAGACTTGCACATCGTTTGAAGCGGGTTCTTGTGTACGTACAGCTGCAAACCCTATGCACCGTGTTTGTACAGCATGGTCGAATGGCGCATGCCGGGCCTGGCGTGATAATCCGGCTAACCAAGCTTGCACTCGTTGGACAAACAACTGGCACCCTTGGTACCAATAATCTAATCTGTTTCACTTAAACCGCCATGTGCTTCGCAGATGGCGGTTTTTTTACTTGTCTTTACATTTCTCGATAGAAAAGATGCTCAAAGCAAAGTCATCGGCGCGAGTCTCACTTTTTCTCTCCAATATGACTTAATATGGCTTCTGTAAGCTCGACAGTGGCAAACTCTCCGTGAAGGCTTGCGAGGCTCACGGCATGAACAAGCTCTGCATCAAAACGGCGACCGTCATAGCTTTTACGCTCGTGGGCAATAGTTGCGTCAGCTGCCACGATCACTTTAAAGCCGAGGTTAGCGGCCATTCGTGCAGTTGTTGAAACGCAGTGATCGACGACAATGCCGAGAATGACCAATGTCTCAATTTCGTCTCTGCGCAAAACATCCTCAAGATTGGTTCCGATGAAAGCGCTATTCACGTGCTTCTGAAAGAGTCGCTCGCCGAAGAGCGGCTTCACAGGGTCCATGAAATCGACTCCAGCTTGTCCGGGTCTTAGCGGCGACGCTGGTTTTTT
>Ga0207013_1039_pt2 | contig 15812 bp, 14 predicted proteins | sample Alteio_BWMinCont_55_FD_153501 | JGI IMG/M metagenome (GOLD analysis project Ga0207013, IMG submission 153501) | Enriched cells from forest soil in Barre Woods Harvard Forest LTER site, Petersham, Massachusetts, United States -... | ecosystem: Environmental > Terrestrial > Soil > Temperate forest >...
CCATTGACCTTGTGGTGGATAAACTTGAACATCAACTCCGAAAGCACATTCTTATAAAAATTGCTGATTTTTAGTCGAGGCAGCCCATCTTCGTTGAGAGAGACGACGTATTCATCCCCAACTTTGTAGACATAGACGTCGGGAGTTACGTATTGAGTTTCAGAGGTGGCGAATCCTCGTCCAGGCTTGGGTTCCATATCGAAAACAATTTTGCAAATCTCTATGACTTCTTGAAGTGTCTTGCCTGTAGCCTTAGCGATCCCTTCGAAGTTCTTCTTCTCAAGATCCTTCATGTAATTTCGAATGACGTCGACGACATCGTGGGTGTCTTCACCTAAAACTTTAGCTTGCACAAGGAGACATTCTTTTAGATCACGAGCCCCCACTCCCGGCGGATCAAATTCTTGAATCAGTTTTAGAATCCCTTCAATTTCGTCGTCAGGAAGATTTTCTTCAGGGCAAATTTCGCCCAATGGAACTTTGAGATAGCCGTCGTCGTCAATATTACCAATAATTTTGATCCCAATACGTTGTTCCTCATCGTTAAACCCAGAAAGTTTGAGCTGCCAGATCAGATATTCCTGAAGACTCTCGTGGCGAGTAATTAAATTCTCGTAGTTATGAACTTCTTCGGTGTTTCGTATTCCCGACTGTGCGGTGGATTGTTTGTAGTTATCTTCGACATAATTCTCCCACTCAAATTCTTCTTTCTTGTTATCGTCTGCAGCCGGTGGGGGAGCTTCAGTGTCTTCAACCATATCGAGGTTTTCAGACTCTTTGGCCGCAGCTTCATCCTCGGCCACTTCACCAGCTTCTTCAAGGATAGGGTTCTCTTCCATTTCTTTAGTGATGGTCTGTTCTAACTCCAACCGGGAGAGCTGCAAGAGTTTAATGGCCTGTTGGAGTTGGGGCGTCATCCTCAACTGCTGGGAAAGCCTAAGCCCTTGTTTTAATTCTAAAGCCATATGTCTCCTTTAAGAGTCTACAACTTGAAATTTTCGCCAAGATAAAATTGCCTGGCTATAGGTGACTCCGCAATTTCCGTGGGCGAACCCGTCACCTGGATTCGTCCGTCTTTTAAAATATATCCTCGATCACAAATTTTTAAAGTTTCGCGAACGTTATGATCGGTAATGAGTATACCTATACCTCTCTGCCGCAGCTGACTGATTATAGTCTGAATATCACCAACCGCAATAGGGTCAATACCGGCAAAAGGCTCGTCCAAAAGCAAAAATGAAGGGTTCCCCGCCAAGGCCCGTGCAATTTCTACTCGGCGGCGTTCACCCCCAGACAAAGAGTAAGCATAATTATGCCGCACGTGACGAATTTTAAAATCCTCTAAAAGGTCTTCTAACTTTTCTTTCTGAGCCGCACTATCAAGGGCACAGGCTTCAAGACCGACAAGAATATTGTCTTCGACAGTTAATTTTTTAAAAACGCTAGGCTCTTGAGGCAAATAGCTCACACCAAGTCTAGCACGTTGATACATAGGACGTCGCCCAATACTCTGATTGTTAATAAGGACGTCTCCGCCATCAGGTTTGACGAGCCCCACAACCATATAAAAGCTGGTGGTCTTTCCCGCTCCATTGGGCCCCAAGAGGCCTACAATTTGCCCCGATTCAACAGTGAAACTCACGCGATCAACCACTTTTCGCTGCTTAAAGCTTTTTGAAATATTTTGAATTTCTAAATTATTGACGCTCATTGTGCGATCCCTTTAGAAAACCCCTTGGTTAAGAGGTTAAGCCCCTTAGAACTGCTTGGACCTGCATCCTCTTGTTCTACACGAGCTTTGGCTTTTGAGACCCGCACCTCTTTTCCGCCCTTGAGAAATCGAATTTCTTGGCCGCGCAATTCATTACCATTTTGATTTATGCTGGGATTTCCATAGAGGACGAATTCATTTTTTTTGAATAAAACTTGAACATATTGAGAAGCGGCCCAGTGCTCTTGATCTGTAACACGCACATTACCTTGCATGAATAACGAAGTTAAGGCCCTGGTCTTTTTATCGTAAAGGAAGTCAGCCTGGTTACCCGTCATTCTTATAGATTCAATATCGACCTGGACTTTATCCTCAAAATGAACTTCAGAAGTCTTTCCATTTACAAAAGAGTGCTCAGATCGAATGTTCATAACTTTAACGCCGTCTCGGTCTTCCAAATTTGTACCCAAAACCGGGGAGGTCCCACCGTCGGAAGATATTTGTTTAACGGCGTGGACGGAGTGGTCAAGCTTCATCGAACTATTGTTGAGGTCAGCCCTGAAGCCAACCCCGTCCAATTGAAAAGGACCCTCAGATCTTGGACCGGTTATTTTCACGGCATCAGGAGTGGTTAAGGATTTTTCACCAGCGGAGTATTTTAGGGATTTGGTTTTAAATGTGTAACCTTCAGAGGTCGTTGTGACAACATTACCTTCTATATACATGTCCTTAGTTTCCATTTGAACAGTCCCATCATGTCCAGTAACCGAATAAGTACTGCCATTGAGACTAAAAAACTTCACTCGGACTCCTTCTAATTTCCAACTCCCCTTATCTTTAAAGCCTTGAGCCTTTTGAGAGTCGAGCTCCCACTGCTTTCGGCCTCCACCGGTTTCCACTAAATGCACACCTTCCATGATCTGCGACATTGTAGCCACTGTGGATGGTGGTGGTGTCCCGCCCCCGGGCTTAGCCGCCTCCGGCGAAACTACCTCTGGGTCAGGGGCGGTACCCAGTCTCTTGGGAGCAATTGTAAGCACTTCTAAAACTATTAAAACCAAAAGGGCCGTCAAACCCCAAGTCTTTAGACGTTTCATTTTAAAATCGGCCCTTTAAGCATTTATTGTACCACTTTCTTGGCACGGTTTAAGCACCAAAATTCTTCAAAGTCTCTAATAAAGTCGTGGCATATAATTTGATTTTAAGGGCGTCAATTTGGGGGTAAGCCTTTAAAAGAGCTTAGTTGGAGGAGGATACCGTCCCCGGGGAAACATCTTCCTTTTTCATGACTGCAAAATTAATCTCTTCTGCACCAGCTTCGGTCACCGTGAACATGACTTTCTTGATCGTTAAAAAATCTTGATCCCGATCAGCTTGGACAGTAATTTTTTTTGCATTGTTTGAATCCGAAGCTTCCTTTTGGCCATCAGGCTTAGGAGCACCCGGGAGGGACTGTCGAATGGCTTGATTCTCTTTATTCTTTATTTCGTCCATTTTAAGAGCCGCGACGAGGTGATCACGCAAGGATATTATCATCCAGTCTTTTTGCTTTTTAACATCGTCGAGTTTGGCAACCGTATCTTTATCCAAAACCACATCGGTCTGAGTCAGGGTCACAATATGGGCGGGTTTTAATTCCTTGGTCTGGGAGGCTTTTGGAAGCTTAACGTCCTTGGGTATATAAATGATTTCACCGGTGCTGCTATAGTTCATCAGCAAAAAGACAACTAATATTGTAAACATATCTACCATTGACGTGAGACTCAGTCCCGTCACGGACGATCTTCGAGAATTGACACCATGAATGTTTCGCTTATGTCTCGGATCTCTTTTTCCTGGAGCGTAGATAGGCATTTTACTGAGCTCCCTGGGTGGCAATAGCAATCTCGGGAAAACCCGCTATCATCATTGAGTCCATCCCTTTGATCAGTTCGTCATATTTAATATCGTCAAGAAGTGTGATTATACCGTCGATTTTTTCAGGGTACTTACCTTTGATCTCCTTAAGCTCGCTGATCAAGCCCGGTTGGTCATATTCACTGTTCACGCGAGGGATAGAAAAAGATTGACGTCCTAAATTTACAACGTAGCCAGAATGGGTCACATCAATTTTTAAATTGATCTGTTCACGTTTCGGTTCTTCAACTTGTCCGGTGGCCGTCTTTTTTCCGTAAATTGAACTTCCGATTTGAATCATGCTGACCTGGGTCCAAACCGCTGTGATGAGCAAAAAGCTAATACACGTACTCATGAGGTCAATAAACGGAACAAGATTCAACTCTATATCAGTTGATCGCTTACCGCTTTGATTGTTCCCCCCCATTTGATCAAACATTTTTGTATCGCCTCTTTCTAGTCTTTTATCTTGTCTCGATTAGCCACAATGAGATTCATCAAATTCATGCTGCTTTCATTCATATCATTCACAATTCTTTGAGTTCGAGTCTGGTAGTAACCATAAGCAATAATGGCGGGAATCGCGACAATCAGTCCGAAGGCCGTGCAGTTCATGGCTTCTGCAATACCTGATGATAAGAGGGTTGCCTTTTGCGCGGGATCAGCATTGGTTACGGCTCGGAATGAATGGATCAGACCGACAATTGTACCTAGAAGACCAAGTAAGGTGGCGACGTTTCCAAAAACCGCTAGAAAAGCCGTCCAACCGTCTAAGACGGGAACCTCCTTAAGTGCGGCTCCATCCATTGCGACCTGGACTTCCTCGTCAGGGCGGCGGTTTAGAACCTGAACCAACCCGGCCTTCAAAGTGTTAGTCAGGGGTGCCGGTTTGCTATCACAAAACGTAATCGCCTGCCTGATATCACCCCGAAGAATAAATCCGAAAAGTTTGTCGTTAAAATCTTTTTTATCAACAGACAATTTCGCAAGAGTCATAAAGCGTTCGAAAATTATAAATATGACAAAGACCATAACAATTGCGATGGGGACCATCCCCCAGCCACCGCCCTGAAACGCGGCGATAACAAAGTTTGTGGAATCTACTTGTGGTGTCGGCTGCATTTTGCTCCCCCTCTAAACTGTTTGCTTTCCGTTATTTTACTCCTGAGCCTGGAAGACGAACGGATAGCTTACGTCAGCTAGTTCGCCCACCGGAGGCTCAGGAAATTTCCATAATCTCAAACGCGCTACGGCACATTGCTCTACGTCAGAGGAGTCCATCGTCGAACTCTTTATCCCCGCCGCCGTGACTCGTCCACCTGGACCGATCGTCCACCGGATGACAATTTTTCCATAGAGCCCGGGATTACGATTGAGTCCCTTCTCGTAACAGGCTTTGATCTGCTTTAAGTTTTCTTGAACGACTCGCCTAATGGCTTCGCGATCAATGCCCGGGCTAAAAGTCGCCTCACTATCTCCAGCTATAAGCGAAGCGTTTTTCTTCGCCCCGAGGGTACCGGTACCATAACCCGAAACACCACCGCCCCGTCCCTTTGTTTTCACTCCAGAAATACCCACTGTGGCCGTACCATTACCGTTGGCTCCCGTATCTCGGAGAGCACTCCCGCCTACATTAGCACCTTGTCCGTCGGCGGCACTTCCCGTGGCATTCTGACTAAGACCCGCTACATTCCCCGCACCGGCATTAGCCTTGTTAATTTGTTCTTGGACGCCTTTTGTAGCGAAAGCCCCGAGAAGGCCTGACTTCGTGATGTCCTTCGGAGGAACTTTCGGAGCGCCTCCAGGGTTGGCATTAGAAGTATTCTTCGTGACGGCTTTCTTCTGAGCCACTCTGTTTGAAGTATTCTTTGTTTTCTTCGGTTCTTGGGACGCCCCTTCTTCGCCTTGGGCTGGTGCGGGAGCTTCTTTATTTTTCACTTGGGTTGCAGCCTTGGGCACCGGGGCAGGGGCCTCCTCGACAGGGACTTCAACTGGCTTCTTGTAAAAAAATTGAGCTTTTCGAGGCGGTTCGGGTTCTTCTTCAGGTTTTTCGGGAGCCGTTGGAGCGTAGAGATAAGCGTAGAACATGAATACAGCAACAGCCATTAATCCGAAGATGATGGCCGTCAGCTGATTCACCGTAAGATCAATAAAGGGCATGAAAAGAACTTCAGGGGCATTACCAACGAATCGAACTACGACAAAAACGCCCTCTCCCAAACTTACTTTTATAAATTCGTTTTGTTGAAGATTGTAGGAGGATCCCACACCAGAGGCGACTAAGAGTCCCCTTCTTTTCAATTCATCAAAAGAAATGGTTCCACCATCTCTAACGACTTCGCCATTCATATCTGTAGCTAAAAAAACTGTCGCCCCTTGCCCTTCGATTTTAACCAAGGGGTGAGTAAGCCTTATGGACCCAAACGTAGGCAAAATAATATTATTTTGTGGACTCGATCCAATCATAATTGTCTGAGGCTTGTCGTAATGGCGGGTCGCTAAAACTCGATCACCCCAAACAACCATGACTTCAATAATATTACCCTTACCAGGTCTAACAATTTCATTGAGTCTGGCTTTGGACGGCGGAGCAAATGTGGAATGGACTCCATATGGAATTTTTCTTGCCACGTCTGTAGATTTTAATGCCGAAACTAAACTAAAACTTTCTCCCCCAGAATGAGCCGCGGCTGGCACCGTCGCCGGTTTTTTTGGCACTTCTTTTGGAATAATATCTTGAGAAAGTGCGGCTTTCGGAGGTGGAGTTGCTTTAGGGCTTTCTTTGGGAAGTTCCCTAGGGGGTTCCTTCGGGATTCGCTTAGGAGTTTCTCCCGAGGAAACCGGAACCGAAGCTGAAGCTGGCGCTGCCGCCGCAGTCGTCTTTTTGGGTTTTGGGACCCCTATATGAAACTCAAATTTAACTTGGCCAAGTTGAAATTCCTGGCCACTTTCTAGCGGATGGTCAATGACTTTTTGTCCGTTTACAAAAGTACCAGTTTGGCTTCCCAAATCACAGAGATAAAAACGTCCTCCGCGTTCTTCAACCATGGCATGGATTGGAGAAATGGAGGGATCGCTGACGAGTGCGTCAACATTCCCCTCTCGGCCAATAACAATTTGCTCTCCCGAAAACTGCTTTAAATCTACCAGCTTGCCATCTTTAAAGATTCTTAAGAAAAGGGGTTCTTTCGGCGTCGTCATCGCGCTTTCTCAATATCTTCAGACGTTTTGTCCATTTCAGGAATAAAATTTTCTCTAAGCTTAATCAGTTTGCCAAAGTTAAACTGCTTTTTTTGAAGAAGATAAAATAGCTCAGGCTTTTTGACTTCACCTTGAACCAGTTGGTCTTCGAAATCCACAGTGGTCCTCTTAGAGCCCTTCGTCGGAGGGTTACCGTCGGCTAAAGCAAAATTGGCACCCCAAATAATGGCACTCGCCAGAGTCAGCAGAAAAAAGACAAATTTTGAAACTGCCTTTTTCACTCCGGAACTCCCTTTTGAGATCCAGCAGAAGACTCGGTCTTCGCTTCAGGATTTTCAGCTTTTCTTAACAAGATCTCGACTTTATCCAGTATAGCAGGTTCACGCGCAATGAAACGAATTTTGTTGAGGAGGCGGATGGCCTCTTTATACTTATGTGTCTTTTCCACCATAAGCGTTGCATAATTAAGACTGACGATGAGGTTGTTAGACTCTTGAGTCAAAGCCCTCTGGTAGGCTTTTTCTGCATTTTTGTAGTCAGCAATACCGGTGAGGGCAAACCCTAAGTTACTCAGCGTGTCCGGACTTTGATCCCCATTTTCAACGGCAGCCTGAAGCTCTAGGGCCGCGTTTTGATAGTTGCGATATTTAAGATAAATGGCTCCAAGATTGGCGTGAGCCGCCTTATTTTTGCCATCGACCTCCGTCGCTCTTTTAAACTGCTCAAGAGCTAACCTCAGATTATCGGTCTTAAGCTCGATGACCCCTCGATTATTGTATGCGGCTCCGTTATTTGGATCTTTCGCCAAAACCTTGGTGCAGTAGAGTCTGGCTAAATCATATTTTTCTTGTTGAATCGCTATGGACGCCAATGTATTGAGAACCCGAACGTCCCCTGGGTTTCGCGACAAAATTTCACCGGCGACTTGATTGATAGTTGTAAAATCATTTTGTTTACGAGCCAGTTCAAATCGATGATAGAGCGGGTTTGAAACGTCACCGGCACTTGACGAATTTGGCGCGGACTCTGGAGTTGGTGCCGAAGATTTCTTTTTATCGGATTTTTCTCCAGTATTGACTTCGTCACCATTTTCATCCTCGGGCGGGGCTACGGCAGCATTTACGGATTCCTTTTGTTCTGCCTCTTCGCTAGCTATAGTTTTGCCAGCACAACCTTCTAAATTCATTAAAAGAGCGAGAGCTCCGATGGACAGCAAAATAGGTTTAAAAAACAGTTTAGAATGCATCTATATTTCCATACCGTCGGTGGAGGCAGTCCGGAGGAAGTTGTGGAGTCTGTCTTTAAATTGGGCGATCTCAATGAAAAACGTGGTCATCCAACGATTCTTGAGTCCATTGATTATAGAAATTAATTTCGTAACTTTTATTTATAGCGGCGGTGTAGTTTTGAATGGCCTGGGCCTGGAGAGGTTTAGCCACACCATCAACACCTTTTTTATAGGCCTCTAGTTCTTGTGCATTAAGGTCACGAGGTAACGGAGCGCCCCAAATGGCTTTACTCATATGAGCATAGGCCTTACCTAGAGTGGTGAGTGACGCGATAACCATATTGCCCTCGTCGTATTTTATAACCTCGGCGAGGTTATTGCTCAGCTTCGTAAGTAACGCTAACTTGTCTTTAATGACTCCGGCCTGTCGTTTCGGATTAGCTGGAATACGAAGGCTCACAAAATCATTATAGATTTTTTGAGTAAGTCGAAACTTAGCTTCAGCAGCCCACACCAGTCCGGCATTGTGTCCTTTGTCCGCAAAACTTCTTTGAGTGAGGATCGTCCGGCGGTAGTTCTTTTCAGCATCGGCTGGATGACCACGTTTTTCATTGAGATCGCCCAATTTAAAGACAGACTCCACAACTTCCTCCGGACTGCCTCCACCGACATTGAGAAATTTTTCGTAGCCCTCTTGGGCAGCTTTGAGATGACCCATTTTTTCATGAATTTGGGCCATAACAAAGAGCGCATGGTTCCGATCCCTTCTATGAGAGAGATCGTAATACTTTTGGTAATCGGTAAGAGCTGAATTAAACTTCTTTTCTCCTTGCCAGATCACAGCAGCGTTGAAATAGAGGTCCGGAGTTTCTTTATCTTTGGGATTTTCTTTGGCGTATTTTTCAAATTGATAGGCGGCTTTGTCATATTGTGCAGACTGCTCATAAAGATTGGCTAAGAGTAATTCACTTTTTTGTTTCAACTTTTCATTACCTTTAACGTTAGAATTCGCCGTATGAGAATAAAAGACAATGGCATTGGGCAAGTCGTGGGCCCTCTCATAATTTACACCGGCATTAAAAGACGCCGACGGCGCCATCGTGCTGTGGGGATAAGCTTTATAAAAATCCCCAAAAGCCTTGGCGCTCTGAGCGTAGTCCTTCTTCACCTCGAGATCTTGGGCCTTTTTAAAGTTAGCCTTTTCAACCAAGTCTCTCACGTCGGTTTGAAATCCAGTTTCAATCAGCGCGTGGTTATTCATAAAGCCTTGGCCGGCTTGCGCCAAAGCTCCGTAGTCTTTCTTCAAATTATAAATATCTAAAATGAGATTTGCCGAATAAACCGCGTATTGGGTGCGGGGGTGTTCCGCCACTATCCTTTTAAAAAAGGCTATGGCGTCTTCAAAATGGTTGTAAGCGTAATTTAAACGCCCCATTTTGAATTCCACGTCAACGATCTTCTCACCTCGTGGGAAGCTTTTGGTGTAACGATCCCCCGCTTTAATAAACTCGGCCTCGGCCTCTTCAAAAGGAACTGGTTCTAAACTGTCTCCCACCATTTTTTTAACATCGTCATCACTTCTTAACTCTTTCTCCAAAGACAAGAGGGTGTTCAGTACAGCGGACTCAAAGTACTTCCCTTTTGGATCTACGTCGGCCACATAGCGATACTGCTTGGCGGCGCTGGGGAAATCTTTCAGTGCATACAGAAGCTCCGCATAGAAAAATCGCATTTCGTTAGCCTTAGGAGCCGAAGGAAATTTATTGAGATACATTTCATAAGCGAGGCGTGTATTAACCAACTCGTTCTTTTTTTGTGTGTTTTGTGCGTTCTTGTGGGTCAATAACACATAATTTCTTAGAGCTGATTCTCGAAGAGTATAAGAATCTGAAATTAACTTTTTATTAACAGCATTGGCTTTGGCCCATTCACTATCTGGACCGAAACTGTCGACCCAAAGATAGAGCTCATTACGATAGATCTCTTGATTTTTTGAAGTCGCAAGGTTCACAACAATTTGATACTGGTAATCAAAGGCTTTGGGTGCTGTGGGATTATATTCTAAGAGTTCTTTAAAAAGATATATGGCATCTTCTTTTCGACCCGAATCACTATAGAGATAGGCTAATTTTTCGAGCATAACATATTGAGCTTTTTCTCCTCCAACTTGATAGAAATATTCTCGGGCGGTTTTATAGTTACCCACCTCGCTGTAGAACAAGACAATGTCTTTGAGCGCTTCACTTCCCAGACGGATCTTGCTAACGGCCCGTCGTCCGTCGGAACTCCCGGTATCAGCCCCATGACGACTGATGTTTATAACCTCTTCCAAGGTCTTGAGGCCCTTGCCTGATTGTCCCAGTCGATATTGACACCAAGCAATTTTGTAAAGGGCAAAAGTGTAGAGCCGTGCACGGCGATTTTGTAAAATATTGGCGTAAGACTTTAAAGCATCTGCCCATTTGTCATTATCAAAATAGTACTCGCCCAAAGCAAAGTAGGCTTCCGAAACGTAGGGAGATTTCGGATAGTTTTTTGTCAACTGCTGGTAGTATCCCACACCCTTTTTAACCTGCTCAAGTTCCACGTAGTTATACCCTAAGAAAAAGAGCGCCTGATCCACCTTGGGGCTTTTTGGAAAATCGTGGAGGTAAAATTCATACAATTTAATGGCTTTGAGATTATACTCTTTTGACTTAGAGAGGTTCAGTACAGGTTTTGGACCTCGACTCCCATTTTTTAGATATAGGTTCAAACGATCATCAAAGTCTTTCTGAAGTCCGTATTCAATGAACTTAGCTTTCTCGACATAGAGCTCAGCAAGGCGCAACCAAAGTTCGCCACGATTTGGACTCTTCGCATATTGCTGGGTCAGTTTATAGAGCTCTTGAATGCCTTCCTCAGTCACTTGGTTGAGTTTTTCTTCATCCGTTCCCGCATCGCGAAAGAGATCAGTGCTTCGGGGAGGCTTGACCTGTGAAAGAGGAACTCCCGTAGGGCCCTTTTGAGTTTCAGCCTCTGGCAGAGCTAAACTTTGCTTTTTTATCGCAATATTGGCGTTGCTGCCCCTTGTCCCTAAGTCTTGTAAAAGCTCATTGACCGTAACCTTCTTTCTCTTTTTTTTCTTGGAATCTTTGGTGCCCTGGCCAAATGCCATCACTGAACTTAGGACCACGATTAAGGTTAAAAATCCTAGAGATTTAGGTTTCATTTATTATTCGCAGCCTTGCGTTCCCACGTAATGGTAGTCCCCAATTTCATCTAGCCAGTACTCTCCGTAGAACTTGTAGTAGTCATACCCATTTTGAATATAATAACTTCGACTCTTCGAATCGTCGACCTGTCCTGACGAGAACCCCTTACCCGATATTTTTCTTTTCAGAGCCTCTTTTTGCCCATTAAGCATTTCATACTTTGCGAAATTGTATTGCTCAAACATGTCAGCCAAGTCCTTTTTCATATTGAGCATATGGGTTCGAATAATGTTCCCCTCAACCTTAATACTTGTATCAATCCGCCCTTTCACCAATTGCTTGGCATAAGCTCCAACCGGTGCGCGCTTCCACCATGTGGGCATAGCGTTAATGACATCCTGTTCTTCTCGAAGCTTGTTAATGTAAGTGTAGGTGTGCTTGAAGTCACCTTCGCGGATGGTCTCACGGGCCACCAAGAAGGGAATCCTCAAACCGTTCTTAGCTTTGGTATCACTTTTTAGGGCATCATAGTTCCGGGCCACTTTCTCAATCTCAGTAAAATACTGAACTGGGTCGCTCACGGTATTTGTGAACTCTTCAAGACGAGTTTGGACGGGTTGGTAAATGCGCTCAAATAATCCTAGGGTTTTCGCCATTTCGTCGTATTGACAGATGTAGAGGTAAACGATTCCACGCAATAAAATAGATTCGGGTAAATAAAAATCTTCGTAAAAAGGAGAATGAAGAGACTGCAAGTTACTTAACACTGATCTAAACTGGGCGGCACGGATATGAGCCCAACTGGATTCAAAAAGAGAATCATGCCAGGCTTGGGTGTCTTTAGGGATTTCTCGATAAAGCTCGACGGCCATGTCCCATTTGTGGGCCTGGTAATAGACTCGCGCCATTCCCATCAAGGCGGAGACTCGATCGGTATCGGTCACCCCGGCATCTTTTCTAAACTCAGCTAGTGTGGTATAAGCGCGAAGGGCGTGGTTTAAGTCATTTTTCTTAACGTAAGCAAGCCCTTCCATGTATTTTGCTTTTGGATAGTAAGGAGAGCTTTCCGGTACTCTAGCAAAACTATCGGCGGCGGCATCCCAATTTCCTTTTCTACTTTGATACTCCCCGATGCGGTAGCGTAACATATCTTGATTTTCTTTCGGAAAATCTTCGACGTTGATTTTGCCAATAGCGTAATTTATTAGGGTGTCGTCGTTGAGAGAATCAGCGGCCAAAGATAATTTTCTCAAAGATTGCTTCATGTAACGGGTATCCGCATTTCGAACCACATCGACAAACTGAAAAGCAGAAACCTGATTCATCTTCATTTCATAGAACATTAAACCCAAAATATATTTTATACGCATCCGCTCAGCCAAGAATCTCGGATTTCGTGTCATATTAAAGAGTTTAAAACTAGCCGCTGCGTATTTACCTTGTTTGGCGAGATTTAAAGCTGCGTTAAGCTCGGCTGCGGCCGCAGCGGACATTCCTACCTTAGCACTGGGCTGGGGTGCTAAATGGCCGTGCCTCATCGGGGCCATCGTTTTCTTGCCCGCAGCTCGACTGATCTCTTGAGAAAAGAAAAACGCCAAAAGGCATAACGACAAAGCGATAATCGGCAATTTCTTTTTCATCTATACTCCGCACCGGGAAAGAAAAAACTCATCCCTATTGTCGCATGGAGGTTAGTGAAGAAACTTGTGCTGTTGTTTATGGTTGAAGTCGCACTGTAGCCATACCAGCTGATATCCCACCTGGCCGCTGCCCATTTGGCCAAAGCAAAAAGTTGGCCGGCCCCAAGGTGAATAGTGGGTGCTCCTGAACTTCCACTAGTGCCCGTAACTCCGATACCACCAGAAAAATAGAAGTCAAAGGGGATAATGCTATTGTTAAGAAACGCAACCTTACCGTAGATGGGATCCCATTTTGCGTCGGCACCAAAGAAAGAATTAACCGTCGAAAGGGACTGAGTTTGCACGCCTACGTTTTGAAGTTCGCTAGTAACACTCTTGTTGCTCGTGCTGATACTTATGGCCGACGCTTCGATACCCCAATTTTCATTAAAGTAAAAACCAAGACGCCCCCCAACGACAAGATCTGAGAAAAAGGCGTCGTTCATAATGAGACCAAAATTAGGAAAAAACTCGAACCGATGGGTCTTTGGCAAAAATCGCTTGGTGATGACTGCAATATCGCTAAATGGAGCGAGCTTTCCCAACCCCGCAAGCTCCGCTGGGGTTTTATTTCGAGTGGGTTTAGCGCTGTTTCGTGTGGTGTCTACTGGAGGAAGAGGAGGGCTTTGTGGACTCGACGGCGGTGCCGCGCCGTTGAGTTCGTCCGCCTTTGAAGGCGCTACTGGAGGCATAACTGTACTTGGTGGAGGAGTTTTTGAATTATTCTCAACGGCGTTGTCTTGAGCGCCTTCAGAAGTTTGATCAGTTCCCGTCCCCACACTGGTCTCTGGGACATTAGTATCAAAGGGAATTTCTTGGGCCATCCCGATGGTTGAAAATACCAGAGCTAAAAAAACAATTTTCAAAGCGTTGGTAGTAACCACACGGCTCCCAGTGTAATAAAAAGCTCTGTAACAGTTGTTGTCGTACCGGACCCGCCTAAGACATCAGGCTTAGTATAAAAAAGCGTCGATAAATCGAGTTTAATTCCAAAATTACGCGTAAAAAAGAATCTTTCATTGAGTCCCAAGCCACCGGTAGCACTCGAACCTCCGGCACTAAGATTAAGCATCCCTGCCCGAGCCGTTGCTGAAATATTTAAGTTTAAGACGCTTTGTTTGGTGAGACTGATCTTCCCATAATAGGGAGTAAACTCGTATTCGGCTAAAGTGGTGAAAGTAGGACTGGGATTTTGGGTGAATGGAATTTTCTGAGTGGCTCCGTTGACCCCTTGAATTTGACTCACATAACCCGTATTAGAATTCGCATACCCCACAACCATAAGGCCGAAGGCATGAATCTCACTCAAATGGTATTGAACTTCGAGCCCTACGGGATAACTGTATAAGAACGGATCATTGAGGGAGGTCCCAAAAAATCCTCCAAGTTCAATCCGACCTTCCGTCGGTACAAATCGCTTCTTAACAGCTTCCGGCTGATCAAAAACGGGAAGAACAGATTCCCGGGCGAGTTCTGATTCAGGGAATTGGACCACTTCATCAGCAGCTTTCGCTAAGCCAGAAAGTGCAAATAAAGCCATAAGAAAACAAGCTAAAAGTATCCACGTCAGAGGAGACTTGAGCCATGTCTTCATTTGGCCCTCCTCTTTTTTACTTTTGTTTGAGCCAGTGACCCGTGAGCCCGTATGAGATCAACCACTTCTCGAACGGCTCCGTAACCACCCTCGGTCTTGGTGACGTAATGGGCTGCTTTTTTGACCTCTCCGACGGCATTAGGGACGGTGGCTGCAAAACCCACTTCCTCTAAAATCGGGATGTCAAAGATTTCGTCCCCTATGAAAGCAATTTCGTCTTTCTTGAAGCCTGTTTTTTTTATGATTTCTTGAAAGGGAATTCTTTTATCTGCAACTTCTAAATAAAAATGCTTTATATTTAAAAAGCTCATCCTTTGGACGACGTCATCAGACTTGCCGCCAGAAATAACGCCGACTTCGTAACCGAGATCCATTAGAAGTTTCATTCCTACGCCGTCCTTAACGTGAAAAAAACGACGCCACTTCCCTTCGGTATCAATCCAAAGCCGACCGTCCGTTAGAACACCGTCCACATCACAAATGAGCATCCGGACTCGCTTGAGTCGCTGTTGAAGGTGGCGCATACTAGAGATTATTCTTGCAAAATCCAGAGTGAAACGGAAGGTTTAAATAAAATCCATACTTAGGTCTAATTTGAAAACTGTACCGAAGGCTTGTCTACCGAACCCGTGCTTTTAGCAGATCTTGAAGATGAATCATTCCCACCGGCGCTTTTGGCTTAGAAGAATTTCGGTCAACTACAAATAAATTTTGAATAGCGAACTGCTCCATCAAAAATAAGGCACGCTCTGCAAGCTCAGACGCTTCAATGGTTTTAGGCTGAGTCCCCATAATATCTTTTGCCGTATCGTCGAGAGGATTCTTGGCCTTATCGAGTCTTCGACGTAGATCTCCGTCTGTTATGGTTCCAACAAGGTTGCCCCCATTATCTACAACACCACAGACACCACGAACCTCAGCCGCAGTCATTTGACTTATCACTTCTTTGGCCTTGGTTTCGGGAGTAACCAGGGGGAGAGAACTTCCACTGTGCATCAAATCTTTTACGTGAGTGAGAAGTTTTCGGCCTAAACTTCCGCCGGGATGAAATTGAGCAAAATCTTCAGCCTTAAAGCCCCGTTGTGAAAGGGCAGCTACGGCTAATGCATCTCCCATGGCAAGAGCTGCGGTAGTGCTTGCCGTCGGTGCAAGCCCCAGGGGACAGGCCTCTTCTCTAACGGAAACATCTAATGCAATGTCACTGGCTTGGGCGAGGCTGGAAGATAAGCTTCCCGTCATCGAAATAATCTTCAAACCCTTGCGTTTAGCGAATTGAACGATGTTTCTCATCTCATCGGTCTCTCCACGA
>Ga0207013_1164_pt1 | contig 15655 bp, 9 predicted proteins | sample Alteio_BWMinCont_55_FD_153501 | JGI IMG/M metagenome (GOLD analysis project Ga0207013, IMG submission 153501) | Enriched cells from forest soil in Barre Woods Harvard Forest LTER site, Petersham, Massachusetts, United States -... | ecosystem: Environmental > Terrestrial > Soil > Temperate forest >...
TATTTTTTTCGTAAAAACCAAAAGGTTTTTACGAATTATTTATTGGTCTGGACTTGTTATGAAAACAGCGCTAAATAAATATCTTTTATGGTTATTATTTATTACCCAGCACTCATCAGTATTGGCACACTTTGCCGTTACAAATAATTCAAAAAAAAACAGGTACAATATCTTGTGCCACCCCAGAAAACCAATCGGGATCCGAAAGGGGCTTATTAGCCGAAACAACCACCTTCTTACATAATATTAACCAATAGAATAACTATGAAAAGGTCATTTATTTTATTGCATCGTTTATTAAAAGCAGCCATACTGCCGATGATGCTGATTTTATTCAATAATAGTGCATACTCGCAAACAACCTATTATGATAATTATGCTTTTCGGATACCATTGACATTGAATAACGCTTCATTGGGGATTGTTACAGACCAAACAAATTTTGTGGCGTTACTTAAAGTAACCAGCCCTGCATTTGTTTCGGCGGTTTGTTCAGATCAAACTGGAGCACTATCCTCCGCCATTCCGGTTTTTGCTATAGTTGACAGCGCTTATTCAACAGCAACTGAATTAAATTATCAGGTTGAGAATTATAATGCTGCAACAGGAGTCATCTATTTTTGGGTAAAAATGCCTGTGTTATATAAAACAGGGTCAGTCAACGGATCAAATAAATTATATTGCTATTTTGGTTCTACAAGCCCTTCCGTTACACACAGTACCGCGTGGCAAAAATTAACGTGGAGCGGAGTTACAGCGACTGCCGGTATTAATTATTCGGGAGTATGGCATTTTAATGAAGATCCTGCGGGGCCTGCCCCTCAATTTTCGGATGCCACCGTAAATAACAACAATCTTTCGGTGGGAACTTCAGGCGCGGTAACCCAAAACACCCTCTCCCAAATTGGCAATGGCATAACCTTATCCGCTACATCCGTACTAGATATTGGCGCTACGGGCATGCCAAACACACAAGCCAGTCAGTCATTATCTATATGGGCAAGTTATCCATCTATTCCAGCCACCACTGCGAATTTAATCGTACTTGAAAACAGCACAAACCCTGCGCTTACGGGTAATGGCACCCAGCTCGGCCTGCTCGTTAATGCCGGTGTTACGGATGTGCAAACATGGCGGTGGGCCAACAGGTTAACACCTTTGGTTAAATACGCTACGCCTCCAACTGCAGTTACCTGGCACCATTACGCTTATACTTATGATGCCGTAGCAAAAAATAGCTATTTGTATATAGACGGCACACTGGTAACGGGGCCAACATCAAATACCGGCAACCCTCCATTTGCCGGAACAGTGGATATGGTTGCGTTTGGTGATTACATCAATAATAATATCGGTGGGAGCGGGCTCCACGTAGTAGGAGGGCAAAGCTATACCGGTACGATGGACGAATCGCACATTATAGGTGCAACTTTATCCGCCGACTGGGTAAAGGCCGAATACGTTAACCAAAAAAATCCGGCCGCTTTTACAACCTCAGGCGCGATTCAAACCAACGTGTTGAGGGCCTCGGCAGTTCCGGGTTATTTGAACTATACATGGAAAGGGGCAAGTACCAATATTACCAGTGCAAACAACTGGGACAATACAACTGCCGGGGTGTTAAATCAGGCTCCTGTTAGCGCAAACGTTAACTGGGTTATCCCGAGTGGTTTGGCAAATTATCCTATTTTAACGGTTGATACCGCCCTCTATGCATTAAATATTGCTTCGGGCGCTTACATAAATTTGAACGGGCACGTATTAAAAGTAGGCTGTAATATTTACAATAGCAGCGGAGGACAGATACTTTATGGAGGCAACAATACATCAAAAATTACATGGAATGGCTCATTGACGTCTCAAAATTATTATGGTACAAATACCGCGCTTACGGCACAGGTTGGCGCCATGGAAGTCAATAATTCCTCGGCAGGAACAGTAAGTATTAGTGGCGGCCCTGTAGATATTTTTAATTTGCTTACAATAACAAAAGGCAACCTCGTAGTCAATGCTTCGCCGGCCGCGCTAACCCTAAAAAGCTCGTCTACGTTAAGCGCAAGTGTAGGTGTAATACCAAGTGCTTATTCCATTACTGGGAATGTAAATGTAGAGCGGTATATAAGCGGCGGCAGTAATACCTACCGGGGATATCGGTTTTTATCTTCGCCAATTTATACGGTTCAATCGGGGTCAAACTATTATTATGATATGAGTTATTTAACATCATATGCTCCAACTACCGGCTCAACCGGCGTTGCCGGCGGCTTTACCAAAACTGGGAATGCGACCATGTATTTATACCGCGATAATGTGGCGTTTACCAATTCAACCTTTAATACGGGCAACTTCAGGGGGGTTAACAAAATCAATAATGCTCCTCTGTATTCTGTTGGGGTTGATTTTGACGGAACTTTTAATTTGCATGTTGGGACCGGATTTTTCTTTTTTTACAGGGGAGATTTCACCAATATCGCTAATAAGTATACGGCCACTACCAGCGCCGAATCCAATATTTTCATGTCTACAGGAACTTTAAATCAACAGGCGGTTACAGTTACCAACTGGTACACAGGTTTAAATACGCTTCAATTCTCTACAGTAGTCGGAAATGCGGGTTATTCAGGTTATAATTTGGTTGGGAATCCTTATGCAAGTTCTATCGATTGGAACACCTATAGCGCAACCGTACCCACAGCCGGTATTTACGCTCCATCTGTTAACAATACAATTTATATCTATAACGAAACGTCGAAAGTTTATGCCACCTATAGTGGGGGTGTAGGAACAAATGGGGGGAGTAATATTATTCCGGCCGGGCAGGGATTTTTTGTGAAAGCCAATGCTTTGGGAGCGTCATTAACATTCAATGAGTCGGCAAAAACCACTGCGCAGGTTACCGGGCCCACCCAAACAACCGGCAGCACGTTGCTGTTGAGCACTCAACCTGTGACAAATAACGTTCTTCAATACCTGCGTTTAGAATTGGATGCCGATTCTGTCAATAAAGAAGAAACAATTGTCCGTTTTAATAGCTCGGCAAAAAATGAGTACGTAGTTAATGAAGATTCACAATATTTTATTGGAAATGGTGAAGTGGGGTTGTCGACAATGTCAACTGATAATTATGCCCTGGCAATAAATAATATTCCGTTACCAAAGCATAGTCAGGCAATTAAATTAAATGTAAGTGCCACCACTAACGGAGTATACAAATTAAATATGACCCAAATAAAAGCTGTTCCTCAGCTTTATGATGTTTGGTTGATGGATGCTCATAAAAAAGACTCATTGAATATGCGGTCTAACAATAGCTATGCCTTTGATGTTGACTTAGCAGATACAACAACGTTTGGAAGCAATCGGTTTCAATTAGTTATACGTCAAAACCCGGCGTTGGGGGTACATTTACTGGATTTTACGGCAACCAAAGCAACAAATGGGGCGCAAGTAACCTGGAAAACCGAAAATGAGCAAAACTATACCAACTTTACCGTTGAAAGAAGTACCGATAACGGAAAGACCTTTGATGTACTAGGCGGTTTCCTTTCAAGCGCCGGAGGAACCTACAGCTATTTAGACAAAGAACCACTTGTAGCCCTTAATCAATACCGATTAAAGCTTGAAGATTTAAACGGGACGATCAGCTATTCGGGTATTGCGCCATTGTTGTATTCAACTTTAAGCAATAATGTTGCTAACAACGCCATTACTGTTTATCCTAATCCTGCAAATAATACGCTTAACTTAACCATAGACCGCACCATCAACTTAACAAACGCCCTGGCAACAGCTTCGATTAATGATACTGTTTCTGGTCAGGATGTAAATCAGAATGTTACCACGATGTATAGTGTTAAAATATTTAGTAGTGTGGGCGCGATTGTGAAGACAATGGAAACAATGCAACCGTCCTCGAAGGCCGATGTGAGTAATTTACCTCCGGGAGAGTATATCATCCAGGTAGTAAACAATACCAATAAAAGCATAGTTGGACAAAGTACCTTTGTGAAATTGTAGGCTATGTATAAATTAGTTTGAATAGTGGACTTCGGAACTGGAATCTTTAATTTTAAGGAATCATAATACTAACAGCTTACGTATAAAACTTATGTTTTGCCACTGATGGTAAAGAATTAATGAAATTGACCAGCTTGCTGCACGGATGAATGCATTTGTGAATAAATAATAATAAAATTGTGGCTGGAAAGATTAAATTTGAAGTTATAAAATATAGGTATATGCGAATAAAAATATTTTGTTGTGCATTTCTTTTGCTGATGCTCAATTTTGTTGTGTTATATGCACAGCCAGGGGAACCCTGCGGTGGAAGTGATGATGACGGGACATGCCCTTCCCCACTTGATACCTGGGTGTTAATTTTAGCAGCGATTGTGCTTGTTTTTGCAGTCAGACATTTGTACAGGAAACAAAAATCACGGATTTCTCTTCCACAACAACCGATACTTTAAATTTTTGTTAACAACAATCAATAGAATTTAAATAAATTAAGAAATTAAGATCTCATAAAAAAGGTCAGTTGGAAATGTTTCCAACTGACCTTTTTAGTTCTCCTGAATTTAACCCGTAGCAGTTATATGATTTCTTTCACAAGACTTAGCCGGCGGAGGGTTATGACCGCCTAGCAGGTACCGGTGTAATCTGTAGTTGGTCGAGCACGCCATTAACAACTTTCGGCAGGTCTTCAATTGTTTTTTGCGGATTGCTATGTACCTCTCCAACACCAAATCCCCGCCAAACAATCCGGTGTGTGTGTGAGTCTATGAGGTCAATAATTAAGGTGCCTTCTTTATAATGTTCTGTTTCCGCATAAGTTGCACCATAAGCGAATGGAGCTCCGTAGGCGTAGTAATATGGCCGGTAACCCCATCCCCATCCCCAGCGGGCTCCCCATCCAAAACCGAGGCCCCAGCCCGGATAAAATCCGTTATAATATGGTGAGTAATAATTAGTACGGGTACCGGTGCCCACCACGGTGGTATAATTGACGATCAAATCAGGATGGCGCTGGCTTAGTGTAAAACCCCTGGTAACAAGGGCGCTTGTTGCAGCGTCTTTAATCTTTGCGTCAACAACCTCGTTAGTTACTTTTTTATTGCCAGGGGGCATCCATGCAAATGTGTGGTAATTGCTTAAGTTACTTTTGTTGATTGCGGCAGTATAATAATTGTAGCTTGTACAAGCCGACAGGCCCGATAGTACCAAAACCATCAAGGCCAGATAAATTGTTCTTTTCATAACACTATACCATATATATACCACTTAGACAAACTACTGTTAAATGGTTTAATGTAAATTTAAATATTTTTTCAATCCGCTTGCCGCGTTGCTTATGATAAATATTTACCCACAATAGGCATACGACGGCCCATGCCAAAGGCTTTGGGCGATACCCGTAAAATGGGCGGTGTTTGATACCGTTTATGTTCGGCAAGGTTAATTAGCTTTATTACCCGGCGAACGGTTTTTTCATCATACCCCATTTTTATAATTTCGCCAGATGAGCACCTATGTTCTACATATTCTGCTATTATTTTATCGAGAACATCATATTCGGGGAGCGAGTCGGTATCCTTTTGATCAGGCCTTAGCTCTGCAGATGGCGGTTTTGTGATGGAGTTTTCCGGGATAATTTCGCGCTCACGGTTAAGGTGTCGCGCTAATTCAAAAACCTGTGTTTTGTATACATCACCAATTACCGAAATCCCGCCGCACATATCGCCATACAAAGTGCCATATCCAACAGCCGCTTCACTTTTGTTGGAAGTATTTAATAAAATGTACCCAAACTTATTACACATGGCCATTAATAACACGGCCCGGCTCCTCGACTGGATATTTTCTTCAGCAATATTAAAGGGCAAATTTTTAAACTGGGGATGCAAGGTTGTTTCAAAAGCCTCAGTTATGTTTTTTATGGCGATGGTTTCGTGCATGCAGCCCAGGTTTTTTACAAGGTCCTCTGCGTCTTTTATAGAATGGTCGCTTGAAAAGCGTGATGGTAATAATACCGCCATTACATTTTCGGCGCCCAAAGCCTCGGCAGCCAAAACACAAACTACGGCAGAATCTATTCCACCTGATAAGCCCAATATTGCCTGCTTAAAGCCCGATTTTTGAAAATAATCTTTGATTCCTAATATAATGCCCTGGTGTATCTGCTCAATATCACTCTGCCGCTCGGTTTTAAGGGTAGGCGAATGCTGAAAGGTAACCGCGGCTTTATCGTCCAGCTCATAATAGGCAACATGCTCCACAAAATAAGGTAGCTCATCAATAAGTTTACCGGTATTATCAAAAACCAATGATCCTCCATCGAAAATGAGCTCGGTTTGTGCGCCAACGTGGTTAACATACAATAAAGGTAAATTATAGCGTTTTGCATTATCACTCAAAATAGCAATACGCTCTTCATCATGGTTATAGGCAAAAGGCGAGGCCGCTATATTAATCATCACGTCGGGCTGCTGCTGCATTAATATATCCATCGGCCTGGTTATATATAACGGATTTTCAATAGTATTCCACAAATCTTCGCAAATGGTAAGCGCTATGCGGTGCCCTTTGAAATCAATACAGCTAAATTCTGTTGCCGGTTCAAAATAGCGGTATTCGTCAAAAATATCATAGTTTGGCAGCAGGGCCTTATTTGCAATTGCCTTAACTTTGCCGTTCTCAATAAAATAGGCCGAATTGTTTAGTTCCTTTCCTTCTGTACGATGGTTTGGCGTAGGCAATCCTATTATACAGGCAATATCGGTGCACTCTTTCGCTATCTTTTGCGCAGATGTTTCGCAAAGACCAATAAACTCATCAAATTCTAAAAAGTCGCGAGAGGGATAACCACATACGCATAGCTCGGAAAACACAATCAGATCGGTGCCATTTTTTCGGGCTATTTGAATATGATCAATAATTTTGGCGGTATTCGATTCAAAGTTTCCGATGTGATAATTAAGCTGTGCTAGCGCTATCTTCATTATAATAGTTTTTTTAACAAGGTATTTAACTAACGTTGAAATACCCCTATCAGCATATTAAATGCAAATAAAAAATTTAATTTTGCCCAAAGTATAAAAAATGACCCCTCTCAGCAAAACAAAGCAAATTTATTTATTTTTTTTGATCAGCCTGTTACTTAGCGCCTGCGGGCGAAGCAGAAAGATTGATGTAAGCAATATACCTGTTAATGTTAAGATTGAGCGCTTCGACAAGGAATTTGACGCCATGAAAACCAAACCTATGGCGCTGCAGGCTGCTTACCTTCAAAAAAAGTACGGCGCCTTTTACCGGCATGCTGTTGCCCTGATGATACAGGATGATAATGTAAATATAAATGATACTGCATACTTTAATCTGCTTCGCCAGGTTTTTGCCGGACAGCCTTACAATGACCTGAAACACGATGTGGACTCGGTTTATCCCAACGTTGATAAGCCACAAGAAGAGATAACAGACGCCTTCAGGCACATTAAATACTACTTTCCGCAAAAAAAATTACCAAAGGTATATGCTTATTTTTCGGGATTTGAAGCGCAAACGGTGCTTGGCGACGATTATTTCGCTGTTGGCCTGGATCTTTTTTTGGGTGGAGATTCCAGGTTTTATCCTGCGTTAACCAAAAGTTACCCGCATTATTTATCACGGAATTTTAATGCCCAAAATATTGCGCCGCGCGTTGTTGAAGGTATGGCAAGGGAGGATATGTTTCCTGAAAACGACACTAACAAAACTCTGCTCTCAAAAATGATCTATGCCGGCAAGATCATGTATTTTATGGATCAAATATTGCCTGATGTGCCCGATACAACAAAAATTGGCTACACCGGCGCTCAATTAAAATGGTGCCACGACTTTGAATCAAAAATATGGGCCTATTTTTTGGATGAGAACTTGTTGTATGAAACCGATTACCCCAAAATTCAAAAATATTTAACGGAAGCTCCGTTTACTCCCGGCCTTGGTGAGAAAAACGAATCAGCACCCAAGCTTGCCGTATGGACGGGGTGGCAGATTGTGAGGGAGTACATGGATAAACATCCGGAAGTTACGCTGCCAAAACTAATGGCCAATACGGATGCGCAAAAAATATTGAATGAATCGAAGTACAGGCCAAAGTGAGGGGGAATAGTCCATAGTCCATAGTCCATAGTCGATAGTCCATAGTCGATAGTCCATAGTCCATAGTCGATGGTCCATGGTCCATGGTCCATGGAAGGTTTTCCATAGTTCATGGTCCATGGTTCGGTTTCCATGATTAGATGGCGAATACGATTATTTAAGAATTTTGCTTGTTTTTGGGGCGGGGAGGCTCTTGTGGAATACGCTAATTTATGGCCTACCGACCATCGTCTATGATTTTTCTTCGTGCTATGGCCCTTCGACTATCGACCATGGACTTTCTTCCCGCCATCGTCCATGGACTATCGACCATTGACTACAGAACTACTTCAATATAGTAAACACAGCTTTCAGTGCGATACCAACGCCAAGGATCAATATAATGTTGGCTACTATTGAACTGTATTTGAAATCAGCAAACCGCAGGTAAACGCCTACTATACCTATAATTATAGCTACAACCAGTAGTATATAGTGACGTTCTGAATTTGCTTCCTGCGTTGGGTTCATCGTATTACTATTTAAGTGTGGCGCAAAAATATAAATGTTTACCGAATTGCTAAATTGTTTTTGAATTTAATTATTGTGGGGAGTGGGCAGTAGTGAGTGGAAAATAAGAAGACTTCCGAAGTTTTTAAAACTTCGGAAGTCTACGGTAGCTGATTGACCATACTCGGCTTAGTCCGCTTTTACCAAATCAACAACCTTCTTTCTTTTATAATATCTTACAATCATCCATCCGCCGAGCCCGAATGGCACCAAGAACCAAAGATTTGCTATTCCCACCAATATATCAACTAAAATGCCCCATCCTGTTTCGACCGAAATACTTACCCTTTTTAAAAACGGCAATTTGTAAGCAGATAAGTCGTCATTCGCAATAATCTCTCTGCTTATTATATTACTTTCATAGAAACTTAGCGTAACGGTGCTGGTTTTAACCGAATCCTCAATTTTGCGATTGCCGATCTGTTGATCAACCATGCTATTTTTAAATGCCAATAAATTATCGGAATCTTTTTTATCGCCGTCCCGTCGCTTTTGTTGGGCCACTAATTCATTTTGGTTTTTAAGTTTAAGCCTTGTAGACAAATAATCCAGCGACTTGTCGGTTATATCCATCCGGCTGTTATTTATATAAATGCCCAAACGACCGACCTGGGACATGAAATTTTCCATGTTAGCCGGCGGAATCTTAACGGTCATTTCTCCCGTTGTATTTAAAACCGTCACCCTCATTAAAGAGTCGTTGCTTTTTACAATATCTACGCTATTGCCTGTGGTTGATGTGATTACGTGATGGATTACAGTGCCATTATTACTTGCCGTGAGCATTGCAATGTGTTCAGAAGTTTGTTGTACGTCCTTCACTTTGAAGTGAATGTCCGCCGTTTTTATGAGTTTTTCACCTGATTGAATGGTGTCGCCTTTTGAAACGGAAATGGCCGTTTTATTTAGTGGTGCTGACGCTGTATCAGCAGATTCGCTGCTGTTACTTTTCCCTTTGCAAGCACAAAGCAATCCCAGGCCCGCTAATAGCGGAATTAAAAATTTTGTTTTCATGATGTTTATTTGTTGGTTTTGATATTGATACCTTTTTGTGTGAAAAGGTGACCCGTCAAGGTCTTTGACAATCAAATTGTTACGTTAGATGTATTGATTTAAGTATAGGGTTATTCAAATAACTCTGGCGGCATTTACTTTATGATCCGATACTATGCTTTTGAAACGATCTGGCGGCGATTCCCGGTATTTAGCCGTATTGGCAAGCTAACAAAATTCATGCAACAAAAAAATGACGGCAGACACACATAGTGTCCATTATACAACAAGCTATTAATTGTCATTAACATTTATTAGCTATTAACTGTCATTAAAAGCAAATTTAAAGGCATTAAATGCTTTATTTAGAACAATTATAAATTAGACATTGGTGTCATTTATTTGTCAGGGATACTGTAATAAATTATACTTTTGTGGCTGAAAATTTCGGATAGAACATACATCTCTGCGTGAATATCAATCATTAATATCAAAATTATTTAGTATAAATACACTTTATGAGGAGTTTCTCATTGATTTTTAAACAATTTTCAAGGTCGGTTTTCCTGATTGCCGGTTTTGCTTTTTTGGGATTCTCTGCTTATGCGCAAGGGGATGCTGCCAAGGGGGAAGCTCTTTTTAAAGCCAAATGTACCACTTGTCATAAAATTGACCAGCAAGTTGTTGGCCCGGCCCTGGGCCCGCAGCTTACAGAGGAAACTGACGACAAGTACCTCATTAAGTGGATAGAGAACAACCAGGCGTTAATCGCTGCACACAACCCGAAAGCGGTTGCCATCTACAATAAGTTTAACCAGTCGAACATGACTGTTTTTACTGAATTGTCTGATGCGGATGTAACCAATATTATAACCTATGTACGCGCTGATTGGAAAGACCTGCAGGCGAAAAAAGCAGCCCCTGGAGCAGCTGGCCAACCAGTAGCAGAAACCGGGCCAAGTGATCTGGTTATTTTCGCCCTGATTGGTGTTATCATCCTTGCTTTTATTATTATACTGGTATTAAATAAGGTTATTACCACGCTTGAGCGAGTGTTACTGAAGAACCATGGATTGGTGCTTGCAGAACCTGAAGTCGAAAAAGAGCCTGTTGACCGTTATGCTACCATAAAAAAACTGGCGAAAAATAAGAAGCTGGTGTTCTTTGTAATATTGTGTGGCGTAATCGCATCGTCAAGCTGGACCTGGGTTATTTTATGGAACACCAATGTGCATACCGGATATCAGCCAGTACAGCCTATTAAGTTCCCGCACGATCTGCATGCAGGCGCAATGAAAATTGATTGCCAATATTGTCACTCGGGTGCATACAAATCAAAAAATGCATCCATCCCGTCACTAAATATATGTATGAACTGCCACAAGGTTGTTAAAACCGAATCGCCGGAGATACATAAAATTTATGATGCTTTGGGATATGATCCGCAAACGCAAAAATACGATAGCACAAAAGCAAGGCCGATACAATGGATCCGTATCCATAACCTGCCCGATTTTGCATATTTCAACCACTCGCAACACGTGAAGGTGGCTAAATTAAGATGCCAGACATGTCATGGCCCTGTTGAAACCATGAAAGAGGTTTATCAATATTCACCTCTTACCATGAAATGGTGTATACAATGCCACAAGCGTACACAGGTTGACGGAAACAACCCATACTATGCAAACTTAGAGCAGGTGCACAAGTTACTGAGCGAGAAAAAGCCGGTTACTGAGGCTCTGATGGGTGGTATTGAGTGCGGTAAGTGCCATTATTAATAATTGAATAAAACTTAGCATTACAGTTTATATAGCTTAAATGGATAGCAATAAAAAATACTGGAAAGGTTTAGAAGAGCTGAACAAAACCCCGGAATTTGTTGAGAAGAATAAACACGAATTTGCGGAGCCAATTCCGATTGAGGATGTGTTGACAGGCGGTGGCCTGGCAGGCAAAACTCCGCGCCGCGACTTTTTAAAGGCGGTAGGCTTTGGCGTAGGCGCCGTTACACTGGCTGCTTGTCAAAAAGTGCCGGTTCATAAATCAATACCTTATTTGATAAAACCCGAGGATGTAACCCCGGGAGTGGCTAATTACTATACTTCAACGTACGAAGGTCATGCCATTTTGGTTAAAACACGCGAAGGCAGGCCAATTAAAATAGAAGGTAACCCTAATGATCTTTTATCAAAAGGCGGTTTAAGCGCCCAGGCGCAAGCATCAGTACTTGATTTGTACGATGTTAACCGTTTAAAGGGCCCGATGCTTAATGGCGGTGAAACAGGATGGAGCCAGGCAGATGATTTTATTAAGAAAGAACTTGACGCTATTAAAGCAGGCGGTAAAAAGATCCGTATCGTATCATCGTCAATACACAGCCCTTCGTCTTTAGCGGTTATTGCCGATTTTGTTGTACAATACCCAACTGCCAGGCATATTAACTATGATGCGGTGTCATACACCGGTATCATACAGGCTAATCAAAACAGTTTCGGTAAGGCAGTATTGCCTCACTACCATTTTGAAAAGGCTGATGTTATTGTAAGCTTTGGCGCTGATTTCCTGGGCACCTGGATCTCGCCGGCCGAGTTTATCGGGCAATATGTAAAAAACCGGAACAACAAATCGCTGCAAAGCAAAAAAATGTCGCGCCATATCCAGTTTGAAACAGGTATGAGCGTAACCGGTACAAATGCCGATGTACGTATCCCTATCAAACCTTCGGAGGAAGGAGTTGCGCTGATTAGTTTATATAATGCTGTTTCGGGTACTACTTTATCCGGCAGTACAAAATTAACTAATAACAATGCCGATAAGGCAATAGCTATAGTGGCAAAAGAATTACTGGCTGCAAAAGGTAAAGCTTTAGTGGTTGCGGGTTCAAATGATGTGGCAACTCAAGTATTGGTAAATGCTATTAACTCCCTGTTAGGCAGTTACGGCTCTACTATCGATCTTGACAACCCATCTTATCAATACGCCGGTAATGATGCGGAGTTTATCGAGTTTGTGAAAGACATGAACCGCGGCGAAGTTGACGCAGTATTTTTCCTGAATGCTAATCCGGTTTATGATTATTATAACAGCAAAGAAATAGCAGATGCACTTAAAAAGGTGCGCTTAAGAGTTTCTTTCGCCAATTACACTGATGAAACTGCTTCACTTTGTAATGTAATTACTCCAAACCATTATTACCTGGAAGCATGGGGTGACGACAATCCGATTGAAGGATATTATACCGTAGTACAGCCGGCCATTAACCCGGTATATGACACCCGCCAGGCCGAGCACAGCTTTTTGTTATGGTCTGACAATGCGGTTAAAGATTATTACACTTACGTAAGGAACAACTGGGATAAAAACCTTTTAGCTAAAGGTGGTTTATCGGGCCAGAGCGGATGGGAAACATTGCTGCAAACCGGCTTTATTAAGGCTGCAGACAAACCAGCCAGCAGTTATACTTTCGGCCACGATCTGAATGCAGTTGTACAAATTATTTTAGATCACAGCAAAGAACTTGCTGCCGGCAACAAAATAGAATTACAGGTTTATCAATCCGTAGCTATGCGCGACGGAAAAAAAGCCAACAACCCGTGGTTACAAGAGCTGCCTGATCCGGTATCGAAAGTTACCTGGGATAATTTCGCCGCCCTGTCGCCAAGCGATATGAAGAAATGGGGTTATGTAGATGGGGATGTTATTACTATTGAAGCAAACGGCTATAAGATAGATGTACCAGCATTATCACAGCCCGGCCAGGCGCAGGGAACCGTTTCTGTTGCCGTTGGTTATGGCCGCACATTAGTGGGTCCGGTAGGTGTTAATGTGGGTAAAAACGCATTCCCTTTATTTAGCCTGCGGAACGGAACTTTCCAGATAAGCGCACCAGCGGTACTTACTGCTACGGGAGATAATTCGCCGCTATCGCAGACACAAACGCACCACTCTATAGAGGGACGTAATAGCATTATAAAAGAAGCTACATTTAAAGAATATCTTAAAGATCCTTATCATGGCTCAGGCGGTGGTAAAGACCATAAGGATTATAACGAAAACAATCTTTTCTGGCAGGACTATGACCATCCTCAATACAATTGGGTAATGGCCATTGACCTTAACGCATGTACCGGTTGCGGTGCCTGCGTGGTTGCCTGTAACGCCGAAAATAACGTGCCGGTAGTAGGGAAAGAAGAAGTTGGCCGTCGCCGCGAAATGCACTGGATACGTATTGATCGTTACTACAGCTTTAATGATGATGGAGATGGCGGTGTAACCCGTGAACATGAAATTTCGAAGTTAGAGGATCTGGATAACGTGAGAGTTGTTTACCAGCCGATGCTTTGTCAACACTGCGAGCATGCGCCTTGTGAAACTGTTTGCCCGGTATTAGCTACCGTTCACTCATCAGAAGGATTGAACCACATGGCTTACAACCGTTGTATAGGTACCCGTTATTGCGCAAATAACTGTCCATACAAAGTTCGCCGTTTCAACTGGTTCAATTACTGGAACGATTCACGGTTCGAGAACTATCTTCAGAATGATCACACCCAATTGGTGCTTAATCCTGATGTTGTTACCCGTTTCCGCGGGGTTATGGAGAAATGTTCCATGTGTATACAGCGTATACAGGCCGGTAAATTAAAGGCTAAGATCGAAAAACGTTCGGTTAAGGATGGTGACATTAAAGTTGCCTGCCAGCAAACCTGCCCGGCAAACGCTATTGTTTTCGGAAATTCAAATGATCCGAACTCTGAAGTTTCAAAAGCATTAAAGAGCGAACGTACTTATTATGTACTGGAAGAACTAAACGTGCAGCCGGGTATTGGGTACCAGGTGAAGGTTAGGAATATAAACGAAATAGAAGCTTAAAAATTAATTACAAGAGAGATTTAAAATATGGCATCTCATAGTGAATCAATAATCAGGGAACCGTTAATTACGGGGAAGGACATCACATACGCCAGGATTACCAATGATATACTGCATCCTGTAGAAAAGATGCCGGGGAAAGCTTGGTGGATCGGTTTTACTGTGGCTTCATTAGGTGCCTGCCTTTGGGTATTTGCCGTGAGTTGGACCTTTTGGTTCGGTATAGGCGAATGGGGATTGAACAAAACAGTGGGATGGGCCTGGGATATCACCGGTTTCGTGTGGTGGGTAGGTATTGGTCACGCCGGTACGCTTATCTCGGCTATATTATTACTGTTCCGTCAAAACTGGCGTAACTCTATTAACCGCTCTGCAGAGGCCATGACTATATTCGCGGTTATCTGTGCTGCCACTTACATTCTTTGTCACATGGGTCGCCCATGGATGTTTGTTTACTCGTTGCCGCTTCCAAACCAGTACGGTTCTTTATGGGTTAACTTTAACTCACCGCTTATCTGGGACGTATTTGCAATATCAACATACTTCTCTGTATCCTTAGTATTCTGGTACACTGGTTTATTGCCTGATCTGGCAACTATCCGCGATCGTGCAACAGGCTTACGCCGCCGTATTTATTCTGTTTTGTCTTTCGGATGGACAGGTTCGGTAAAAACATGGCAGCGTTTTGAAACGGTTTGTTTAATACTGGCAGGTGTTTCAACACCGCTTGTACTTTCGGTACACACCATCGTATCAATGGACTTTGCCACTTCGCTGGAACCGGGCTGGCATACTACCATATTCCCGCCATACTTTGTGGCCGGGGCCATCTTCTCAGGGTTTGCCATGGTGCAGACGCTGTTACTGGTAACCCGTAAGGTGCTGGGGCTGGAGAACTATATTACTATGTTCCATATTGAAGCGATGAATAAGATCATCCTTTTAACCGGATCAATTGTTGGTGTAGCTTATTTAACAGAGTTTTTTATCGCCTACTATTCAGGCAGCGAATACGAACAATATACGTTCTTAAACAGGTTTATCGGGCCATATTGGTGGGCAGGTTGTATGATGTACGGTATTAACGTATTGATGACCC
>Ga0207013_1165_pt1 | contig 15616 bp, 17 predicted proteins | sample Alteio_BWMinCont_55_FD_153501 | JGI IMG/M metagenome (GOLD analysis project Ga0207013, IMG submission 153501) | Enriched cells from forest soil in Barre Woods Harvard Forest LTER site, Petersham, Massachusetts, United States -... | ecosystem: Environmental > Terrestrial > Soil > Temperate forest >...
GCTGGGTAGGGATTGTCCGAGAGAACTTCCAATGTGTCGGCTACTACACCGACGATCTCGAGGCCTGTGGTTCCTCCGGGTAGATCGGTGATCTCCAGCTTAATGTGCTTTCCGATTGGATCTTCCGTTTTGAAATACTGCCGGACGAACGTTTGATTGACGATGACGGTCTGAGCGCGGTCGAGCCTTTCGTCAGGCCGGAAGAAGCGCCCTTGCAGAAGCGGAATCTGGAGGGTGGTGAAGAAGTTGGGATCAGCAAAAAGCGTTGAGGCATCGAGGACCTGTCCTCTGGGTAGTGGCGGATGCTCGCGGATGGTAAAGACATCGTCACGCTGATGGCCTTCGCCGGGGAGTGTCGTGCCGACGGTGACTCCGCGAACGCCTGGAAGTTGACGGATTCGATCGGAGAGCTGCTCGTGGAAAGAGACGATCTGCTCGCTGGTTTTGTAGGTGCCGCGGGGAGGGTTGATCTCCATGGTGAGGACGTCGTGAGTTGCGCAGCCAATATCGACGACTCGCAGACGAGAGTAAGTCTTGAGGAGCAGGCCTGCGGAGATGAGCAGGATGACGGTGAGACCTACCTGAAGGCCGAGGAGGATGCGCCGTAGACGCAGCCCGCGTGACCGCCGCTGTAGCTGCGGGATGACTCCTGCAAGGTTCTGAGGATTTGCTTGTCGTTCGATGAGAGCGCGGGGATGATGCCGGCGAGGAGTCCGCAGAGGAGCGTGACGCCGATGGTGAAGAGGATGACGATGGCGTCGATGTGGATGGAGTCGGCGCGGGGAATGTCGTGGCGGGTGTGAACGAGCCATCGGATGGCGATTTCGGCAAGGATGAGGCCGCTTGCTCCGCCGGCGACTGAGAGGACGAGGCTTTCGGTTACTTGTTCGCGGATGAGGCGTGCACGGCTTCCGCCGAGTGCGGTGCGGACGGCGGTCTCTCTGCGCCGCGTGGCCGGGCGTGCGACTAGGAGGTTTGCGATGTTGAGGCAAGCGATGAGCAGGAGGCATGCAGTAGCGCCGAGCATGGCGTAGAGGCCGGTCTTGAGGCGAAAGACTTCGGCATCGAGGATGGGCCGGATGTTGGCTCCGTCGTTGACTGGGCCTTCAGGATTTTGTTGGCGGATCTGTCCCTGGATTGTGCTCAGCTCAGCGGTGGCTTGTGCGATGGTGACACCGGGTTTGAGGCGGCCGACCGCGTCGAGGTTGTGCGCGGTGTAGAGTCTCATGACGGCCGGAGATCGTTCGTGATAGATCGGCGTCCATAGCTGGACTTTGCTGTCGGGATAGTTGAACCACTCGGGGAGAACGCCGAGGACGGTGTAGGGACAGGCATCTAGGAGGATGGTCTTGCCGATGAGTGCGGGGTAGCCTCCGTAACGCCGTTTCCAGAGGCCCCAGGTAAGGATTACGGTGGCGTTGGCCTCGCGGCGGTCGTCGCTGGGGAGAAAGAGTCTTCCTTGTGCGGCTTCAACGCCGAGCAGAGAGAAGATGTTCCATGAGCCTACTTGGCCGTGCACCAGCTCCGGCAGTTGGCCGCCTGAACCGGAGAGGTTGTAGTCGATGCCGCGCTTGATCGCCATTTGTTCGAAGCTGTGGGCTTGCGATTGCCAGGCAGCAAACGTGCCTCCTGCGAGGACATTGTCTTTGTAGGCGCCGTGAGCGTCGGCTTCGTATAGCCTGACGAGGCGGTCCTGGTCTTTGAATGGCAGGGGCTTGAGCAGTACGGATTGGACTACGGTGAAGAGGGCAACGTTGGCTCCGATGCCGAGAGCCATGACGAGAATTGCGAGGATGGCAAAGCCGGGATTGCGGGCGAGGGCGCGAGTGCCGAAGCGTAGATCGCGAAGGAACATTTCGAGCCATTGCCAGCTCCAGGTGTTGCGTGTCTGGTCGCGGAGAGTGGTGGGGTTGCCGAAGGTGCGGAGGGCAGCGCGGCGTGCTTCTTCGGGAGTGGCACCAGCGGCGACGTTCTCGGCGATCTGCTGGTCGAGGTGGAACTGCAACTCGTCTTGAAGCTGCTCGTCGGCGCGGTCGCGGCGGAGGAGCATCTTCGTTCGCATGAGAAGTTCGTGCGACCAACGCATGGACTATGTCTCCTGCACGACGAGGTTGATGGCTTCGGAGAGGCGGGCCCAGTTGGTGGTCTCGGACTCGAGTTGTTTTCGGCCTGCGGCGGTGAGGGAGTAGAACTTCGCCTCGCGGCCAGTCTCGCTTTCGGCCCACTTGGCTCTGATCCAGCCCTGCTGTTCGAGGCGGTGGAGAGCGGGATAGAGGGAGCCCTGCTGGACTTGCAGGACTTCGCCGGAGATGGTCTGAATGCGCTTGGCGATCGCCCAGCCGTGGCGGGGTTCGATGGAGAGAGTTTTGAGGATGAGGAGATCGAGAGTTCCCTGGACGAGGTCGCTTGGCTTTCCCATACCATGATTATCTACACAATGGATTGTAGATCGTCAAGGTATCGGCTAGATGAGATATCCGGAGACGGTTACGAAGAGAGTGCCGGTGCTGCCGGGGCTGGTTCCGGAGACGGAGACGGAGATGGAGGTGCCGGGGTCGGCGTAGAGGCGGACGGACTGCATACCGACGTAGAAATCGAAGCCGGTGCCGGGGTCGGTGTAGGCGTATGTTATCGGGACAAATAAGGTGACGTTTTGCCAGCGCAGATGTAGTTAACGAAGGCTTCGAGTTTGTTGCCGGAGGGAGAGACGTCGAGTTGAACACTGAGAGTTTCGACGACGAGATGTTTCTTGGCCGGGACGGCGATGGCGGGAGAGCCGGTGGCCCCGAAGGGCTTGGCGGGTAATGCCGGGATGGGCGCGGCGGAATGAGTGACCGCAGCTTTCTTCATAGGTACACGTCAGGTGGTGGTCACGAAGTCTCTGAGCCCTGGGGATGAAACTGGCCAGAATGCCGTTTCCTAGCATTGTAGCCATCGTTGGCTTCAACGGCTGGTCGGGAGAGTTGTGAGGAAGGGAAAGCATGAGCGCGACGGAGAGCGTGGTGGTGAAGGGTGTGGTGATCGATGAGTTGGCTGGCTGGAGGATGAGCAAGAGTCGGATTCCGATGGATACTCTGGGGATGATGCAGCAGCTTGGAGTGATTCCTTCGGCCTAGCAAGAGCTGCTCAGAGGCGCTTGTCGAGTGTCTCCCAGCTGCGGAGCGTGTGTTCGTAGAGTTCCATGTTGACGCGCTTGCCACGGAATTTTACGCCCTCGATGCTGAGGCGAAGGCGCTGTTCTGCGGCGGCTTCGCCTTTGAGTTTGATCTCGCCTCCGGCGCCTACTATGCGCTGCCAGGGGAGTCCGTGGAGCGTGGCGCTGTGCAGAAGTTTGGCTACGGCTCGATGGTAGAGCGGATAGCCCGCGGCGGCGGCGACTTTGCCGTAGGTCGAGACCTTTCCCTTGGGGACGGAGCGGATGATCCGGCGGAACGCGGCGTCGCGCGGCTCGTTTTTTCGAAGTGCGTCTTTCAGGATTCTTCTCTTGAGATCTTGGGGAGGGGCGGGGCGGCGCATGAGCAGAACTTTATCAGAGGGTGTAGCAGGGTGGCGCACATGGTTTGAACCGAAATGTGTGCCGTGCGAAGAAGGACTCGTGTGATTGGGCGGGAATAGAGTAACTTACTGGAATGGATTTTCTACTCAATCACCCGTGGCCACTCGGTTTTCTGGCGGCGCTTCTTTTGGCGGGGATGATCGAAGTGGGGCGGCATACCGCGAACCACTTCCGCATCCAAGAGGATTCCAACCGTAAGGATCAGATGACCGCGCTTCGGGATGGGCTTTTTGTTCTAACGGGGTTGCTGTTTGGCTTCACGTTGGCGCTGGCTGCATCGAGGTTTGGGGAACGCCGGACGTTATTGATCGAAGAGGTCAACGCAATTGGGATGACGTACCTTCGGGCTGAGACGCTCGCGGAGCCAACCCGCGGGCAGGCTCGCGAGTTGCTTAGGCAGTACGTTGACGCGCGGCTTGATTTCGATGGTGCGGGATTGGACGCCTTGCGCGCAGAGGAGGCTTCCAATCGCGGCAAAAAGATACAGGAGCAGTTGTGGGCGGGGGTCGTTGACGTTACGAAGACAGACCGTTCCCCGGTGAGCGTTGCGTATATGAATTCGCTGAACGAGGTTATCGATCTTCACGAAAAACGTGTCTCGGCGCTGGAGAATCGCATACCGGTGTCTATCTGGCTGCTGATCTTTTGTGTCTCGACGATCGCGATTTTTTCGCGCGGCCTGACGCTGGCGCGACGGTTTTGGATGACGGTGGTGCTGGCGCCGTTGACGATAGCGATTGTGATTACTCTCATCGCAGATGTGGATACACCTAGCAGTGGGCTGATTCGACTGGATGAGCGGGCGATGCTGCGGCTAAAGGCTGATATGAATAGTCGACAACCATAGACGCGTCGACTGACCACGGATCTGGCTGATCTTTTTTTGGCTGAGCCGAAAGGGTTTGAGATCTTACATCCCAACCTTGGTAAGAGCGCGAACGACGTGGCGCCCGAGTTCTTGTGGTTGGGTGAGATTCCAAGGGGGCACCGGGCGGCCCGATCTTAGCTCTGGACCGCCCGGCTCCATAGGGTTTATCTGTCTTCATCGTCCTCTCTTTCGCGGTTGGTCAAGAAGTTATCGACGACGAAATCGGCGACCTCGCGGCCTAAGCGGCCACCGGCCTTCTCGTCAAAGCTGAAATGTTGTCCAGCTAAGACACGGCTGAAAGAGGCTTCTTCGAAGGCTGCGGAGAAACTTGTGAAGGAACGATCAACGCCAGGGAGAACTTCGGACGTGACGTTGAAGTCGAAAGGGTCACGTTTGAAGAATGAGACGAGTACCTCTGCTGCTGAGGCGCTGATGGTCGCGTGCGCACCTGGGTAAGACGGATCCGGGGCGGTGTTCTTGCCGCCTTCCGGCAGCCAGGTTGTGTCGACTAAGGTTTCTGGATTGTTGTCGGTATCGGCAGCACGGATGGCGGTGACCGGGCGCCAGAAGTTGTAGGTGTATTTGGCGTCGTAGAAAGCGATTACGCTATCGGCGAGGCTTAGGTTGACAAGGGCAAAGAGCCGGGCACTCTCCGCCGTCGTTAAACTGTGGGCCACTGAGGCGGTCTGTGTGATCTCGTTCCAGTAGTTCTGGATGGTTCCATTCCAGAATTGGCCAATCAGAATCTGGTCGGGTGTCGCGGCGGTGCTGTTGAGGATTCCAAGCGATTTGACCTGGTTGAAAGCATCGCTGTACGTATCGCTGGTCAGAGTAGGAGGCGGACCGGGGCGAAATTGGTTCGCTTGTTTCAAGGCAAAAGGAGTTACGCGAGACCAATGCGTGAACTGCGGTTGTGAGGGGAAATTTGGCGGTGTCGACTGGTAGTCTCCGGGGGCGTTTCCGAAGGCGTAGGGAATGGGAGCGGAAGTTGAGCCGTCCGTGCTTCGCAGGGCAAGGATCTTGTCGGCGATTGTCTGGCCTATGCGAATGCCTATCGTTTTGTCGTCTCCATCTGGGACCTGCGCTAGCGATTGCAGAAGCTCGGCGTCGAGTGAGGCTTTGAAGGACGGGTACAGCGCAACCAGTACTTCGTGCGCTGCTGCGTCGGCGGCTGCGTTCTGGGAAGCGTTCTTCTCCGGGCGGGCCAAACGGATGAGATACGGTTTGTGATGACGGTCGATTGTATTGACTGCGTCGTAGATCGCTGCGTGCATGATTGCGAAACTATGGGTGGAGTGGATGGTCGGAGACTGTGCTCCCGGAGTGCGAACGATGACCAGAAGGTTTTTGTTCCATTGGACAACCGGATTTACTGCCTGATTGGAGGACTGTGCGTCCTGATTTTGAGTGCTACCAGCTTTGGCCTCGCTGGCCTCCATGGATCGGACAGCGAAGCCGGCACAAAGAGCAAGGGCAAACAACACTTTTCCCGTTTTCATAGGTCTCCCTCATTGCGTGAGTCAAGAATTCGGGCTTGAGTGGCAGAACAGTCGGGCGAAATCGCCGAAGCTCCGAGACCGTGCCCACTGATAGAACCAGGGAGGGGAGGATTTATTCTCGTCATTTTTAGGGAAGGGTAGAAATTTTCGTTGTGGCGAAAGAAAAACGAGCGGGAGGTGTTCACTACGATGATCTATGATCGCGGGCGATCCAGCAGTACCACATCCGAGCGGTCCTGTACTCGTTCGAGGACAACTTCATGACCATCCGGGGAGATGTCGAAATCGCGAATGTTGAATTCGGGAGGAAGGTTGGTTAGTTGGCGCTCAGCACCCGTGTCCAGGTCGATTAGCCAGAGATTCTTATGTTGAATCTCTCCTCGCAGGAGGACGAGTGCCCGCCCTCCTGGCAGAAAGGCCAGGTGTCGAGCGCCCCGGGTCAGCGTCAGGACCGGCAAGGGATGAGCTGCGGCCTGGGCAGTAACGGCTTTCACCGAAAACGTGGTGCCGATGTCGGGTCCAGAGTAGACAACGTAGCGGCCGTCGGGGGCCCACGCGGGATCGACCGAGTAGTCCTGAACAAAAGGAACGGGGGAGCGGCCATCGAGCGGCACGCGGAAGAGATGCGGGGCGCCTCGATCATCCGCTGCCAAAGTGATGGATTGGCCGTCGGGCGCCCATGCTGGATCGCCTTGCAGGGCGAGGGAATTGGTCACAACCCGCGCGTTCGTGCCGTCGGCCTGCATCACATACAAGAGCTTCTCCCCGTGTTGCGAGACCGAGAATGCGATAGACCGTCCGTCAGAGGAGATTGCCGGGCCCCCGACGATTAGCGTTCCCTGACCACTCCACAACTCTGTGCTGGTTCCGTTGGCGAGCTTCCAGATGCTCTCGCTCGCGCCTGCCGCAGAAACGTACAGAAGATAATTTGGACCCAATCGCGGGGAGGACCCCGTGCCGGTCGTCAGCGAGATTCGATCAGCCGTCGATACCTCGGTGGGCGAATCAGCGATCCGCAAACGCCAGAGTGTTCTCTTCGGGCTTGCAAGCGTGGCAACGAGGCGGCGACCATCAGCGCTGGCGGCCAGGGAAGTGTACCGGTCGAGGCCAGAGGTCAGCCGGTGGGGAATGCGCCGCTCGACGTCCATGCTAAAAAGCCACGGCCCAGAACCATCGGGATCGCTGGCAAGGTACATCAGCGTGCGCCGATCCAACAGCACCGGATGACTCACGCGCCCGTTGTGCGAAGTGATCCGTTCAGGAATTCCACCCGCTGGGGAGATACGCCAGATGTCCAATTTGTCTGGAAGGGAACCCTGGACAAAGTAGATGAACTTCGCGTCGGGCGACCACAGGGGAAAATGAGAGTGCAGTCCGGCAGGCGCGGTGAAGATGGGCTGCCCCCCTGATCGCACGCTGCCCTCTGACACGAACATTGGGTCTCCGGGTCCGGGGGTGTGGTACACCAACCGGGAGCCGTCGTGCGACCAGTCGAACTCCGCCGCGCCGTCAAGGTATGGCCTCGGCTCTCCTCCCAACGTTGGCACCGCCCAAACCCCGATCTCATAGTTGCTCGAGCCGTCTTGCTTGCGTAGCCAATATGTTACGAAAGAGGCATCGGGCGAAAATCCCAGACTGCGGATCGATGGATTGGCCAGCCCAGGCGCACTTCCGTGGGTCAGGTTGTGGAATTCTCCCGAACCAACCTGTGTGACCCAGACGTCCATCTGTCCGTTTCGGTCAGACAGAAACGCCACAAGATGACCATCACGTGATACCGCTGCGGCCTGCTCCACTCCATCGAAGTCCGTAACTGTCTGAAATCGCGCGTCGGCGATGGGGTTTCGCCAGAAGCGCTCCGTCCGCTGAAGGACGAGGATGGTGCCTATGGCCAGTACGGCTCCAGCTGCGGCGAACAGCATGGCGAACCTCCATCTGGTTCGGGAGGTCAATATCGCAGATTGCGGCAACGGTGCGGGGGGATCAAGCGGAATGGCACTGTTCCCGTTTTCCTGCGCAGCTTGAAGATTCCGGCCGCGCGTCCACGCGTCCAACTCCGCCCGAGAAGCGTAGACAGAACCCATCTTTTCATGCAGATGCCGGTGAACGGGCATCCCCTCCCGCTTCTCCCAGCGTTGGACCGTCGTTACGTCGCGCTTGAGGTATGCCGCGATTTCCTTCCACGAATCCAGCCGGTCTTCAAGTGGCGTCTCGAATGGCGGTGTGCCAAGGGACGGTTCGCCCATCGCGTTCTCCAGGTGGTCCGCGGTCGTGACGAACCCGGGAACCAAATTGTACCCCCGCCTTGCAAATGTACGGCAAAGGACTGCATTCGACGGCAAATGGAGGATTGGCAGCAATTCCGCTCCTTACTGTTTGCGCGGCGCACTCAGGTGACCGATAGTGTCCGAGCGTTCCTATTTGGCGACGCCACCATAAGGAAAGAAGTTGATCTTCAGATCAAGACGAGGAGACACTCAATGACTTCGCATAGGCTAAGGAGCATCGTTCTGCTGGCAAGCGCTTTTCTGTATGGAACCGTCGCTCATGGGGACACAATCTACAACGAGAGCATTTCCGGGGACCTTTCCAACTCCGGTCTAACCCCTACGTCAGTGACCGTTTCGCTGGGGTCCAATGATCTTTTCGGGACCACCGGCAAGAACGCCACTACTGGTACTATCGATCGCGATTACTTCACGTTCACCGTGGCTCAAGGTATGGAACTGACGGCCATTACCGTTTTGCCCGGCACGCAAACGCTCGGTACCCTCGGCGACTCGTTCATTGGGATGGAATCTGGACCGGAGGTGACCGTCTCGACGGCCGCCACTACTGCTGCGGGACTTCTTGGCTGGGACCACTATGACACTGGAGATATTGGGGTTAACATCCTGCCGCAGATGGGGACGTCGGGCCTGGGCTCCACCGGATTCACCGGTCCGCTACCGGCGGGAACGTATTCGTTTTGGGTGCAGGAGGCAAGCGTGGGCACAGTCAATTATGGGCTCGAGTTCACGGTCGCGACACCCGAACCTGCCTCCTGGACGATGCTGCTGACGGGCCTGGCGGCGCTTGTTGGCAAAACTGCCCGTCGAGCTGCACGGTTTCGGTAGACGAAGCTGAGGCTCTGGAGTTGCAGATATTTTTTTGGGCCTGGTTTGCGTGGTGGGAGTGGCGTATTTACAGGGGGATTGCGATTTCCACAGGTGTCGTTGTGTGGTTTTTTCGCTGGTGGAACGTGGTGGTTGGTGTACCCTCGCTGGTTCTTATGTACCACGATGCTGGAAGGCTAATTTTTTCCTCCTCCTTGAGATTTATTTTTTGATGTTTTTGGGGGTGGTCTTCTTTGGAGTCGTTTGACGGCTGACGGCATGGGTGGGTTTGGAGTATCGGGATTTTCGCTGCCGCGAAAATGGCCCCACCTTAGCGACGATGAGACCGTCGCGAAGATGGGGCACCAGGATTTAGATGTGGGCCACCCGTCCACCCAGCGTTAGAATCTGGGCCACCCGTCCAACTACCTTGATTCTTATGTCTAAAGGTGGTATTACTTTTTCTATAAAGTAATGGGGAGACACTGATGGAATCTGCGTTGAGTATTAAGGGGCAGGCGACGATACCGAAGGCGATTCGGGAGCATCTGCATTTGGGGCCGGGGGACCGGATCAAGTTCTTTGTGCATCCGGATGGAAGTGTGGTGATTTTGCCGAAGGTGCGGACTTCGGTTTTGAAGGGGATTGTTCGGGGGCCTAAGCGGCACGTTTCGGTGGAGGAGATGGAGGCGGGTGCCGTTGCGGGTGCAACCGAGCGGATGCGGCGGATGAAGCGGCGATGATCGGGCTGGATACGAATGTGGTGGTCCGTTATCTTGCGCAGGACGATCCGATCCAGTCGCCGAAGGCTTCGCAGATTTTTGAGCGCCGTTTGACGGAACGGGAGCCTGGGTTTATCAGCCTTGTGACGATGGTGGAGACGGTGTGGGTTTTGGATACGGTGTATGGGTTGGCGGCTCGGGAGATTGCTCAGGCGGTTGAGCGGATGCTGCAGGCGGATACTCTTGTCGTTCAGAACGAGCAGGAGGTGTTTACCGCGATGATTGCTTTGAAGAGTGGGCAGGGATCGTTTGCGGATGCCCTGGTGGGGGCTTTGGGGAAGTGGGCGGGGTGTGGTTCGACTCTTACATTTGATCGGAAAGCTGGACGGGTTGACGGGTTTGAGGTTCTCTGAGGATTGTCGATCGGCGGTTGGATCGCAGAGAAGCCCACCTTAGCGACGATAAGACCGTCGCGAAGATGGGGCACCCGGATTTAGATGTGGGCCACCCGTCCCCACCCGAGGTTATGATTCGTCAAATGTAGGCCACCTGTATGGGAGACAGAGATGAAGAGACTAGCGATGTGCTTGGCAAGCTTGGCAATAATTTTGGCAGTAATGACGGCAAAGGTTTTCGCCCAAGGCCCAGTTAGAAAGATACCTGTATTCTTCCAGTGCACATGCGATGATCCGGTCGGATCCCGAATTGCCACAGCGATGCGAGATTTGATCGCGACCAGTCCCAGATACTTCAAGTCTGGAAGCGAATTCAACCGGCAGGATGCGAATGTATTTCCAATTTGGTCAATACGCATGGTAACCAGAGACACAGGTGAGAATGCCACCCAAACCATGATTGCCGTGGCCGTCACTCGAGGGCTTTTCTTTGAAACCCTTTCCGTTCAGAGTTGTGGGTCGTTAAGGGTAAAAGAGTGTGCAGAAGGAATCATGGCTGATTTGGATAGACAGATTACCGATTTTAATTCTGTCCAGTAAGTCTCTGTCACGTACGCGTCGGCGGCCTACTTTGAGGCTGTCGGTTTAGATTTTATGTATGGGCCACCCGCCGACGATGATTGAGAATTGTGGCGCTTCACCCACCTTAGCGACGATGAGACCGTCGCGAAGATGGGGCACCCGGATTTAGATGTGGGCCACCCGTCCACCAAAAACGAAAAAAAGAGGAGACCCCCCGTGAGAAGGTCTCCTTAATCTGCTCAATGGTTCTGGAGTCTTTAGGTCGCCTCTGCGTGAGTGGCCTTATTCGGAAAGTACCATTCGTGCGGAAGAGATACTGTACTGTATTGCTCATAAGCAGTATTTTGATGCACTTACCTGTCATATTTGTAATTCCCAGCGCTCTGCGGCCAGCGAGTGAAGCCCCGTCCGAGAGGGAGTCGATAACCAATCGAAAGAGATAGCCGAAACTGTGCTGAATTGACCATCTATCCGGACAAGGCCCTTGTATGTTCGAGTTATGCCCGGAAAGAGGCCGTACGATGGTTCTCACGCTTCCACCGTTTTTCCCTCACAGACGAAATAGAGATGGTTCTTTCGACTCCATTTGCTTGAAATGTCTACTGACGATTGCTAACGAAAGAACTGAAATCGCCCTAGCAAACCACGACAAGTACCATGTCTGTAATCCGTCCATCCTATCCCAACGAGCTTTTGATCGCGCTTACGAAAGGCCAGGAAACTCCGCATGAAATATGTCGCTGATTACGTTGTCAACCACCTCGGTAACAAGCACTCAGGTAGTGTTGTCCTGCGAGGCGAGGGTACCCCTAAAGTCGGCGATGTTCTGGACGTCCGGATTGCCGGGCATCCGATGCCTATTCAGATTGACAGTGTGAATTTTTGGAAAGAAATATACGGTGTACAGCATGCAAGCCTCGTCTGCTCGACTTACGCGCTCTAGCTATCGGGCCGGCCTAAGCTGGGCCGCTGTCGCCTTTTTATTTGTGATTGTGGTGTTCGGCGTGCTTGTCATTGGCCATATGCCCAAGTGGCCAATCTACGTCACCATTCTGACTTGGTGGGCATTCGTTGTTTACACGACCATCCATATTAATCATGAAAAAGATGCTCCCATTTCCGGGAGCTAGTTCCTGATCTCAATTCTTGCTCACAATAGCCAGCTTTCGCCTGGTTTGATTTGACCGATCTTTCTTGGTAGGTACGATAGACGCACTTACGGCATTGTGCTCGGGCAGCTGATCGTGCAGCACCACGTTGAGTAGAGATTTATGAACTCGTATGCGTCCGTTGTATTCGATGAAGCCGAGTTTTCTGAAGCGATTCATAAAAAAGCTGACGCGGGACCGGGTTGTGCCAATCATCTCGGCAAGCGTTTCCTGTGTAATTTGCGGAATCAGCATCTCCGGTTCACCGGGCTTACCAAATTCAGCCATCAACAAAAGAATCCTGGCCAGACGTTTTTCGCTTGAGTTGAAGAGTTGATCTACAAGGTCGGCTTGGATTCGCATACTTCGGGCCAAGAGGAATGCCAGGAACAGATCAGAGAAGGTATGTTCCTCGTGCATTACGCGGATCATCTCAGATCTTTCTATTCTGAGTGCCGTACAGGCGATCACGGCTGTTGCTGTCGCCATACGCAACCCTGCAATTGCCGCGATTGATTCCTCTCCAACAAACTCCCCGGCGGACAGCAGCGTGATGGTGGCCTCTTTGCCCCTTTCCGATACGACTGTGAGTTTCACTCTGCCGGTCTGAAGATAAAAGATGCAATTAGCGTCGTCCGCCTGCGAGAAGAAAGTCTCCTTAGCCTTCAGCCTGACAATTCTTCGGCCCACTCCCGCGCTGGCCAAAAAGATAGCTGGATCAAATACTGTGTCTTTTGTCTCCTTCATCGGAAGCGCCTCTTGTCGCGCGTACAGTCCATTCTACGAGCGGTTCAGTGAAATGAGACCGATTAATTACTGCTATTGGAATACGGCTTCAAGGAAAAGGGCAGGCACCCATGTCAATTCTTTGGACACCCGCCCGGTTCATTGTTTTGCGTCGACTGAATTACTGTTTGTCGTTACCTACATGGCCGCGCCCATCACGCATTTCGTTTCCTTTGAAATTCTTGGGTGGGTTGGCATGCTCTGCGGTGGCCTTTTCGCCACGTTCTGGCATTGGACCCTTATAGCCATGGTGTGGGTCGAAGTGATTATCTACGTGGCCTTGGAAGGTGGCGGGACCGTGAAACCACGGGCCAGCGCCAACGAAGGTGCCGCCGGTAAACCAACTGGGGCCATAGTAGCCGTAGGGAGCGCAGCCGTAGGGAGCGGCCTCATAGTAGCCGTAGGGACATTCCGGGGCTACGCCGATTTCGACGGCCACCTGGGCCTGCGTTTTGGGAGAGTTTGTGGCGAAGCAGAGACCGGCAACAGCAGCTAACGCAATAACTTTAAATCCGTGCATAGATTAACCTCTATGTCTTATGAGGTGTGTTCAGACCGAATAGTTGTGCTGAGGACGTAAGTAGTTTCAAGCCGCAGATGCGATTAATTAGCTTGGTCAATATTGATCAGACAAACCTAGAAATAATCACTATGCTCTCTCTGGGAGGTGTTAGTCGCCTTTAGAGCCATTAGTCGGATTAGTGGGGAATTCGTTATTTGCGCGACGTGCCAACCAAAAAGAGATGCCCAAATTATCCGGGTGAAGAAAACCTCTAACAGCTTCCGCATTCGAGCAGGATTAAGAAAGAGGTTACGATGCAGCCCTTTGAAACACTTCCAACAACGCAGCACATAAAACTGATCGCGCAGGTCTACCCTCTGGGTGGAATAGATGTTCGCTACGCGCCAGAAGAAGGCGATGCTCCGATGCAGAGAGCGGCCCTTTTTGGAAGCCGCTCTGGATTGGCTAAGAAATTCGAAGGGCTGGGATTGCACGTGGAGGCGGACATCATCACCCACTCCGATGAGCAATTTCATTTCACATTTCTCGTAGCCAATAAAGTGGAAATTATGGACTCATTCGAGTTCAGCAAACCAGCTAGATTGCTTGGTTGAAGTTCGCGACGGGATGCGTTTCTTCTCCGGAACGCGATTTGTCCGTGTATCGCCGTAAGGTTCGTCGTCGGCGGGAACCCACCTTAACGACGATGAGACCGTTGCGAAGATGGGGCACCCAGATTTAGATGTGGGCCACCCGTCCTAGGGATTTTCCTAGTAGCGGTAGTGCGTTCGGTTCTCTAATCTGAACGGAATGTAAATGTAACGCCGGAATATCGCTGCCGCGTTTCAAGCAAAACAGCATCGCGGAAGCGTACTCGATATCGCTCGATTGCTAGCTTTTGGGAAAGGTTTCTGGACCAGAGCCCAGGTTCGATTTCTTTCGTAGACGCGGTTGTAGTAATAGATCCACTTTCACGAAACCGGAGCAAGGCCAGTTAGAACCAGCGCTGACCTGCTTCTGGTACCTCCCCATCGCACACTCGGATCCCGTTTGACTCGTGATCAAACGGGCCTGTGCGCGGCCGCCTCCTCTGGGTGAGCAGGCGCGGCCCCCTAGCAATTCGATTCGTCGCGATGATTCATTGTGAGCCGTTCGGCTGAAGTTGCGACAAAAATCATTTTCTTGCGAGGTGTTCCTTGAAGAAACTCTTATTATTCGCAATGCTTGCAACTCTAGGTGAACTCGTGGGATGCAGTGATGCGCAGTTTCCCTATCTCACAGCCATCGCGGTAAACCCGGGGACCTCATCCGTCGCAGCGGGACGAACCCAACAATTTACTGCTCAGGGAACCTTCAGCAATGGCAACACGAGGGATATGACGAGTCTCGTGACGTGGACTTCGTCGACGGCGCCCGTCGGCACGGTCAACTCAGCCGGCCTCGCGCAAAGCTACAGCCAGGGCACTTCCACCATTACGGCGACCTTCACTGGTCCCGCCGCCGGTACAGTCACTGGTACCGGAACGCTCACAGTTACGGCGCCTGCCTTGGTTTCCGTTGTCGTCACCGACGCCGCCGCTGTCATCCCCGGCCCCAGCTCCTTGAAGGCCACCAATATAGCCAAAGGCACTGGCCACCAATACCTAGCTTACGGTCTCTACAGCGACGGCGGACTGCGCAACATAACAAATACCGTCACATGGGCTTCAGCTCCCGTGACCGTCGCAACTATCACCAACACGGGACGCGCGACCAGCATCAATGCAGGAACGGCCACGATTACGGCAACCGATCCGACGACAACTCTTTCTGGCAGCTCTTCGCTGGTCGTGACCAACGCAACCATAGCTAGCATCGTGGTCTATCCGCGCGCTGGTCAGACCATCGCTCCTCTTACCCGCCAGCCCTTCTTCGCTCTGGGGCAGTTCAGCGACCTTACGACACAAGACATTACTGCAGATGCGAACTGGGCCAGCACGAACGTCGCCGCAGCAACCGTTTCTAATGCCACTCCGAAAGGAGTTGCCACTGGCGTGGCTGTAGGCGCGACCGTGCTGCAGGCTTCTTTCGGCGGTACGACAGGACAGGCTCTGCTCACCGTAAGTGCAGCCTCGCTGACGTCCATCACGCTCACGCCGGGAACGTCCCCCGTTGGAGTGGCGGTCGGTTCGACCCTTCTGATTAATGCGGTTGGCAAGTTTAGCGATGGGACAACTCAGTCCATCAATCTGGCCACGGCGTGGAGCGTTACTCCATCCAACGGCTCGTTAGCGACAGTGGATCCAACTGGACTCGTGACAGGGGTCGCCGCCGGATCGGCGATGGTGACAGCGAAGTTCGGCACGATTACCACGAACGCAGTTATCAATGTCCAAACGGTAAAGTCAATTGCGGCCGGACCAGCTACGCCCATAGTTAGTCCAAGTACTCTCAGCATCGCACAAGGGACCGCGTCGCAGTTTG
>Ga0207013_1156_pt2 | contig 15568 bp, 21 predicted proteins | sample Alteio_BWMinCont_55_FD_153501 | JGI IMG/M metagenome (GOLD analysis project Ga0207013, IMG submission 153501) | Enriched cells from forest soil in Barre Woods Harvard Forest LTER site, Petersham, Massachusetts, United States -... | ecosystem: Environmental > Terrestrial > Soil > Temperate forest >...
CCCACCCGCGATGTGACGAGCAAAGCCGTTACCACGGCCCCAAGTTCGCGAATGATTAAAAGCGAAGCAAAACCTGGTACGACCGCGCTCGCCGGTTTTTTTGTCGGCGCCATTATGACCGTGCAGTTCACATTACAAGTTCGCGATTTTGGTGCTCTCGGTTACCTTGGCGGTCTTGCCACAAGTGCGACCGTCAGAGAAGTCGGCCCACTGCTGATCGCGTTCATGTTAAGTGGCAAGGTCGGTGCATTCACTTCGGCAGAACTCGGCACCATGCGTGTGACCGAACAGATCGATGCCATTCGATGTCTAGGTGCCAATCCACTTCTCGAGTTAATTTTACCGCGCTATATCGGCATTGTGGTTTCAAGTTTTTTTCTACTCGTCATCGGTCTTTTTATGTCGATCTTCGGCGGCCTTCTGATGGGCCTTGTTTTTTCAGGCATTAATCCAGAAGAATATTTGCGCCATATCCCTACCATCGTGAGTGCCGGTTCAATTTTAAGTGGCCTGCTTAAATGTTTTGTATTCGCACTCGTTCTCGCCAGCATTTGCACGTACAAAGGCTACACCGCCACAGGTGGAGCAAAAGGCGTCGGTCGAGCCGTCGTCTCAACGGCCGTCGCCACCATGGTGACAATTGTTGTGGCCGACTGGTTAACCAGCTTTATCGGCGACGTCTTTCTCACTTTGTATTTGGGGCCCACATGATTGCGGCCATGGGCACAAGAGTCGGTGATGCCACTGCAGCGGTGCTTGAGTTTCTCGGCTTGTTTGGTCGAACGCTTGTGTACATGATCACTCCACCTTACCGAATTAGAGATATCATCAAGCAAATTCAGTTCATTGCTTACGAAAGTGCGCCGGTTGTTGTATTTTGTCTTTCGTTTGCGGCCATTGTGACGATTATCGAAGCTTCGTTTCACATGAAACTCATCATCCATAACGATGCGCTCGTACCAGGTTTTGCTTCGCTTTTAATCATTCGCGAACTTGGGGCCGTGGTAACGGCTTTGCTCGTCACATCGCGGGTGGGTGCCGGTCTTGCCGCAGAAGTTGGGTCGATGCAAGTCACCGAACAAATCGACGCGCTCAAAATGTTGGGCATTGATCCGATTCGGTTTCTCGTGGTGCCTCGTTTTGTCGCGGGAGTCATCAGCGGTGTTGTTCTCACGGTTGTCGCCACTTGCATCTGTTTGTATGGCGCCGTGATCGCCAGCGAAATGAAGCTTGGCTACACGGCCGGGCACTTCATTATGGCCATGCGCGCATTCGTGCACTTTAACGATTTGATTCAAGCTATGGTTAAAGGTGCTTTTTTCGGCGCCGTCATACCGCTTTTTAGCTGTTTTTTCGGTTTTCGTTGTCGCGCCGGCGCAGAAGGGGTGGGCCTTGCCACAACTAACAGCGTTGTCGCTACGTCGATTGCCGTCATAATAATTGATTTTGTTTTATCGTGGATTTTCTCTTATCTTTATATATAGAGGGTTTTCAATGCGCGCAGAGCTTAAAGTCGGCATCATGTTTATCGCCGCCATCGTTATGGTGGCCCTCTTCGCATTTTATCTAGGTGTTGTGAACCCATTCGCCAACGCCAACGAAGTTGTGGTGGCTTACAATTACGCTGGTGGCATCGAAGTTGGTTCACCTGTTCGTGTGATGGGTATTAAAGTCGGCAAAGTGAAAGACATTCGCTTTGAGCCGAACTTTAAAATGCCAGGCACCAATGAAGAAGTGAAATTACTTGTCAGAATTTCGATTGAGAAAAAAAGCCTGGACGACCGTTCGCGAAGACAGCCAGTATTTCATTAATCTCGCGGGTGTGATCGGCGAGAAATTTGTCGAAATCAGCCCCGGAAGCATTGAAAAGCCTGAATTGAAAGTGGGTCAGGTGGTGCGTGGCGAAGATCCGCCCCGTATTGATCAGTTGATCTCACAAAGTTACGGTCTCGCCGGTAAAATTCTAAAAATGGTAGAGAACAACGAAGGGTCAGTGGTCGACACCATCAAAATGATGGATAACCTTGTCACCAACCTCAATCATCTCTTAAAGCAAATCGACGCGACGGCCACTCATAAAGACATGACTCAATTGGTACAAAACTTGGTTTCTGTGACTTCAGATGCGGCTTTTCTCACTCATAAACTGCGCACTGATGATGGTCAGAAAACGTTAGAGCTCATTCATAAATTGATTTGGCGTTTACAAGACCTCGATGCACCGGCTTTGCACAAGTTTCTGCAAGAAGAAGGCATCAAAGCTAAACTTTTTTAAGCGCTGGGGGAGTGATCAGTGAAGCATTTGTCTTATATATTGGGCCTAGTCGTGCTCACTATGGTCGCCACGACATCTTTTGCCTCGATTCTCATCGATGAGAGTGCACCTGTTGGCAATCGCTACAAACGCAGTCGAGATCTAGAGACAGATCTAAAAGCCAAGAAAAAAGTGGGTGTCTCGAGCACGGTGGCAGGAGCATTCGGTCTTTTTGGCGTCGGTATCGATTTGAATTTCACCCGTGACGTGGCTTTCTCAATTGGTGCGGGGCTGTCGCAAAATTTCAGCGCATTTAATATGAATATGAAGTTTGCATTGAGTGACGGTTCGTTTCAGCCCTATTTTGTGGGCGGAATCTCGCGCTGGTCGGCCAATGGCAGTAATGGTGAAATCACGCATTCGACTCCAGGATTTTTAGAATCAAAATTTTTAAGTGATAGCGAGCGCCGCAGCGGTAAATTTGCGAAAAACATTATCTACCCAGGGCTTGGGCTTCAATACTTGAACACATCTGGCGATCTTGAAGGCCTCGGCTACTTCGCCGAGGTATTGATGATGATGGAGATAAGCAGTCTCGCCGTCGCCCCCACTGGTGGCGTCGGCGCTATTTATTATTTCTAATTCTGTTTGGTGTAAGTTTCAGTTCCTGAAAGTCTTGAAGCAGCCCCAGAGCCTTTGGTTACGACAGTTAGTGTTCTTCCGTCACTAGAAAGACTCAATGTCTCGCTAAGAGCGCCACGCGAACCGGCGTGAATGATTTTAGTCAAACTGCCGTTTGTGCAATAGGCTTGGGTTTTAATAGCCATATTGCGAGCCGTGGCATCTCGAATTCTGCCGTCGACGACAACTTTTGGAATGTCACCATCCGCTGCCAAAATGTAATCGCCATTTTCTGAATACTCCGGGTTACCATTTGAATCGACGGCCATTCTGTGGCCATCGCAGGTCATAGTGCCCGGATTCGAAGTGCAATAGCTACCAGTGAGACGAGGGCATTGATCTGCGCGATGAACTGCTGTTTTGTCGCTGAGTTCGATACTGCCGCCGCCACCGCCGCTGCTCGAACATGCTGATAATCCGACCGCGATAATTACCAAAAATGGAAGCGAAATTTGTTTCATGTAAGTCTCCAATATTAATTCGACCGAAAAATTCTACTATTTTAGCAGTCTCGCCGTCGCCCCCACAGGCGGCGTCGGAGCTATTTATTATTTTTAGTCGTGCTGCCAGGTGTATGTTGAGGTGTTTGTAAAACGATGGCCCTTACCAATACCTAAAGTCTCAACAGTTAAGGTTTGGCCGTCGTCTGAAGTTGAGTAAGTTTCGCTCAATCCGCCTAAATCGCTTGCGACGACAGTACGGGTCAACTTGTTATTGGTGCAAAAAGCTTGCGTACTAACCACAATACTTTTGCCCTCAGCTGTACCAGGGTAGGAATTTACTTTTCCGTCGATCTCAACTTCAAATGCGCCGTCATACTTGCCGTCAGCTTTAGATTCATTGATCACTAACTTTCCGGTTATTTTATCTAAAACAAGGTTACGCTGTATGCATTTTTGGCCGATATTGTCGCCTTTGCTAGAGTCAGAAACGGGGCAAAAATAACCAGCAAAGTTCGGGCACTCAGAAGTTTTATTTTCAGCTGACATATCTTTTAGAGTCATCGGGTCGCTTTTGCTGCTTTTTGAACACGCAGCGAGTCCGAGACAGAATAAGGTCAGAGTTAATACGGTTATTTGTTTCATGTGATTCTCCAATTTTGCTTTTAGCGTTTGTAATAGGTGTGAGTGCCCGAGTTTTTCGAGGCACGTCCGACGCCTTTAACTTCAACCCTAATAGATCGATCATCACCCGTGATCACTTCGCGGGCTGCGCCCTTATCGCCGGCATGTATAGTCACCGTCAGCGTTCCGCCACTGCAATACGCTTGTGCTTTGTATTGAATGTAGTTTCCAGAATGATAGGTTTCTTTGTCGTGAATGGCTCCATCAATAGGGATGTCTAGTGGATTGGAGTCGTAGTCGCTTCCTTCGTGAAATGTGCCCCCGCTTAGATCATAGTTTGTACAGTCCGAACGATCTTCGAGACAATATTTGCCGCTAATTTGCGGACACTCTGACACCCGATTTATTGCCGTTTGATCTTTGAGATCAATGCTGTCGCCGCCGCTTTTTGAACATGACGAAAGGCCAAACGCAAGGGCCGCTAATGGTACAATCAATAACTGTTTCATTTAGATCTCCTCAATTAGATATTAGATTTATTGGCTACTATTTCGAGTAAGTCTCTGTGCCTGAAATTTTCGATGCTCGACCTACTCCGTGTGTTTCGACGGTCACTGAATCTCCATTTAGCGAAACGACTTCTGTGGCGGCTCCGTATGAACCTGCGTGAACTGTAAGAGTTAATTTTCCAGCGGTACAGTAGGCCTGAATTCGATATGGAATTTCACCGCTTGTTGTTTGAGCTTGATGAATTTTACCATCAACAGCGACATTTTTTATATTATGATCGCCGTTAAGGATGAGTTGGCCGTCGGGGCCTTCAGTTAGATTAAATTCAACTGACTTTGATCTTGCGACAGATCCGTCAGAATTGCGCTCAAGAACCTTGATGTATTTACCATCGAGCTTTGGGCATTCCTGAACATTATTGATGGCAGACTTATCAGATAATTCAATGCTATCTCCGCCACCGCTTTTTGAACAAGCAGAGAGCGCCAACGCAAATGTCGCGAGTGCAATATAAGATAACAGTTTCAATTCAGCCTCCAAAATTCGTTTGGCTTTTTAAGTTTCAATTCTTGAGCGAATCGAACATTGCATTGAGCATGCCATGGGCGGCGAAGCGTATTGTCGCTTTGGCACGACCAAAAAGACATTTAACGACAGTGACCCAAGTAAAATATGCAGCAATGACTAAGTTTAAAACATACAGTTTAGATCAGATTTTGATCAGCCTGCCGCGAGCTTAGATTTTTGCGCGTTGATTTGGTCAACCCAGGCCTGGTTCGTATCAACGACAAATTTTTCTGTCTGAGTGGCGGTTTTAACGACTAGACCGTTGGCGAAGAAGCCTAAAGTTTTGAAGCAAGATACATTAGAGATCTCGCTCAACGATAGATTCACTCCCGTCTTTTGTAGATTAAAGGCGTGTGGTTTAAATATAAGCTTAGTTCTGGTGAGATAAAGGCGGCCGCCGCGTGTTTCAATAAACTTAATATGCCCTGCCGGAGTCTCGTGAATAGCAGGCTCGTTTTCAACGGGATCAACTCTTTTTTGATTGGTGAGTCGTTCTGATCGGGCGAATCTTTGAAATAGAATCGCCATCAGCACGCCAAAAATTAAACCTTGAATGCAACCTTGTTGAACCCCAGCCGGAAGGCCAAGTGAAAAGCCTTGGTAAGTCCCGGTGACAAAACCAAAAGGAACACCGGCTTTGAGGGCTGTCTTCCAAAATTCAAAAGGCGAACTTTTTTGGTTTTTCATCTCTGAAATAACTGTGACACGAACTCGGAGAAATTTCTAGGGGTCTGATCTGAATACGCAATCACTGGGCCTAATATCTCTAACTACAAAAAAACAAAACCCCCGGTTTCCCGAGGGTCTTTTTGGTTTTTACACCAAAACTAAGCGCTAACTACTTTTTTTTTGTAGTTTTGCGAGCTGCTTTTTTAGTAGCTTTTTTCTTAGTAGCTTTTTTCTTTGCTTTGCGTGCCATGTGGTATGACCCCTTCAGTTTATTACTCTTTCGAGCAATTGTTTTAGTTCTCGTACTTTTTCACAACCTACTCACACCCACAATATGATGCTTCACGAAAAATAAATCAAATAGTTTTTTAAGAATGTTTCAGTTTTTGATTTTCGCGCACGCAATTTGCAATTTCGAATTTCATCGAGCGAATCGATGCTCGAGGGGAGTTGAGTGTGCATCACACTCTGATTTTTATCGAAATGTTGACCGGATTTTCAATTTTGATCCGTGTTTTGCACTCAATTCGGACAAAATCTCTGATTTCGGAATCTGCGATGACAAAAATTGTCGCTGCGTTTGTCGCGTGCGAAGCACTTCTCGCGTTTCTCCCGATAAATTCGCAACTTGCATTCACTCTCTGTTGGTCTGTACCGCTCGTTTTTATCGTCATTTTACCCTCGTGGATTCAGTTTGAGCGACGTCGACACTTCAAATTGCGGCGAATTTGGATTTTGAACTCACTGATTCTACGAGTTCGACTCGGATCGGGTGTTCGACAGGCGCTTTTGCAGACAAGTGAGCGTGCGGACTTGTACATTAAGACCCGATTAAGGCAGCTTCACGATCGTCTAGTTACGACGAACAATATCAGTGCACCCAATGAAGTTGGCAGAGACATCGACCCTTTGCTTATCGAATTGTATGACGTACTGGTTGATTGCGAGCGGGAATCACATCTGACTTGCCAGCGTTTGACGAATTACCGACGGAAAATTGAAATCCATGAAGAGTTTCAAAGAAAATCAGATCAGGTGCTCAGACAGCTGAGGGCGCAAGCATACGTGCTGACGGCATTGTATTTTGCTGTTTTCGGATTCGTAGTCTGGCGGTTCGGATTCACTGAACACTCAAGAACGCTCGTGATGTCGATGTCATTGTTTATACTCGGAATCATTATAACACTTCGCCAGGGTCGGAGGATTCGATGGACAGTTTAGCTCCGCCACTTGAGCTCTGTGTAGAACTGCGATTGGCGCTTGAGAACGGACAATCGGTGTTCAGAGCGATTAAAACGATCTTGCAGAACGGTCGAAACGAAATGTGTGTCGATCTCAGTCGTCTATTGGCTCACACCGAACGTGAAGTGACATCCCAAGATCGCAATCACGATATGCTTTACAGAAAGGCACTTCTCGAAATCATCGAGGGCGGTTTGCGGGGCGAGCCGGTATTGACTCAACTGAAAGAGCTCGAGACTGAACTTTTTAAAATCTGTCAGTCTGATATTGACCGGTTTGTGTCGACACTGCCGATGAAGGCGATGATTCCATTAATGTTGGTACAGTTTCCGGCTTTTTTGCTGGTGATGCTAGGTCCGATCGTTAACGAACTTATAAAGGGGTTTAACTCATGAAAGTATTTGCAGTCCTTTTGTTATCATCGTTGTTCACTCTCAATGCGGTGGCCGGTGATAGTCTCGATGAGCTCGAAATTCGCTCGATGAAAAATGCGAAGTCAGACACCGAGCTGAGCAAGAAAATTAGAGAGATCGAAAATATGCGGACTATGAGGCTTGCCTGCGATATGCAAATGGCTTCGAATAAGTTGCCGTATAGTTGCTATGAAATGCGAAAGTTGACCAAGGATCTTAAACTATCGTCGACGACATGGGTGGCGAAAGATTTAGATCAAATTTGCCTACGAATTGCCCATTCGACCGCTGAGTTGACGCTAAGAAAAGGTCATCTTTTGCCCAAGGCGTGTTTGGTGGCAGCGAAAGAACAAATTCAGATTAATCAGTACAAAACTGGCAAGGTTTTTGATTAGTCAGCTATATATATGGAGTCTGTACCGACAAAATCTTACCACTACCGAATGGTCGAGTGCCTTGGCGAGGGTCTAAACAGTTGTGTTTACCGAGCTTTTAAAGAATCGAAAGAATTGAATGTTCGATTTGAGGTGGCGCTGAAGATTCTCAAGTCCGAGAACCTAGTGGCCCTATGGAGAAATGAATTCGAACGTTTGATGAAGGTCAAATCTCGCCATTGTGTTGCACTCTTGGGGTGGGAAGTGATCAATAGTTCGCCGGTGCTTGTGCTCGAATACGTTCAGGGCGTAAACCTCAACGAACTTTTGCGGTATGTTCGGCTAACCGCTCAAGATCTAGACGTCATTTATTCGCAAACCCATCGTGGATTGACCGATTTAGCGATTTCGGGCGTATTTCACGGTGATTTGAACCTGCAAAATATAATGATTGATGAGACCGGAGCGGTAAAACTTGTCGATTTTGGTATCAAAAACGGGCGCAAAGACTTTTTTATTACTCCAAAATATGCGGCGCCAGCCGTCTTAATGGGCGAAGAACCGAACCTCGAGACCGATTTATTTAGCCTTGATGCAATCTGTGCCGAAGTCGAGGCTTATCATTCAGAAACAAACAGTGAAATAGACGGCGAAACAGATTTTTCTTCAGATGAAATTATGGCAGTTCAGGATCTAGCTCGTAAGGTTCGCTTTGCCCGACAAAGGCGGGATGCCGAACGCGCACGAACTCAAGCGGTTGTTTTGTCTCGGCAATTTAGACTAAGAGATTGGGTCTGGCCCTCACGGATAGCGATTTGTATGGCGGCGGTGAGCTTTTCTTTTTTATCGCTCGGTGATGCTCAACCGGCCAAGGCTCTACCACCCTCGCGACTGCATTTGCGCACAAACCAGTGGCTTAAAATTCAAATTGATAACAAAGAGATGGGATACTCACCTCTAGATGTCGCTCTTCCGGCCGGAAAAGTACTTTTGCATTGGAGCAATGCCTCTAAGCACGGTGAAAGAGTTGTCGAATTAAAGTCGGGTCAAACCGAAACTTTGACTGATGCATTTTTCGATTCGGTTAACGGTTCGAAGTAAATTAAAAGTTCACTTTTTGACGCATTTGGGATTATCCTATTTATATTGGGAGGTTCTTGAAATGACAAAAGAAGATCGAATTTCACTCCTGAATAACCTCGTCGATGAAATCACCAAAGATGTCTATGATAAAAACATGGTGAAAAGCATGATGGACCGCTTGCGTATTCCGTACTGCGAAGACCCTATGCAACTCCTCAATAATGTACTAAAAGGGATTCACATTATTGAGGTACCATACGATGACAAATTGGTCTGAATTCGGTTTTGACACTCGAGCGATTCACGCGGGCCAAGAGCCCGATCCTACAACCGGCGCAATCATGACACCCGTTTATTTGACTAGCACCTACGTGCAAGAGTCACCGGGCAAACACAAAGGTTACGAATACTCTCGCACCGCCAATCCGACACGCACAGCTTATGAGAATTGCTTGGCGAGTCTCGAAAATGGCAAAGCGGGTTTTGCTTTTGCTTCGGGTTGCGCGGCGACCACCACTGTTTTGCATTTATTAAAGTCGGGCGATCATGTGATTGCTGGTGATGATCTTTACGGTGGAACAGTTCGTTTGTTTGATCGCGTGTTTTCACAAATGGGCATCGAAGTCACTTATGTAGATCTTGCTGACGCCAATAATTTCACCAAATTTAAAAAGCCCAATACCAAAATGGTTTGGATCGAAACGCCGACCAATCCGCTTTTGAAATTGATTGATATTGCGGCGGTGGCGAAATTAGCTCGTGCTGCCGGCGTTTTGATCGCGGTCGATAACACATTTATGAGTCCGTATTTTCAGAAGCCACTGACTTTGGGGGCTGATTTAGTTGTTCACTCCACCACGAAATACGTAAATGGCCATAGTGATATGGTCGGTGGTGCGGTAGTTTGCAACGACCCGAAACTCGCAGAGAAGCTCGCGTTCTTTAGTAATTCTTTAGGAGCAATTGCGTCTCCGTTCGATGCATTTTTGTGCATGCGAAGTCTTAAAACACTGGGCATTCGTATGCGGGCCCATGAGCAAAGTGCTAAGGTTGTGGCCGATCATTTGGTGAAACACCCAAAAATTGAAAAGGTCATTTACCCCGGCCTCAAAACTCATCCGCAACATGAGTTGGCTAAGCGGCAAATGTCAGGTTTTGGCGGCATGATCACGATTTACGTGAAGGGTGCATTGCCTGAAGCGAAGCGATTTGTTGAGCGACTCAGAGTTTTTTCACTCGCAGAAAGTTTGGGGGGAGTGGAGTCTCTTGTCGATCATCCGACCATCATGACTCATGCAAGTGTGCCGCTTGAACGCCGCATCCAGCTGGGCATTGAAGACAATTTGGTGCGCCTAAGTGTGGGCATTGAGAATGTTGAAGACCTTTTGAAAGACCTTGATAACGCCTTGAGTTAGTAAGAGCGTCGAGATTTGAAATTGACTCTTCTGGGCGTGGACAGTACCAATACATTTCCAATTTTTCGTGTCGGCTCGGTAGCTCAGTCGGTAGAGCAGCGGACTGAAAATCCGTGTGTCGGCGGTTCAATTCCGTCTCGAGCCACCAACTTCTCCAACATCCGGATCGACTCTCATACTTCGTTGCTTCCTCACTCCCTTCGCTGCGGCGTGCGCGTAGCACGCCTCGCTTCGCTCGATCGTCGCGCCTCGTCTGAGAGCCGATTGGGATGTTGGCCCAAATTGCTTTGGGGGGAACTAGTGTCCCATTCTGCCGCAGGAACTAATAGCGCTACAGATAAAAGAAATTACGCCTAGAAGTACGCCACTGGTTCGCCATACAGAATACGACTCTTTGAGTTTGTAAAAATAGGTTAAACGAGTTGCCTCAAACGCCGAGATAAATAAGAAAGTGAGAAAAAAAATGTACATGTGAAAACCAAGTTCGTTTGTTTGAGGAGCCATTAGTTCAAAAAAAAGCGGCAAATTATTTGGCCATAACTTGACCACCGCTTTTACCAAGGGGTCGAAAAGCTCGTAGAGCACTGGTAACGCCGGAGATCCTGGAGTCATTAGAACTATAATAAAAAGACTGAAAAATTCGAGTATCACCCAAATGCTTACTTGTGATTTTATCAGAAATGTTTGTGTTTCTGCCTTGGTCTCGTCAATTGACCCGATTATTTTCGGGATTTGTCGTCTCAAAATCGCATAAGTAATTAAGGAGAGCGCAATAAAAACGATTGGAAATCCAATGAGATAAAATAGTAACCCACCCATCTTATAAGTGCCGCACTAAACAATTGCTAAGTCAATGACCCCGAATCATGCTGGGACATAAACTTTTTCTTTTACGTGTTTTAAGTGAGCAACGATCGTGAACGTCATTATGACTAATAGCGACCACGAGCTCCATTTGCCCAGATGTACAACCGCCCAGGCGCCCATTTGGTGCGGGTACTTCCAGATTCCGAAAAAAGTGCTGATGTTTTCGGCCAGCCAAATGAAAAAACCAATGAGGATAAATGACATCAGAAGTGGCATGTTTCTATCTCGATCGAGCGGGCGATAAACCACCGTCGCTCGCGCATACAAGCCCAATGTACAAGCGGCGATATACCATCGATAGTCGCCGATGAAGTGATGGGTAAAGAAATTTGCATAGATGACAATCGCAATCGCTGTTGCCATCCAATAAGGGGGATGATGACGAATGCGCAGATCAAATAGGCGCCAAGCTTGAATGACATAACTGCCCACGGCCGCGTACATAAATCCCGAAAATAGTGGAACGCCAAATATTTTAGTATATGCAAAATCTGGATAAGCCCATGCGCGAATGCCAGCTGATGTTTTGAATACTTCGAGTCCGAAACCGATAATGTGAAAAAGACAAATCGCCTTCAACTCATCGAGAGTTTCAAGTTTGGTCCACACCATCCAAAGCTGAATCACCAGGGCCACAACCAACAGAAAATCATAACGGGTCAGACCCATAGCGCCCGCTCGCGGAACTATAAATACGGCGGCGAAAAATAGACCTACAAAAATACAGGCACGCGCCTGTTTTAGGCCAAAATACCAAAACTCAGTAAAAAATCGCGTTATGCCTTCTAAACCGACCCGGGGTTTGAATTCGACAAAGTCGGCATCTATCTTTTGCAGCGAGATCGGTAAATGGCTTCGGGCCTGAGAAAAATACTTAATTAAAAATTGCCGAGCGCTAGTGATGAATTCCAATGCTCAATTGCCCGGTGGACGCATTTGCTTCATGAGGGCCTTCATTTTTTCCGGGTCCATTTGCTTGAACTGCTCCATCATTTTCGACATCTGAGCAGGACTCATCGTGTGGTGATCCACTTTTTTGAACTGGCTCGGTATCTGAACATAACTCTCGGCAAATGGTGCGGTCGATACTTTCGATATAGATGTGACCATAGTCATTTTCGTCGGCACTGTCATTTTCATCAAACTGTAAATTTGAAATCCGTCATCAATCCATTCGCGCACATCTTCAGGTATATTTCGTTTCATTGGAACAATCTGCATTTTCGCCAGCTTAGAGTTTTGGTCAAAGCCCCCAAGGTCGCTATTGAGGTTGAGCGGGAAAGGAACTCCCGAAGCCTTCCAATTTTCAAAATATTTGATAGAAAACGAGGTGAGATTTTTTTTATAATTGAGATACTCTGGTGGAACGGGCTTGCAGATCTTAAGGGTTGAATTCAGCTCTTTGTCGAGTTTGGGCTCGCTTGGACTTTTAATTTTTTGAGTCCATTCAACCGTTTTACATTTCATACCTTCAGCACTCGAAGACTCTCCAGTAAAACGACCGGAAATCTCGAATGTGGCGTCTTTTGGAGAGTCTACGTAACTACCTCTATGATTTAAATCTTTGTTCAGGCGTTTGAACTCTTCGGGCGAAAGATAAAGATTTTTCTCGGTATAGACTTTGTCGTTTGGGTAGATTGTAAATACGCGTTCTTTTGCGTAATCGGTAATTTCAATGATTTTTTCGCCAGATAGAGTTCTATACTCAGCTTTTTTTGAGCCCAAAACGTATATTTTAGAGGTGTGATCGCTTGGCCCGCCTAAACTCGGAAGCCCTTGCATCTCAGATGTTTGCTCCCAGCTTACTTGCGCGGGGCTTTGGATTGAAAAAGTCAGACAAAACAAGAAGAAGGCAATGTTGAGATGTATTTTAGTCATAGATCAAAGCGTATATTGACATTATTCTAAGCGCAAACAGAAATGGTTGAGCGTTTTTGTGCTGTTAAAAACTCATTTTCTCCTCTGAAAATTCATCTCAACTGAGACGTGGAGCGATTCCACCTGCTTGTTTTCTAGACGGAAAGTTTGCGATACTTCGTCGACTTTTTTGGCGATTTTTTTCACCTTCATGTTTGATCTGTCATTCTGAGACGTTTTAGTGATCAAAAATAAGAAGTAGTTCTCATTGGTTACGAGACTCTGAGAAAATGTAAGCACGGCACTTGAAGTGCCTAGGGTGGGGAATAATATGAAAACTAACAACGAAGGTTTAGGCGTCTACGGTAAATATTTGCTGCTGAAAAAACTCGCTGAGGGTGGAATGGCTGAGGTGTTTCTCTCTCGCCCCGCCGCTCGCGAGGGCAATGGCCGTGTTCAGGTGGTAAAAAGAATACTCCCACAGATTGCTCGAAATACGACTTTCTTAAATATGTTTCAGAGCGAAATTCAACTGATCATGGGGTTCAATCACCCGAATATCGTTCAATTGCACGATTTTGGTACTATTGCGGGCCGACCTTACATTGCTATGGAATACATAGAGGGTAAAAGTCTGCGCGAAATTCTTGATAAGGTGAAATCGCTCAATGGATCGATACCGGTACCAATGGTTTTGAGTTTTATAGCGCAAGCGGCGGCGGGTCTTCACTATGCCCACACATTTACAAATACCATCACCGGTCAAGAGCCGCATGCGGTTCACCGTGATATTTCGCCACAAAACTTAATCGTGTCATACGAGGGCAATCTAAAAGTCATCGATTTTGGTATAGCGAAAGCGGCGAGTGGAGTGCAGGAGCTCACCCAAACCGGAACTATTAAAGGTAAGGTGGCCTATTTTGCGCCCGAGCAAATCGACGGCACTAAACTTGACTGCCGAACGGATATCTTTGCTCTTGGAGTCGTGGCTTGGGAGCTTCTCACCGGGCAAAGATTATTCGTTAAAAATGGTGACACCGAAGTGACAGTCATGGCGCGGGTGAGCAACTGCGAAAAACATGTCGTCCGACCGTCTGATATAAATGGAGACGTACCCATCGAGGTCGATAATATCATCATGTCGTGCCTCGAAAAAAATCCGAGCCGTCGATTTTCAAATGCGAGCCATCTGCAAACGGCCATTCGAAAAGTGCTTGGAGTTTTGTATCCAAACTATTCTTATGCCGACACTGGAAAGCTTGTTTGCTCACTTTTTGAAAAAGAGATTGCCCTGGAGCGCGCTGAGCTACGTGAAATGAACATCACAGCTCAGAGAATGCTCGACGGAAATTTATCTGACAAAACGCAAGTGAGTAGCACTGAACCCACAAGGGTAAATAAAAAGCGACCTTCATCAGCCAAGGTTGGAGCCGCTGTCGACTTTCGACTTTCAAAAGTGGAGGCTGCGCTTAAGCAAAAAGCGACTCTGCGACACTATGTAATGCTGGCGTTTTATATTGTCTCGATTGTCGGCTTAAAGGTCAGTGAGCGATATGATTTCTCGATTGGAATCAATTCAAAATACGCCAAAGCGAATGAAGCGAACGTACAAAGTGTGCCACAACAAGTGGCTGATCAAGTTCAAAAACAAATTCCGCAGGCGGGTATGCAGAACTATCAGGCTCAACCACATACCGTTCAAGCGGCTACGGCCAATCGGCAAAATGCGGTGGTCTCTCGCGGGCAAAATCGTGCGGGTTACAACACTCAAGCCACTTACGCGAAAACTGGAGTGCCGCAATTAAAGTCTCAGACTTATGGGCGTCAGCCAGCCACAACTGCCGCGACTCGCGCGGCTAGTGCTAAGAAGCAAAATACAGTGAAAAGAGTTATCAATAACTAAAGGCGTTCGCGTCTAAAACAAGACGCGAATTTCTACGCCGTAGACTCCAGGATTATGGGCCGAGAACACGCCCATATAAGTCGCTAAGACTTCCATTTGCGTATCTGACGTTCTGAAGAAGCGAACGCCGCCGTTGATTTTGCCTGCAAAGCCACCTTCGTTGATGCTTGAGGCATCTTTACGTTTGTAATCAGTGACAGGAATTTTCACAGCCGATTTTGTCGCGCGCAAAACACTTCGCAAATAAACTAAGTCTTTTAAAACGGCCGAGCCCGCGCCTTTTTTAACGACCTTCGGCACTGGGCAACCAAAATTCAGATCGACAAAATCAGCGCCCATTTGTTCGACTTCTTTTGCTGCATTGGCGAGATCATCGAGGTCTTCGCCGAACAGTTGTACTCCCACTGGATGTTGATTTGCGTTGAACTGCATAATTCGACGTGTTTTCTCGCTCGAATATTTAAGGCCCGTCGCCGAAACTAATTCGGTGATGACAACGCCGCAGCCCATTTCGCGCATAAATGAACGAAAAGCACAATCGGTGATGCCCGCCATTGGTGCTAATACAAATGGGTTTTTTTTCAGTTCAGCGAGAAGATCCATGGCGAATCGAATAATGCCCTTTGGCGCTCTATGTCAAGGTTGTTTCGTGCTACGCTCTTCAATCGA
>Ga0207013_1169_pt1 | contig 15326 bp, 14 predicted proteins | sample Alteio_BWMinCont_55_FD_153501 | JGI IMG/M metagenome (GOLD analysis project Ga0207013, IMG submission 153501) | Enriched cells from forest soil in Barre Woods Harvard Forest LTER site, Petersham, Massachusetts, United States -... | ecosystem: Environmental > Terrestrial > Soil > Temperate forest >...
ACGGCGCGACGTGCACGCTCTGAGGGGGCGAGGGTGATCCTCACCGGCCGCGATCCCGAGCGCCTTGAGCGCGCCGCGACCGAGCTCGAAGCCTTGAGCACTGCGGCCTTCGACGCAACCGACTTCGAGCGTCTAGAAAAATTCTTCAATGACCTGCCCACGCCGATCGATCACGTGATGGTAACTGGCCCCGGTCCCTACTATGCGCCCCTGTCGGAGTTCGACATCGACAAGGCGCGCCATGACGTCGAAGCTCATCTTTTAATGCCGATCCAGGTCGCACGTTTTGCCGTAGGCAAAGTTCGTTCGGAAGGGACCCTGATCTTCATGGGCGGCACAGGTGGCCGTCGTACAGCGGTAGGACTCACGTTCATCTCTGCGATCACGGCCGCGCATCCCGCTCTGACCAGGAGCCTCGCGCTCGAACTCGCACCCATCCGCGTGAATCTGATCGCGGCCGGCTTCGTCGACACGCCGCTGTCGGCAACGTTGCTCGGCGATCAACTGGACGCGCGTCGCGAACAGCTCCGCACGACTCTGCCGATCCGGCGCGTGGTCGGCCCGGCAGACATCGCCGCACTCGCCGTCCATCTTATGGCGAACACCGCTATCACCGGAGCAACTTACGACATCGACGGCGGCCAGCAGCTCGTCGAGGGATGAGCGCGGCTATTGCAGGCCACAGCTGTTCAACGAACATCCTTTCGAGTGGACATCGGCTCAGATACCATGCCGTGAGAAGGTTGGATCGCGAATGCTCGCTCGGAACATCAATCGCTGGCTTGCCATGGCTCTTTGTCCCGCAATGGCGGTCTCCCAAAACGCGGCAAATACCCCGGAAACCATCCGTGTCACCGGTCGTATCGTCTATGTCGATGTGGTGGTCAGGGACCGGAGCGGCCAAATCATTCGCGGCCTCACCCAGCAGGACTTCCGCCTGGAAGAGGATGGCAAGCCGCAGACAATCGATTTTTTCTCCGCTCATACCTACGACATGGCAGCGGCAGCGCGCCTCCAACGGGCCAGCACCCCCGCCAAACCGGGCGGCCCGGTCGTCGACTTCTCCAATGTCCCGCTGGAAGGCGAACAAGCCGGAGCAGTGAACATCATCCTGTTCGATCTTGCTAATACCCCGGCAGAAGATCAGGTCGAAGCTCACAAGCAATTGGTGAGATTTCTCCGTGCACTGCCCAGCGGCCAGAAGGTCGCGCTCTTCGCCCTCACCGATAAGCTGACGATGATTCAGAACTTCACCGGCAGCTCCGATCGCCTCATCGAAGCAGCCCGTCAGATCGATCCGAAAGACGCCGGATTCATCCTCTCGAAAGCCACCCAGATGCAGGGCGAGGATACGGCCGCCGAAGCCGCGCGCCAATCAAGATCAGGAGCGCCTGCCATGCGAAGTCAGCTCGCGATAAATGTCGCTACAGACGCCGGTTCGCGAGCGCGCATCACCGTTGCTGCCATTGAAGCTTTGGCGCGCGAGCTGGGCTCATATCCCGGTCGCAAGAATCTGCTGTGGCTTGCTGAAAGCTTTCCCATCGCCCTCGGAGCGCAGCTCGACGAGACGAAATACTCGGACCTCTCCTTCGTCCCCGGCGCCCGCGAAGCCGCCGGTCTCATCGCCAGCGCGCAGATTGCCGTCTATCCCATTAGCCTGCTCGGCCTCGAGGTCGAAGGCGTGGGCCCCGCGGACAGCGGCGTCGGTCAGGTCTCGTTGGGTGGCGGGAATGGCGGCACCATCGCGAGCCAGTTCAACGGCCGCCAGGCCCTCAAGGCAGCCATGAACGACATCGCCGACCAGACCGGCGGAGAAGCCTTTGTAGGTACCAATTGCTTCGCCGAGGCGCTCCGCCGCAGCATGGGCGATGGCTCAAACTATTACTCCCTCGCCTACCAGCCACACAATCACAACTGGAACGGCCAATTTCGTAAGCTTCACGTGAAGCTAACCAAGAGAGGCTACTCGCTGAGCTATCGGCGCGGATACTTCGCCCTCGCCGATGCTCCGCAATCGGGTACCACCCTTGCCGAGTTGAATGCCGCACTCCAGCCTGAGATGCCCGAGTCAACTCTGCTCTCGCTTCGATCCAGGGTCGAAATACCGGAGAGTGCACCGGGCGTCGTCCGTGTCAGCTCCGCTGTAAGCGCCCAGAATCTTTCGCTGGTTCCCTCCGAAGACGGTCATCAGCACGGGCGCTTGCTGGTCTTGCTAGTCGCCTTCAACGATGCTGCCGGAGCAACTCAACCAAACGCGCCGCCCCAAACCTCCGCGCTGCTCAATCTCAACTTCGATCCCGCGCAATATCAGGCCGCGCTCGCCAACGGCGTCACCTTCACTCAGCAACTGAAGCTCCCTCCAGGGGGCTATCGGCTGCGCCTCGGAGTCAGCGATCTCGACGCCCATCGCCTCGGCACCCTCGATATGCAGGTCCAGGTCGGAGCCCCGTCCGTAAAAGGCAACTAATCCCAGAATCCTCCATCGAGAAACAACGGGCGAACAAAGCGACTCGCTCAGCAGGCAATTTGGGTTCGGTTTCATCAAATTGGTCCGGGCTCTAGAGACCCATAAGGAGCAAAAATGAACCGTCGTACGTTTCTGCTATCCGCCTCTTCAATGGCAGCGCTCACGAATTCGGATACCTGGGCGCAAACCACGCAACCTCCCGAGGCGCCCGCGGGGGAACGTCGAATTACTACTGAGGAACTAGTCACTGGCCTCACGGAAGACCAACTGACACAAGCGGGTATGGTGTTTTCTCCCTCGCCCCCACCATCAAAACCGACTGCGGTTGTCTGGGTCCACGGTGCCACGGCAAATTTTTTTATCCCAGCTACGTCGCCATTGCGCGGCAAATGGCTGCAATGGGTTACACATTCGTTCTGGGAAACACTCGAATGCATGATCTTGGTTGCGTGCTCTCAGAAAGAGCAGATGGTTCGGTACTGCGCGGCGGCTCTCTGTGGGGTCTGCCGAGCAAAGAGCCCCTGGACATCGCAGCGTGGATCGATGTCGCTGAGAAGAACGGTCATTCATCAGTTGTTTTGGTTGGGCACAGTGCCGGCGGTCCGGCGGTCCGGCGCTATCTGGCAGAACGAATTGATAAGCGAGTCGTTGGATGGGGCCAAGCTTCCGTCGGTCTGGCACTCTGGCCATCCAAGGAAAACGGCGAACGGACTAAGGTTGCTAACAAGATGGTCGCTAGCGGCCATGCTCAAGACGTCCTACCGAATTTCCGGCTCAGTGCTGGAACCTTTCTGGATTACCAGCACACGCCCGACGACATCTACGACTTCTATGGCATCGAATACGCGAAACCAGCGGTCACGCGAGTGCATAGTCCACTTCTGGCTTTCTACGGTTCCAATGATGTAGGATCTGCCGCCGATCTTGAACGTATGCGCGCACTGATCGCGAAACATGGCGGCGGACCAGCTCATATCGACACCGCGATCATTCAAAATGCAGATCACGATTACACCGGTCGGGAGATCGAGGTCGCACGTCTGCTCGGGAACTGGATCTCCAGTCTGATTCCCCCACCAGTTTAGAGTGACTCCTCAGCTATTCGAAGACTGTCAAACGATCCAGCTTGTGAATCTTTGACTGGCTATTCTCATCCTCGTGAACCGGAGCAGTTCAGCCTCCGGCTGAGCCTGGCAAATTGCGCCCAGCGGTCGAGATATGAAGCTGAGTGCCGCCGGCTTGAGACTTATGGACCCGGCTTCATCAAATTGGTCCGGCCAAAATAAAGTTTGAAAAAGAGGAAAATCTTACGCTCCCCGCGTTGTGGTCTCTAAGAACCAGCGAGAGGACACTATTCACCACGATCCCACCACGAAAAAACCATCATTTGCGCGCCATATTTTCGCCGACCCCCCTCAAAAACGCCTGCAAAAACAACAAAAAGCCGCTCCCCGCCAGGCCGAGAAAAATTTCTGCAAAATCCCGGAAAATACCCCGCGCAAACCCGGAGTAAGATCAAGACAACATGAGCCTCGTTTTCGCCGCTGGAAGCCCGACAACCGAAATGTACCCCGTTGAAATTAGGTCGAACCTATTTCAGGCCCTCGAAAAACTCGGCCCCCGCCAAAAAGTCCTCGCCATTCCGCCCGATTTCACCCGCATGCACTCCCAAAGCGGCATTCTCACCGAACTCGCCTGGCAGTTCTACGGAAACAAACTCGTCGACATCCTCCCCGCCCTCGGCACGCATAAAGCGATGACAGATCAGGAGATCGCCACCATGTTCGGCGCCACTCCACGCTCCCTCTTTCGCGTCCACGACTGGCGAAACGACATCGTGACCCTCGGCGAAGTCCCCGGCGACTTCATGTACGAAGTCAGCGAAGGCAAACTCGACTACACTTGGCCCGCGCAAGTCAACAAACTCCTCCGCGACGGCGGCCACGACCTCATCCTCTCGATCGGCCAGGTAGTTCCCCACGAAGTCGTCGGAATGGCCAACTACAACAAGAACATCTTCGTTGGCACAGGCGGTTCCATCGGTATCCACCGCAGCCACTTCCTCGGTGCCGTCTACGGCATGGAACGCATGATGGGTCGCGCCGACACACCCGTCCGCCGCGTCCTGAACTACGCGAGCGACCACTTCGCGAAGAACCTTCCCATCGTCTACGTGCAGACCGTCGTAGGAAAGAATCGCGACGGAAAGCTCGTCATTCGCGGCCTTTACATCGGTGACGACGCCGAATGCTTCGAACTCGCAGCAGCACTAAGCCTCAAAGTGAACTTCAAAATGATGGACCGCGAAATCAAAAAAGCGGTCGTCTTTCTCGATCCCCACGAGTTCAAAAGCACATGGCTAGGCAACAAAAGCGTCTACCGAACCCGCATGGCTCTCGCCGATAATGCTGAACTCATCGTCCTCGCGCCCGGAGTCCACGAGTTCGGCGAAGACGCCGCCATCGACGTGCTCATCCGCAAATACGGCTACTGCGGCACCTCCAAAACCCTCGAAGCCGTAAAAGAGGACCCCCAGCTGGCCGGAAACCTCAGCGCTGCCGCCCACCTGATCCACGGCTCCAGCGAAGGCCGCTTCACTATCCGCTACTGCCCCGGCCACCTGACCCGCCAGGAAATCGAGAGCGTCCACTTCGAATACGGCGACCTCGCCCAAATGACCGCAAAATACAATCCGGAAACCCTAAAAGACGGCTGGAACACGGTAAACGGAGAAGAAATCTTCTACATCTCCAACCCCGGACTGGGCCTCTGGGCGTACCAAGGCCGCTTCACCAACTAATTTGATTTGCCCACCATCCCCCTCAATAGGTATTCTGTCACGGTTAATAATTGGTTAGACCAGTAGACTCGAAGAAGGGTGTTGCAATGATTGAAGAATTGAGGCTTCCAAAATTTTCGGTAGGTGTTGGTGACCGATTTGCCCATCAGGCCAAAGCGCAACTCGCAGCGTGCGTGCTTGCTGCCGAAGCCCAGGTTGAGGTGGTGCCTGTGTGGAACAAGTCCAATCGGGAGCACACGATTATCGGTTCTGAGCCTAGCCAAACAAGACGGGAGGCCGACGCGGCGGTAAAGGAGTTGGGATGGACCAAGCCGTATTTTCTGGATGCTGACCATATTAATTTGAAGACGGTTAGAAGATTTTTAGAACCATGCGATTTTTTTACGCTTGATGTTGCGGATCTAATTGGACAACCGGCAGGTGCCGCAGATGTGGCTGCTTTTGTGAAGCGTCATCCGGAGTTAGTTGGAACGGTGACGATTCCGCACATTGTGGAGCCCTTCAAGACGGATGTGGCGTTTGTCGAAGGCGTGGCGAATAAATTCTTGGCGGCTGTTCAGCACGCCGGAATGATCTATCGTCTCTTGGTCGAGAAGAAGGGTGCAACCCGGTTTGTGGCTGAGGTTTCGATGGATGAGACTGATTCGCCACAGACTCCGGTCGAGTTGCTGATTATCCTGGCGGCAATTGCGGATGAAAAGATTCCGATCCAAACGATCGCACCAAAATTTACTGGCCGCTTCAACAAGGGTGTGGATTATGTGGGTGATGTGGCTCAGTTTACCAAGGAATTCAGCGAGGACCTTGCGGCGATCGCTTTCGCCGTCAAGACTTACGGGTTACCTGAGAATCTGAAGTTGAGTGTGCATTCGGGCTCGGATAAGTTTTCGATCTATAAACCGATTCACGATGCGGTGAAGCGGTTCAACGCGGGAGTGCACCTGAAGACTGCGGGTACGACCTGGTTGGAGGAGTTGATTGGGCTGGCTGAGGCTCGGGGAACTGGACTGGAGATCGCCAAGGAGGTCTACTCCGAGGCGTATTTGCATAGCGAGGAGTTGTGCGCGCCGTATGCGACAGTGATCGACATCGACGCGAGCCGGTTGCCTAAGCCGGAGGAGGTCAAGGGCTGGACGAGCGAACAGTACACCTCCGCTTTGCGGCACGACCAAAGCAACAAAGCCTACAACCCTAGCTTTCGTCAGCTGCTGCATGTTGGTTTCAAAGTCGCTGCCAAAATGGGAGATAGATATTTGAATGCGCTCGAGGCGAATGAAGAGGTGGTAGCGCGAAATGTCACTACTAATTTGTTTGACCGGCACATCAAGCCGCTATTTCTTGGAACATAGGCTGTGCGACTCGACAGAGGTTTTGTTGAGGGGCAACTGTATCATCGCTAGCACACTCGATTCCCATGTGGGCAACGAGAATCAAAGAGGAGCAATGCTATGAATCTTGGTTTCAGTATCCCCAAAGAGGGAGCGCTTGATCTGCTTTCCCTTGGGGCACTTGTTAATCGACTCGATCCCGGTATCATTCCATTCCGTAAGGCGCATACGCTTGCCATCCACGTGAGCGGCGGCGAGTTCAACGTTGCCGCGAACCTGTCGGACGGGTTCGGGATGCGGACGGGCGTCGCGACGGCAATGGTGAACTATCCGATCGGCGACCTAATCGCGGAGCGCGTGCGGGCGATGGGCGTTAAGCCTTACTACAAGCATTTTGTGCATGACGGGACGCGCGGGCCGAACATGGCGACGGTGTACAGCGACCAGGGCCTGGGTGTGCGCGCGCCGGTCGTCTTCTACAACCGCTGCAACGAGGCTGCGGCGATGTTGAAGCCGGGAGACTTTGACTGGAAGGAGATCTTTAGCCAGGGAGTGCGCTGGTTCCACAGCGGCGGCATTTTCTCCGCGCTATCGGAGACGACATCGGAGTTGTTGATCGAGGCGTTGAAGGAAGCCAAGCGGCAAGGAGTCATCTGCTCGTTCGACCTGAACTATCGGGAGAAGCTTTGGAAGTCCGTCGGCGGGATGGAACGCGCGCACAAGGTGCTTGGGGCGATCGCCGATCACGTCGATGTGCTGGTGGGCAATGAAGAGGACTTGCAGAAGGGTCTTGGCTTCAAGGGACCGGATGTCCATTCGAGCTCGAAGCTGGATACTGGCGTGTTCCTTTCCATGATCGAGCAGGTCGTAGCGAAGCATCCGAACGTTAAGGTTGTTGCTACAACGCTGCGTGAGGTCCACTCTACGAACCATCACAGCTGGAGCGCGGTCGCGTGGGTGAATGGGAAGGCTGTTCATGCTCCGACGACGGAACTGAGTGTTCACGACCGCGTTGGAGGCGGCGATGGCTTTGCGGCAGGATTCATCTATGGCTTGCTGAGCGGCGAGGCTCCTGAGGAGGCGATCAAGCTGGGTTGGGCACATGGTGCGTTGATGACAACTTTCCCGGGCGATACGACGATGGCGACGGTCGAGCAAGTGAAGGCTTTCGCCAGTGGAGGATCGGCGCGAATCCAGCGTTAGTGCGAGGCAGCGCGCTGGTCGATTCGATCGGAGCGCTTATCGGTCTTGGTTTCCGGGAGCGGCGATGATCGTGGTTGTGATGGGCGTAAGCGGGTCCGGAAAGACCACCATCGGCAGACTTCTCGCTGAGCGGATGGGTTGGCTCTTCGCCGATGCCGACGATTATTTTTCTTCGGCTTCCAAAGAGAAGATGGCGTCTGGACATCCTTTGACGGATGAGGAGCGGGCGCCGTGGCTTCTGACGTTGAATGGGTTGTTGAGGAAGTGGGATGCGGAGGGAAGTAATGGAGTTTTGGCTTGTTCGGCGCTGAAGGTGAAGTATCACGAGACCCTGGAGGCCGGCGTGCCTCTTACGCATATCCAGTTTATATTTCTTGATGGACCTAAAGAGTTGATTGCGCGGCGGTTGGCGGGCCGGAAGCATGAGTATATGAATCCGATGCTTCTGGACAGTCAGTTGGCGACTCTCGAGAGACCGACGGATGCTTTTCGGATCGTGAACGATCGTCCTCCGAAGGAGATCGTGGACTACTTACTAGAGAATGTCTTGGCAGTGCAAGATGTGGCAACACGGCAGATTTTGAAGTGAGAGAGGATTTTTCGATGGGGCATCCGTTGTTCGATTTGAGCGGTAAGTCGGCTGTGGTGGTGGGCGGTACCTCAGGTATCGGGTTGGCGATGGCGATCGGGCTGGCGGAGGCGGGAGCCGATGTGGTGGCGAGCTCGCGCCGGGTGGAACAGGTGGATGAGGCGGCGAAGGCGATCGAAGCCACGGGGCGCAGGGCGTTGCGGCTGACTTCGGATGTAGCGGATCGCGCGAGCCTGCAGGCGCTGCTCGATGGGACGGTGAAGGAGTTCGGCAAGGTCGATATCCTGATCAACTGTGCGGGCAAGATCAAGCGGGAGCCGACGCTGACGGTTTCTGAAGAGACGTGGGACGGCATCATGGATACGAACGTGACCGGGACTTTGCGGGCGTGCCAGATCTTCGGCAGGCACATGCTCGAGCGCGGGTATGGGCGGATCATCAACATCGCTTCGCTGAATACGTTTGTGAGTTTGAAGGAAGTGACAGCGTATGCAGCTAGTAAGGCCGCGGTTGGGGCGCTGACGAAGTCGCTGGCAGTGGAGTGGAGCTCGCACGGCGTGACGGTGAATGCGATTGCTCCGGGTGTATTCCGGACAGCGCTGAACCAGAAGCTGCTGGATGAGAGTGATCGCGGCAAAGAACTGTTGATGCGGACTCCGATGGGGCGGTTCGGGAAGACAGTGGAGCTGGTGGGGTCAGCGATTTTTCTAGCTAGCGATGCATCGGCGTTTGTCACTGGGGAGATCCTGGTGGTTGATGGTGGATTTCTGGCTAGTGGCGTGAATCAGTAACGACTGCCGATCTTGCGGTTGAATTTGCGTTTTAGGGGGTACCCCCCTCCCCCTTGCCCGCGCGTAAACTCCCTATATTCATCGAGTTACGGCATGTCGATGTCTCCAAAATCGTCATAGCAAATGGGTTACGGCTAAAATCGTCCAAACAAAGGGGTTACGTGTGCGTGCAGCTCGGCGGTTTTGTTTGTTTTCAATGACTTGCGGGGGTAATAATATACTTGACAAATCAACAGCGATTCGGTAGGCTTAGAGCATGGAAAGCCCAAAGACTTTACAAGAAGCCATCGTTCACTTCTCGAATCAGGATAACTGCATTGCCTACATGAAGATGATGCGGTGGCCTGATGGCGTAGTCGTGTGCCCTACTTGTGGACGGAATGACGTGTCTTGGCTGGCAAACCAGAAGAAATGGCAATGCAAGTCGAAACACGCAAAGCGCCAGTTTTCAGCCAAGGTTGGAACCATCTTTGAGGACTCGGCCTTGGGTCTGGACAAATGGCTGATGGCCGCTTGGATGATTACCAACTGCAAGAATGGCGTATCGAGCTATGAAATCGCACGAGACTTGGGCATCACTCAGAAGTCAGCATGGTTCATGCTTCACAGACTGCGGCTGGCCATGAAAGACGAACGCGCCGAGAAGATCGGTGGAAGCCCCAAGAACCCCGTCCAGATCGACGAAACTTACATTGGTGGCAATCCTCGCATGATGCATGAGAAGCGCCGCATAGCGCATCTGAACGGCGACAAGAAGGCTATTGTCATGGGGATGCTGGCATCGAATACCCGCGAAGTCCGCGCAATGGTGGTGCCCAACGCGAAGCGCGAGACCTTGCAGGGAAAAATCCTTGAGCATGTTGGCTGGGGAGCGCATGTACACACTGACCAACACCCCAGCTACGAAGGCATGGACGCAACCCATTTGTTCGTCCATAAGACCGTCAATCACTCGATTGAGTACGTCAACGGTCAGGTACACACTCAGGGTATCGAGAACTTCTGGTCGTTGCTCAAGCGGATGTTGCGCGGAACCTACGTCGCAGTCGAACCGTTTCACCTTGACGCCTATCTGGATGAACAGGTTTTCAGGTTCAACAATAGCGGCAAGAAAATGAACGATGGCAAGCGGTTCAACAAAGTCTTATCGCAGGTCGCGGGAAAGCGGCTGACCTATGCGGAGGTCACTGGAAAGGTGGGGGAAACGGCGCCTTTCTAAGAGGCAGGGGCGCGGTAAGCGCCTAATTTAGACAGAGTCGGACTGCTATCCTGCTCTGCCTGCATACCATGTGCGATGGCTTCGTAAATTTTACTACGGAGCGTGCGCGATGGTGCGGTTTTCTTATGATCGACTTGAGGATTTCCCGATGACCCTGCAGATCGGAATGATTAGCCCCCACGGAATGGTTTTGGCTGGGGACACATGGTGCTACAGAATGCCCTTGCCGCAGTTTCAGGGAACAGGCGCTTTATGGGATGGGTATTTTCGAAGCAAAATCAAGATCAGCGCTTCACACAGAATGGCCATTTCTTCGGCTGTCGAGATGGATATGGCCGATAAAGTTGCCGATCAACTCCTCGCGGAGATTGAACAAGTTCTTCCTGAAATCCGCGAAAGGGAAATCCACCGGATTGTCGGAGCCATTAGCCCACGACAAGAGTTTGAGTGTATCGTGGCGTTTCTTGACCCGCAGTATGCTTTGTATTCGCTTCAATACCGGAACTTTGGGAACGAGCCTCACCTAACCGTTATTCCAATGCTTGGATACTGCACTGCAGGGGACTCGATGAATCCTGCTGCTTTCTGGCCAATGCGCTACTACAAAAGAGACTTGGGCATCTCGGCTCTCAAGCGATTAGCTGTCCACATGTTGGTAATGGCAAGCGAACAAAGCTCCGGAAATATCCGGGGTCTTGAAGTTGTAGTATCGAGTGATAGTGGGTTTCAGAGGATTCCAGAAGAAGAGTGCCAGCGAATGGAGAATGAAGCGAAACAGCAAGGTCAAGATATAGCCCGCTTGGTTATGGGCGAAACCTGAACAGAGGTTTTAGCCTTTTTCTCCGCTTCCAGCCGTCTCTGTAATTCCTGCTTAGACACTGACAGAACCTTCTTCATCGTCGCATCGAATTTTTCTTTTTCTGTCATCAGATGACCTCACTGATTCCATGTTTTACTAGTGACTTCATAAACCGCTCTACATGTGATTTCACAGCCTCCGCATCCTCGGCGGTATATTCCCCCCTGGTATGCATCACGTGGTTTCTCCATGCTTCTTTAAAGCCTTCTATCTCCTGCAACGTGGAGTAGTAAAAACGCTGGGCTTTTTGCTTGTCATCCCTGTCAACAATAGCCCCGACCGTAGCTTGCACTTTGTCGTCTATTTGCTTCAGGATAATCTCCCACTGCGCGTATTCAATGGGCAATCTCTTACTTCGCTTTACATCGGTCACGACTTCGGCTAGCCCGACATGGTGGCAGAGAGCGCGTATTCCCCATTCCACTACATGCATCAGGTGGAATACCGCAGCGACATTTAGATCGACCGATAAACAATGCGCTGCAGCGATAATGTCTTCTTTCGCACTCGGAAAAGACCCCAGAACTTCAACCCCCAAAAGACCATCTCCAAGGTCCGAATATTCAGGTAATTCCACTTGCAAAAACTTATGTTTCCTCATGTCCAAAATAAGGCTTTCGTGAATATGCATCATCTCAATATGAACACCCGAATAGTGAGCAGGGTTTGGCCTATAGCTTAATCTTGTAAAGAGAGTGTCAGCTTTGTATTTGGAGTCCTCGAATCCTATCTGGCTGCAGATTACTGACATATCATGAGCAACTGCCGAGTATGACTCTAGGTCTTTGTCCGATACCGACGTGACGCCTTCATCCTTTTTATTTCTACATAAAACAAGCGTGTGGTTTATTCTCCCCACAAGAACTGCGAAATTTAATAGATCAAACTTCTTCATTAGGGCTTCTAGGGTAAAGGATTTACAGGGCACAACCCCTTCATTTCTCTAATTTGCGGGATTCACCGCAGTGTAAGGGAAATAATCTTGATTAGTCAAGTATGTTATTTCCCTTGCGGGTCTTACTCCCTGCAAAATCGTCCAAACAAAGGGGTTATGGGTATAGTCCTCTTTCTAAATAAGAAAAGCCCCGGAGGGTTTCCGGGGCTTTTCTTATTTAGAATTTAATTATAGCGGGTTGAGTGTAACTAAAATGCCAAATGGATGTTGTTGGTGGGGAATGAGTTAGGTAGTTTTGGGACTTGACATGCGATTTCTGGGCCAAAAGCGCGAAAAATAATTTAGCGACAAAACAAAAGCAATCAAATCAGTCGCTTCGCACTGCTGGCATTAGTGAACGCTTCCTCTTTCGTTGACCGTTATTGTTTGCCACAGATCCAACCTGGGTTTCAGTGGTGAGCGTAGTTAGCACTTGCGTTACAAAACCAGACGGAGGCACACCCGCTGATCTGCTAACCGAAGTCTCTCTCGCAATCAGTTCGGTGACGGGTACTCGACATTGTCGACCACGAAGATACTGATGGCCCCTTCCTCTTTCTTGACCTGGAGACCGAGTTGCTCCTTTATAGCCTCGGTAAACGTCGGTCCCGAATCGTCGCGAGGGGCGCTGCTAATACCTTCCCTACCTAAGGATTCGGGATCGAACTCGAGAATGAAATCAAACGTTCCGCTTAGCCCTGTCTGATCCAATATAGGTCGAGCAGACTCTCCCGAGCCGGTCAGCCAATCCGCAATTGCGTTCATGGTCATGTCACGGCCGCCTTCTCTAAGACGGTACTTAGAAGTTCGAGCCTCAGTGCCGTCGCCGCAGGTGGCAGGCCAAAGTCCAACCATTGTCGCGACGGATGTTTCCGCCGCGGGGAGTGGCAGAGGAGCCGCGCACGATGAAGTCGGATTATGCGGTTTCAACTGAGGTCCCGCTTTCCCGGGCCTTGTGAGATACAACCCAAAGACAGGCATTTCCCGTTTCTCTCGATGAGCTTTCAGCTTGAACCGATCTTCAAGAAGAGACTGCAGCATCAACCGCATGTCTTCCTTGGTTGGCTTCCCGGATTCGGCTCTTGCGTTGATGTCAAATTTCTCCGTTATTGCCCAACCTGGCAGGCGGCGCATCAATCCGCCGCGAAATTCACTGATGTTTATCTTGTAGGCAAAGATCAGGAGGGTGACAAGAGATTGATTCGTCGCTGAGAAAACTCCTCCTGTGGGGAAATCAACATTTCCGCAATCAAGCGGAAAGTTCGAAGTCGCCTGACCACCTAACTTGTTCTCCCTGACGGAAGCTACCTCGAACTCAAGCTTGTGAGGCGCCATCATTGACGATTGGGTCTGGGCAGACGATTGTGCCATGCACGCCGGCGCAATCACAACGAAGATAAATCGCAAAATAAGAGGAAGCCGCCGCATATTGAGAAGCTAACAAATCTTCAGCCGGAATCCTGATCCGCCCTCTAAAGCGGCCATGGAAATGACAGAGTATGGAAAGCATGGAAAGCCATAAGGCCGGCTTCCCACCCTTCCCACACTCTTTGGAAATCCCTTCGGGATTACCACATTCCCACGACCTCGACGACGAGATTAGGTATTAGAAGCAATGGCAAAGAATCACGCTGCGCTTCTGAAGGCGATTCGCGCGGGCAAGGTCGAGCCGTATCGGGAAGATTAGCTGCGAGTCTATTGCTTCGTTACGTCGAAGTTGGTCGTCCTGTTTTGCAGCTTGTCGTCATAGCTGGCTTTGGCGGTCTTGCCGTCGGCCGCGATCGTTATCTTGAAGACGCCGATCACCTTGTCGGCGCGTTTGTCGGTTTCTTCAAGCGTGTCCTTGCCGTGCATCTTCACGGAGACGCTGGTGATGCCGGGATCGCCCTTCATCGGCGCGTCGGTGCCATCGAGTTTGGCGGTGTAAGTCTGGCCGGTGGGGTTGGTCATGGTGATCTCGTCGCCGCTGACTTTGTAGGTCCAGATGGTGGCGTTGTCGGAGAGGCTTTCGATCTTTGTGGTGCGCCATGAGCCGGAGATCGCGCTGGATCCGGCGGGGCCTTTTGCGACGCGTGTTGCTTCGCCTTTGCCGGTGACGGGTGGGCCACCGTTGGTGTTGCTGCTGTCAGTGAAGGTGAACATCATGGTGTTGCCGTCGGAGGAGACGGTCGAGGTCGAGGAGCCGACGACGTTACCGGCCTTCTTGTCCGTCTCTTCGATCTGATGGTCGCTCACAACTTTGATGGCGACGGTGTCGTAGTAGGGATGGCCGGTGACAGATTGGTCGGAGCCGTCAGCTTTGATGTTGTAGGGTGGCACGCATGTCTTGCAGTCGTACATGCCGTTTTGCAGGATGATCACGTCGGGCTTTTTGGGGAAGTCGACCTTGTTCATATCGATCTTCCATGTGCCGTCGAGGGGGCTTTGAGCCGTTGCTGGCGAAGGGGCGAACAGGACCGCGAGAGTTAGAAGGAAGAACAGCTGTTTCATCGCAAACCTCCAGTGACTTGAACTGCGGGCCTGGTGATGCGAATGCGAGCCTGGGTGGTTCTAGCGGGTGGACTTGTGGGGATGGTTCGGAATTTGTTTGTTCGGGAGCAGCCAGGGGTAGATGACAGCCAGATTGGGTGGGACGATGGTGAGGAAGAGAAGGATGATTCCGACGATTTCTGGTATGCGCAAGGTGTGGTGAATGTGGAGGAAGTACGCAAGGATGGCTAACGCGACGACGGTTGAGCAGATGACGATGCGTGCAACTGTCTTGGCCCAGGGTTTGTGATCGTTCGGAAGCATCTCGAATCACCTTTGTCGTGCTGCTGATACAGATGCCATGCGCCACCCGTGGAGTTAGCTGCGGTGGGCGGGAGCGCGCGCTACTAGTACGGCAGTGTAGGTTGGGCGCAAGCCGTTGTCTATATTTTTTATGACGATGCGGGGGAAGTGGAGTTGGGGTGTTCGGAAGATCTCATTTTGCGATAGTTAGCGGTGGGCGGCGCGGGCGATGAGAGTGGCGGTGTAGGCGGCGCCGAAGCCGTTGTCGATGTTGACGACGGTAACGTTGGGGGAGCAGGAGTTGAGCATGCCGAGGAGGGCGGCGGCTCCGTCGAAGCTGGCACCGTAGCCGACGGAGGTGGGA
>Ga0207013_1170_pt1 | contig 15306 bp, 15 predicted proteins | sample Alteio_BWMinCont_55_FD_153501 | JGI IMG/M metagenome (GOLD analysis project Ga0207013, IMG submission 153501) | Enriched cells from forest soil in Barre Woods Harvard Forest LTER site, Petersham, Massachusetts, United States -... | ecosystem: Environmental > Terrestrial > Soil > Temperate forest >...
AATACTGATTAAACACCATGGCAGTTTGTTACACAAAACAATGATCTTAACTGAAAGTAAATCAAGGTTTTCAATGTTTATGACCGCCCCTGCATTAAAGTATAAATAAAAGGCTTTTAGTGTAAATAATACACAAAGTAATACAATTATTACACAAGCTACTATTTTATCCCGTAATGATCATTCATCAGTTTTTCGAAGAGCCCGGTTGGCAATATGGATTTTAATGTTACGGCAATGGTCTGCCCGAAAGCGCCGATCAAATAACGTGATGCCGGGCTTGATGCTTCTACTATCTGGCAAACTTTTTTGCCTATCACATCAGGATTGGCGCCCACGCTTTCGTCTTTTTCCATACTGGCAACGGCAGTGTTGAATTCAGCTTCCAGTTTTTCATTTTTGATAGGGAAAGGAACTTTCTCGCGGCTTTGGGTAAAGTCGGTTTTAAAATCGCCCGGATTTAATATAACCACTTTAACCCCTGTATTGCGCAGTTCCATACGCAAACTTTGCGAATAGCCCTCTATTGCATATTTGGAGGCGCTGTACATACCCTGGTATGGCAAACCGAAGAGGCCGGCCAGGGAGCTGACGTTAATTACCAAACCCTGTTTGGCTTCAATCATTTTGGGCAACACCGCGCTGCTTACACGCACTACGCCAAAAAAGTTAACCTCAAATTGCTTTTTTGCAAAATCAACGGGCATCGCATAGGCCGGGCCGGTTACACCGTTACCGGCATTGTTTACCAGCACATCAATTTTGCCTTCGGCTTTAATAATTTTATCAACGGCCGCCTTTACCGAAGCGTCGTCGGTAACGTCAAGTTCAACCGGTTTGAAAGATACCGATGTCATGCGCTTTAAATCGCGCGACGAGCCATAAACTGTGTGGCCCTTTGCCTGCAATGCATTTGCAACAGCTAAACCTATACCGGATGAAGCCCCGGTTACTAAAATTACTTTGCCCATTTTATTTGAATGTGTTGATTTATTTAAGGTGTGATAAAAATGCAAAATAATATGGAAGCAAGGAAATAGTTTTTTTATTTAGGCTAAATGACAACCCGATCACAATTAAACTCCCAAACCATTAAATTGGTTAATTTGCTATTTAATTTGTTTTTTGAATTTTATCACCTGCCTCTTTTGCGTCTGGCAAATCAGTAAAAAAGTAAAAAATATAACCTAGCAATATACCGCATAACAAACCGCCAATATGGGCAGCATTATCAATACCTCCTGCTAGTCCCATTGCTAGATTTATAATTATAAAAAATAAACTAAATAACAGCAAGCCTTTTTTATTTGAAACGTTTGCTTTGTTTGTGGTCAGCAGTGCCACAAATACGCCATATAAACCAAATATAGCACCCGACGCCCCAATGCTAATAGTTGCTGGGTGCCACCATATACTTGCCAAACTGGCGACAATCCCACAAATTAAATACGCCGAAGCATAACGGATTTTTCCTAATTGTGGTTCAAGAAATATTGCGACGAAAAAGAGACCATACATGTTCAACAGTAAGTGCATCAGTCCCCCATGGAGAAAAATGCTGGTCAGCAATCGCCACCATTGCCCGTTAACGGTCGCTGGACGATAATCCGCCCCCCAGGCTAAAAGGTCTCTTGCATCAAAAGAAATGACGCCTAAACCTGCAAAAACCATAATGAGGAATACGAGTGAGTTTAAGCCGATGATTATTATTGTTATTTGAAAGTTACCCTTCCCTTTAAAGGATTTTAAGGCATTGAGAATAACATTCCAACTCGACTTTAAATCGCTATCGCTGAGTTTTTCAAGTGCTGAAGAATCAAATTTTGGAATTACTATCATTAACAACCAAATGGCGGCTCCAATACCAAATGACATAAATATCCATCCAAGTTTATCCCCGTTCCTGGCTTCGAAAGGTTCGTTTACTGCTTCAAGAATAATTGGCTTGTTAATGGTTGAAATTCGACTTTTTATAGCGTTAACATAGCCGTTACGCTTTTTACTGATCCCAATGCGATCTAAATAAACAAAATCATTTAAGTTTTTTTCTTTAAACTGATTATCCGAAACGGTATCAAATTCTCTGAATTCCTCTTCTTTTCTTTCCTGGCTAAGATGGTTGCTAATACCTTTTCTGAATTCCAAACATAACCAGGCGTTGGGTATATGGGTTGGCAAATATTCTTTTATGCCTCCTATTCCTGCTTTTGTGGTAATGATGATAACGCCATCAGCCGCCCTTGTTCCATAGATGGCAACGGCTGATGGTCCCTTTAAGACACTAATATTTTTTATGTCAACGGGTTTGATCTCGGCCAGCAAGAAATTCGCCTTAGCGAGCACACCATCTATCACTATCAATGGATTTTTACCGTTCACAGTTTTAAGGTGAAGGCTTGAGTCAGGTTTCAACGTATCTACTAAAATAGGACAGGCTACGTCGATATCAAGATCGAGGTATTCATTATTTCTTCCGCTCGTTTCCGATCTCCGGTAAACGGCAACGTGTCTTTTGTCGACATCGTGGTGTTTTAACTCATAATATTTGGTGAGTGGTCTGTGTGAAATTTCGCTGATGTTCCGCAAAATAGTTAGTTTGCCGGTGGCAGTGGTTAAATAACTCTGAGCAATAATTGTAGGTACAATAATAGCGGCCCCGGCTATAACGGGATATAAAAACGGGAGGTTACCCTTTTTGTCCTTTAGTACAAGTAACTTTATTCGTGGCCGCAGCCAAATCAAAACGGGTATCCATACCAGGCCACAGGGAAGCCACAAATGCACCAATTCTTCATCCAGTGGCATTTCTAGATGGATAACAAAAAACCAGTTTAATAAAGTGTAAATGAGAATAAAGCCGAGTGATACTAACAAATAGGGGATGTAAATCAGTCTGATCCTGGTAGAAAAATTTGTCATATAGAAAATGAAGCAGGTTTAAGCTCTAAAGTAATTTGAATTGGCAATATACCTTCTAATTTAATTTTCTTCTCACTCTTTTCATTTTTTATCCGTATTTCTATTCTACATCAATTGCGCATTGTAATCAATCGCCAATTATCGAAATCTGCTAACTTCGCACTTATGCAAACCAAACTCCAACAACTTTACGGTAATATCGATATCTACCTGTTTGATCAGCTGTTAAAAGGGACCTATGATAATTGCCATAAAGTGCTGGATGCCGGCTGTGGTGGTGGCCGCAACGTGGTTTGCTTTCTGAGGAATGGCCATGAGGTTTACGGTATCGACCCTAATGCAAATGCTGTGGAAGCAGTTAAAGAATTATCCGGAAGATTATCGCCTGGTAACCCTTCCACTAATTTTAAAGTCGCTGTAGCCGAGGACATGCCTTTTGAAAATGATTATTTCGATTTGGTGATCAGCAGCGCTGTGTTGCATTTTGCTGCAAGCCCGTGGCATTTTGACAGCATGCTGCATTCCATGTGGCGGGTGCTTAAACCGGGAGGCTATTTTTTTGCCCGGCTCGCGTCAGATATTGGCATAGAAACTTTGGCGCACAGTTTAGGAAATGGACGCTATCTGTTACCTGATGGCTCAGAACGATTCCTGGTGAACCAGCAGCTATTGCTTGATTATACGCAAAAGCTAAATGGCAGTTTGCACGAACCAATTAAAACAACCAATGTGCAGAATTTAAGGTGTATGACGACGTGGTGTGTGAGGAAGTATTAATTTAAGAAGGATTTTATAAATATTTTCTACTAGTCAGGAGATAAAAAGGGCTTTATATTCCTCTTCAAATTCCTCGTAGTGAAGAACTGCGAATTTGGGGAATTTGCTTGTTTTTATTTGATGTAAATGACGGTCATTACTTATAATATAATCACACTGGCCGGCTATATAACAATCAGTAAACTTATTATCGTCCTTATCATTTTCTACCAATTGCCATAAAAAGGAAGGATTTTTAAGTATGACGTTTGGTAGTAACAATAGGAAATCGAGGGAAGCATCTGTATACTCAATTCCGTATCTAAAGGCGATCTGTTCCTGGTACTCAATTAAAATTTCATTAGACAAAACCAACTCATATTTATTTTGTATAAGTGCCTGATATATCCAGTGATACTTAAAATTTGGCGCGAGGGAAACCAAAAGAACATTCGTATCCAAAATGAGACGAAGTTTACTCATTGAGCCAGCGGTCAAGATCTTCTTCAGTAATATTCTTTTCTTTTATTGCCTTTTGAATATTTTTCTGAAGTTTCCCCGAGAAATAACGGGCCAATAATTGTTTAATGGCTAGTAAGTCTTCGTCCTTGGGCTGAAATGAATAAATGTTTAACAGTTCTAATTGTAAAGCATTTAATTTTTGACTTTGCATAAAATTGCTTTTTACAAAAATACAATTTTTTTGAATCCTATGCGTGCATCCATGTTTTCAAAAAATGAACATTGGAAGCAGGCGTATCAATTTTGTTTTCCTGCATGGACTCGAACCACGATCTTCTGAACCAGAATCAGAGGTGCTACCATTACACCACAGGAAATTAAATTACCACATTGGGTATATTTTCAGCTGCAAATATAGGAAAAATGCATTTATTTCACCCGACCTTTTTAGTAAAATGCGTTTTTGGTGATACAGGATATTGGGGCAAATGCCAGATGAACTGAGTAAGCTCAAAAAAATTATCTTTGCAACACACCAACTTTGCTTGCAAATGAAATTTTTTTCCAGTTTATCGGTAACTGTTTTATTTTTTAGCTTCGCCTGTGCACAACAAATGAATAATCAAAAGCTTACTTATCCCGCAACTAAAAAGGTTGATACCATAGATACTTATTTCGGAACCGTCGTACCGGATCCTTACCGATGGCTGGAAGATGACCGGGCTCCGGATACCAAAGCCTGGGTAAAGGCCGAAAATAAAGTAACACAGGATTACCTGTCGCAGATACCTTATCGTAGTGCCCTGCACAAGCGCCTGGAGCAATTGTGGAACTATGAAAAATACACAGCGCCGTTCAAAGAAGGCAAATACACTTATTACTATAAAAACGATGGTTTGCAGAGCCAGTCAGTACTATGGCGACAAGTAGGCGATGGTACGCCGGAAGTTTTCCTGGATCCTAATAAGTTTTCAGCAGACGGCACTACCTCGTTACAAGGCATTAATTTCAGTAAAGATGGCAGCATGGCCGCCTATCAGCTATCAGAAGGCGGCAGCGACTGGCGCAAGGTGATCGTGATAAAAACGGAAGATAAAACAATGGTTGGCGATACCCTCACCGATATAAAATTCAGCGGTATTGCCTGGAAAGGAAATGATAGCTTTTATTATAGCAGCTATGATAAGCCGAAAGCCGGCTCGCAGCTTTCGGGTATGACACAGTATCATAAGCTGTATTATCATCAATTAGGCACACCGCAAAGCAGCGATCAGCTAATCTTTGGCGGAGATAGAACGCCGCGCCGGTATATTTCCGCGTATCTTACCGAAGATGAACGTTTTTTGGTAATTACTGCGGCCAATACTACTACCGGAAACGAGCTTTATTTGCAAGATCTAAGCAAGCCCGGCAGCAAAATTATTAACGTGGTGGATAATTTTGACAACGAGCACCACGTGCTGGATAACCAGGGCAGCAAGCTTTATATTTTTACTAATCTTTATGCGCCAAATTTTAAAGTGGTTACTGTTGATGCTGCTAACACTAAAATAAACAACTGGAAGGACCTGATCCCCACTTCGGAAAATGTATTGACGGCTACAACCGGCGGCGGTAAAATTTTTGCCGAATACCTTAAGGACGCTACCTCATTTATACAACAATATGATATGGACGGCAAATTGGAGCGCACGATTGCTCTGCCATCTTTGGGTACTGCATCAGGATTCGGCACTAAAAAGGAAGAAAAGGAAACCTACTATACCTTTACCAGTTATATTTACCCGCCGACTATTTTTAGGCTGGATATTGCAACCGGAATCTCCACAGTGTACAAAAAATCGGGCGTGCAGTTTGATCCGCAGCAATACGAAAGCAAACAGGTATTTTACGGTTCAAAGGATGGCACCAGGATACCGATGATCATCACCTACAAAAAAGGGATTAAATTAAATGGGAAAAACCCTACGCTGCTTTATGCCTATGGCGGCTTTAATATAAGCTTAACACCTGCATTCAGCACATCCAATATTATTTTACTGGAACACGGTGGTATTTATGCAGTGCCAAACCTTCGTGGTGGGGGCGAGTATGGCGGCAAATGGCACAAAGCGGGCATTAAAATGAAAAAGCAAAATGTTTTTGACGATTTTATAGCTGCAGCCGAATATCTCATCAAAAATAAATATACCTCAAAAGAGCACCTGGCTATTTCGGGAGGGTCAAACGGCGGGTTGCTGATAGGCGCGATAATGACACAGCGACCCGACCTATGCAAGATTGCTTTGCCGGCTGTTGGCGTAATGGATATGCTGCGTTATAATAAATTTACCGCAGGGGCAGGATGGAGCTATGATTATGGCACGGCGGAAGATTCAAAGGAAATGTTTGATTACCTGTATAAATATTCACCTTATCATGCTTTAAAGCCTAACACCTATCCAGCCACTATGGTTACCACAGCCGATCATGACGACCGCGTAGTGCCAGCACATTCGTTTAAGTTTGCGGCACGTTTACAAGAATATCAACAGGGCTCTGCCCCAGTACTGATCCGTATTGAAACCAAAGCGGGCCATGGCGCAGGGCAAAGTACGGAACAAGTTATAAGTGGCCAGGTAGATAAGTGGGCGTTCATGTTTTGGAACATGGGCATAAGCTGGTAAAACGGGTATTTAAAATAAAAAGAAATGACTGTTAACAGGAAAGCAAAAAACCGCCTTTTGTCAGCATTGCTAGTATTATTGTGTATCAATATAGTTCAGGCGCAATCTCGTAAACAAAACGTTAACATCGTTTTCATCGGTAATAGCATTACCCATGGTTCCCAATTGAGTGACCCTGTCACTGAAGCACCTCCTGTTATAGCCAGTAACTATTTAAGAGCACAATCCAATATCGGTACGGTTACTTTCTCCAACCAGGGATACAGCGGTTTTACAACCGTCGATTTTTTACCATCAACCAAAACGGTGTTCAAAAAAACCGAAGAAGCGGCCCATGCTTTCGCCGATCAGCAGGCGTTACTTATATTTTCAGTCAAGCTGGGAACAAATGACAGTGCCGTACAGGGGCCGAATGGTTCGCCGGTAACTCCGCAGGATTACAAACAAAATTTAAAAACAATTGCCGACAGCTTGTTAAAAGAATTTCCAGGCTCCATTATCATCTTCCAGCACCCGATATGGTACAGTCCGAATACTTATAATGGTTCTAAATATCTTGAAGAGGGATTGCTAAGATTGCAAAGTTACATTCCGCAAATAGATGAACTTGTGAGGGATTACAGATCATCCTATCCCAATCGCGTATTTGTTGGTGATATAAAAGCATACAAATATTTTAAGAATCATTATCTAACCGATTTGAAGCCGGAAAACGGGCACCAGGGTGTATTTTATCTTCATCCAAATAAGCAGGGTGCGGTTGCGTTGGGCACTTTCTGGGGAAAGGCAATTTATAAAGTAGTAAAGAAGACTACTAAATAAAAAAGGCGCCGATATAACCGGCGCCTTTTTTAAATGAATTTATTGCTTAATGTTTGTCGCCGTGATCATGTCCATGATCTCCGTCATTTCCGTGGCCGTGATCTCTGCCACCGCCATTTCCATGTCCGTTACCATTATCTTCATGGTAATGATTGCGATATCTTTCGTCGTGACTATCACGAATAACGGCTTGAGTTCTGCGCCCGCGGTAAGCTGCATACTTGTCCCTATAAAGTGCAGGATGTTCCCATGGATTACGGGTGTTTATTACCACCTTGTAACTGTGATATCTGTCGAAATTGCCATATCTAGGAGGTAATGCCGGGCCATGCACCCAAACATTATTTTCATAATATACATATTGATGTGCCGGAACATCGTAATAAGCATCTATATCGGGCATGTAATAATAGTCGGCATGTGTGTACCCAACAGGGCCCCAGTCGGGCTGTGCGTTAATGTTTACGCCAAAACGGATACGTACCTGAGCATCGGCTGATTTGAATGATAAACAGCAGCAAATTATTGCCGCCGCAAAAAGTAACTTTTTCATAATAATTATATTGTTTGGTAGATAGACAATTAATACTAGAAATAGTTTAGTTTAATTTTATTGGAAGGTGAGTAGTGAGGGATTAATGACCAGTGGGAAAGAGAATTACAAGGTTTAAAAAACTTTGGAATCTGGTATTGAGGATAAACTGACACAGTAATTTATTAAACAGTAGTTAAAAATGGCACTGTAATTGACTTAATACCTTATAACAATAGTGTTATAATCTATATAATAAGGCAAAGCCTTCAACAACATGAAAAAAATTATTCTTTATTCATTTTTATTAATGATCACTGTTTTTACATTTTCCTGTAAAAAAGACAGCTCACATATGGTAAAGTACTCTATTCAGGGCACAGCTAAATCAACTGTTACTTTTACAGATCAAAGCGGGAATGTACAAACCGTAGTTAATGCTGATGCAAATTGGACCACTAGTTTCTCCTCAAGTGATCATGGGTTATTACTTAAATTAACAGCTGTTAGTGCAGATGGAAGTAATGTAGGAGGTAAGATATTTATTGATGGAAATCAATCAGCACAAGATAATGGAAACACAAGCAGTATAGCTATTTCGGCTAAACTGCCGTAAATCATTCTATTACAACACAAAAAAACCACCCTTTGATGGTGGCTTTTTTGTGTTTAAGGGTTTTCCTGATTGAAGTTTGATCGTCCGGATAATCTATTGATCGTCGTCGTCCTTATCGGTTTTTTTGGCTGCCATAGCCAGTACCGGTTTACCGATGACTTTATAAGAGCCTTCTCCTTTGAGTATAGAAGCTAGCTGGTCCTTATCCTGCATTACTTTTACAGCCTGGGCAAGTTCTTTATCGTATTTAAAATTGGTTTCGTAGCGGCCTTTTTCAAAATAATAACGGGAAGCAATTTCATTTTCAAGTACCTGCTTTATTTCGTCCTTGTGCAACTGTAGGTCGTTCTTTTTATTGGCAGCCATTTTGGCTTTTAAAGCATCATATTCGGTTTGTATCTCACCAAACTGTTTTTCTTTGGTTGCTTCCGTTTTTAAATCGACTAATAATTTTTCAGAACTTGTACTGTAGCTGTAATTCTTATCGCCCAGGTATTTTACAAAATCGGCATAATCAGCATCGGATAAGTTAAATGTGCGGACGTTGCTGATGCTGGCATGAGTCTCTCGGTAATGATTAGCATAGTCGAATATCAGCAGTTTGCCTACCAGTGTTTGTGTAACATTGGCAAAATGCTCTTGTTTCACAAAAATATCAGGGTATATACCGCTGCCATCATAAACCGAACGGCCGTTTTTAGTTTTAAACTCATGGATAAGCGAATCGGCAACCTTTACAACGCTGCCATCATTTTTACGATGGGTATAGTCAATTTCCTGTATGCAGCGTCCGGACGGAACATAGTATTTAGCTATCGTAATTTTCACTAAGCTATTATAGGGCAGGCTAAACGTTTGCTGTACAAGGCCCTTACCATAGCTGCGCTGACCGATAATAATTGCTCGGTCGAGATCTTGCAGGGAACCCGCCACAATTTCCGATGCAGAAGCGGAATGGCTGTTCACCAATACCACTAAGGGTAAATTAGGGGCAAGGGGAGTGCTTGCAGTACTGTAGTTAAAGTTTTTTTCTTTTATTTTGCCCTTTTGCGATACAATCTCTACATCCTTTGGTACAAACAGGTTTACAATTTTTACCGCCTCCTGTAATATTCCTCCGCCGTTTGAACGAAGATCGAGGATGATGCCAGTAGGATTATTCTTTTTTAAAGCTTCCAGTGCATTCGTAACTTCCTCTGCAGAGTTTTCAAGAAATTTATCCAGCTTTATGTAGCCCATGTTACCATTAACCATCCCGTAATAGGATACATTGGGTTGTTTGATCTCATCGCGTATAAGTGTCTTTTCAACAGCTTGTCCTTTACTTTCGCGTTTAACAAGCAGTTTTATGGATGCACCCTTAGAGCCTTTGAGCAGCAGTCCCACCTGGTCGTTATCTTTACCCTCAAGGTCAATGTCATTGATCTTCAATATTTCGTCGCCGGGGCGCATATCGGCTTTTTGAGCGGGGAAACCTTCAAATACATCAGAAACATATACTTTTCCATTCCTTGCAAATATACTTGCGCCTATACCGCCATATTGTGTACTTACATAATGTAATTTGTAATCTTCAATTTCCGATTCAGGAACAAATTCGGTATATGGGTCAAGGCCGTCAAGCATGGCATCTACACCGGTTTTAACCATTTTTGCCGAATTGATGTCGTCAACGTAGTTAATATTAACCTCTTTGTAGACAGATGCAAACACATCCAGGTTTTTGGATATCTGGAAAAGATCGTCTTTGAAACCCCATGTAGCCAGCGCCAGTATAAAAACACCAGCAAAAAAGGCATACTTTTTATATTTATTAAATGTCACTTTACCCCTATTCATTCCTTGAACTTATTTTAGTACATAAAAATACAAAAATTGGCTTGGTTTTATGTAGCCTAATTTATTTACAGGCGATTATTGTCAATATTTACTAACGCCTTTTTTAAGGTGAATAGTATATATTTCCGGTCGCGTTTAACTAGTTCCATCAACTTATTGATCAGGCTGTCTTCCTGGCCCTCGCTATAGCGTAATTGCTCATCAGTGAGGTGGTTATACTTCCGTTGTATTTTAATTTTAACGCGCTCCCAATCCTTATTTGTAATACTTATTTCAGCCATGATAAATTATTTTCCGCAAAAATATAAAATTACAAGCGTCTTATGTCTAAAAATTTGGCAAGGCTATTGTAATGGGTTGCAATTATATAACCACGGAGCGCTTTTTTAATTAATTGTAAAGCGTTCCTTAACTAAACTTATGAATTATGAAAAAGTATTTATTAAGCGCCGCATTACTCATAGCAATATGCATCAGCGCGAAAGCACAGTTTTCTTTGGGTATAAAAGGCGGTGTTAATTATTCATCAATTGATGCCGACAATTTAAAAAGTTCAAGTGTGGCCGGCTACCAGGTGGGCGCATTTGTACGTTTTGGGGGTGCTATTTACTTACAGCCTGAAGCTTATGTAAGCAGTGAAGGCGGCCATTTTGAGTCTAATGATAATTCTTTCAGTGGGAGCGTTAAGTTTACCAATCTGAATATCCCGGTTTTAATTGGCGCCAGGTTTGGACCAAAAAATCTGAACTTCAGAATAATGGCCGGTCCGATGTATTCGTCCGTACTAAGTACAAACGACAATTTTCCTCAAAACTTCACCAACACATTTAACAACAATTTCGACCACTACAAAAGTAGCAATGTCGGCTACCAGGCCGGAGCCGGAGTTGACTTTGGGCCAATAACTGCCGATTTGCGTTACCAGGGCAAATTCGGCAATATCGACCAAAACTACAATCAGCAGCCTCATCTTTGGGCCTTAAGTGTTGGATTTAAGATTCTGTAAAGACAATAGGACATTTAAAATTTAGTATAGCCGCTCATAAGTAAATTGTGAGCGGTTTTTATTTAGCAAGCCGGAAGATTTTTATAAATTGTGTCCTTTAAATCATCTCAATTTTCGGTGGGTTTTTTCGCCGGAATGATAACTCCAACTGACCATGAAAAAATTATCCTTCCTCCCATTGATAACTATTTTAGTCATTACCACATCATTTGCAAAGGGCAAACACAGCAATGCTGGTAAATCCAATGATCTGCCACCCGACAATCCTTTTTTCGCTCCCAGTAAATTACCGTTGCAGGCACCTGCTTTCGATAAGATCAAAAACAGCGATTTTAAACCAGCCATTGAAGAAGGTATCAGGCAACAGGCGGCGGAGATAGAAAAAATTGCTAATAATCCCATTGCACCCACTTTTCAAAATACTTTAGTGGCGATGGAAAAAAGCGGGCAGTTGCTTAAGCGTGTAAGCCTCGTTTTTAATGTACTTACAGGAGCATATACTAATCCTGAGCTCCAAAAGGTGGAGGCGGAAGAATCACCCAAACTTGCCGCGAACACCGACGGTATTTACCTGAACACCAAATTATTTAAGCGTGTAGAAACTATATACCAAAAACGTAACCAACTTAAGCTGGATGCCGAATCAAAGCGTTTGGTTGAATATTATTATGAAAACTTTACGCTGGCCGGAGCACGCTTATCTGAGGCCGATAAAGAAACCCTGAAAAAGCTGAACAAGGAAGAAGCCGTATTGCGTACTAAATTTAGCAATCAGTTGCTGGCTGGTACCAAAGCAGGGGCGCTTGTTATTGATGATAAGGCAGAACTTGAGGGCCTAACCGACGGGGCAGTAGAAGCCGCGGCGCAGGCGGCCAAATCAAATAACCTTGCCGGTAAATGGGTAATACCTTTGCAAAATACTACCCAACAGCCGCTGTTGCAATCGCTCACCAACCGTTCAACGCGCCAAAAACTTTTTGCCGCCTCCTGGACACGTACTGAAAAAGGCGACGCCAATGATACACGGGCCACTATTACACGCATCGCCTTAATTAGAGCTGAAAAGGCCAAGCTATTGGGTTTCCCTAATTATGCCGCCTGGAAATTACAAAACCAAATGGCCAAAACGCCCGCTGCTGTTGAAGATTTTCTCAGCAAAATAATTACCGCCACAACTGCAAAAGCCAAAGAGGAGGCTGCTGACAATCAAGCAGTGATCGATCAGCAAAGTGGCGGCTTCCAGTTACAGGCCTGGGATTGGAACTTTTATTCAGAACAAGTACGAAAAGCTAAATATAACCTTGACGATAACGAGATAAAACCTTACCTCGAAATTGATAATGTACTCCGCAACGGCGTTTTCTATGCGGCTAACCTGTTGTATGGCATTACATTCAAAGAGCGCAAGGACCTGCCGGTATGGCAACCTGAAGTACGTGTTTTCGATGTTTTTGATAAAGACGGCAAGCAATTAGGCTTATTTTATTGCGATTACTTTAAGCGTGACAACAAAAGAGGCGGCGCATGGATGAGCAATATGGTGGGCCAATCGTACCTACTAGGCACCAAGCCGGTCATTTATAACGTGGCAAACTTGACTCCGCCGGCCCCCGGGCAGCCTGCATTGCTGAATTTTGAAGATGTGAGAACGATGTTTCATGAATTCGGGCATGCCCTGCACGGTTTTTTCGCAAGTCAGAAATATCCTGGCATTTCTGGTACTGCTGTAGCAAGGGATTTTGTGGAGTTTCCTTCGCAGTTTAATGAGCACTGGGCGATGGATCCCAAAGTGCTCAGGCATTACGCACTGCATTATAAAACCGGTAAGCCAATGCCACAGGAACTCATTGATAAAATAAACAAAGCGGGCAAATTTAACCAGGGTTATTCAACAACCGAATTGCTGGCTGCCGATTACCTTGATCTGCAATGGCACACGCTCCCTGCTGATGCCAAGGTACCTGATGTGGATAAATTTGAGGCCGACGCCCTTCATAGGACTGGGATGGATCTGCCGCAGGTGCCGCCGCGCTACCGGTCGACTTATTTCTCACATATCTGGGGTAGCGGCTATGCAGCGGGATACTATGCTTACATGTGGACCTCGATGCTGGAAAACGACGCTTTTGCATGGTTTAAAGAACACGGCGGCCTCACCAGGCAAAACGGACAGCGTTTCAGAAATATGATTTTATCGCGCGGCAATACTGAGGACCTCGGTAAAATGTTTCGTGATTTTCGCGGTCATGATCCGGATATTCGGCCGATGCTGGAGTATAGGGGATTGGTGAGCAAGTAATTAAAGTGTTAAAAATACCGAATAATGAATTTCGAATGTCCAATAACGAAGTAAACTTCGGCGTTCAAAATTCGAAATTCATTATTCGATATTTCACAATTATTTATTTTTTAGAAAAACCTCTTTATACAAGCAAAGCCCCTGATGGGCAGGGGCCTTTGCTAACCAATTATAAACCTAAATTATGAGAAGAGGCTGTAGGAGAAGGAGTCGAACCTCCACGAAGTGGTTATTCTCATTGCTGAGAGTTTCCCAAACTCTTCGCCACCGTGACTGGGAGGTGTGTCTGCCTAAAATTTCACCATCCTACAGGGTTGTAATAAGTTTTCAGTTGGCGGTCATCAGTTGGCAGTTTTTTACGACTTTGAACTTTCGACTTTCGACTTCGGACTTAAAAGCTGTTGGGGAAGGATTCGAACCTTCACAGAGTGGTTAGCCCGCTTCGGGTTTCCCATTTTCTCCGCCACCGGGACAAGGAGGTGTGTCTGCCTAAAATTTCACCACCCAACAATGTTTTTATTTAAAAGAACGATCAGCAATTTGTCATTTGCTTATTACAAATCTAACAGACCAATCAATTCATTGCAAATATTTCAATAAAATATTTTTATTTTTATCAGATTTTAATTAATCTTGTATATAAATAAAAAATTTCGAATTTATGTCCCACAGAAAAGCTCAAAATTTAGAAATTGATAATCTCGACATCCAGATTTTATCAATATTGATGAAGAATGCGACCACTCCGTACACCGAGATTGCTAAAGAATTGATCGTTTCCGGCGGAACCATACACGTAAGGATGAAAAAGTTGGAAGAGATGGGCGTGATAAAAGGTGCCAGCCTGGAGGTAGATCCTCAAAAACTAGGCTATGATATTACCGCTTTCCTGGGTATATTTCTCGAAAAGGGCTCGCAATATAACGAGGCTGTAAAACAGCTGAAAACCGTAAAAGAAATCGTTGAGCTGCATTACACGACCGGCGCATGGAGTATTTTTGCGAAAATAGTGTGCCATGATACTACCCATCTGCGCGAGGTATTAAACGAGCAAATACAAGGCGTAAAAGGTATTCAACGCACTGAGACATTCATTTCATTGGAAGAAAGCATCAGGAGGCAGATCACTTTGGAGTAAAAGCTACTTATTTGTTGTTGTCAAATTATTGATTTTCGTTGCCACTGGCTTAGTTTATGCAAATAAGATTTTCAGAATATCAGGCGATATTTGTTATCTTAGTAAAAAGCCTAAATCAAATGAAAGTAATAGTTATTCTGATTTTTTTAGCTTGCCTTTTTTCGTGCAGCCAAAACAAAAAAGAATCAAAGAAACTTATTGTTTCAGCTATAAACTTACTCGTTTCTTATAATACTGCGCATCCAGTCCTC
>Ga0207013_1174_pt1 | contig 15180 bp, 14 predicted proteins | sample Alteio_BWMinCont_55_FD_153501 | JGI IMG/M metagenome (GOLD analysis project Ga0207013, IMG submission 153501) | Enriched cells from forest soil in Barre Woods Harvard Forest LTER site, Petersham, Massachusetts, United States -... | ecosystem: Environmental > Terrestrial > Soil > Temperate forest >...
AAGAAGGTTCCATGAACTCTAAAAAGCAGGTTGCAAAACTTGTAAACGGCCTTAGTAAAGAAAAAGCAAAAGAGGTTATTGCCGTGATTAAAGACGCTCGTCTGAAGGTTCAACCTTCAATTGTCGACGATCAGGTTAGAGTTTCATCAAAAAGTATTGATGAACTACAAACAGTGATGCAGATGCTTAAAGCTAAAGACGTCGGTGTCCCCCTTCAGTTTAAGAACATGAGGTCTTAAGTGGAAAAGCTTGTTCATTTTGTAAGTTTAGGTTGTCCCAAAAATTTAGTTGATAGCGAAATTATGCTGGGTCACCTTGTGGGAGCCCAATACAAGATCACTCAAAAACCAGAAGAAGCCGACGCCATAATCGTGAATACCTGTGGGTTTATTGAAGCGGCAAAGCAAGAATCTATAAGCACCATATTGGAAATGGCCGAGTACAAGAATAAAGGCAAGCCTAATATGAAACTTGTGGTGGCGGGGTGCCTCACCCAACGTTATAAAGAAAGTCTGGCCGAGGGTCTACCCGAAGCGGATCTCTTTATAGGCACGGGGGAGTTTCAAAAGATAACTGAAATCTTAGACGAAGCTGACAAACTCAAGGCTCAAAAAAACTTTTTTAACCTGCCGACCTATTTGCAAGAGGAAGGCGTTCAGAGAGTTAATACTCAACCTTTTTATACGGCTTATCTTAAAATTGCCGAAGGCTGTTTAAAGCGATGTGCATTTTGTGCTATTCCTAAAATTCGGGGCAACCTTCAATCAAGAACCATTTCAAGCATTGTCAAGGAAGCTGAGCGGCTCGTTTCAACAGGGGTAAGAGAGATCAATGTTGTTTCCCACGATTTTACGGACTTTGGCTGGGATTTAAGGCGTAAGGATCCTACGGCCATTGAGTCGCCGGTTAAGCTTCTCGAAGCTCTTTCTGAAGTTAAGGGATTAGATTGGATCCGGGTTCTTTATCTCTACCCCGATGGAATTACAGAGGATCTCGTGGCTTTGATTAAGTCCAAACCCAATTTGTGTAAGTATTTTGATATGCCCCTTCAACATGCTTCTGACTCTGTTCTCAAAAGAATGAATCGTAAAATGACCAAAGAAGAAATAAAGCAAAAGCTTAAGCTTATAAGATCAGAGATTCCAGACGCCGTAATCCGGACTCAGTTTATCGTGGGTTTTCCTGGAGAAACAGAAGAGGATTTTCAGGAACTTTTAGAGTTTGTAAAAGAACAGCGTTTTGATCGGGTGGGGTGCTTTGAGTATAGCCCCGAGGACATCACTCTTGCGGGTAAGATGCCTGATCAAATTAATGAAAAAACTAAGCGTCGGCGCCGAGACATCTTGATGAAAGCTCAAGCGCAGATCAGTCTTGATATGCATCAAAGGCAAGTGGGGCGCGTCGTTCCGGTCTTAGTTGAAGGCTTTTCTGAGGAGACAGATCTTCTCTTAAAAGGGAGAACCGGGCAACAAGCTCCGGAAATTGACGGGGTGGTTTTAATCACCTCCGGTGAGGCCAAGGTCGGGGAACTTGTCAATGTGAAAATCACTGACGCGCACGACTATGATCTGGTCGGGGAAATCTGTAGTTAAATTGGACCCTTGACATTGCGTCATTTTCAAAGCCATAATCTTGATGTGGGCTAGGGGGGCAAAATTTGCCGCCTCGGACGAACAAACATCTGGAGACGACATCGTGCTCAGTACAAATTTTTTGGTGGCATTTATAATTTCTGCCGTCGCGTTTTTTGTAATGAACGTTCTTGTTCATTAGAAAGGCCCCAAAAGGGGTTACGTGTTCTCGGGGAAAAAAAGGATATCGGAGTAATTCCGACACTTCTCCTGGTAATCTAAACCATATCCAACTACAAATTTATCTTCGATAGTTTTCCCGCAGTAATCCGCTATCACCGGCCTTTGCCGTCTTGAGGGTTTATCCAAAAGGGTACAAATCTTGAGGGAGGCTGGTTTAGAAGAGGCGAGATGATTTACCAAAAAATCCAGAGTGTTCCCTGTGTCTAGAATGTCTTCTATAACGAGAACATCTTTTTCTCGGATACTCTGGGAAAGGTCTTTGATAATCCTCACCGTTCCTGAGCTTCCGGTTTCATCCCCATAACTAGAAAGTCGCACAAAATCCATTTTAACCGGAAGACTTATATGCCTTATGAGATCTGCAAAAAAGAGAAGGCTCCCCTTTAAAATACAAACAAGAAAAAGATCTTTGTTTCTATAATCTACAGAAATCTTTTTTCCGAGGGCGGCACATATCTTTTCGATTTCGTCACTTGAAATATAGAGTTTTGCTTTATCTCGAAGCATTAAAGGCTTGTCACTCCTACTTCTTGAGCGAGCTTGATGTAATTCAAAGCATCGGAGTGTCTTGGATCTCGCATTAAAACGCCTTCCCACTCTTGGATCGCTTCAACCACTCGATTGGAGTTGTAGAAAACCACGCCGAGCTTAACTTTGGCGGGGACGTAACCCGGGTAGGTTTCGGTGATCTTTTTCAACTCTTTGATGGCTTTTGCCCCTTGGTTTTTCCTGAGATAAGTTTCTACGATTTTCATATGTACATCAGCCTTGCGAGAAGACAGATTCACAGCCTTATAATATTGCTCAAGGGCGTCGTCCCACCGAAGATATTGAAAATACATGTCGCCAAGTTCAAGGTGTTTAGAAGCTAGGCGTTCTTCGACATAAGGGTCTGGTCGGTTTTTGTTCAGAGCCAGATTTCTTTGAGCTTCTTCAAAAACGCTCTTACCCTCCTGATACTTTCCAAGGTCATTATAAATTATGGAAAGACCAATACTGGCGTCGCTAAAACCCGGGTCAATTTCTAGGGCTCGTTTAAATGTCTGAATGGCCCGAGTGAACTTTCCCTGGTCATAATAAATCGTCCCCAACATATGAAAGACTTCGGGGAGTTTGTTATTGAGTAAGATAAGTTGTTGGAGGAGCCGCTCGGCAAGGGCCATTTCGCCATTGAGAAACTTTTCCCGGGCAGTAGCGAGGAGCTCGTTTTCGTTATCTCGAGAATTACTCAGTATGGCCATATTTTTCCAATGCGCTTTTTGCGTCCCCTGAATAATCTCCTTTGGGGAATTTAGAAAGGAGCTCTTCCATATGGCGGCGTCCCTCGATCCTCTCCCCTTGTTCGAAGGCAGAAATCCCGGCTCGATACATTGCAATTTCGTCTAAACCCAAGTTGGGGTATTTCGACAGGAGTTGTTCGTAGCGCCGCTGGGCAGGCTCGTATTTATTCCGAATGAAGTAGTAGTTGCCAATATAGGCTTCCTTTTCAGCTAACATTTTTAGGCAAGCGAGCTTTTTTTCTGTAGAATCCTTTACATATTGCGAAGTGGGATAGGCATTTATAACTTCAGTAAAATATTGAATGGCTTTTGTTGAGGGCGCGAGGTCACGATCGGGAGTTGGGGGCAGTTGCATAAATAAGCTCATCGCTAGACGGTAGGTGACGTAGTCAGCCTTGCTATTTTTGGGGTGAAAATCTTTAAATAGCTGATAAGCCGTTTGAGCTTCAATATAGGCTTCTCTCTTGTACTGAATATCAGCAATATGCAGCTCGGCTTCAATGGCATATTTGCTATAAGGGTGTTTATTCTTAACTTCATTAAATTTGGTGATGGCCTCTTCATACCGCTCATCGTTTTCAAATTCGACGGCAGAATTAAAGGCGAGCTCAGCCGAGTTACTTTCGTTGACTGACCCGCTAGAACACCCTTGAATAAGGGTTGCAAAACCCCCAAGGAGCGTTGTCACGACTAACATAGAAAGAAAGGTTTTTATGCTCATTTAGGCGGTTATTTTATGCCAATTTAGCTGCGAATGTCTACTACATGGTTATAGAACTCAGTAAAGATCAATTTCAGGATACTCGCTACAGGTACGGAAATAATCATCCCTAAAATTCCCATAATTTGGCTGCCTACGACGATGACGATAACGACGGTTACCGGATGTAAATTGACAATTCTGGCGACAACCAAGGGGATGACAAAAACTATGTCAATGAGTTGAGCGAGGAGATAAGCGGAGGCCACAAGGGCGATAAGGCCGAAAGAGTCGTGATTCACGAAAGCTATCACAATGCCCGGGATAGCTCCTATTATGGGTCCTAGATAAGGGATGAGGTTTGTGAGAGCGGCAAAAAGAGCCAGCAATGTTGTGTAGGGGGTACCAATGGAGTACAAGCCTAGCCACACCACAAGTCCAACAATGAGAGCCTCTAAGAGTCTCGCTCGAATAAATTGTCCCAGTTGTTTATTGATTTGTGATGAGAGATTTAAAGCCACTTCGAAGAGATTGTTAGGAATCAAAGAGAAAAGACTTCGCCGAATGGTCAAGCCGTCCTTGAGCATGAAAAAGGCCAAAAATGGGGCCAGAAGCAAAGTAGAGAGAAATTGGCTAATCCAATCAGGAATTTTTTGGATCATCCCGGTAGCATAGTTCTGCATCCAAGAGGCAGCTCTTTCACCCACGTCGACTTTTGTATACGGAAGCAAGGCCTTACTTAAGGCGTTGGTTGGTTTTTTTAAAGTATCGGCAAAGCCATTAATGTATTTGGGGAGATCCGTTTGAAAGGAAGTCGCCTGCTCAGTAATTAAGTTAGCTATGTAGTGGGACGCTAAAGAAATCACCAGGCCCAAAACTAAAAAGGGAAGAAGAATAGCGAAAATCTGCCGGACCCCTTTTCTCTCTAAATAAACAATTATGGGTTTAAATAAGTAGGTGATTACAAAAGCTAATAAAAAAGAGGTGAGTAACCCCGGAATGGCCAGTATGGCGACTAGGCCACTCGTGATAATGGCTAAGACGATAAATAGCTTGGCTAAATTCTCCCGCTTAATTTTTTTCTGGATGGATCCGTCGAGGATCACGGGTCACCTCTTGCATTTCGCCAATCATACGGATCTCTTTTTTAAGCTGAGAAATTTTATCGGTTGTTTCTTTGAGTCTTCGACCCAAAACCTCGGCTAGCCTAAAGATAATTTTTATCCCAGCCTCGGGACTTCGATCAAGGATTTCAACGAGGTCGGACTTGAAAAATCCGACTAAAACACAGTCCTCTGCCGCTCGTGCGGTGGCTGAGCGAATGCTCGTTTCTTCAACTAAAGAGATTTCTCCGAAGAAATCTCCGGGCTCAAGGGTCGTAACAACGATTTCCTTTTCATTTTGCTTGGAGCCAGTACTGTCATCAAAAATACTTATTTCAACCCGTCCTTTGCCGATAATATACATTCCCACTCCGCTTTCATTCTGGCGAAAAATGGCTTCTCCTGTTCGATACCGCCGAATATGGACAAGTGTTTGGGCAAGAGAAAGTTCTCTTTTGTTGAGGTTTCGAAATAGAAAATTATTAGACAAAATGCTTTTGACGTCTTGTTGCCGTTCTTGTCTGCGAAAGATATTATCCCAAAGATAGTTCAAAAAGGTCCTCCACCCGAGGTGATCATAAGTGAGGAGCGAGGGATCCAACCCACCAAACCCCCGCTGACGGGATTGACCTGGAGCCAGTCATGATCTGAATCGCGAATCGACATTTCAGAGCCTTCAGCCACTTCCATCATTGAAGCGTTGGTTTCGCTGGGTCCACTTCTAAGATCGACGTGGTCTACGATGACAATGCCCCTTTCAGTATAAGTATCTATTAATTTGGTTATAGAAAGGGCGGTAAAAAGGACCAGTATTACGAGGGTGATTAACATCGTGGATGGAGGGGCGGTCGTGGAGTCAAGTTTTCGGCCCCTCAAAAATCGAAGTAGAGATAATAAGAAGAAAATGGAGAACACGAAGGTTCCCGCCATAGCCTCGGCGAAGGTAAGGCGATCCAAAACTTCATTGGTAAAAATGTCGTAATTTGTGGGAGGGCTGGTGAGCCTTCGGCCTCCAAGAGCGCCAATAACATATTTAATATTTTCTCTGGTATCTCTGTCGTGGGGATTTTGTCTTGCAGCACGTAGATAGTATCCGAGAGCTTGACCTAGATGATTTTGGCGCACAGCGGTATTGCCGAGATTATACAGAGCAGCAAATTTCCATTCAGGGGCTGACATCAAATTCTGAAAAGATTTTTCGGCTTGATCATATCTTCCTTGCTGGAAAGCATTGATCCCCTCCTGAAGGGTGGGATTAGTCGCGCTTAAAGAGACTTGTGGTAAGAAAAGGAGTATAAAAGCGGTTGAGAGTTTTTTTAAAGTCAGTGACATAATAAAAAGTTTAATCGCTGCCTATAAGGTTGGCAATCCCCTACAAGGGGAATACCATTAATTTTTCGAGGGTTACTATGTCTACAATAGCCAATTCCGTATTTGGTTCTCCGAGATTGAAAAAACTTGTTGAAGACCTCAAGAATGAGGTCCTCAAAGGTCAAAAAGAGATAGTGGCTACCAAGCCCCCTAATCCCGAACTCATAATGAGCTACAAGGACTATCTTGAAGATATTCAAAGCTTAAGAGGAAGAAATTTATTTTATCCTTACACAGGAAGCGGTCTGGGCAATGGCCCTTTCGTTGAGCTCCAGGATGGATCCATAAAGTTGGATCTCATCAACGGCATCGGGATTCACTTATTTGGCCATAGCCATCCCGATATTATTGAGGCGTCGATAACTGGAGCTTTACAAGATGTTGTGATGCAGGGGAATTTAGAACCAAATCGAGAATACGGTGAGCTTTTAGAGCTTCTCGTTACGGCTGCGGGACGAAAATCTAAATTAAAAAAAGGATGGATCGGAACCTGTGGGACCATCGTTAATGAAAATGCCCTTAAAATAGCCCGTCAAAAGAATTCTCCCGCTCGAAAGATTTTGGCAATGAAAGATAATTTTGCCGGGCGATCGACGATGATGGCTGAGATCACCGACAATCCCGAGTATAGAGTGGGTTTGCCGGCCTACAATGAGGTGCTTTACCTTCCCTTTTACGACGCTAAGGATCCCGCCTCCATTGAAAAGACGGTTAAAATTCTAAATCAGCATATTTTGGAAAACCCAAAAAATATCGCGTGCTTTGTTTTTGAGCTGCTCCAAGGCGAGGGTGGGTTCAACGTTGCCCCGAGAGAGTTTTTCAAACCGCTCTTTGAAATTTGTAAATCCCACGGAATTGCTATCTGGGCCGACGAGGTTCAAACCTTTTCGAGAACAGGGGAGCTCTTCGCTTTTGAAACCTTGGATTTGGGAGAATATATTGATCTTGTGACCATCGCTAAAACGGCCCAGTGCGGAGCCGTCCTTTACACCGAAGAGTACAATCCAAAGCCGGGGCTTATTGCGGGAACTTTTACGGCATCTACAGTTTCGTTATCTGCGGGAGTGAAGACTCTAAAAATGCTTCTTCACGGGATCAATGGTGAAAATGTTTTTGGTGTTAATGGGCGTGTTGAAAAAATTCACCGCCAATTTAAAAAAATGCTTGGTACTTTGCAGGAGGGAAGTTGCAAAGGACTCATAAAAGATTTTGGGGGACTGGGTTTGATGGTTGCCCTTGCTCCCTACGATGGTTCTAAGGACAAAGTTATGAAGCTTCTGCAGACTCTGTTTAAGAATGGAATGATTGCCTTTAGCTGTGGGCACAACCCTTACAAAATTCGCTTTCTTTTACCTCTGGTTTTGGAAGAACAACATATTGAGGAGGCTAGAAAAATCTTAGAAAAATCCCTTTTGGAGAATGCGGGAGTTTAATTGGATTTTATTGGTCTCTGTAAAAAGATTATTAGCATCGAATCGACCCCAAGCACTGGCAATGGAGAAGTGGCTCAATTTTGCGCCGAGCTTTGCAGGGGTGCGGGTCTAGAAGTGACTCTGCAGGAGAGATCCTTTCGAAATCAAAAAAACTTCAACCTCCTCGCTAGGCCACCCAATTCGAAAGACCCCAAGGAGGAGGTCATTTTTCAAACCCATCTCGATACCGTTGAGCCAGGACCCTTAAGCCATTGGGCAAAAACAGATTCTAATCCGTTTTATGCTACCATTGAAGGAGATAAAATCTTCGGTTTAGGCGCCGCTGACGTCAAACTAGATTTTTTATGTAAACTCTTCGCCCTAGCTCAATTTAAAGACGAGAAATTTAGAAAACCATTTGTCTTGATTGGCACCTACGCCGAAGAGGTGGGGATGCACGGGGCCCAATATATTATTGAATCAAAAGCCGTCAACTCCAAGCTGGCGTTCATTGGTGAGCCCAGTGAACTTCAAATCGTCTATGCTAATAACGGGTATATGATTTTAGATTTTAAAATATTTTTTTCTGACATAGAAAAAGCCCACAAAAACTCTCCTCTGGATATGGCAAGAACTCAAGAAAAAATGTTTCACGGAAAAGCCGTTCACTCCAGCACGCCGCACCTTGGAGATAACGCCATTCTAAAACTCGTCGGCTACGTTGCTAAACTGCCTCGCGGAACAGCTATCTTGAATGCCTCGGGAGGAAGCTCCGAAAATACGGTTCCCGCCGATGCGGAAATCGAGATTGACGGTGGTAAAGTTTTTGATAGTTCTGTAGGGGACAAATTAGTGCTTCTTTTTCAGGAGTTGCAAAAACTTGAGCGCGAGTTTCTGAACTTTGACAATAGGGACTTTGCTCCCCCATCGCCCACCTTAAACCCAGGCGTTTTAGAGACAAAAGAATGGGGTTTAAACTTGGCGGTTAGTTTCAGAATCACTCCAGAGGTCAGAGCTCATCAACTCGAAGAATGGATCGAGAGATTTGAAAAGTTCTCTAAGAAAAACGGTATGGAATGCGTCCGAAAAAGAATTTCTCCCCCAGCCTTGACCCCTATTACAGGTGAGCTTGTCAAGGGGGCTATTGAAATCTCTAAGCGCCTGTCTCTTCCACTGAAGCCGATCACCAAAGCCTCTAGCACTGAATGCAGCGTTTACGGCCAATGCGGTATCGAAAGTATTGTTTTTGGCCCAGGAGTGAGTATTGGAAATAGTCATACTGCCAACGAATATAATTTTCTCTCTCATCTTGAAAAGGCTAAGCAATTTTACGCTGAGGCCGTAAAGAGGTTTTGCTTATGAGTTTTATTCTTCGCGAAGCTAAACGGCGGGATTTGCCCTCCATTTTGGAGTTAGCAGAGACCTTCTCCTTTATAAACCTACCTGCCGATGAACGAATTTTAAGCGAAAAAATTGAGAGGAGTTTCAAATCTTTTCGTGGTGAATCTAAGCAGCCTGAAGACAGCGAATATTTTTTCGTTGCCGAAGATGTTGAGAAAAAAAAGATTGTAGGAACGTCTCTTATTTTGGCAAAGCATGGAACCGAAGACTTCCCTCATACCTACTTTGACGTTCGAAAAAAAGAGCGGCATTCTAAAGAACTGGGAATCGGATTTATACACCAAACTTTAAAATTGAAATACGACTCCGACGGTCCGACGGAGATCGGTGGACTTATTGTCAGTGATCACTACCGCGGGCGGCCCGAAAAATTGGGTAAACAACTCAGCCTTATTCGATTCCTCTATATGGCCATGCACCGCGATCGTTTTGAAAAACGCATTCTTTGTGAACTCACTCCTCCTCTGAGTCCTGACGGACGAAGTGAGTTTTGGGAGGCCCTGGGACGAAAATTTACAGGTCTTCCTTATGCGGAAGCGGATTACTTGTCCTTGCAGAACAAAGAGTTTATTAAAAATCTTTTTCCTGAAGAGGATATCTACACTTGTATTCTCGATCCTAAGGGTCGGTATGTCATTGGTCGAGTTGGACTTTCGACCATGCCCGCCAAGCATCTCCTGGAGCAGATCGGATTCAAATACCTTAATCAAATCGATCCCTTCGACGGAGGTCCGCATTACGGGGCTGCTCTGGACGAAATTACGCTAGTGAAAAAAGCCAAAACCTTTGAAGTCTTAGATCGAGAAAGTGCGCTTTTTGATACAATGGCCTTAGTGGCTTTAGATCATACCGATGGATTTCGGGGCTGTCTTACGTACTTTGCCTTGAAAGACAAAAAGGTGATTCTTCCTGAGTCGACAAAAACTCTTTTGGATCTTAAAGCCGGGGATGTAATTTGGTTAACGCCAATCTCAGAAGGAGCTTTATGAGTAAGATGTTTGCACCGGTCCCGTTCTTAGGAGATTTTATTAATGGTGAGTTTGTAAGACCATTAAGTCCTAACGGATCTTTAGAAAAAAGAGATCCGGGGGATTCAAAACAGCTTATTTTTGAGTTTTCTTTTCAATTTGAACATGTCGCTCGGGCTTGTGAAGTGGCAAAGAATGTGTTTCGAAAGTGGGCGGATCTCTCTTTAGATGAGCGTAAAACATATATTCTGAGACTTAAAGAAGGTTACGTCAATTATAGCGAAGAGTTGGCGGAGATGATTTCCCGAGAGGTGGGTAAGCCTCTTTGGGAAGCGAAGGCTGAAGTTCAGTCCATGATCAATAAAATCGACGTTACTTTAAATGAGAGTCTAAAACTCGTAGAAGAAAAAGAAGTACCCAATGCCGTAGGAAGCACCCCGGGTTTTCTCAGGTTTAAACCCCGGGGTGTAATGGCTGTTATTGGTCCCTTTAATTTTCCAGGACACCTCCCTAACGGACAATTTATTCCCGCGTTGTTAACGGGAAATACCGTCGTTTTCAAACCTAGCGAATTGACTTCCGGAGTGGGGCAAATCATAGCTCAGATTTTTGAAGAGGTTGAGTTTCCCCCCGGTGTGTTCAACGTTGTTCATGGGAACGGCGAAGTCGGTAAGCGCTTGGTGATGAACGAAAATGTGGAAGGTGTTCTCTTCACAGGTTCATACGAGACAGGGTTTAGAATTAAACAGGATGTTTTGCCGCATTTCTGGAAGATTTTGGCTCTCGAAATGGGGGGGAAAAATTCAAGCGTTGTTTGGGACGATTGCGATGTCAATAAGGCCGTTTACGAAAACATATTAGGTGCCTTTATGACAACCGGACAGCGCTGTAGCGCCACGAGCCGGATTATCGTGAGGCGTTCTATTTCTGATCGATTTATAAATCATTTTCATAACGCAGCTAAGAAAATCAGTATCAATTATGCTTTTGAAAATCCCTTTATGGGTCCACTTATCAACAGTGCCGCTCTAGACAAATATCTTAGATTTCAGGGCATCGCTAAGAGAGAAGGCAACGAAAGCATAATGCGGGGAAAAGTTTTGGAGCTGGATCGGGACGGAAATTATGTGACCCCGAGTATAAATATTGTTGGAACCCCTGACCCAGAAAGCACCTACCAAAAAACAGAGGTGTTTGGACCCAATGTGGCTATTTATATCGTAGAAGAAATTTCTGAAGCGATAAAAATAATAAATCAATCTAGTTATGGCTTGGCGCTTTCCGTTTTTTCTAGCGATAGAGACGTATTTCAGTACTGCTTTGATCAATCCCGGGTAGGCATAATCAATTTCAATCGATCTACGGTAGGCGCCAGTAGTAAACTCCCCTTCGGTGGGATGGGCAAGTCAGGGAATAATCAACCCACAGGCACTTTTGCGATCTATTCTTGCACTTACCCTGTGGCTTGTCTTGAAGACTCTTCGCCTCTTGATCTTACAAAAGCTCCTCCAGGGATGAATTTTGAGGGGACATGAAAAAAATTATAGGGGGAATATTCCTTTTGATTTTGGTTCTAGGGGGACTCGAAATCATACGGGAGGCCGTTTATTTCTTTAGCCCGAGCTCAAATGATGATGCCTATAAGATAGTCTTAGTTGAACCCGGTTCTTTTTATAAAAACGCAGAAAACTTAGCCGCCGAAGGAATAATCCACGATCCGATCCGTTTTTACAGAATAGTTCGAGTCTTGAGAATTCAATCCAAAATAAAAATCGGTGAATACGAAGTGCGACTTAATATGTCCCCTTATCAAATCCTTAAGGTTCTAATGTCTGGTAAAAGTGTTTTGCATCCGGTGCATATTCCAGAGGGCTACAATATCGACCAAATTGCCGACGACTTGGCGACAAAAAAATTAGTTGATAGAAAAGAGTTTATTAAACTTTCCCGTGATATCCATATGGCGAAGTTCTTAGGGATCGACGAGCCGTCCCTTGAGGGTTATCTGTATCCCGAAACCTATAGCTTTACCCATTTTACTGGTGACCGAGTTATTTTAAAGACGATGGTCGATAAATTTAAAGAAGTTTATAATCGAGATATTAAGCCTCTCGCTGAGCAAAAAAATATGCCGATGCATGATGTGGTAATCTTGGGGAGTATGATTGAGAAAGAAACCGGGGCTCCAGAGGAGCGTCCTATTATTTCCAGCGTTTTTCACAACAGGTTAAAGCTTCATATGAAACTTCAAAGTGATCCGACGGTCATTTATGGAAAAACTGGAGATAAGAAAAATATTTCTCGAAAAGACCTTCTGACTCCGACTCCATATAATACATATACTCTTTACGGGCTGCCGAGGGGGCCAATTTCTAATCCGGGCCGTGAAAGTATGATTGCCGCCATTAGCCCCGTTGAGTCCAAATTCTTGTATTTTGTCAGTCAAAATAACGGTACTCACGTCTTCACTTCAAATTATAAAGACCATCAAAAGGCTGTCGCCAAGTTTCAGCTGGATCCTGCCGCTAGAGAGGGGCATAGCTGGCGTGAGAGATTAAAAAAGACTCCATAGGTACCAGGCGGCCTCGCAAGACGGTACGCAGCTTCGTGGGGCGCCGTAGCCCCACTCGCAGCTTTGCGAGGTCGCGTACCGCTTTGGCCCGAAGGGCTGGTACCTAATTTTAATTTGGCGTAAAATCAGACCACTGCCTGATGGTGGGATTGACGTTGTTGGCGGCGGAATCGGCACGAGATTGGGCTTCAGGGCCCAAGTGGGGAGCAAGAGCTCGGAGCTTTGAGAGACATCGGCTACGCACTGTCCACGCTATGTTAATTTGGTCATCCTTAGCGCAGATATAATAAAATTCAAAAGCGGTTTTCTTGAATTCCGGGTGATCGGCAATGGCCTGTGCAATATCGCCCAGGGGTGAGAGTTCGTTTAACATCTTAATACTCATATGATGAGCTTCTTCTTCCGTTAAATCTTTTCTGGGCTCTTGCTTAGGAAGGGTCTTCAAAGCTTTCTTTGTCATTTCTTCAAATTTTTTCAGATCCATTGTTCCTGGTGTCGTCGCGTGTTGAGCTTGGGCTTCGGACTGGCTAATTTCAATACTAATATGAGGAGATTTTGCCTGAACGACAATTTTTCTTAAATCGTCGTTGTAGTTTGGAGGAGCTCCATTTGATTTTTCAGAGTTCGAAGTTTGATGGTTTTCTAAATCCGTTCTCGGGTGCTTTAAAAAAAAGAGAGCGAGTAAAAACCCGCTCCCTATTAATGCAAGGCCTAGTCTGTTTTTTTTAATTTCCAATCGAGGCACTGGCAACGACTCCTTCAGGCCTCGAATCTAAGAAATTCTTTGCCAAAAGTCTACTACCAGCATCGTTGACCATCGCTGCCAGAATTTCAGCCTCTTTGGCATTGCAGGAGTTGTTTTCCATGCAAACTTCTCTAACATGTTTTAACAGGTAGGCTTCAACCCCGTAGGCCCCATTAATTTCTCTGTCGCAGGCGTTGTAGTTAAAGTAAGGGCTCCCGTCCGGACATACAGCGTGGGGAAACCCTAAGGACTTCCCATTGCCATCGCTGTGATGAGCTTCGTGAAACAGTGTGATGAGCCTATACCAGGTATTCACCATCGAGTTCGGGTTCTCCCGATAGGGAAGTCTGAAGAGACCGTCTCCAACCTTAAGAATGCCTGCGCGTGGCGAGGTTATAGGAATTACGACTTGACCTGCCTCGTTAGAGAATTTATATCCCACTAAGACACCTTTGGATTTGCCGATATAGTAATATGAGGTTCCCACATTACTCATTACGATAAAGACCTTCATTTTAGGACCAGAGCTTGGATCAGTAGGCTCCTTCGGAATATTTTTTGGTGCTTCAAAATCAGGAAAGAGATCGTTAGGATAGTCTAATTTTTGTAGGGCTACTAAGTTAGAGGTGTCCTTTTCTGACTGGCCTATAACATAACCAATTCGGGCCGATAACCATGCCTTAAGAGTGGCGTCACTCAGATTTGGTACGCCCATAATTTTCTCGGCACTTTGATCATCAGGCATCGATAGATTGTTGGATAAATCTGATTTTAAGACATTGACTTGGTTCGGCGTCACGGCTCCCGAAAAAACCAGTCCACGAGCTTGTGATGTGACTGGCACAAAAGCTAATAGTATAAGCGAGAGTGCAGCCCCCTTAAGACTTGAACAATTCGCAATCCCCATTGCGTTCCCCCTATTCAATTTTTCGACCTATTTTGGGATCAGTTGACTACTGCGTCTCAGTAACCAAAAAATCCTACCCCTATTAGTTGAGGAGTTTTAATGAAGATATGGGGCTTTGTAAAGAGGTTTCTTGAAAATTTTTTACGGTAAGTTTTTCCTTATGGTTGCTGTAGCCATACGTGCGATTTGGCGGTTTTTTGAGCGACTGGCGTCCGCAAGATTTTTTAAGGCTTTTGACTTCAAGCCAGCACTGACGTTGTTTTGGGTCAAAAGGGGCTCTATTGATTTAATGGCAACAATTTGAGGATAAACCAAGGTGATCTGATCAACGGAGTTGAGGTGGGCCAATTCTCCAGTCGGCGATGGGCCTTGGACGGTACAATCTGAGAGGCTAAGACAGGGGCTTTCACTTAGAACGTAACCGAGAAAATCGAGATCTTTTTCGTTCTCAATATTTCGACCCAATAAATAGATGAGGGTGCCTCGTTCGTTGAGCTTTTCAGGGGTGTAGCTAAGGTATTTAACCTGAAGCGCCCTTTTTTCTGTATCGTTTAGAAATTTGAAATCGGAATCAAGCCTTGGATCATTATCGTTTTTGGAGTCCAAAATTTCTTGTAACACTGCAAGCTTTCGATTCTGAACTATAGCGCTAAGAGGTCGAGGTTCATTTTTCTTGGCCGAAGAATCCACCTCGTTTTTCGAAGGGACATCATCTTTGGTTTGACTTATCGCTTCTTCAACTTTTTTGCGGGGCACGAAAACAGTTTCTTCTGTAGAGCTCATCCTCCAAACGACGATCCAAAGCCCCAACACTATAATGATTACAGAAAACAACCCACTACGTGATCGCAAAACTTCCCCCTTAAAGAAGGTACCAGGCGGCCGGTACTGCCCTGCCCCGAAAGGG
>Ga0207013_1175_pt1 | contig 15120 bp, 20 predicted proteins | sample Alteio_BWMinCont_55_FD_153501 | JGI IMG/M metagenome (GOLD analysis project Ga0207013, IMG submission 153501) | Enriched cells from forest soil in Barre Woods Harvard Forest LTER site, Petersham, Massachusetts, United States -... | ecosystem: Environmental > Terrestrial > Soil > Temperate forest >...
CCCTGTAAATAAGGGCCATGCCATCCAGGAGAAATAGTTTCTTCATTTTTTTTTTGATTTCACCGATTATTTTGGAATGATTACACCGATTGTTTTTTGTGATTTCACCGATTGTTTTCTGTGATTTCACAGATTTTTGGGGATGATTTCACAGATAAAGATCGATGGCCACTTAAAAACAGTGTGGTTTCAAAAATACAATTTATGTTGGTTACTAAACCAAACCAATCCATCAAATCGTTTTTTTTAATCGATGGCTGTTCCCATTTCATAAACTAATCATTAATCGGTGAAATCTTTCCGACATCGGTGTAATCACAAAAAAATAATCGGTGAAATCCTCACTTAAAGCTACAATCAGGCAAATGATCGTTCACCATGCCTGTGGCCTGCATGTGGGCATAACAAATGGTGGTACCAAAGAATTTAAAGCCACGTTTTTTCATATCCTTGCTGATGGCATCGGATATGGGCGTACTTGCCGGGATTTGGTTACTGTGGTTAATAATAGGCTTACCATCTGGCATAAAACTGTACAAATATTTGTCAAACGACCCAAACTCTTTTTGTACTTCTATAAACAGTTTTGCATTATTTATCGATGATAAAATTTTAAGGCGGTTGCGGATGATGCCCGGATCATTTAATAGCCGTTCAACATCCTTGTCGTCAAAAGCAGCTACTTTTTTTACGTCAAAATCAGCGTAAGCTTTGCGGTAACCTTCGCGGCGGCGCAATATGGTTATCCAGCTTAAACCGGCCTGCGCCGATTCGAGTACCAGGAATTCAAATAGCTTATGGTCATCATGGGTTACTTTGCCCCATTCTTCGTCGTGATACTTTAGATAAAGTTCATCATTTCCTGGCCATGCGCAGCGTTTTATTTCGGGAGTTGACATAACTTATTGAACCATATTATTAGGAATTATTCTCGTTGCACTATCATGTTCAACAACAGAATATTTTACAACATCAAATAATAATGCGTAAGGTTTAAATCGATTTTTAAACTTTTCATTTATAAGTTGAATATCGCCTTTTTGAGTAGCATCGCAATGTATAACGGTAACAAAATTGAATCTTGTTTGATCGTTAGATTGAAACGGAAAGCATGTATCAAAGTTTAAACCATATGTATATCGATGCTTATTAGATAAAAACATCAACAAACTATCAATAGCTTTTTTTGTAATATCCAGAACTCTTTTGTCAACATATTCTACTGTACTTAATGAAGCTAACGAATAATCTTTAAGTTCGAATAGCCAGTAGGTATTTGTAGCATTGTCATACCAACAGCCATCCATTTCTTTAAAAAAATTTCCTGAAAGAGCAGTGTAACCCGGACAAACACTGAGCCGAAAATAATTAGCATCGGGAAAATTAAGTGTGATATTGCTTTCGGTAAATCCTGGCATGAGTAGCTTGTTTATAATCCCAAATCAATTTTAACTTCTTCTTCAGACATTTTGACCGCTTCATCGGAAATGGCATTTTCAGGAAAATCTTTTTCAAGATGATATAAACTACACTCAATGCTTTTTCCTCTATCTCTGTTAAGAACGTAGCAATTGGTTGTAATGCTATCGCGTTTTGCACTCAAGTGCATTTGTTTTAGTACAAAATAATTATGAGTTGCAATAAAAATTTGCATGCCGGATTTTGCCATTAACATTAACATTTCCACCAATTCTCTCGTGGCTTCAGGATGCAAGGTTGTTTCAGGTTCATCAAGAAACAAAACCGAATTAGAATTTAATTGCCTATTTCTTATTAAGGTTGTTAATATGCCTATTTTTTTTACACCCTCGGCAGTGAGTTGCATCGGAAATTCTGTGTTCCCCTTTTTAAATACAAAATCATCTTCCAAACTTTGCTCAATATGACCTTCAAACAAATCTTCCAATTTTATATTAACTGTTTTAAGCTCCTCGGTTACATTTCCCTTTTGGGTAGGTATGACCAGTGCCCTTATGAGATCTAAATAGGTATCGTCAAAGCCTGGCATATGTAAATTGTCACGGGTCGCCCTTATCGCTTTTAACGATGTCAAAACCTCTTTCGCGGGTATAAAAAGACATCGAAAATTCTCCGAGATTGATTTGATATTTTCTTGACAATCGTTAATTGTATTCGTAGTTGATTCACCAAAACTAAAAGATAATCGATCCTCATAACCGAGGCTTTTATGCCCAAACTCTATATCAACCCTCAGCTTTTCCTTAGTAAATTTATTAACTAGCTCACCTAAGCCCTTTTTACCAGGCTGATAAGTATCTGTCAGTTTTTCTGCAAGTAGCCTTTTGAAACTTATATCTTCGTTTTTGCTTCTTTTACCATAAACGTCAATCGTTTTACAGGAAGAATATAATAATTTAAGCAAGCCAGTTTTGCCGGTATCGTTCTTGCCAATTATAATATTTACCGGCCCAAACTCCTGACTTTTAAATTGGCCGTAACCCATGAAATTTTGAAGTATGACTGATTTTATCATTTTTTTATTTGAATGTACAAATAAAGTGACAAAACCTAAGACTTCAAACAAAGTTCGTCCCAATATTCCACCGCTCTACGATAGTGCGGAATAACAATCGACCCGCCTACCAAATTGGCTATCATAAACACCTCGTTCATCTCATTATGATTAACGCCGGCCTCATGACATTTACCTAAATGATATTTTATGCAATCATCGCAACGCAGCACCATTGATGCCACCAGGCCAAGCATTTCCTTGGTTTTTACATCAAGCGCGCCATCGGCGTAAGTTGTGGTATCCAATGCAAAAAAGCGCTTGATATTGGTATTAGCTGTTTCCATTATCCTGTCGTTCATTTTGGTGCGATAGGATTCAAATTCATTTATAAGTGACATATTTTAATTAGTGATTTATTGTATTAGTGATTTATTGTATTAGTGATTTGGTAAATTTATATTTAATATTGAATGGTCAAAAATAACTTAATCAACCACTCAACTTAGTCTAACTTAAGCAACAAAATCAAAAGTTATGGAAAGTTTATCCCCCAACATTTTTGTTGAAAACATGAATGAAACTATTGATTTTTATAAGTCGATCGGATTTCAATTGGTAATGACGGTGCCCGAAGCGGGTAATGATTTTGTTTGGGCAATGATGGTTAACGGCAATATTACTTTTATGTTTCAAACCTTTGCCAGTCTTGGTGAAGAATTGCCTGCCATCAGCCGGAAAAGCGGCGGTTCCCTTTTGTTTTATATCAAACTGAAAAAGATTCGGGAGTTTTTTGAGCTGATAAAAGAAAAAATAACCGTACTTAAAGGGCTGGAGACAACCTTTTATGGCGCAACTGAGTTTTCGATACTGGATAACAACAACTATGTATTAACCTTTGCCGAAGACGAATAATGATAGAGTTTATCCGCGCCGACCATATCCATATTTGTGTGCCTCCTGAAAGATTGCAAGAGGCAAAAGAATTTTATAACGCCTTCCTGGGTCTGAAATTAATTGAGCGCCCCGACAAAATATTTGCAAATGCCGGTTACTGGTTCAATATCGGCAACATACAATTGCACATTGGCGTTGAACCTGCCATTGCACGCTCCATAAGGCATACTGCCATGGAGGTTGCGGATGTGGCAGCAGCACGGGAATTACTTGAAAAAAACCATATAGAAATAGTAGAAGAACCCATTATCCCCGGCCGTACAAGGTTTGCCTTTATCGACCCATTTGGCAACAGGATGGAGTTATTGCAGATGACAGATTAGTCTAAAATAAAACCTTGATACTTTTGAAAAAATAACTTGTTTTAAATGCATGGTTGAGATTTTTCAACGCAGAGAACACTAAGAAGGCACAGAGGCCACGGAAAAATGAAATTGGCTTTAACAAGGCTTAGTGTACTTTGTGCCTCCTTTGTATCTTTGTGTTAAAATTTAAAATTGTTTAGTTATAATAAAAGCGGGATTATATTTTTTAAAATTAAAAACTTAACTTAGTAGGTAACTTTTTAAACCAAAATGTATGAAATTCATTTCCCCTAAAATTCATGGCATTATTGATTACCTGGTAGTTGTATTTCTTTTGGCCTCACCCTCGTATTTTGGCTTTACCGGTTTGTTGGCCACCTTTACCTACGCACTCGCGGGCGTACATTTACTACTTACTATTTTAACCAATTATGCACCCGGCATTTTTAAAATTATCCCTTTTCCTGTGCATGGTTCTATCGAATTTATTGTTGCCGTAGTGTTGATCGTGCTGGCCTATACACTTTTTAAAAATGAAGCCGAAGGGAAGTTATTCTATGTGATATTTGGAACAGTTGTACTACTCACCTGGGCGGTAACCGACTATAAGGGAGTTACCACAACCGGTAAATAGCCCGCCGAAATTCATTACAAAGCCAACTCGATAGATGGGTCCCAAAACAGGGTTTTAAAATCCTGCACCTGGTCGTCAATAACTTTTACGCCTTCGCTTTCCAATAACTGTTCCATCAAATTGCCGCCAAAATGAAACTTAGCAGTTAGCAGCCCTTGCCTGTTAACTACCCGGTGCGCCGGTACGGGCGGGTTGGCCTTGCCACATGCCTGCATAGCATAACCCACCATCCGCGATGATCCTTTTGTGCCCAGGTAAGCGGCAATTGCGCCGTATGAGGTTACCCTGCCAACAGGTATCAGCCGTGCAACTTCATAAACCCGCTCAAAAAAATTATCATCGGCCATGGTTAATCAAATGAAAATTTAAGGTAGTTGATGTTTTTGTTTTCTTTAAGATATTTTTTCTCGTAATACGTTTTTATAGAAAGCACTTCATCAGCAAATTCGGAGTGGTACAAATCTTCTGTTTTCACATGCAGATTTAACCCTATTTCCGATATTTTTTCGGCAGTATAAGCATGGAAGCCGTCATTATCTGTTTTTAAATTAATAAAGCCGCCCGGTTTCAACAGCAATTTATATTTGTCAAGGAAACGCGAAGAAGTAAGCCTTTTTTTCTCGCGGCTTACCTGCGGCTGCGGGTCGGGGAAGGTGATCCATATTTCATCCACTTCTCCTGGCGCAAAATAGTCCAATAAGGTTTCAATTTGTATCCGCAAAAAGCCTACATTGTTTACGCCATCTTCCAAAGCGGTTTTGGCGCCGCGCCATATTCTGTTGCCTTTATAATCGATGCCTACAAAATTTTTGTCCGGGAAAAGCCTCGCCAAATTAACCGTGTATTCGCCTTTGCCACATGCGAGTTCAAGTACTACCGGGTTGGCGTTTTTAAAAAAACCAGTATTCCAGCAGCCTTTAAAGGGTTTCCCGGCATCTAATTGCAAAACATTGCTGAAGGTGTTCACTTCTGCAAAACGCCTTAATTTATCTTTTCCCACTTAAATTGATTAAAGCGCAAAAATAGTGTTTTGCGGGAAATAGTGGCTACCCCCTCTGTCTTCCTTCGTCGACATCTCCCCCTAAGGTTAGGGGGAGAAAGGCAAATTTCTCCGTCTTATCTCCTCCCCTGGAATCAGGGGGGGCCGGGAGCCCGCGTTCTCTACCCCCTCTGTCTTCCTTCGTCGACATCTCCCCTTAAGTTCAAGAGGAGAAAGGCAAATGCTTGTTTCTTGAAACAAAACTCTTCGCCAAGTCCCTTCCCCTTGGAATCAGGGGAGGCCGGGAGGGGTAAACACGGGGCAATGCAGGCAAACAGATTATCCCTTGTAAAATACCAAATTACAGCTATCTTAGAATCATGAACCGTATCACTGAACTCTGCCGTAAACTGCGCAGCAACCAAACCCCTGCCGAAAAAATATTATGGGAGGAAATAAGGAAGCGTAATATCGGTGGTCAGAAATTTTTACGCCAGTTCCCGATTTTTATTATCCAGGGATTAAATAAGAAAACCTGGTACATTGCCGACTTCTATTGTGCCAAGCATAAACTGGTTATTGAGGTCGACGGCCCTATCCATTTATTAAAAAAAGAATATGACAATAACAGGGATCTGGCAATGAAGGAATGGGGATTTTTCGTACTTCGTTTTACCAATAACGAGGTACTTGATGACCTTCATAGTGTTATCATAAAAATCGATGAGCATCTAACAAATACAGTAGCAAAATAGCTTGATTTTCTTTCATACTTTTGCAACCTGTAACCAGTTATGAATGAGCAAACCTTTTAACCGCCCTATCCGCGTTTTAGTTGCCAAAGTGGGGCTCGATGGGCACGACCGTGGCGCACGCATTATTGCTACTTCCCTGCGCGATGCAGGCATGGAAGTAATTTATACCGGGCTGCGTCAAACGCCCGAGATGGTGGTTAATACTGCCTTGCAGGAAGATGTGGATGCTATTGGCGTATCTATATTGTCAGGTGCGCATATGACGGTGTTCCCTAAGATCGTCAACCTGATAAAAGAAAAAGGCATGGATGATGTGCTGGTTACCGGCGGTGGTATTATCCCCCAGGAGGATATGGACGCCTTAAAAAAGATTGGTGTAGGCGAGCTTTTTCCGCCAGGCACAAATACAAAAGATATTGTTAAATATATAACCGATTGGGTGCAGCAACACCGCAATTTCTAAAAAACTGATAATATGTCATTTCAAAATTTACTAATAGAACATAAAGGGCGCATACAGTATATCATCATCAATCGCGAAAGCAAACTGAATGCCCTTAACAAATCCACTATTGCTGAATTACATACTGCATTTTCCGATGCTTTTAAAAACCCTGAAGTAGGTGGTATTATTATTACCGGCGCCGGGCAAAAGGCGTTTGTTGCCGGGGCTGATATTTCGGAATTTACCGGCGCTGGCATAGAGGGCGGCGGTGAGATAGCGCGCAAGGGACAAAAGCTGGTTTTTGATTTGATAGAGAATGGAAACAAGCCTGTAGTAGCCGCCGTAAATGGTTTTGCATTAGGCGGCGGGTTGGAACTGGCTATGGCCTGCCATATCCGTATTGCAGCTGATAATGCCAAAATGGGACTGCCCGAAGTTACTTTGGGCTTGATGCCCGGTTATGGCGGCACGCAACGTTTACCGCAACTGGTGGGCAAAGGCAAAGCCCTGGAAATGATAATGACTGCCGATATGGTCACTGCCGATGAAGCGCATCAATACGGCCTGGTTAATCACGTAGTAAGCCAGGAAGCCCTACTCGCAAAGGCCGAAGAAATATTAAATAAAATACTGGTGCGCGCACCATTGGCCATAGCTTCGGCTATAAGAGCTGTAAACGCGGGTTTTGCAGCAGGCGTGAACGGCTATGAAGTTGAGATCGAGGAATTTTCGAAATGCTTTGGCACAAAAGACCTACAGGAAGGGGCGTCAGCATTTTTGGAAAAACGAAAACCTGATTTTAAGGGCGAATAGGGCCGTTTACATACAAAAGTTGCCGAAAAACCCCACCGGCTAACTTCATTGTCTGCCAACAAGTTATGGTATCCTTACGGTTTTTAAGGCTAAGCATTTATGTAATTTATAACTTTTAGCTGTTCAAAAACGTATGACAGGATTAAATTTATAAATTAGCGGATTAGTATGTTAATTAGCATGCAAAAAACTTACATTGTAAACAGTAATAGCTGAATATGAAGAAAATACTCATCATTGATGATGAAGTTAATGTTGCGTTATTGCTTTCAAAGTTTTTAACGCGTAATGGCTTTGATGTTACCACCGCCTCAACGGGTACAATTGGTATGGAATACCTCAAAAACGGGGATTTTAACCTTGTATTGTGCGATTTCAGGCTGGAAGATACTGACGGGCGCGAAATGCTTAAAAACATAAAAACACAGTATCCAAAAACTGGCGTAATTATTATTACCGGCTATTCGGATATCAAAATGGCGGTTGAGCTGATAAAAATGGGGGCTTATGATTATATTACCAAGCCTTTATATCCCGATGAAATATTAAATACCATTACCAAAGCTATTGAAACGCATTATGCTTTGGTTGAAGATAAATCAGAGCCGGTTAGTCACGACAAATCCAGTAAAGAAAATAAAAAACAAGCGCTTTCTAATGAATTTGTATTAGGGACCAGCCGGGTATCAAGAGAATTATTACGCCAGATAGAATTGGTAGCCCCAACAAATTATAGTGTGATAATTATGGGCGAAAGTGGTACCGGTAAAGAATCGGTAGCTAAAAGTATCCACATCAATAGTCCGCGTTACAACCAGCCATTTGTGGCCATGGATTGCGGCTCGCTTACTAAAGAACTTGCGGCCAGTGAATTTTTTGGGCACGAAAAAGGCTCGTTTACCGGCGCATTGTATACAAAAATAGGCCACTTTGAAATGGCCAACGGCGGTACCCTTTTTCTTGATGAAGTGGGCAATCTATCATACGAGATACAAGCGGCGTTGCTACGAACTGTGCAGGAGCGGAAAGTAAAACGTATAGGCAGCACCAAAGAAATAAGCCTTGATGTACGCATTATTATAGCCACCAACGAAAACCTACAGGAAGGCATACAAAAAGGAAAATTCAGGGAAGATTTATACCACAGGTTTAACGAATTTAGTATTTACATACCACCCCTGCGCGAACGAGGCAGCGATATTATGCTGCTGGCTGAACATTTTTTACGCCTGGCCAATCACGAACTTGGCCGTAATGTAACCTCTTTTTCAACTGAAGTGATCGAGTGCTTTATGAACTATCGCTGGCAGGGAAATATAAGGGAAATGAAAAACGTGGTGCGCAGGGCTACTTTACTTACTGAGGGCGGCGAGATAACCATGAAAGCCCTACCGCTTGAAATTTCAAATTTCAAAATACCTGTTTACGACTATTTGAACCATGCTGAAAACTTCGAAGTAAAAGAAAATCGCCACGATTTGAAAAACGCCGCACTCGAAGCCGAATATGAAACTATTTTAAAGGTTTTGCGGGAAGTAAATTTCAACAAAACAAAAGCAGCTGAAATATTAAACATCGACCGTAAAACGCTTTATAACAAAATGAAAGCCATAAATATTAAATAACGTGAAAGGTCCTGCAAAAGATAAAACTACTTCTAAAAAAAGGGAAGGCAAAAAAGATCATTTGCAGGAATTAAAGCATGATATTAATAACCAACTTTCAAATATTCTTTTGGCCGTTGAGCAATTGCGCTACGAAATAACCGATGCTTCAGAAGACTGCCTGTTTTACCTGGATTCCATCTCCATGAGTTCGGCAAAAATAAATGCATTAGTCCGCGAGTCCGAAAGTCCGAAAGTCGGAAAGGAAGAGTAAGACAAAAGAATCCAATTTATTGTATTATCCGGGTGCTGACACGTCTAAATATTATAGTATAGGCTTATCAACTCTTGCCAATTCCTATTTCAGTTTCTTTCAGACTTCCGGACTTCCCGACTTTCGGACTAATTAATTCTTCCCCCTATAAAACTTTTTGCTGTTTTTACGTTTATACTAATGTAATTTAAGCCTTAATGTCAATTTTTAACTATAAGCAACGTAACAACATAACACTTGCAGGCATCATCATCCTGGGATGCTTTCTTGTGTATGCTTTAAGCGGCCTTATTACTTCCATACTTGGCGCCATTGTACTTTTTACCATTTTCAGGCCCATTTATTTAAACCTGGTCGAAAAAAAGAAATGGAATAAATCAGCCGTTGCCCTAATGATCATTCTTACTTCGCTGATTGTAATTATAATCCCTTTAATGTCATTAAGCATTATGGTGGTCAGCAAGATTGGCGGGATCAACCGCAATTCTTTCGACCTGCAGGGATGGATCACGAAGATTGATGATTACGCCGGATATAACTTTAACCAGCCACATTTTGCCGAAAACACCATGGCCAAGCTTGGTACCTTTGCCACTGATCTGTTCCCCTCAATTTTAGGCAGTGCAGCAAATATCCTGGTCACTTTACTGGTGATGTATTTTTTGTTGTATTTCATGTTGGTACAAAACCGCGGGTTTGAAGCTGCATTGTTAAAATATGCGCCATTCCGCGAGCAGCATGCTATAAAATTTGCTGTAGCATTGCGTAACTCAACCTACTCCAATGTTTTAGGACAAGGGATAATTGCAGTTACGCAAGGGTTTTTGCTCGCCAATGGTTTTTGGATATTTGGTTTGCCCGACCCGGTTTTTTGGGGTGTGATTGGCGCCTTTATTTCATTTTTGCCTGTTGTTGGTGCTCCAACGTTAAGTATCCCGGCCAGTATTATATTATTTGCAGAAGGGCATACTATAAAAGGTATATTGCTATTAGCGTACGGCCTATTATTTATAGGCAATGTGGATAATTTTTTAAGGATGATCATTAACAAGCGGGTAGCAAATACACATCCGCTCATATCTATCATCGGTGTTTTTATTGGGATACCGCTTTTTGGTATTGTGGGGTTGGTTTTTGGGCCATTATTGCTATCTTACTTCCTGCTATTATTAGAGATATACGAAACCAATAGGTTAGCAGCCGACAGGCTTGAACGAATACGCACCGGCCCTGAAACTTAACCATTAGTTCATTATCTTTGTATAATGATAATAAGTCAGCATTGCTGAAATAATAAAGTAATTAACGACAAATAGTCTGACTGGTAACATTTGGCAGGATATTTAATCATATTAAAAACAATTAATCAACTTAATAAATTATATAGTCTATGAAAGATAACTCAAAAGTAGTTGTCGCCTTGCTGGTAGGGCTGGCGGCAGGAGCAGCATTGGGAATTTTATTTGCACCCGACAAAGGCAATGAAACACGCGACAAGTTAGCAGAATCATTAAAAAATCTAGGCGAATCGATTAAAGAAACAGCAAGCGCAGAAATTGACAATCTTTTAAATTTAAAAGATAAGGTCGTAGGTAATATTAAAACAAAAATAAACGGGGTTGAACAAGAATACCAGGACGACCTGGAACATGCCTAAAATAAGTTCTAAGTCTTTAGTCTGGAGTCATAAGTGAATTTATGACTCCAGACTTGAGGCTTAAGACTAAAGACTTAAACAATGGAAGACAAAAAAGAAACTCCGCCGCCAATTATCGATCAGCTAAAAGATTATGCTGAAACACGTATAAAACTGGCTAAATACCAGGCTATTGAAGGCGGGTCGACCGTAGCGGCGAGTATTATTGCTGACGTTGTTATTATCATCAGCCTGGTGCTTGCATTTATATTTGCCAGTTGCGCCCTGGCATTTTACCTGGGCAAACTTTTTGGCGCCGACTGGATAGGGTTTGGCTGTGTTGCATTATTGTATCTAATAATTTCGATGGTGATAAAAATGAAAAAGCCAGGCATCGAAAAACGTATTGCTAATGAATTTGTGCAAAAGATATTTAAAAGTTAAAAAATGGAGCAGCCTGTAAAAAACATCGATGACCTGAGGACAGAAATATACCGGCTTAAGGGCGTGGAGCAAGAACAAAGCGCCGCTATAGGTAAACGTTTCAGCAGCCCATCGGCATTATTTTCAACTCTATATTCGCTGTTCCCGAAATCAACAAATGCCGATGGTGAAAAAAGTTCATTTTTTGACCAGGATATCGTGGGATTGATCTCCCGTTTTGTTTTGCCGTTTACCTTGAATAAAACCTTATTTAAAAATTCCAATTTTATAGTTAAGACCCTTGTAGGAATAGTCTCCCAAAAAGTCTCCCATTTTATTACTGAAGATTCGTTGATCAGCCTTTGGGATAAAGTTAAAACACTATTTAAAAGCAAGGAAGATGAAATCCCTGAGCACCGGGCAATTCCTGCTTTGAGCGAAACTTATTGAAGCCTAAAGTATTGAGTCCGAAGTCGTGAGTCAAAAGCGATTTTCGAGGCCAGTTATAACGTTAAGGCCGAACCGCCCAGGCCAGGCCATCTGCACCGGCTACGTCAATGTGCCCCGTAACTTCCAATGTCTTTAGGCCTACAACAGCAACGTAATTATCGCCGGTACAACCTATAAATGCGCGCGACCCATCATCATCTACCAGTATGCCCGCTGCACCATGACCTGTACTTAACCGCTTTATCTCCTGGTGCGTTGCTGCATCATAAATAAACAGGTCGCCTGTACGCAGGCTGGTGACCAGCACACGTTTGCCATCTGGGGTAAACTTTAACCGGTTTGCACCCAAAGCCTTTGCGTCGATAGTAGTTTTAAGTTTTTTTGCCGCCAGGTCGATGATCGCAATGGTGCCATCATCTGCGGCTGCTGTCCATAATTCTTTACCATCGGGCGAAACATCAAACCCTTCGGAACCTTTGGAAACAGGTATAAGGGTTTGTATCCAATCTTTATGCGGCGGTGGTGTAAACCCATTTGGAAAAGCATTTTGTTTGATCAGGCTGTCTGCCAAAATGCTTACCGTGCCTGATGCAACATTGGTGGTATATACTTCCTTTTCATCATTGGTTACGTAAATCATATGTGTCCTATCCTGTCCTGTTCCCATTACCCAATCGAATTTGCCGGTTGCAGGGTCATACCTTCCAACAGTTTTTGTGCCCTCTGCCGTGAACCATACTTTGCCACCAACATAGGTAATGCCATGTGGCCCCATCATTGGCCTGGTATCTATTGTGGGCAGCGCCTTTTGTGCCACCAGGTCAATCACATTCAGCTCATGCAGGCTGCCGCCCCCATAAATGGTTACATATGCCGTTTTCCCATCGGCCGAGGCAATCACCTCATGCGGGTCGGAACCAACGGGCACCTTTGCAATTACCTTCAGGCTAACAGGATCTATGATGGCCAAAATATGATCGCCTTTTGAAAGTGCAAGCAAAGTGTGCGACGGCGTAACCTGCGCGGCACATTTACCTGCAGCGTAAATCAATGTGATCAGTAACAAACCGGCAGTCAGTAATTTGCTGGGGCAGTGTTTTATAGTTTTCATCGTATTAAAGATTTGATTGGATGTTGCTTTGCTTGTTTTTGTAAAACAAATATAGTGAACCCTGTTATGGTTTATAGATGAATCGACGCACGGCCACAGGAAATAGACCAGGCATTGTTTTAAATAGACGGCCTTAAATTTACGAAGTTTTTAAAACTTCGTAAATTTTTGAGAGAGAGCCAAAACCTTTCACCTTTTCCCTTTCGCCTTTTACCCATTTCCCCGTATATTCGAAAAAACTTTTGAGCTATGAGCATGTATGAAATTTTCAAAGACCTTCATTCCTGGTTTAGGTATGTAGTATTTTTATTGGTATTAGTGGCAATCATTCAATCCCTAATGGGCTGGCTTGGCAAAAAACCATATACCGAGATTAACCGAAAAATCAATTTATTCGCTTTAATATCGGCGCATACGCAATTGCTCATCGGCATAGTATTGTACTTTTTAAGCCCTTTTGTACAATTTAACAGCGATACCATGAAGAACGATGTTACGCGTTATTTCACCGTTGAGCATTGGGTGGGGATGATAATAGCTATCGTTTTAATTACCATCGGGCACAGCAAAGCTAAAAGGATAGAAACATCCGAAGGCAAGCATAAAACTATTGCAATATTCTACCTGGTAGCGTTTTTAGTGATCATTGGCACCATATTGGCTGGACATTTGCCTGTTTTAGGCGCATAATGATAAAAAAATGCAGAAAAAATTTGCTAATTCAATTTTCTTTATAAATTTGTCACCGCAATGATCAAAATCAATCATACTAACAACTGGTGGCACCAATTAACTTTGGCAGCCGGATGAAGTTTTGATCTGAACGATTAATCAATTGTAAACCTAAATAGGAACCCGGCGAACCTCATTCGCCGGGTTTTTTATTTTAAAGATATTTAAGAAAAGAATGAAAAAATATAAAATTATAACTACCAATAAAAAGATGCTTGCCGATACCACAACGCCGGTAAGTATTTATCTTCGGCTAAGAGATGTTTTCCCAAACTCACTGCTGCTGGAGAGTTCAGATTACCACAGCCGTGAAAACAGTGTGAGTTATATCTGCTGCGAACCTATTGCCGGTTTGATACTTAACGATGGAACACTGAAACTAACCTTTCCCGGCGGCGACGAAGAAAATTATCCTGCCGGGGATTTTGACCTTATCAGCAAGATAAATGAATTTTTAACACGTTTTGAAACGGATGCCAATCCTGCAAAGATAATATCCAACGGCTTGTTCGGTTATTTTACCCATGAGGCGGTTGAGCATTTTGAAACTATACGTTTAAAGGAAAGCGCTGATGCCACCCGCAAGATTCCGATAATGCAGTACCACATTTACAGGTACATCATCGCTATCGACCATTTTAAAAACGAACTTTTTATTTTTCATAACCAGCCCGAAGGCGAAACAGAAAACAACGGCCTTGAAAAGCTGGCCGACCTGATCAGGAACAAAAACTTCCCTGAATACCGTTTTGAAAGCAAGGATGCTGAACAATCCAACCTGACAAATGAAGAATTTATGGCCGTGGTTGAAAAAATGAAACAGCATATTTACCGGGGTGATGTTTTCCAGATCGTACCGTCACGCGGCTTTTCGAAAACGTTTTTGGGTGACGAATTTAACGTTTACCGCGCGCTCCGTTCCATCAACCCATCGCCGTATTTATTTTATTTTGATTACGGCGATTTCAGGATATTCGGATCCTCGCCCGAGGCACAAATCACCATAAAAAACCAGGTGGCAAGTATATTTCCCATAGCGGGCACGTTTAAGCGCAGCGGTGACGACGAGAAAGACGCTGAAATAGCCCGCAACCTTGAAAACGACCCCAAAGAATCGGCCGAGCACGTAATGCTGGTTGATCTTGCCCGCAACGATTTGAGCCGTCATTGCAGTGGAGTGGAAGTAAAAGCATTTAAAGAAGTACAATATTATTCGCACCTGATACATCTTGTTTCGCACGTTAGCGGCAAATTGCAGCCTGGTGCATCATCATTTAAAATAGTTGCCGATACCTATCCTGCCGGTACATTAAGCGGTGCGCCAAAATACAGAGCAATGGAGATCATCGATGAAAACGAAAAAACAAAACGCAGCTTTTACAGTGGCGCAATCGGCTTTTTTGGATTCAATGGCGATTTTAATCATGCCATTATGATCCGATCGTTTTTGAGCAAAAACAATACCCTGCATTACCAGGCCGGGGCAGGCATCGTAGCAGGATCTATAGCAGAAAGTGAATTGAAGGAAG
>Ga0207013_1173_pt1 | contig 15034 bp, 15 predicted proteins | sample Alteio_BWMinCont_55_FD_153501 | JGI IMG/M metagenome (GOLD analysis project Ga0207013, IMG submission 153501) | Enriched cells from forest soil in Barre Woods Harvard Forest LTER site, Petersham, Massachusetts, United States -... | ecosystem: Environmental > Terrestrial > Soil > Temperate forest >...
ATCAATAATTCCATGGGGAGCTTTTCGAGGCGCAGCAAATGTGTACCTCGTTGCAGCCGGTAACGCGACTGATCGAGGGTGAAATCTCCGAAATGGAATTCTTGGGGCGTAAATCCTCTGGATATTTCCTGCCTTCGTCGCACGAAATTATGCGCCAACAATCCGACAAGAAGCAACTGCACCAGCAACTTAGGGGGGTTATCTAACCTTTATCTCTTCTTCATAGCACCTGCATTGCTTCGCGCACAGTCTTTGAGCCATAAGCGCGCTAGCAATTACTCAGACTTGGAGGTCTGTGATGAAGAGCAAGCATCTGCGATGTGCGGCACGGATTGGGGTTTTCGTGCTGATAGCAAGCATCGGCGCACTGGCCCAAAATGGAGCCTCTCAACTTAAGTTTAACGGGGTGATCAATGCCTATTCGCCTCAATCCACCACTACAGGTCCCTATGAAGTTCGAGGTCCATGGAGCTTGCAGTTAAAGGGAGACTCAGGGAAAGCCGATTTTTTCGCCGCCCTGAACATGGTACTGTCTGACGGTTGGGTGTTGACGTTAGGCGATGGGAACTTCGATCCGAACGGCAGGGGCGCCCACACTCACCACATAACCATGCTCAATGCCCAGGTTACGGCGATTACGGGCGGATTCAAGATCAATGGTACTGCCGTTGTTACCCTCAATGGAAGCCCCGCGCCCATTTCGCCTACGCCCTTGGAGGTGGACGTTACAGGCGGCACCACCGTCAAGTTTTCCAATGTTGCATTGACGTTCGGCACGCCGGGCTCAATGCATTTTGGAACCGAGCCTCTCCCTGGCGTAGTTCGGCGCGGCAAAGAGCAACAGTAGTTGCAGCGGGCAGGTAGTAGCCACGCCCCTGATTCGGGTTCCGTGGAACTGGCCCACTGGACGCGCTGGCTCGATGCGCGTCCAGTGCCCAGCAGTCGCCGTCCTTAGCGTCGTCAACCGCAGTACGCATTTGCGATGTACAAAGATCAGCAAGGCGGCGCTTCGGTGTGGATTGGAAACGCCGAACTTCCGCTTGGACATGTTTTAGGTACGCCCCCGGTGTTGCACTCTTTCAAGTTTTGTGCAGCATGCACGAGGGCGCCCGTTGTTTGAGTGAGGTTGTTATTTGGCCGCTGATTCTTTCAGCAGCTTCTGCATCATCGGGTGGTGCGCCAGAGCGATCGACTTCTGCGGAGGCGCGCCGAAGAGTTCGGGATGCAAGTAAAGTCCACGATCGGCCTGCGCTTTCTCCACCTCGACCGGAATGCGGTGGGCGTTGGCCCATGCGTCCTGCCGGATGCCGGTTACTTGCCAGGAGACTTCCACATTGGGCTTATCCGTCTTGATGGCGAATTGATGGTTCGCCACCTTGCTGGCCACGATGGCCTGCGCGAATTGGCCGATGACCGTGAGTTGATAGCGGAAATCACGGTTCAAGGTCTCGAACCATGCGGGCAGTTGGACCACCGCGGCGCCCTGCGCGTCCGTGGTCGCATTGCCGTTGTAGATGTTCATCATGTCGGGCGACTCGACGAAAGAGTGATAGAGGTACTTGTTGGCGGGATCGAGCGGGTGATCGATCTTGAACGAACCACCTGCTTTGGAAAGGTTGCCGTCGACGTCGACGTCACCATCGAAAAACGCCGCGTAGCCGCCGCTTTGATTGTAGGTGAACAGAGCGTCTCCAGTAGTGGAGTTGCTAAAGCCCCCGCCGCTGCCGCTAGTACTACTTGATTGCCCTAGAACTCCCCAAACGTTGCCAACTCCCTGCACGCCGGTACCGCCCAATCCCAACACTCCCACATTTGCGCCAGTGCCGGTGCTGTTGCCCCACACCCCGGTGGAACCGCTACCGTATGTTCCGTAGCTGCCATTAATGGTGCTGTTGCCGGCTACGCCGGTGGCGCCATAGCCGACCACGCCATTGCTGCCCGTGCTGCTTCCCGCATTGCCGTACAGTGCGATACTGCCATTAACCGTCGTGTAACCGGCTACGCCGGTCGCGCCGATGGCTATTACCCCGTTGCTGCCGCCACTGGAACCGGCGTTGGCGTACACCCCGGTACCGCCAGAACTGGTGGAGGTAGCGGTGATCGGTCCAGCGCCGAGACTGCCGTCGACCGTCGCGTTGCTTCGAATCACGGCCGTGCCATTGACATCAAGGGTGGCGCCGGGGGACGTCGTGGCGATGCCTACCTTGCCGGAGCCGTCGAAGATGTTCGAGCTACCCAGCTTGGTCGTGCTTAGCCACTTTGTAATGTGGTTGGTCGTGCCAGTGCCAGTGATTCCGGCCACAGCTTGGCTCGAATTGTTTGCGGCTGCAGATCCAGGCGCGGAGGCTTTCAAGAAAGCGGAGGGTGGCAAGCCGCCGATGGTTTCTGCGTCGGCCGCTTTTAGCGCGTAGGGCACGCTCATCAGTACGGTGCGCGCCTGCTCAGCTTCTCCCTGCAGCTGGACACCCAGCCAACGGGGCTCACCGGAGACGAAAAGATCCCCGGCCAGTCCGTGGCTACTAGTAGCGCCGAGCATTACCGAGTAGTGTCCGGTCTTGTCAGGCAGGACATTTTGGGTTTCCGTCCAGAGCGGCGCGCCGCCCTCTTGATCCTTGTAAAGAGCGAAAGTAACTCCTACGGTGCCGGTGACAGGCTTGCCGCTGGCATCGGTGAGAACGCCGCCGAACTTCACTACGGGCGGCACGATCCCGCTGGCTGCTGGTTGCTCCGCGTAAACCTGGAGCACGCAACAAATCAGTGAGAGGTAGAGTGCGTAACGAACCATATTCCGTATCATGGGATTCTCCTTATTTTGTTAGTGGTTACTGCTGAGTCTTATTTGTGGTTGCGGCGATTGCCGCGGGTTTGGTACGGGCTTCTTTCCATTGCTTCATAGTTTTTGGATCACGCGCCCACAGGACACCTTTTTCTTCCGGTGCGCCGTATAGCTCGGGATGGAGGTAGGAACCGCGCTCCTTCCCCGGCTTCAACTCTTCGACCGGAATGCGATGAGCGTTGGCCCATGCGTCTTGCCGGATACCGGTCACCTGCCAGGAGACTTTCACGTTCGGCTTGTCGGTCTTGATGCTGAATTGGTGATGGGATATTTCACTTCCCACTATCGCTTGCGCGAACTGGCCGATTACGGTGAGTTGATACCGGAAATCGCGGTTGAGGGCCTCGAACCACTTGGGCAGAGTGACGACAGCGTCGCCGTTCCCGTTGGTAGTCACGTTGCCGTCGTAGATGTTCTTCATGTCGGGCGATTCGACGAAAGAGTGATAGAGGTACTTGTTGGAGGGATCAAGAGGGTGGTCGATCTTGAAGGAACCACCAGCCTTGGATAGGTTGCCGTCGACGTCCACGTTTCCGTTGAACCACGCGGCGAAGCCGGAGGCGCTGCCGGCCAGAACCCCGGTCGCGGTTGAAGTACCGTAAGCGTCCAAGGCCCAAGCCGTGGCGGATTGCGCAACCACTCCAGGGCCGCTCGAACTGACGCCGGTCACGCCGGTGGCACCGCCGGAGCCGTAAACGCCAATGTAGTTCGTACTGGTTCCAATCACTCCAGTGCTGGTCGTGCTTACGCCGTACACTCCGGCGGCGATGCCGTTGGCGTACACTCCGAGGTTGCCGCTGGCAGATACTCCGACTCCATCCTCTCCCGCACCGGTGCCCAACAGCCCAGTGACGCCGGTAGCCACTACTCCAGTGCCGTTTGTGCTCGTACCGGAGACTGCAGCCGAGCCCCCGCTGGCGTTGTCGTACCCCACAACCGCGGCGCTACTGCTGCTTGTCGTTGATGCGCTGATTGGTCCGGTGAGGCTTGCGCTGCCTGCGACACTAAGGGTCGAGCCACTTTCCTGGATGATCGAATCTTTAACCTTTGCGGCTCCGCCGTTGCTCGCAAATACCGGAATGTGGCCTGATTTGCATGCGGATGAGGTGGAACAAGTAATGGTGTTGGCGACGGGTGCGTTATTCGAGTTAGCGAAACTGGAACCGCCGTTGGGCGCCGCCAGTTGCAATGCGGAAAGCGGTTTGCCGCCGATGGTTTCCGCATCCAAAGCTTTCAGAGCATAGGGCACGCTCATCAGCAATACGCGTGGCTGTTCGGCTTGCCCTTGCACTTGTACCGCGAGCCAACGGGCTTCACCCGCCGCAAATGGGCTGGCGGGGAGACCTTGGCTAGTGGTAGATCCGAGCGAGACTGTGTAATGCCCGGCCTTATCGAGCGTCACGTTTTGGGTTTCCATCCAGAGCGGGGCGCCGCCCTCTTGATCTTTGTAAAGCGAGAAAGTAACCCCAACGGTTCCGGTCAGGGGCCTGTTATTGACGTCGGCGAGTACGCCGCTGAACTTGACCAACGGCGGCACGACCGTATTCGCCGCCGTCAGGGCCGCCTGTTGTGCGGAGAGGGAAACTGCTGAGCAAATCAACAGAATCCAAACACCTGCATACAGTTTTGTGCGAAACATAAAAACTCTCCTTGTCCAGTTTTGCGACCGTGATACCCGAGAAGTTGGAACCCAGTTGGGATCACGAACGTGGGCGCATACTGCCGCAACCGATCCGGGCTGACAATGGTGAACGCCTGAAGATTCGCTTAATCCACATGAATCTGTAACCCGCGGATAAGATTGGGCTTGTCAAGGAGTCCAGCAAGCGTTGTAGAATTGCGACCAATCGTTTGGGGCGCTTTCATGTCGTCTGACCCGGTTAAGGTTGCTGACCAACTTCGGTTTGGAGAGGATTTTGAGCTCGACCTGCGCGCCTACGAACTGCGCCGCGCCGGGCGGATTCTCAAGTTGGAACGCATTCCCATGGAACTGCTGCTCCTCTTGGTAGAGAAGAGGGGGCAGTTAGTCACGCGCGATCAGATCATCGAAAGGATCTGGGGGAAGGATGTCTTCCTCGATACCGACAACAGCATCAACGCGGCCATCCGGAAAATTCGCCAGGTGCTGAAGGACAATCCGGAGCAACCCCGCTTCGTGCAGACCATCACCGGTCGGGGATATCGGTTCATCGCACCCGCAGTGGAAGTCACCCCGATAGTTTCGACTCTGCCGATTGAGGAGGCCTCGCCGACTATCGAAAATTTGGTGGGGAAGAAAGTATCTCACTACCGGATTCTGCAGGTTCTCGGTGGCGGGGGTATGGGGGTGGTCTATAAGGCGGAAGATCTGAAGCTGGGCCGCAAGGTGGCAGTGAAGTTCTTGCCTGCCGAGATGGCAGGCGATACGAAAGCTTTCGAGCGCCTGGAACGTGAAGCCCGGGCGGCTTCAGCCCTGGAGCATCCCAATATCTGCCCGATCTACGAGCTCGGGGAACACGAGGGACAACCATTTATTGTGATGCAGTTGCTCGAGGGCCAAACCCTGCAGGAAAAGATTGAAAGCGCGAGCCAGCAGAAGAAGCTGTCTGCGAACGAAATCCTCGATGTGGCGCTTCAAATTGTCACCGGACTCGAAGCAGCACACGCGAAGAGCATCATCCATCGCGATATCAAGCCGGCCAACATCTTTATTACGCACCGAGGCGAGGTCAAGGTCCTCGATTTCGGGCTGGCGAAGATAGTTGAACAAGATCACGCCACCAACCTCCTGGCTGGGAATCAAGCTGCCCTGACCGACACCTCGGCGTCGAGCGCACCCACGAGCGCTTTTACAAATCTACGATTGACTCGAACGGGTACGACCATGGGCACAGCCCATTACATGTCACCCGAACAAGTGCTGGGCGAGACACTCGATGCCCGCACCGACGTGTTTTCGTTTGGCCTGGTGCTGTATGAGATGGCCACGGGTCGGCGCGCATTTCCCGGGGAAACAGCTGCGGTCGTTCATGATGCAATTTTGCGCCAGACCCCGCGACCGATACACGATCTCAATCCGGAGCTTGCAGCCGGGTTCGAACCAATCATCATCAAGGCAATCGAGAAAGAGCGCGGTCTCCGGTATCAGACCGCCGCCGACATGCGCGCGGATTTGACAAGGCTGAAGCGGGACCTCCAGAGCGAACTGGGTTCCGTAGCGGTCTCAGGTAAGACGGTCCTGACTCATGCCTCTGTCGCCGCACTAGGGAAAGCTTGGAAAATTGCGCTCCCTGTCCTGGTTGTCGCATTGCTTGTTGCGGGGGGGGCTGTACTATCGCTTGCGACATCAGAGCGAGCGTCTCACCGAGAAGGACACCATCGTTCTCGCCGATTTTGCCAACAGCACCGGCGATGCCGTGTTCGACGACGCGCTGAAGACCGCGCTTAGTGTCTCCCTGCGGCAATCACCCTTTCTGAATACCCTATCCGACAGCGAAGTTACGAAGACTTTGAAACTGATGACCCTTCCTGCCGACACGAAACTTACCTCAGAAATAGCCCGCGAGCTTTGCCAGCGGGCGGGAAGCAAAGCCTATATTGCTGGAGCCATTGGCAGCCTGGGAACGGAATATGTGCTGGGGCTGACCGCAGTGAATTGCCAGAGCGGAGACCTGCTGGCGCAGGAACAGGTGACTGCAGGGTCGAAGGAAAAGGTGTTGGACGCGTTGGGCAAAGCGGCGTCCAAGCTGCGGACTGAGTTGGGCGAATCGCTGGCTACGGTGCAGAAATTCGATGTTCCGCTGCAACAGGCAACTACACCTTCGCTCGAAGCGCTAAGAGCGATGAGCCTTGGCAGAAAGGAGGGCAACGAGAAAGGCGATGCCGCAGCCCTGCCATACCATCAGCGCGCGGTGGAGCTTGATCCGAATTTTGCCATGGCCTACACGGCGGTGGGCGCAGACTACTCCAACCTGGGCCAACTGGAACGGGCTAACGAATATTATGGTAAAGCATTTCAACTACGCGATCATGCCAGCGAACGGGAAAGGCTAGCCATCACCGCCGACTTCTATTTGAATGTGACCGGAGAACTGGACAAAGCGGCGCAGACGTATCAGGAGGAGATCGAGAGCTACCCGCGATCATCCGTAGCCTATGGCAATCTAGGCGTCGTGTTTGCTCTTCAGGGGCAGTATGAGAAAGCGGTTCAGGCTACGAGACGACTTCTAGTGCTTGCCCCCGATCAGTCTTCTTCATACGTGAATCTGGCTGATTACGCCCTTGCCCTGCAGCGCTTCGATGATGCCAGGCAAATCATCCGCGACCAGGCGCCAAAACTGGATGATTTCGCATTCCACGATGCACTCTATGCTCTTGCTTTCCTCGGAGGGGACTCTGCGGCAATGGACGAACAGCAACAGTGGTTTGCGAGTAAGCCGGATACCGAGAACTACGGACTTGCACTCGCTTCTGACAGCGAGGCTTATACCGGTCACCTGCGCAAGGCGCGGGAACTGACCAAGCGGGCGGTGGACTCTGCGATACGGGTAGACAGCAAGGAGACTGGCGCCATTTTTCAAGACAACGCTGCTCTGCGGGAAGCGGCTTACGGCAATTCTGCGGAAGCGAGACAGTTAGCGGCACAGGCCTTGAAGCTCGCTCCCGCAAGTCAGGGCGTTGAGAGCGAAGCCGCGCTTGCGTTTGCCATGGCGGGAGAAATGGCGCGCGCGGATTCCTTGGCCCGCGAGTTGGGAAAACGCTTCCCCTTGGATACCCAGATGCAGTCGCTTTGGCTGCCCGCCATTCGGGCACAATTAGCGCTGGATAGAGATAGAAAAGATCCGGCTGTCGCTCTGAATATCACGCAAGCTGCTTCACCGCTTGAGTTTGGGCAGATTGTGTTCGTCAGCAATCTCTCCTGTCTCTATCCCGTCTATGTGCGCGGAGAGGCATACTTGGCGGCCGGGCAGGGGAATGCGGCTACCGCAGAGTTTCAGAAAATTCTCGACCATGGGGGTATTGTCTGGAACTGCTGGACGGGTGCGCTAGCGCGTCTGGGATTAGCGCGCGCCGATGCTTTAGAGGCGAGTACATCGCAGGGAGTGGATGCCAACACCCCCCGCGTCCGTGCGCTCGCCGCCTATAAAGATTTTCTCTCGCTGTGGAAAGATGCCGACCCCGACATTCCGATCCTGAAGGAAGCCAAGTCGGAGTACGCAAAGCTACAGTGAGCGAAGGATTCTTCCTCTTCTTCTCTTACGGTTCGGGAATAATCTCCGCATTCCAGTCTTCGTTACACGCAGTTCGGGCCCGTCAACCGCGACCAAACCGACAGTCCATACTTTTAGGTGACCAAAAGCGGTGCGTGCAAAGGAAACAGAGATCACAGCCTCGAACGAAATCCGAGTCGACGTTCCCTCGCCGCAGATTCCGCAGAAGGTGTACATCACTTTCAGTCCTGATATTTTGCCCACCATCGGCCAGTTCAGCGGTGCAAAGATGCATATTTAAGAGGTATTATTGATTCCCAGCCGGAGCCGCTCGATAGGGTCGTCAACGTGGTATCGGGTGGTGCGAACTCCGCCGTGGAGGTGATGAATGCGGCGCACAACTGCAATCACTGCTCTGACCTCACTGTTGCTTTTAATTCTGATAGGGACCGCGTCGGCAGGCACGTCTTACGAAATACTGCACAGTTTTGCCGACAAGGGAGGTACCTGTCCCAATCCCGAAGCCCCTGTCACCTTCGACCAATTCGGCAACCTGTATAGCACTACAAACTTTTGGAACGGATGTGTCTTCGAACTGATGCCCCAGGCCGATGGACAGTGGAAGGAAGAGACCCTATTTAAGTGGCCCTTATTCACCGATAAAGATGGCGGCGAGCCCAATGCCCCCGTCGTGTTCGACAGACAAGGCAATCTCTACGGCACTAGCTTAGCCGGTGGAGGAAAATGTTTCTCCAACCTCGACTGCGGCGCTATTTTCGAGTTGGCGCCTACCACAGACGGTCACTGGAAAGAAAAGGTCATTTACGGCTTCAAGGATCCTAGCGATGGATACAGCCCTGACGCCGGACTTGCTATCGATGCGTCTGGCAACCTTTACGGCACTACTAATGTGGGCGGCGACCTGTCGTGTAATCAGGGGTACGGCTGTGGAACCGTCTTTCAGTTGAGCAAAAGCCAAGACGGGAGCTGGCATAAGACGACGCTTCACGCTTTTGCCGGAGGTCGGGATGGTGCCGATGTCTGGGCTGGAGTCATCCTGGACTCGGCCGGTAATCTCTATGGGGCCACCGCAGACTGCTACAACTATGCTTGCCAGGGTAACGGTACGGTGTTCGAGCTCGTTTCCACCAACGGAAAGTGGCAACACAAGGTTCTCTTCAGATTTCCCGGCGGCAGTAATGCCAATCCGTCGGGCACCTTGACGCTGGATCAGGAGGGCAACCTCTATGGCACAGCGGCGGGTGCTGCATGCTGCGGTACGGTGTTTCGACTTTCACGTTCTGGCGAGGGATGGAAAGAAGAGATACTTCATACTTTCAATGGCTCCGACGGAGCTGAGCCGATCTCAGGCGTGATTTTGGACAAGGATGGAAACGTGTTCGGAACCACGCCGATAGGAGGTAGCCAGGGTGATGGTACGGCCTACGAGTTAAAGCACTCAAACAATAACTGGACCATCACAGTGCTGCACGACTTTTACTCTAACTACTTAGATGGACTTACACCCGTGGCTCCTTTAGTATTTGGGCCGGACGGCGCATTGTACGGCACTACGATGTGGGGCGGTCCATCCGCATATGGCACAGTGTTTCGCATAGTGCCGTAGCTCCCGCTTCTCTGTCGCAACCAAGGGATTACACGTTTCGACTACCAAGGCCACCGAGTGGAAGAAAAAGTGACATCCAGAACGTACATGCTGGAGACCGTCCGCACGGTTGGCCGGTCACCTCGACTGGTCTGAGCACGAAAGTCAAGTGTTGTAGTCAGCAGGTATAAGAAGGCGATTGCGCTTGAAACCAGCTGAGAGCTGCGCACATCACCTTGGATTGTTTCTGTCACGAAGCGAAACCGCTCCGACGTTGATCTCTGGGACGTGGAAAGCTTACCTGAGGCAACGTCGTAATGAGATCGGCCGCAGATCGGAACTAGTTGATGGTTGGCCTAACATCGGGGTCACGCTCAAAACCACTCGAAACGTGCAATCGCCTAGTTCGGCAGTCAATCACTTCTGGCTTACATCTAGTCAGGAACAATGCGACAGGCGCGAAGAATCCTTTCACTTCGTTGGGGAATCTGTAATCGGGTGTGTGAAGGAGGAAAAGGAGGAATAAGAAATGGTCCTGATCCTGACCGTCGTTTGCGTGTTGGCGATGTGCCTGTTGATCGTAATTTGGATCAAGCACAGAACAGACCGAAATGAGATGGAACGGTACAGCATCACGCCGGAGGCACTCCACACATTGTTAGCCGCCAATCAAGAGGTACATCTATTTGATGTTCGCCAGCCTCTCGACTTGCTAGCCAGGTATGAGATCATCCCCGGCGCCAAGAGGATACCCCCCAAAGAAATACTTGAGAACCCGGCGCTCATCCCGAAAGAGAAAGACTCGATTGTTTACTGCACTTGCCCGAGTGATAAAACCAGCCAAGAAATTTTGCATCGAGCTCGTGCCCTGCATTTCTCACGGATCAAATTCCTCAAGGGAGGATTGGAGGCGTGGAAAGCGAAGGGCTATCCGGTCGAACCATACAATGAGCCCTTCCATCTCGACACTGCAAGCTAACCTCCTTAAGGCGACTTCGCAACGGACACGGATGATTCTGACACGACGGCTACGCGGAAGCCACGCTATGGCGTGTTACGTCGAGAATCCGTAAACACTAATCCGGCAGAGACTTGGAGAAAAGCCATGGAAATAACTTTGGTTCGTCATAGGCTTTGTTCCAGCAGGGGTGTCCGACACCTGGATATTCGGTGTAGTGAACTTCGGCGCCGATCTGCTTCATTGCTTCGGTCATCCGCCGAGATTCGATGACTGGAACTATGTCGTCGTCGGCTCCATGAAAGATCCAGACAGGCGTCTTGCCAACTCGCTCTGCTGCGGCCAAATAACTCTTGGGTGAGTCTGGTGGCGTCACTTTCACAAGACCAGGGTAGGCATTCAGGGCTGCGGCCGGAGGGCGAATGCCGCCGCAAATCACTACCAGGGCCGCGAATTTTCCTGGATATTTCTGAGCAAGATACCAGGCGCCAAAGCCTCCCATAGATAGTCCGGTGAGATAGGTCCGCTGAGAGTCCCCATGGAATTCCTTAGTCGCTTGTTCAAGCGCGGCCATGGCTAAGTCGTCCATGGGCGGCAGCATCCACCAGAATTTTTTCGGGCATTGCGGCATGACTACAATTGCTTTGATGGCGCTACGGTTGGAACGAATCGCCCTGCCGATGCCCACATCGGTTTGGAGCAAGCCGTCGTCCCCACGCTCGCCGGCGCCATGAAGAGCAAGAATCACAGGCCATTTTTGATGAGGCGTCCAATCTTCCGGAACGAATACCTGATATTTGAAATTAACGGCTTGAATCGTAATGGTGCGGTCGAGGAACCCCGTCTCGTGCTTTCTTGCGTAAGCCGGGAACGGAGCCAGCGGGCAGAGAAACAGAAATGTTATCAGCGCTTTTGAAAAAAAAGCCACCAAGTTCTCCCGAGGCTAGACTTTAGCACGTAATTTTGGCCGAAAGCCGCCTGTTTCTGTATTCGAGTGTCGAATTCGAGTGACGGTTGGCTGTCAAATGGCGTCTAAGTAACGTGAGTGCGGGACGCCGATTAGAACTTGATGCGATGCGGGGAGTGATGCTTATCTGGATCGCTTTGACGCATCTGCCCACGGCTGCGAGTTCGTGGGTAAATCAGCCTTTTGGTTTCGTGGGGGCCGCAGAGGGTTTTATTTTTCTCTCTGCGCTCTTCACCGGACGGATTTATTTCCGTATCGCGGAACACGACGGCTATCGAGCCATGACGCGAAAGTTGTGGGCGCGCACGCTGCGCTTGTATGGTTACCACGCCCTCTTGCTGGCTTTTGCGTTCCTGGTGGCAGTGCCCATTGCCTCCCATGGCGATCGGCCAGGACTTCACAACCTCCTCGATTTTTATTTCACGGCCGGGCCGAAGCAAGCGGTTACGGAAGCCGCGCTGCTCATTTATCGGCCGCCTTTGCTCGATATCCTGCCTATGTACATCATTTTTCTATTGTTCACATCGGTTGCAATTCCGTTGGCGCGGAACATCGGATGGAAACCGATCTTGTGGACATCTTTCGCTTTCTGGATGCTCGCTCAGTTCGGCTTTCGCAGCGCGGAACACACCTTCATGATGCGATACATTCCTACGCGGATTCCGTTGAACGAGATGGGTTCATTCGACTTATGGGCTTGGCAATTTCTCTGGTTTGCGGGTGTCTGGCTAGGCGTACGTTGGGCCCAGGAAACCCTGCCGATTGAAATCTGGGCTAGGAGGGCGGCTATTCCAGCTGTGGTCATCGCTGTCTTTTGTTTCATCATGCGGCGAAAGCTCGCGCATGGTTTAGAGCTGGGCGCTTTTGAGTTTCTGTTTGATAAATGGCACCTCGGACCGATGAGGATGCTCGATTTCGCGGCAGTGGCAGCGTTGCTAATCCTCTCGCAACCGGTCACGAAGACGATGGCGATAAGGCCTCTCGTACTGTTGGGACAATCTTCGCTGCAAGTCTTTTGCGTCCATCTTCTGTTTTGCTTCGCCGGTCTCACGCTGATGGGCAATGCGTCGATGCTAAATGGATGGCGTCAGTTCGCACTTTTGACCATGACATTTACAGGCATGTTAATCACAGCGAAGATTTTCTCAAAGAGCGAGGCCAAGAACGAACGGAAAGGATCAACAAGAATACCTCCCGAATCAGATCCAGCACGTGTAACAAACTTGGGGGTGCGGAGAGTCAGGGGACGCTGACAGGCTCGGGTGCAGGGATGGTCGCGCGTTGTGCGGCCTAAGGGAAGCCCTGGACCAATATATACCGTCTCGAGCCAGCCGTGCGAGGCCCTGTTTCCCTGAAATCTTGCGCGCCTTACTCGACGACCGCGAGGTCTCGGTTTTTCTCCAGCCGACCAAGCACAGCGTGCACATCGTCCAACGTGTTGTACAGATGAAACGATACGCGCAAGCCATCCATCCGATTGGATACGACGATATTTTCAGCCGCCATCTTTTTTACCATCGCGTCGGAATCTTTCATTTGCAGAACAACCAAGGGGCCGACGCTTTCGGTGGGTGTCTTCACTTTTATCCTCAGGTCACGAGCGCCGTCGATCAGCGCGCGGGTCAGAACCTTGATATGCTGCGCGGTCTTTTCGCGCCCAAAATCATCGAGTAATTTGAAGGCGGCCGTCGCGGCGTAAGCGTGCGGTAGCGAAGGAGAGCCGGTTTCAAAACGGCGAGCGGTGGTGGCCGGATCGAAATGTTTGACGTCAAAGGCAAACGGATTCTGCTGGGCAAACCAGCCTGTGATCGTCGGAGTTAGTGAGGAGATCAATTCGGGGCGCACGTACATGAACGCGATCCCGGACGGACAAAGAAGATACTTGAGCGCTCCACTAACGAAAAAATCCACATCGAGTGCCTTGACATCAATCGGCCGGGTTCCGCAATCCTGATAGTCGTCGAGCATGACCAGAGCCCCACGCTCGTGGGCCTGCTTGACGATGGGAGCTACCTCCGACCGAAACCCGTTCATGAAGCAGACGTGGGTCAGTGGCACGATAAGTGTCTGGTCATCAATCGCGTGCGAGTAACAGTCCGGGCATATCTTGCCGTTCTTCGCCGCGAGGAATTGGATTTCGGCGCCCCGCCGCTCCTGAGCGAGCCAGATTTGCCCCATCGTGGGAAATTCGAATTCCCCCATGACGACTTTTCGGCGCTTGCCAAAATCGAGAGCGCTCGCAATGGAGTTGATCCCGGCGGAGGCGCTGGTGACGACCGCGACTTCCTCGGGAGCGGCCCCGATGAAGCGCGCGAATGCAGTCCGCGCCGCTTCGTACTCCTCGACCCAGCGGTCCCATGGGGACCCGTCCTCATGCCAGAAGCGGATGTGCGCCTGCATCGACGCTTCCACCGCATCACTCAAAGCCCCCTGCGAACAGGAATTCAAGTAGATTTTCTTCTTGAAGATAGGAAAATGCGCACGGGCGGATTCAATCTCGATAGACAAATATTTGACCTCGAATCAGGATAAGAAACGAACCCAAAAACTGCTATTCAGGTCTGCTCATAGAGTCTTACATCGAACGCGATTAACATAGAACGCAAGCCCTTAATGGCTACCGATGGCACGGGGGATTCGAATGAAACGCCGCCACTCTAAGTCGACGCGAAAAAACAAAACGAACTCGGAATCCGCGATCATCAATAAGGTCATACGCCTTGAAAAGCTGGTATGGAAAACTGCGCAGGAGCGAGACGCTGAAAGATTCCGACAACTGGTGCCCGCCGATGCCATCATGATCTTCCAATCGGGAGTCGTACCTCAGCCCGAGTATTTAGCAACCATGAATGAACGAACGATCTCGCGTTATGAACTCCGCCGTTTTCGCGGTTTTATGCCGACCTCAAAAACCGTAATCCTCTACTATGAGGCTCTGCGCCTGGGCGAAGAAGCTGGCAAAACGTTCCCCGAAGGGACAGTAATTGAGAGCACAACCTGGATCAAGCGAGGCGCTCGCTGGGTTGCTATTTTGAATCAGGAAACGCCGATCGCCAACAGCTAGCTCCGCCACAACACGAACCTACATCACCTGAAACAACAGCCCCCGCTGCTAATTTGCGCCTGGCCCTGTCAGTGGTTTGAGGATTTCGTCCAGATAATCCGGAGTGTCTTTTACCCGCTCCAGGTGAGGAAACTGATTGCCGCCATGATAATCAATTTTACGTTGCTCTAACTTTCCTGCGTTCTCAATTTGAAAGTCGATCGCAGTGGAATTTGATTTGGAATCCCGAATCGCCCGCTTCATTTCTTCCACTGAAAACGCAAGCCCGTTGACGCCGATAATTTTCGAGTATGGACTAAGTCCGCTCTCAAATGCGGGCATGCCGGGGATGGCGTCAACGATTGCGCCGTCGCGCTTTACGCGGAGCCCAATCGAAGATGTAAAGTCGCCGCTTCCCGATACGTCATCTTCCGC
>Ga0207013_1011_pt1 | contig 14982 bp, 16 predicted proteins | sample Alteio_BWMinCont_55_FD_153501 | JGI IMG/M metagenome (GOLD analysis project Ga0207013, IMG submission 153501) | Enriched cells from forest soil in Barre Woods Harvard Forest LTER site, Petersham, Massachusetts, United States -... | ecosystem: Environmental > Terrestrial > Soil > Temperate forest >...
CAACATGACATTTTTTGCAGTGATGATTCAAAATATGCGCGCGAATTAGACAGGCCGAGCCGGCAATGGCAAAGATCGGCTCGAAATAATGGCCAAGTTGTTTGTGCGCAAAAAAGGTCGCGTAAACTACGAGTGACAAGCCAGCCACCAACCATGCCACCGGTCGCCACTGACCATGCACGCGATAGCCTGATACGAATGAAATACCGGCCACTCCAAGAATAAAAGCTAGCAAAATGACGTGAGTCCAATCTTCTGACGGAAAGAATTGTGCTGCTATGGTCGGCGCCAAAAGCAGGACCAACGGCACGGCCATGCAATGCACGATGCAAAGGCCCGAAATAATCATGCCCCAGATATCCCATTTAGAAACTGCATGTTTGTGGGCATGATTATGCGCATGTTTTGTATGTAATTGCGTACTCATAACGCGTCTTTGGTACGTGACGCGCAGAAGTTCGTCAATCTCCAGTCGAGTCGGCGCACATGTGAGTGGCACAAATGTAATTTTTTAACCAACATAAATAGATACCTATGAAATTGGTGTCTCGACTCGGCATTTTTATATTCTTTTTTAGCCTTTCGTTTTCGGCTCACGCCGATGCTCCACCTTCGCTGAGACAGCCGAGTCTTTTAGGTTGGATGCATGGCGAACCCGTCGGTGAGCAACCGGGTTGGACAGATTCGACCTGGGTCAATTTCGAATTGAGCGAAGCCAATGTGTGGAGTGTACCGATGACCATGAAAAATAATTTGTCGGGTTCTACCTACGACTACCAAACCGACTACGAGCAGACCTCTGCCATTTTAGAGATCGGCCAAGGCTTCGGTGATTTTCTAGGCGTAAGCGTTGTCGTACCGTTTGGTAATCGCTGGGGTGGTTTTATGGATCACATCATCAATGGTTACCATCACACCATCGACAATAATTATTTTGAGCGAGATGGCTACGCACAATACCAAACCACTACGACTTTAAAAACCGACGGCACACAGTATTTTAACCCGCGGCCACTTCAGAGCATTTCGAACATTGAGCTGAAGCTGAAATTTTGGTTGTTACACTGGTATGGCACGCAGAAGGGTTCGTGCCCGTGCGGTTTGTCGTTTGGGTCACAGACTAAATTTCCGACCGAAGACCCTGTTTATGGCGGCACCACTGGTCACATCGACCAAACGGCATTTGTGTATTTAGGTATTCCGCTATTTTCGGCAAGTGCCTTTTGGGCGACGGCCTCTTACAGTTGGCTCGGCGCCAATCCGGCCATCGCGGGTTGGCCGCGTTTCAAATCCAACATTATGTACGAGGGCAATTTTGATATCGCGTTTAGCGATCACTGGGGCCTGGTGTTTATGGCGCGCGCCGAATCACCGTTTCTAGACGGCAAACAATTGAGCTTTCAAGACTCGTCGACCAATCCTGCCCAAGTGGCCGAAGATCGAATGTCTTCGGGGTGGAATAGCTTGGTTCACTGGCGTGGCAGTGAAGGTCTTGGCTTTCGCTATCGAGCTGATGGTGGCAATCAATTTCAAATTATGGGAGTCGAAGATTTTGGCGTTGGCCCCTACGATGATGTGGGCGGGTTTTACTCCAACAACGCGCCAGATTTTAATATTGTGATGCAACTACACACCGGGTTTTGAGCCGCAAAATACATAAAATATTATGTAAAGATGGGTCTAGAGATTCGATGCGGCATTGAAACCTAGACCTTGGTCTAGCCTTGGCGCTACGGATTATCATGAACAAAATCATGCACTTACTGTGCGTCTAGGTGCGAGTTGACCCCGATTTAGGGGTGGTTTACCTGTGATAGCACCAAAACGGGGGCCCAAACGGGCGGTACCTACAATTAGGAATTTTATGAAAACATCAGCAAAGACTCCAGCGACGGTACAATCTTCTTCAGCACGCGCTCACCTGGCGCCCTTGCCACCGTTACCTGAACCGAAACGTCGTCGTCGTAAAAACCCGAAGTCGAAATTTGGCGTCGGTGGTCAAGGTTCAGCGCTTGCGTTTTTTGTTATGGCCCTTTCAGCTTGTTCAAGTATGCCATCCGCTTCGCACATGTCGGCACTACCGAAAGATGACAATGTGAAAGTAGCACGCGTTGAACCAGCCAAAGAATGTGTGTTGATTAGCAAAGTTGAAGGTCGCAGCACAAGCACTCGCGGTACCCCTGAAGATGCTTTGAAAGATCTCAAGCAAGAAGCTGCCAACAAAGGTGCTAACTATTTGATGGTCGATCAGTACTCGGCTTATGGCACATCGGTGACAGGTATCGCGTACAAATGCCCATAATAATCTTGCACGAACGTCTCAAAATGAGACGTTCGTCTCGATAAAGAACAAGTTCATCTTGGACCCCTCCCACAATCTTATATACTAAAAATAGTATCTCACTGGGGGAGCGCATGGGTGTTCGTCAAATTCTGATATTCATAGCCTTAGCCGCCGCAGTCGGCTTGGGTTACACCAATTGTAACAATGCAAAATTTAGTAGTGTTGGCACTCAAGCCGCTCAGCAAGTTTGCAATCCGTTCGGTGGTCAGAGCTCGACTCCGGGTCAGGGGTTAGTGGCGCAGGGAGTGTACTACATTAATCCCGCGGATGTGACGGCGGCTCGCAAAGCCAATGCCGATCCCATAAATTATGTTAACAACTCCGTCGAAAATTTCTTTGATGTCGCCAATAACAGTAAACTTGGCATTGTGAATGCCAATTTATTTTTAAATAACATTGGCTTTCCGAACATGTATTTCACCAAAGGTTTCGTCGATTCAAAAGGCAGCGCATTGAAAGCGGCGGATGGAACCCAACTCGATGAGTACTTCGCATTTCGTGCCAAAAGCACTTTTGTTTTGGGCAGCTGGCCGGCGGGCGACTATCAAATTGCCACGATGACCGATGATGGTTCGATTTTGACGATGACCGGCGGTAATGCCGACGGTTCAGATCTTAAAATCATGAACGATGGCAACCATTCGCTTAGAATGATGTGCGCACATACGACACTCCATATTTCTGCAAATTCACAAATACCGCTGACGTTTGATTATTTTCAAGGCCCACGAGTCACTATTGGGTTGATGATGATGTATAGACCTGTGGCGATGGCGGGCACTACGGTTGACCCTCTTTGCGGTCAGGGCGGCCAAAGCGACACTTATTTTTTCAACGATCACGACAACAATAACAATGCGGTGGTACCGTCTGTTCCGCAAGCACCATACATGCAGGCATCTGGTGGGTTTGTTCCGTCGAACGGAACCGGTGGATGGAAGGTTGTTGAAGCCGAACACTTTACGCTATCTTCAACCGTGACCAACACCGGCTGTAATTAGCAAATTAATTAGACTTTATAAATTTGGCGATGCGCTCGATGGCTTTTGGTGGAATTTCGTGGCCACCTGAGAATGAGAAAAAATCGCCATGAAGACCCGCATCATTCAGCAGCGTAAATAAGCGTTCAGCATAATCATACCCTAGTAGGGCGTCGTTTTTGCCATGGCACTGAAAAAACGGCACTCCATCGCAACTGGGGGCCAACTTCTTCCAACGCTCTTCGTTGAGCAATGTCGCCGACATCAACACTAATCCAGATGGTTTTTTTGCGTGGGTGAGGGCGAGTTCAGTGGCGAGCATGGCGCCCTGACTAAAACCGCCAATAATCACTTTAGAATGCTTCTCAACAAGCTCATCATACATACGTGCGGCCACTTTTCGCGCTTGTTCGAGACCGGGTGGTGTCGTTTGGCTCATATCTGTTGGTTCGCCATTTTTCATGGCCTCTTCGAGGCGTCGAGAATCAATTTGAAACCAAGCCTTGCCATACATTCCCGGGGCAATAATGACCTCCATTTGCGCCTCTGGGCAAATGAACGTCGTGTTCGAAGATAGGTGCAGCATATCGTAAAGCGGTATTAAATCGGCGGCGTCGGCCCCGTAACCGTGAAAGAATACAACGCAAGGCCCACCTGGTGTGCCGTCTATAGAAAGCGATTTTAGTGAGCCAATAGATTTTGCGACTGCATTTTTCATAGCATACCTACGTTTTTCATCGCGCAAGACTAGCATGGGTCAGCTTAGACATCTATAATTTTTAGCTATGGAACAACAACAAAGCGCCATTCAAAATCGCATTCATCAAGTTCGCGAAATCAAAAAGAAATACGAACGATTCTTGCCGGCAATATTTTTCGTCGGTGGCTTTAGCTTTGACGCTGTCATGCTTGATCGTATCGATAGCCCTATGGCTCTGGCGCAACAGGCGCTGTACTTACTGCTCGTTTTACAAATTCTAAAATTTAAAACTCTTCAAGAACTCAACGCGTGGCAACCTTCGCCACGCCTGGCAAAGATTTGGCACTATCACTCTGAAGCCCTCAACTTTTTTCTCGGCACGCTACTCAACTTTTATACGTTGTTTTATTTTGTCAGCAGCTCGCTTGCCACTTCAGCGGTTTTTATCATTATCGTTTTTGGGCTGCTCTACGTGAACGAAGCGCCGCGGTTTCATGAACGAAACTTACAGATCAAGTATGGCCTCTATGCCGTCGCTATATTTTCTTTTCTCTTCATTATGGTGACGCTGACATTGCAGTTTGTCGGCTATTTTCCGTTCTTACTAGCTATTGCCATTGGTCTGTTCTTTTTTTATGGAGTCTATCTGTCGTTTATCAAAAGGCAGCTCGACCCCACACACCTTAAAAAATTAATTTACATTCCAACCGGAACAGTCGCCGCCGTTCTGGTAGCCCTCTACGTACTAAGAATCCTGCCGCCCATTCCGCTATCCGTTCAATATATCGGTATTTTTCATGACGTTAAAAAAGTGCCCGGTGAAAAAGAGACCAAGCTTCTGCTGTCATACGATCGACCGAAATGGAAGTTCTGGCAGCACGGCGACCAATCATTTGCCGCTGCTCCCGGTGATAAGGTCTATTGCTTTGCCAGAATATTTGCGCCACGCAATTTCAAAGATAAAGTTGTATTTCATTGGCTGAAAGAATCTGCCGCTGGCAATTGGCAGGATGTAGATCGCATCTCCGACGAAATTCATGGTGGCCGCGATGAAGGCTTTCGCACGTTTGTTTACAAAACAAACTTTGATCCGGGTGAATGGCGCGTCCAAATTGAAACATCAGATGGTCATGAGATGGGTCGAATTCATTTTACGGTTGAGAAGGTTGAGGCCTCGGCCACTCCCCGTGAATTTCGCACACTTGAGCAATAGCTAGCAGCGGTGATTTTAACTCGACACTGTTTTGGTGGATCGCCTCTCAAAAAGAGTTACCAAATAACGACAGGATATCAGCCACGATTTCTAAACCCGCTTCTTGAGCTTTTAAGCCGTCCTCATCTGGCGACGACTCTCGATCTCCATCAACACTCTTTCTAGACTGCTCTCTTTCAAGTGCTGATTTCTTTGGAAGACGAGCGATTTCATTGGCGTCAAACCATAGCGCTTGGCAATTTAGACAGAAATCTAGGCTCAAGGGAGGTTCGCAATCGGGAACGCCTAGCGTTCTCATGTTTACTGAACAATCCGGGCACTTGAGAGACGACTCAAGCCCTTGGCTTTTCACCTTATCAAGACACCTTTTAAGAAGTCCGGCCGGACAAACAATATTCAAAACTGAAAAACCCGTAAGTCGTCCTTCACATTGGTCACATGAGTTGATCGAATTCAGCGGAATTTTACATTTGGGGCATAATTTGGATCTCATTTGAACCATCTTATCTGTAGCTCAAGGTTAGTAAACTTAAAAAAAAGATCGCTGATCTTCAAATCATGTTTTGGTTAGACGAATATGATCTTGTGGTCGATGAAGAGGCCACGGGTTGTTGTATGGTTTTAGCGATATATTCGCGTCATCATAAAAAGTGGCAACATGAATTGCTTTGTATATACCTTTCTCCCGCTATAGATGCCGGGACGGAGCGCATGTCCGACATTCGGATCGACGCACTTACCCGGCGGCTATAAAAGGAGAAAGGTATATATACTTATATTGCCAGCTTACCGCCGCAGCGGCGGTAGCCAGTTGCATTTTAAGACTGACGATTGAAGTTAGATTTCGACCCGAAAATTCTTTGAGTCGTTTCTTGCCCATCTTCTAGCCTTTTCAGGTTTTCAATCACAACCAAAGCGCGATTCAAACGGCGGTCAATGTCTTTAGGTCCACCGACATAATGCAAAATATTTCTCTGCTTGCCAGGTGTGAGTTTGTCGAACCGCCGTTTGCCTTCTTGATCTTGGCGCAAGAGTTCTTTCAATTCTTCGGGTACCGGCAACCCATATCGACTTTTATCCGCCGTAAGTTTGACCGCTACAAAACTACCGCTCGTCAGATCGAGTTTTTTCATCCGTGCCTGACTGAGGCTAATCCAACCGGCTCCGCCTCCGAGACCTTGAAGCGCGCATTGGTATTTCAGCCGGCCATTGATTGTGCATACCAAACGAACCAAAAATTTACCGCCAAGCTTTTTCACATTCGCTTTAGAGACTTCGAGGTAGTGAATGCCCTCGAAGTCAGTGAATGCTTGAACTTTAGTTTTGAAACTAAGGCCCTTCACGAAAAGCTCCTATTTTCTTGGGCCAGCTGTGACAGTAAAAGAGGCTTTTGCAAGAAGATTGCCCCATAGGTTAAATCCAACAAAAGCAGGAGTTGAACCCGGCGGCACCTCTAATTTTTCAACCTTCAATGCATGAACTGTATAAATATAGGTGTGTTTTCTGCCGACGGGTGGGCAAGGGCCAAAAAATCCAGGTTTGCCAGCGTCGGTATTTGTCTCAATAGAACCTTTAGGAGTTTGCCCCTTTGCAAGGGCACCCAAATCAATTTTTTTAACACTCGCGGGCACATTAATTAATACATAATGCCAAAATCCTGATCCGGTGGGTGCATCTTGATCGTAAAGCGTGATTGCAAAAGACTTCGTTCCAGCTGGCGGATTTGTCCAAGTCAATTCAGGCGATATACCTGCGGCCGTGCAACCAAACTGATTGCCATAATAATCCGCCGGAATAGACTGACCGGGCGTTAAATTGCTTTTTAGTTCAAATTTCTCGGCGGCCTGCACAGTCATTCCAAACAACATACCCACCAACATCAGACCCAATATTTTATTGTTTTTCAATTTCATACTCCTATTTTAATTTCGTTTACGATCGCTCCAGAGAGGTTAACATATAGTTAAACCGCCAGTCATTGTACAATTCATATCTTTCATATAAGCTATTAACCACATGCATATCAGTCAGATCGACTTAAATCTGTTGAAGGTGGCAGCCGCCATTTACAAATCTCGCAATGTTTCAAAGGCCGCCTTAGATTTGGGTCTATCGCAGTCTGCGGTCAGCCATGCGCTCTCACGATTGAGAGCGCAATTCCAAGACCCGATGTTTGTAAGAACCGCTAAGGGCATTGCTCCCACTGAATTTGCTAGATCCATACAGAGTGAACTCTTAGACCTCGTTCATAGGGTTGAACTTTTGGCTAATAGAAAAGAGAAATTTGACCCGAAAGAAATCAAATCAAGAATCATCTTAGCGACGACTGAGTATTTTGAGCTGGTGGTCATGTCTGGGTTGCAAAATAAAATTTCTTTTGAGGCGCCGAATCTTCAAATTTCAGTAAGACCGACTCTTGGAGATCTTCCTCGTCGCGAATTAGAAGATGGAAAGGTAGATCTTGCTATCGCCGGATTCTATAAAGACCTTCCAGAAGGGTTTTATCAAGCCAAACTCTTTTCAGATACTTTCTCTTGCGCCACTCGCCAAAATCACGGACTAAAAAAATTGGGAGTTCAGGAGTATTTTGATTCGAATCACGCCCTTATCACCGTTCAGGGTGACTTTCGCGACCGAGCTGAGTACGGAACCGGAAAAAAGAAGAGAACTCGTCATTTCACTTATGGCACTTCGAGCTTCGCGTCCTTAGCGTGGATACTTCAAGAAACAGATCTTGTTCTTACTGCGCCAACACTTCTATTAAAAAAATATGCAGAGTTTTTTCCGATGAAAATCTGGCCATGCCCTGTCGACATCGGGAGTATTGACGTGCGAATGCTTTGGCATGCACAAACTCATGACGACCCACTTCGAATTTGGTTTAGAAATCAATTGCGAGATCGCTGCGCAACGATCTTGTCTTAAAGCGAACGCAGCGCTAGTGCCATAAAATAACTTCTGTCAAAATACCGAGACCTGCGCCGGCTACCGCTCCGGTTAGTCCGATCGCATTAATCCGAGCTCTCGAATACGAACGTATAGAATCCCAAAACCCACCATTTATGAGACCGCCGTAGTCCGTAGAAAACAACAAGTCCATGACTTGGGTGCGGGCTTTGAAATTATCCCTCAGGTACGCATTGTCACGGCCTAGTAAACCATTGTCGAAATAAATAGCAAAGGTCTCGGCAAAATCCTCGTTGAAATTTGTTTCGGCATAGTCCGTAGGGTAGCGCCCGCCATCAGACTGGATCACCTTGCGCCAAAATCTCGGATAGAATATCCCGTCGCCAGGGCCAGAAAAAAGATAGCCGCCAACATTGTGGCCGTGTTCATGAAGAAATGTTTTGAGTTCCGTTTCACAATATTTTGTTGAACATTCGGACCGCAAATATATATGCCCCTTTGCATCGCCCCGGCCAGCGACAATGGCTACTCCTGGAGGGGTAAGGCTTGGGCGTTCGTCGGGCCGTATCTCGATCATGCGGGTCGCTTTCACAGTTTTGAACGGCAAGGTCTTCACTAAATAGGTCGCGTACTCGGCATTTGTCATGTTTCGGTGCTGCGCTTGATTCGGAATCATCGCGACTTGAATGACGTGCGGTTCTCCGCCGTCTAAGAGAAACGAAAATGTGAAGATTTCAGCCGGATAACTTTTCTTGAGACGCTGATGAAAACGATCGTCATCGTAAAATGAATAATTTTTCGACTCAATGGAGAATGGTGCTAAGTCGGCATAGTGATCGCCCACGCGGCTGCGGTCGACGAAGCAACGAAGGTCGCGGCAAGTTTGCCAATCTCTTTTGAGCGTCCGCCAGTTTTGCAGACCCGAAATGAGACGTGTGGCTTTGTCCCGCATACCGAGCAAAAGAGAACAGTCGAGGGCCTTAGCCTGTGCTGGTTGAGCTAAGTGCAATGTAACAAGAGCCAAAATTAGTTTAGACATCATTGGAGGCAGAGTATCAGATAGGACAAAATTTTTCCCCTGAAACGTTTTAAACAATCGTGAATTTTTTGCGGCTGAGCCTAATTTCCCCCCATATGTTCATATAGTCGGTATTTAGCTATCATGCCTCCGCACTGCTCGAACAATAATTGAAGTAAATTGCTATGGCGATACTAAATAGTCGCAAGTTTTGAAGCGTTAAACCCGGTGATAAAATTGATCAATCGGTGGTCGCTCGGGTTTCACCGGCACATTTTTCGGATAGCCAATAAATATTAAACCGTCGATCTCATGAGTCTCTTGCGAAAGACCCAAAATCTTGTAGGTTTCGGGCATTTTGGTGAGGCCGCCCGTGCTCCACTTGCTGCCGACATTTTCACTCCACAAATAGAGCGAAAGATTTTGCACGGCACAGGCGAGCGAGGCGTAATCTTCTTTTTGGCGCGCGGGATCGGCATCTTTTTTAATGCCGACAATTAAAGCCTCCGGCGATTCTAAAAACTTCGAGCGCACTGCAGATTTTGCAATGTCATTCATGGGTTCGCGTGATTTTTTTGCTTTGGCCTGAACTTGCAGTTCTGCGAGTAAAATTCTTGTCTCAGGTTTTAATCGAATAAAAAACCATGGCCAGGTCAATTTGTGATTAGGGGCATGAATGGCGGCCTCAATAGCGGCCGTGAGCGTCGTTTCTGATATTTTTGTGCTAACGAAAGAATGAATAGTGCGGCGGCCTTTTATGAGTTCGAGTGTTTTCATGTCGCACCTACTAAGTTTGTCACGACCAAAGGCTAAGACGAACTGGCCTTTTCAGTCAACGAACGCCGACAGAAACTAATTAGATGAAAACCAATTCTCAGATTTTCATTTTGTTGTTTGGCGCGATTTTGGGCATGGTTGGTTGCCAATCGGGCTCTGGTGGCAATTCTGGCCCGCAGCCGGATGCCAATCAACATAAGCCCGTCGGCACGACTAGCTCGAAGGCATGTTACCAATCTGATCTCTGTTTCACTGCAATATCAGCCACGCAAATTGTCGATACTAACCATGACTATCTCTATGCAGACCCTGCTGGCTTTCCAACCCCATCTTTGCGCGGGCAATACATTGCTCCGAGCCGCTTCATCGATTTGAACTACGTCGATGGCAGCGCTGCCATAGCTGATAGTTTTATCGTCAAAGATTTCATGGATGTCACTCACGGTCGGTATGCTTTGATCTCGCCCGAGGTGGTTGCAATCATGCAGCAAATTCGCGAAGCCTTAGGCCGCGCTGTTTACATCACCAGCGGTTACCGTAGCCCTGGTCACAATAGTAGCACCGATGGTTCAGCTCAATGGTCTCGGCATATGTATGGTGATGGAGTCGATTTTTCGAGTGCGCAACCCAACTACCCAGAACTGCAGACGCTTTGCAAAAAATTTGATGCGAGTTTCACTTTGATTTACGCCACTCACATCCATTGCGACTGGCGATTGCATGAGTTAGACCCCGCATTTTACTATACAGATATCGTGACTCCGAAGGCACTAGGTGAAATTGCACCTGAAGCTCAGTTAATTTTCGAAGCGACGTCAACAAATCTGAATGTGAAGGTGCGAATCGCGGAGGGGGATTCTGACGACGTCAACGAGGGTGAATTAATTTATCAATGGTACGCTCAAGATGCGCAAGGTCATGCATTGTCGTCGAGCGCATCAACGCTCGAGTTGCCAATTGCGGGCGCACCGTACACAATCGACGTATTGGTTGGTGGCTCAATTCACTTGCATCAGAATTGGCCACAATAAGAAGAACTTTAAAAAACGGGCATTCACATGATCAAAGTTCTATTTGTATGTATGGGCAATATTTGTCGTTCTCCGGCAGCTGAAGGAGTGATGAAGGGTCTTCTCACTCGAAATAACATCGCCGATAAATTGTACTGTGAATCCGCTGGCACTTCTGGCTACCATGTGGGCGATATGCCCGATTCACGCATGCGCGAGCATGCTTTACGCCGTGGCTTCACCTTAGACAGTCTCGCTCGCCAATTTCAAATCGAAGATTTCGAAAAATTTGACTATATCGTGACCATGGATAACGCCAACTACCGCAACGTTATGCGCCTCGACCCGTCTGAAAAATACAAAAGCAAAGTGATTCCAATGGCGCACTTATGCGAAAAATTGAGTGTCACCGAAGTGCCTGACCCCTATTACGGTGGCGATGCCGGGTTTGAAGAAGTGTTAGATATTGTTGAAGATGGCTGTTCGAGTTTATTACGACGGTTGGAGTTGTTGAAGTAGCTGGCGACTACGAAAGTGACGCAACGTTTTCTCGACGCCGCGGTTATTTTATTTCGGCCATGCCCGTCACAGTCTCAAGAACCTTATTTTGCAAAGCAAACGAAATCAAAGATTGCGCACGAGCGGCATCGGCCTGAACTAGCGTCGCTTGCGATGTGAGAAGGTCAATAAAACTAGCGGCGCCAGCTTTATATCGGCCATCAACAGTTTCGTAAGCTTTTTGTGCAGCCAATAATCCTTTTCGACTGGTATCGAGCTGATGCAAAACGGCATGATAATCTCCGTATGCCTGCCTCACCTCGCCCACAACCTGATTGTGCAAATCTTCATTGTCTAGCAAAGCGTTCTTTGCAGCCACATGGGCCCGTTCGACATTTAACTTTGTTGACCAACGGTCAAAGATATTCCAGGTCAAAGTCAAACCGACCGTCCAGATCTTATCGTGATTGAGCTGGTCAGAGTACGATTGATAAGGAGTCGTTGTGGCATCGACACCATTCACGTCTTGTGCGTTCAACGTGCGACCTGCAGCAGCCAAGCTTGCCACAAAATCCAGCTTCGGCATGTACGATGCGCGTGCCGAGCGTAAATCAAACTTGAAAGCACGTGTGATTTGGTTCTGCGCCGCCAAATCGGGTCGACGATCAAGCGCAGTATCAATCAGCTGCCTTTCATTTTCGTTAGCTAGAGGTCCGGTGGCATTTTCGTCTATGGCGGTATCGGCAAATTCATAGCGGCGAGAAGAATCCATTCGTAATTTTCTCACCAACAAAATCTCGTCATTGCGTTGCTTATCTAGCGAGGTAATTAAAAATGACTCGTCTGAACTGGTTTGCGCTTGCTGTCGATATAGATCAGCGAGATTTTTTGCCCCGACACGAGTTTGCTCAGTCAAAAGCTGCTCGCGGGCACGCGACGATTCTAAATTGCGCTCGGCAATATTGACGATTTGTTTATCTAGATTCACTTGTAAATAACTTTGCGTCACATCGAGGGCAATCAACTGTTTCGCACGAACCAATGTTAGCTCGGATGATTGATTACGAGCTAAAGAAGATTGCAGACCTGAAATATCGGCAAAGCCATTAAAAATATTCAAAGTGCTCGATATCTGGTAGGCGGCACCTGTGGTGCGACCAGAAACTAAAGTCGGCACACTCGAAGTGAAAAGCTGCTGACCCTGAGCTGAATTGTAACTGCCTGTTGCCGCCAAGTTCGGCAAAAATTGTGCATAACTCTGCACCAATTGAGTGCCATTTAATTCAGAATCGTTTTTGGCTTTTTGCACTGAGGTGGCGGCTTGAATCGCCGTCGCAATGCTCTCTTCGAGGTTCAATTTCACAACCGACTGATCGCCGCTTGCTTCTGACAGTGACGGAATCGCGTGTTTCAATTGCGCTGGTGCCTCTGCCGGCGCCAGTGCATTGGCTTTCGCAGTCATCGGTGAGCCAACTTTTTCAGAACTCGCATTGTTTGCAGATGTCGATTCGTCTGTGGCCCACGCCGAACCGGCAGACCCAACAAAAAAGAAAATTAAAATTGAACGAACAAGCTGTCGGTACACGATGTCTTATCCCCCGCTTGGGTGCCTTTTCTTTTCAGGTTCATCACCCGTGACTTTCGGTTTTGTCGACTTCGCCACTTCGTCGATCACAGGGCGAATCCTCGCACCATCAGACAACGAATTACCGAGATTGAGGGCGACCGTTTCGCCCTCCTCGACCCCAGAAATCAAACTCACGAATTTACCGTCTGTTTCTGCGACTTTCACTTCGCGATATTTCATTATATTTTCAGACGATACGACCGGAACAAAATATTTATCATTGGTTGAGACGAGTGCTGCTGCTGGCACTTGCAATAGCGGCGGTGTTTGTACTCCAATCTCAACTTGCACGAAACTACCCGCTACGACCTGACCGTCTTTGTTATCGAGATCAATTTCAGTGAGTAACATGCGGGTTTTATCATCTAACTGACCAGCGGCTCGAGTCACCTTGGCGTGCAATTCAACGGCGGGGCGCTCGGGTAAACGAATCGTGGCAGGTAAACCGGCGGTAATAAAAGGCGCATCTCGCTGGTCGATGTAAGCGTAAACGCGCAAATGATTCACCTGTGAAATGGTCACCACTGGTAAAGAGCTGGTTTGCGAATTGGCCGCATTTTGCACCAGCGCACCGCCATCTGCAAAACGTGCTGTGACGGTACCGTCGAAAGGTGCACGTAAAACTTCGTAACCTTTTTGAATTTGTAAACCTTCAAGGCGCGCTTGCGAAACCTTGGCATCTGAAATGGCTTGGTCATATTCTTGCTCAGAAACCAGCTGCTTCGCGAATAGATCTTTAGCACGTTTGGCGATGGCATTTTTGTTAAGCGCATCGGCAAGTGCTCCTTCATAACTCTTATCTGTTTCGGGTGACTCGATAATACCTAGAATATCGCCGGTTTTGACCACGTCACCTTTATCAACACGAACTTCTTTTAAATAACCACTCACCTTTGCATAGAGTGTAACGTTCGCGAAAGCCTTTGCTTCGCCGATAACACTCACGATTCGATCGCCTTTCGATTTTGTGACGGTGGCGACTCGGGCTCGTGAACCCGCTTTTGCTTCAGAATCACGTTCACCTTGTTCGCGCGACACCAACACTCGTTTGTACGCGGCGGCCGCGACAGCAATGGTGACACAAGCAAACAGAATGAGAATCACCCATCGCTTCAGTGCTGATGGAGTCTTGTGGTTGTCGTCTTCGTCTAATGACCTGTTGTTTGAGCTAATGACTCACCTCCGAGCTCTTCTTCGGCTTTAAGCCTTTCGTCGAGCAAGTGTTTCGTCGGCATTTCTTTACGTAATAACGAATAAACAATCGGCACAACAAAGAGTGTGATGAAGGTAGCAACCAATAGGCCACCTATCACCGCTCGACCCAGAGGTGCATTTTGCTCGCCGCCTTCGCCCAAGGCCATTGCAGCCGGTAGCATACCAATGACCATAGCGAGTGCTGTCATCAACACCGGGCGAAGTCGCGTACGACCGGCCTCTCGTGCGGCATCTAAAGGTGAAAGATTCTTTTCTAAACGTACATCGTTGGCAAAGCTAACAAGTAAAATTGCATTTGAAGCGGCAATGCCCACCGCCATGATTGAACCCATAAATGATTCGACATTGATCGTCGTTCCGGTGATCGCCAGTATCCATAAAATGCCGACCAAGGCTCCGGGTACTGCCACCATCACGATGAACGGATCTAGCCACGATTGAAACAAAATCACCATGAGCATGTAAACGAGCATCATTGAAACGATGAGACCAAGCCCCAGTTTTGTGAATGCCTCATTCATCACTTCGCCTTGACCACGAATTGTGATGGCGGTGCCCGGTGGCAATTCTCCGAGTTTTGCGATCGCCGCCTGAATGCCAGAAATCACCGAGCCGAGATCTCTCGACTCAACGTTACCGGTCACATTCAAGACACGTTGAACGTTGTTGTGGTTAATTTCGTTCATTGTCGAG
>Ga0207013_1176_pt1 | contig 14965 bp, 8 predicted proteins | sample Alteio_BWMinCont_55_FD_153501 | JGI IMG/M metagenome (GOLD analysis project Ga0207013, IMG submission 153501) | Enriched cells from forest soil in Barre Woods Harvard Forest LTER site, Petersham, Massachusetts, United States -... | ecosystem: Environmental > Terrestrial > Soil > Temperate forest >...
AAGGGTTAACCTATTAACTTGTTGTTTTTTGTATATACTTGATTATCAATTATATACAAAAGGGTTAACATGAATTATGTTAACCATGTTAACCCTTTTCTTGCTTGTTCACCGGCAGTCTTCACCTTTATCCATCCGCCAACTCAATCCAAACCGGACCGTGATCACTTGATTTCTCCCACCCCCTCACGTTACGGTCAACCCCGGCAGCCAAAAGTCGCTTGTCGACGTCCGGACTAAGCAGGAAGTGGTCAATTCGTAAACCCGCATTGCGGCCATAGGCATCACGGAAATAATCCCAAAAGGTATAGATCGTTTCGTTGGGATAAAGTTTTCGTATCGCATCGGTCCAACCCTGGTCAACCAATGTTTTGAAAGCGGCACGGGTTTCAGGACGGAACAGTGCATCATTAACCCAGCGCTCAGGTTTGTAGGCATCAAGCTCGGTTGGCATCACGTTATAGTCTCCTGTCAATACAACAGGTTTACCCGAAGCAAAAAGCTCGGCGGCGTGTAAGGTCAGACGATCGAACCATTGAAGTTTATAGTCGAATTTTGGCCCCGGCGCGGGGTTGCCATTTGGCAGGTAGAGACAGCCAATGGTAATGCCGTTGATCACTGCCTCTATATAGCGGCTGTGGAGGTCTTCCGGGTCGCCGGGAAGCACCCGCCTCATTTCCTTTATCTCGGCATTACGCGCCAGGATAGCTACGCCGTTCCAGCTCTTTTGTCCATGCCATATCGCGTTGTAACCTGCGTCAAGTATCGCCTGCTCAGGGAAATTTTCCTGTGGCGCTTTTAGCTCCTGCAGGCAAACTACATCGGGCTTTGTTTCATTGAGCCAGCGGAGCAGCACCGGCAGCCGCCCGTTAACTCCATTCACGTTATAGGTCGCTATTTTCATAATACAATTTTATCGAATAATTCTTTATTCAATTCATTTATGGAAAGTATTTCTTTTCTGCATCCAATAGAAAAATAAACGATCCATGAAAAAACTAAGCCTCTTATCTGTATTAATACCATTGGTATTAAACATGCCGGTTGCCCGCGCGCAGGCCCCACAGCTCACTGTTGATGGTAAAAGCAACAACGGCGTACAACTGCAGCAATTGAAAATAAATATCGCCATTTATGGCAACATTAGTCGTACCACCTGGCAAATGACCTTTTATAATTCAACGTCGAGAATTTTGGAGGGTACGCTGACCTTTCCGCTTAAAGATGGCGTAAATGCAAGCCGGTATGCTTTGGATATCAATGGCCGAATGCGTGAAGCCGTTCCGGTTGACCGGGGTAAGGGTGCGGTTGTTTTTGAATCTATTGAACGCAGAAGGATCGACCCGGGTTTGCTGGAAAAGGTGGCGGGCAACAGCTTCCGTACCCGCATTTATCCTATCAATCCGCATAGTACCCGTACCGTAATAATCGGTTATGAAGAAGAGATTCCGTTAGCGGATAACGGCAGCCTGAGGTTTTCGCTGCCGCTGAATATAAAAGATACCGTACAAAAGTTTTCGCTTAATGCATCTGTAATACAAAGCGCATCCGCACCGGTTGTCGATGATGCAAACGGGGATAACCTGCAATTTAATAACCATCAAAATACTTATTCGGCGTCAGTCGAAAAAAGCAACTATATCCCTGATCATTCTTTATCATTTTCGATACCCAAGCCACAGGATGCAAGCGAAGTGATGATACAGGCACAAGGAAACAAGTATTATTATTTTATAAACACAATTTTAAAACCGAAGGCCATTGATAAGCCTATTCCGCATCGTATCGGTTTATTGTGGGATGCCTCGTTAAGCAGCACCAACCGCGATTTTAAGAAGGAATTTGCGCTGCTTGACGCTTATTTTAAAAAGGTAAATAATGGCGAAATTACCCTGGTGACCTTTAGCAACACCTTATTAAAAAGAAAAGTTTACGCTATCGTCAACGGTAACTGGGCCGAGCTTAAAACCGAGCTGGAACATACAGTATACGATGGTGCGACGAACTTTGGGAACATCGATTTATCGCAATATACTGTGGATGAATTTTTGTTGATGAGTGATGGCCACCAGACCTTTGGCGAAAAGACGATCAAATTAAATAACAAACCTGTTTATTGTATCAGCTCATCGGCGACAGCGGATTATAGTAATTTAAAATTGATCGCCCTTAAAACGAAGGGGGAGCTTATCGATTTGACTGCTGACGACAACGATAAGGCGCTGACCAGTTTGACAACGCAGCCGTTGCGCTTTTTGGGGATAAAAAATGGAAATTCCATTGAGGAAAACTATCCATCATTGCCGGTTGCCGTCGGCCGTACATTTTCAATAGCGGGGATTACCCGTGATCCTAATCAAACCATCACTTTGCAATACGGATATGGTGATAAAGTGAGTTATCAAAAAGAGGTCACTTTAGATCTGGCGAAAAACGCAGTTGATAGTCTTGATATTGCCAGGCTATGGGCGCAAAAAAAGATCACCGAGCTGGATATTAATTATAATGCCAACAGGCAGGAGATCGAATCGTTAGGCAAACGATACGGCATCGTTACCCGCAACACCTCTTTGATCGTTTTAGAAAGCGTAAACGATTATATCCAATACGATATTGAACCGCCCGCCGAATTGCGTGCGCAGTACGATGCCATAATGAAGCAAAGGGGACCTGTCAATACGCAAACACGCGAAAACCTTACGACCTCAGAAAACATGCAAAAACAGCTAACCCAATGGTGGAATGCGGATATTAAGCCTAAGCTTAAACCGAAAGCGAAGAAACGGAACGTACGGAACCTTAGGGGAAGCGCTAACGCCGTTGTTAGTGCTGATCAAGCTGCAGCAATGTCAGACACTACAAGACTAGCAGAGGTAAACGTAGTTTCAGTGGGTTATGGAACACAGAGGAGAACAGATGTTTCAGGTTCGGTCAGCACAGTAACTGCTCATACGATTAATTCGCCTGTTACTTCAGCTGACCAGGCATTGGAGGGCCGGGTTGCAGGTGTGGCGGTAACTAATAATAATGCAGCACCGGGTAGTAATATTTCAACGTCGATAAGAGGCACTGGTAGTGTTGCGGGCAATGGGAATAGTCCGTTATATGTGGTGGATGGACACCCAAGTAATGGGTACCTCAACACGCTCGACGCCAAAGATATTGCTTCGATAGATGTATTGAAAGATGCATCGGCTACGGCTATTTATGGCGCCAGGGCCGCAAATGGTGTGGTTTTAATCACCACTAAAAAAGGAAGATCAGCAAGAGCAGATTCAACTGCTAACAGCGAAAACCAAAATGAGGGCATCAACATCACCTATCAAAAGCCAGATGCCGATTATTTGAAATCCATTCAAAAAACCGATAAGGCTGGCCAATACCAAAAATATCTGGATCTGCGGCAAGCATTTAGCAGCAACCCGGTTTATTATTTCGATGTGGCTGATTACTTTATCAGGATAGGGGACAAAGAGATCGGTACACGCATATTGAGCAACCTGGCAGAACTGGATATGGAGAGCTATGAATTGTACAAAATGCTCGGTTACAAGTTAAAGCAACTCGGAGATTACGAAGGAGAAATATTTGCATTCAAAAAAGTAACGGAACTGCGGCCCTTAGATCCTCAAAGTTATCGCGACTATGGTCTGGCTCTCGAAGATGCCGGCGAGCATCAAAAAGCATTGGATGTGCTTTATACTGCCATGACCAAAAGTTATACAGCCGATGCCGATGGCCTTTATAACGGGATACAGGAAATATTTTTACCTGAAATAAACAGGATCATTGCTTTAAATAAGGCGAAACTGAATCTTTCAGCTGTCCCTAAAACAGTTATCAGATCGCTGCCGGTAGATATGCGCATTGTTATGGACTGGAACATGAATAATACGGATATTGATCTTTGGGTAACCGACCCTAATAATGAGAAATGTTATTACAGCCACAACCGAACTGAAATTGGCGGCCGTATCTCGCACGATATGACCCAGGGTTTTGGCCCCGAACAGTTTTTGTTAAAAACGGCTATCAAGGGAACTTATAAGATAGAGATTAATTATTATGGTGATAGGCAAGCTACTGTTGCGGGCCCTACCACCATCATGGCCGAACTATTTACCCATTACGGAACCCCACAGGAAAAAAAGGAACTGATTGTATTACAGATGAAAAAGGAATCGAACGGTGCCGTTTATGTTGGCGATTTAGATTTTAAGTAAACAAGTTTATTTTACAAATAAAAATTAATTAAAGAAGGCGGGAATTTCCCGCCTTCTTTATTAGTAAGTAATATGGTGTTTACTATTTGACAGGGACAATATCTATAATAACTGTTCTGTTGTAGAAACGTTCTTCCGGATTGTTATTTTCGAACGGGGCATGGCTTGGGTCTTCGCCGAAACCTAATGTTTCAAATTTCACATTGGTCTTTCCGGCTTTAGCTAATGCGCGCTCCAAAATGCCTTGAACATCTTTCGCACGTTCTTGAGATAACTTCATGTTATGATCTTCCTGGCCAATAATGTCTGTATGGCCATGTATTACCACGGTTGATCCATCGGCAATGGATGGTGCAACTACATTTGTTAAAAACTTATCGTACGATGTTATGCTATATGCCTTATCAAAGCCAAACAAAATACTGTAACGTAAGCCTTTCTCGTCGGTTTGATCCTGGTGCTCTAAGTGAACAGTGCTTTCTTTTCTGATAACTACACCTTTATTGGTCTCACCATTCATCACTACCTTGTAGTCACCTGAAGGGTTACTGCCTAAAATTGCCGCACCGGAAATACTTTCCTGATCATGAGTAAAAGGCCCATAATGCTGAACGACTCCCCTTTCGTCAGTTACATCTACCGACCATGGTTTAAGGAACTGGCTTGCGCTATCCAGGTTTAAAACAACGTAGCTGTCAAGCGGATCAACCTGTGTGGCATTTATTTGCACCGGCTTCATCATGTCGCCACCTACTTCAAATAATAATTCAGGCGAGGCGCTTGTTATATCAACGCGGCGGTCTCCGGCCCGAAGAAGTGCAAGCTCTTTCGTCCCGCCCGGCTGTTCCGAGAAAATAACCGGTTTAGTGCGTCCCTCGATCATGATCCTTGAGCCGTCAATACCAAAGCTTGCCACTAAATATTGCTTTACTGCTTCTGCCATCACTTTGCCCTCCTGCGGCCCGTTATGTGAAGCGCCGCTTAAGGTTATGGAAGCGCCTGGGTTCGCTCGTAAACGATCACCTATTATGTTGAGGACGTTATGATAAACGTTCAACTGCCTTGCAGAACGGCCGGTCATATTATCAGATTGCTCATTTTGCAACTGAACTTCCCTGAAAGCTCCTGCCTGATCTTTGGTAAGTATCACATACCGGGCAGAAATTTCATTTGATCCTTCATCAAAAAAAACAGCGCTGATTAATGGTAGTGTTTCGCTCACATGACGCATCAAAGGCACCTCTTTAGGAGCGCGAACAGTAAACATGAAATCACGCACTGGTATGGGTGCAATTGCAATATCTTTAATCTCGGCTTTTTTGCCTTTGCCAAATTTGAGCGCCAGGCCAACCCTTACGGTTGTTATTTGCCAGCTTTCGATATCACGCGGAGCGCGGCCAAAATAAGGATGGTAGGATATAAATGGTGAAAGATTAACCTTGTTAACGCTTTTGGCCGAAGCAAGCGGGATTTCATATCCCATACCCACCTGACCAGATAGCAGCGTTTTGTGTACACTGCTGAATTGCGAATTTGTATTTGGCTGATTAAGTTGTGTATAATTAAAATCTCTGTCTAGACTGAACGCTACGCTTGGCCCGGCAAAAAAGTAAAGGTTATGTGCCGCTAAACGCAGGCTTGGTTCAATCGTAATATAACTCAAGTCTGTGCCTAACGTAGCGGGACAATTACATGGTGCAACAACGCCGTCAAATTTTCCTCCGCGGCCGTCATATCCAACATTAAGCATGGCCCCCCATGCGCCAACAGGGCGGTATTCCGTCAGCAGTGATCCGTAGGGACGCACGCCGGTGCCTTTGTGAAAAGCCCTCGGAACAATCAATGAATTGTCTAACCGTTGGGTCGTTCCATCGTAGAAATTGAAATTGGCCGCGCCTGAAGCTCCAAACCACCAGATGGGTTGCGTAGTTTGGGCATGAATTGTTGAGCTGGCAAGAATAACCATCAACAAACAGATGATGGTTCTTTGCATTATTTTATTTTTGAGTAACATGTTGATTCCTTTTAAAGTAAATTTTTTGTGGATTAGTAAATCCCCCTTTCGGGGGATAACTCTTTTATTATTGTTATGGAAGAACAATCGTATCAGCATTTAATGTAACGGCTGTTTGCGCTAATAATCTACCGGTAATCATGGAACCGGTGTTTACCGATATCAGTGTTTTACTAAGTATAATTCCACTAAAATTAACGTTCGATCCGAGTACGGCCTGACCGGCAACTACCCAAACTATGTTCTTAGCTTGTGCGCCGCCCAGCAGCGTAATATTAGCGCTGTTGTTTACGGTAAGGTCCTGTGATATTTGGAAAACCCAGGTATCATTGGCAGTGCCTGATAGTGTTACACCTGCGTTTGTTATCAAAACTCCGGTACTAAATTTATACAATCCCGGAGGAAGGATGCGTCCGCTAAGGTTCCCTGCATAGATATCAACAATTGGGGCCGGTGTTACCAGGCCGTTTGCTGTAGTATAAGCTGTTTGCATATCGTTAACGGCCGTGGTCATGTTGGTCGGAGTTGGAGCGGCATAGTCAGATGCATAAACCTTTCCTGTGACAATTGGTGTACGTGAAAATTGCCCCGTTGCATCCATTATTAATCCAAAACCTGTTATGGCAGTAGCTGCTGCCGGACTAACGCCTATATCACCTTCTATTGAAGTAATACCCGTTGTGGAGATACCTGATTTAGTTAATATGTTAAAATTACCAGCAGTGCCCAGGTTAACAACGCCCGGACCGATAGCAATTACCGGAATAAGCGTAAAGTTGGCAACGAAGGTGTGGGACGCATTTAATACAAAGGTATAACTGGCACTTGTAGAAGCTTGCACTCCATTTTCTGTCCAGTTAACAAATGTATAGCCAGCGTTCGGAGTTGCTGTTATGGTTACTGACGACCCTGCATTAAATGCTCCGGCCCCGGTTGTTGTTCCGCCGGCTCCGGGGTTTGACGATAAATTAACCGCAAACTGGGATGCGAGAACCAGGCTAAAGGTGGCTGTCAATGTTCGGTTACCAGCTACAGTAAATTGGTAATTTGAACTCGTTGAAACTATATTGCCGTTATCTTTCCAGTTAACGAATATATAACCTGCATTTGGAGTTGCTGAAACAGTGACAGGAGTACCTGCATTATATGAGCCCGAGCCGGTGGTTGTTCCGCCAGCTGGTGGGCTTGATAGCGTTACTATCCCAAACTTACCAGGTACAACAGCTGTAAAATTGGCTATCAATGTTTGATTACCTGCCAAAGTGAACTGATAACTTGAACTTGTGGAAACAATTGTTCCATTATTCGTAAAGTTTGTGAAGATGAACCCTGCATTTGGGGTTGCTGATACGGTAACCACCGAGCCATTGGCAAACGTGCCTGCTCCGGCCAATGTTCCGCCACCAACAGGATTGGCTGTTAAGGTAACCTGCGGGATGGTTGTAAAGGTCCAAACAAAATTGGTGACCATTCCGCTATGAAATGTATCTTTTGCCCCGGTGGTGATTGTACCGGTGTAAAGGGTAAAGGGCAATAATGGCACAGTTGGCGTGAACGTGAAGGTTTTAGCGCTCGCTGTAGCACTAACGGTGCCCGCTACCACCACGCCGCCTTGTTTAATAACAAATGTTGTATTTGTAATAGTGGCCGGATCCATATCTGTATTGAAAGTAGCCGAGATTACTTTGTTCAATACCACGTCGATAGCTTTGTCGGTAGGATCGGTGGAAACTACAACCGGGCATAATCCGGTCACTTCGCCTTTGAAGGTGTCTTTTTTACAGGCTGCAGTCAATACAACCAGTGATAATACCAGGAGCCGGATGGTATTGAAAATTTTAGAATAGCCTCTGCTTGCGCGCTTTTGAGTACTATCCATGGTCAAAGTAAATTTGTTGATCATATAATATGTTTTAAATAGGTAATTAAGCCCGAAGTCTGATTGATCGGAACTCAGGCTCAACAAACCTACCTACAAGCGGCTGCAGGCATGTTACATAATTCTGGGAATATGTTATATAATTCACACATTTTCGAGCTCGACAAAACTCTTGTGTTCGAGGTTTTTAAAGTAGGATGGAGTTATACCCGTAACTTTTTTGAATTGGGTGGACAAATGTGCCACGCTGCTATAGTTCAGCTTCCATGAAATTTCTGTAAGATTTAGTTCATTATATCCAATCAACTCTTTTACACGCTGTATTTTATGCTGGATAATGAAATGTTCGATGGTTATTCCCTGTATTTCTGAAAATAAATTAGCAAGATAAGTATAATCGAGGCCTAACTTTTTACTGAGGTAGTAAGAGAAATTCGTTTTCAACCGATCTTCAGAGTGGTGAACCATTTCGACTACAACATTCTTAATTTTTTCAATCAGGATACTTTTTTTATCGTCTATCAACTCTAACCCGAATTGTAATAATGCAATATTAAGCCGGGCGATCTGTTCGTTTGAAACACTTAGAACTTCTGCTTTACCTATTGTTATCGAGGTGCAATGCAATCCAAGTTTTTTCAACTCAGTCGCCACTGTTATCTTGCAGCAATTGCCCACCATGTTTTTTATGAAAATATTCATCAGACATATACTTGCAAAGCAAGTGCCCGATAGAAGTATTTTTCTTTTTAGGAAACAAGTAAACCTGGTGTTGTGCCGTTGTTTTTTTACCAATGTGCTCCCACGGCTTTAATTCGCATGTTTTTATTTAGATCGGTATTGTTATAGGAAAGAAAATTAACTTGAATTATGCCCCCAATAAAAAGTCACCAAAACCCTAAGTTGTATTTAAAGCGCTAATTATGGATAGTTTAAAGGAATTATAATGCTTCTATTATGAATTTAATTTTAATCGGACAGTTTTATCGATAGTGCAAATTAGATTAAGATAATGGTAAAAAACGCAAACTTCTTATAATTTATTTCGTATAAGTTAACTATTCGATGAAGACATGCCACGGTAATGATAAATTTACCGTGTAAAATAAAAGCCGGCTATCCATTAGCCCGAAAACAGGCAGGTCGTTTGGACGTTGTATTTATAAGTGTAAATGTAAAGTGTGTTAATATGCCATCAAATAAAATATCAATCCTGTATGTAGATGACGAAGAAAACAACTTGTTTTCGTTTAAAGCTACTTTTCGCATAAAATATAATGTTACAACTGCCCTTACCGGAGATGAAGCGCTTAAGATCCTGGCGGCAAAGGAGGTTCAGATCATTATTACCGATCAACGCATGCCCGAAATGACAGGGGTTGAATTTTTAGAAAAAGTACTTGAAAAATACCCCGATCCCATGCGCATACTGCTAACGGGTTATACAGATATGGAAGCCGTTGTTGACGCCGTGAACAAAGGAAAGATATTTCATTATCTCGCTAAACCATGGAATGAAGAGGAGCTGGATTTGACAATAAATACGGCTTATGCAAAGTATCTTGAAAAGGTTGAGTTAAAAGAATTGAATGAAAAGCTGGAAGGATCTAACGACCAATTGGAGTTTTTGTTAAGGCAAAGCATGCTTTCGTAATAGGGCGACCAATTTTAATGAATCAAAATAACCATTCTCTACATTCATCAACAATTGGGTTATATTAATCAGATGGAAGGAATTGTCACTCTAAACGTTGTTCCCTGATGCATAACGGAGCTGACATCAATTTGACCGTTTAATTTTAATAACGCACTTTTCACATTATATAATCCAAATCCAGGTCCCTCCTGTGAATTTGCACTATAAAACAGGTTAAATATCTCGCCGATGTGGTCCCCCAAAATACCTACTCCAGTGTCTCTTATATAAATTGTTGCTAAGTTATTTTGAACTTCAACAATCAAGTCGACAGACTTGTTGTCGTTCTTCTTATCCTGGTACTTAAATGCATTTGATAAAAGATTATTTAAGATCAGCTTTAATGCGGTCTTATCGTTCCGAAAAACCTCTTTTTGATGAACAATAATGTTAAACTCCACATTATTTACTTTTGCAAGAAGGGTGTATATAGGCTTCAATTCCGCGATAAGTTTGTTAAAACTAATATCGGCTACTATCAGTTCGCCTCTTTGTAAACTGTAATAATCATGCATGCTTATAACGTATGAATCAAGCTTCTTCAAAGATTTTTCCATCAAAAGCAGCATATTTTTCATTTCTTCAACGTTATCAATTTCACGGATTACGTTGATGGCTCCCAACATTCCGGTCAAAGGTCCCCTAATATCATGGCTAATGCTGTAAGCAAACTTATTTAGTTCATCATACGCCTTTTGCAATTCAATATTTTTAATGGAAAGCATGGAATTGGCCACATAAAACTTGTGCGCTTCTTCAATTGCCGAAATAAGATCCGCTTCGCTCCATGGCTTTTTTACATACCTGAATATATTACCCTTGTTTATGGCATCTATAATTGCCTCAACGTCGGTATACGCTGTTAGTAAGATACGTATCGGAAGCGGATGACTTATCCGAATATCTTCAAAAAAATCAACTCCGGACTTATCCGGCATCCGTTGGTCGCAGAAAACAACGCTTATATCCGGGTGGCTGTTAAGGAAGCCAAGAGCCAGTGGCACGTCTACCGCTGTATAAACGATATAATGAAGTCTTAAAGATGCCTTAAAGCCCACCAGGTTACCGGGCTCATCATCTACATACAATACTTTTATTTTATCTGACATTTTGATTTAATTAAAATATGGCCAGGAATAGTAATTTATTTTTAAAAAAAGGTTTAGGAACGAGGGTTGTTAAATTCATATGCTACAATGATTTTAAGCCAGCTTTGTGTTAAATATTATCGGTATTTGTAAAATAAATTCAGACCCTTCTCCAAGAGTGCTGTTTATAAATACGTGTCCATTGTGTTTTTTGATCGTGTTGTAGGCGATAGACATGCCCAAGCCGGTTCCCTCGCCAACATCTTTTGTTGTAAAGAACGGCTCAAACACCTTTTTTTGTGTTTGAGCATCCATTCCGGTGCCATTGTCTTTTACCTTTATAAATACATTTTCATCATCATGCGTGGTTACGATCATTATTTCGCCGCCTCCATCTTCCCTGAATCGTTTTTGAACAGCATATGCTGCATTAGAAATAATATTTAAAAACACCTGGTTTAACTTTCCGGGATAACATTCAATAAGCGGCAAATCTCCATAATCCTTAATTACCTTAATTTTGTTAAGCAGGTTGTTCGCAATGATCATGGTGGATTCCAATCCCTCATTTATATCTGCTCTTTTCAAGTCGTCTTCGTCAAGTCGCGAAAAAACTCTCAGACCCTTAACAATTTCGGCGGTGCGGTTGGCCCCCTCATTGATCCCTTTAATAAGATGGCCGATCTCTGTTGTTAGATAATCAAAATCAAGCTCCTCCTTATAGTCCTGTATTTGTTTTTGTTTATCAGCTCGGGAAGAATCAGACAGACCCACATTTTCAATTACTGTAAGCGCACCAAATATGATATCGATGTCCCTTTTTAACGGATTTATATTTGAAGTAACAAAATTGATTGGGTTATTGATTTCATGTGCTATACCAGCGGTTAATTGACCCAGGGACGCCATTTTTTCCGCCTCTACTAACTGTGACTGGGTTTGTTTTAAGTCGTCGAGTGTTGTAATAAGCTCGTCATTTGTCTGCTTTAACTGAAATGTCCTTTTATATACCTTCGCCTCCAGCATTTCGTTTTGTTCACGTATTATACGCTCGTTTTCCTGCAAAGCCCTCACTACATCTTCCTGCGACTTCTCTTTTTCTAATTTGAAAATGTTTATCCTGTCGGCCAGTGCAAGTGATAGCAAAGTAACTTCAAGAGCAGTTCCTACCTGCATGGTGTAATTTGTGAAATTATTATAGGGCAATACACCCAGGTTACGCAATACGAACAGCACTATCCCGATTAAAAACATCGTCCAGGCTAATAGAAACAGTTTTGCAGGCCGGTATCCATCCAGCGAAAGCTTGATAATTACAATGTATACACTAACGGTCAGGCATAGCGCACAAATATCAATCATCCGGTAACTGACATGCTCAAAACCGAGAATCCGAAAAATGATGGTGAGTGAATAGAGTATAATCACCAGTATAAATACCTTGTTCATTTTGGGCATTCGTTGTTTGGTACCCAGAAAAGATTGGGCAAACAATAAAAGCGAGATACCGGCCAAAGCAGGAAATGTAACTATACCCAAATTAAACAACGCGGGCGATTTTTCAAAAATGAAACGGTAGGTATAACCCGACAATGAAGTTTGAGTGAGGCCTATAAATAAGGTATACGCCACATAGTATAGATAGCCAATATCCCTGGTTGAGATGAATACAAAGGCATTGTAAAGCATCATTACCAATAATATCCCGATAAGGACGCCCCATAACATATCATGGGTAAGTTTAGATTCAGCTATTTTTTGTGGCGTTCCTAATACTATAGGCAAAACCATCTGTTCGCCGCTTTGAACCTTAAGATAAAATGTTGATGAGCTGTCTTTTGGAATTTTAACATTGAAAAGAAAATCCTGGTGTTTATATTCTCTTTTTTCAAAAGGATAGGTATCACTTAACTTTTCCGTATTGTACCCTGTACTATTCGGGTAATAAAGTTCGCATATGTCTAATGTTGGATACTCGAGATTAAGCAGCAGCAAACTTGCTGAACTTTCATTTTTAATGGTAAATCGCAGCCAAAAATCTGAAGTACTGAGTTCCAGATTCGGAACATCTGTATGCGATAGGATAAATCCTGATGATTTGCGCACTGATTGAAAGTCGAGCTTCCTGGTGGGGTCCTCTAAAATAGCTATGTTTTTACCGATAACAATATTATTGCCTGTAAAAACGATGGTTTTTTGCGCAAATCCCTTTGTTAAAAAAGAGACTTGAAGGATTAGCAGGATCAAATAAACTTTTTTCATATTAACAGTCAACTGGATTTAATCTAACACTAATACCTCCTCTAAAGGTAATCTAAATGCCTTCAATAAAGGCTCTTCTGCTATTGCTATTTTGGTGAAAAAGACTTCTGCTCGGCCATTTCCCAAGCCTGCAATTTTATCGAACCTTTCTCTTAAACCAGTAAGTTCTGCAATGGTTCCCTGGTCGAGGCCCTCACCGTTGCCATGTAATATTCTCGAAAACAAATAAAATGGTGAAATAACAGGATGCACCGCCAGGTTAAGGTTGGTAGCTTCGAGCCAAAAACGCTCCATGGCCCTTCCGCCCTCAAAAAAATTTGCCGGGTTATATTCAGGCAAAGTAATCATACACAGTGCCGATGCCGTTTTCACTATTTTTCGTGCAAGAGAATCGAACCCATACCCCCCATCAAGCTTCCTGATGGTCCTGATCACTTTTTCATTCCTGATAATACTCAAAGCAGCCAGCTGAGCATTGGTAAAACCTAAGGTTTTTACGTCGATGCCGTCTTTTTTAATTTCAGCTTCTTCTGACGTCCACCTCATTTCATGATTGATAAAATCATTATGACCGGCCGGATTTAATAACCTTGCCCTGTCACACGCCCCAATAATATCTCCCAGTTCTTTTATGACATGCTCGTCTGTGAACAGCTGAAACCTTGCGCCTGGAATCGACTCCGTAATAGTTGCCAATTGTTCGAAAACGCTTGAAGGCAATTCGGTTTTCGGCGATGGGTTCCTGTTGGTATGGCGCTTGAAAATAGCCTTATCAAGATTGATCAATTCCGAGCTTAACTCATTCCCGGCTTTCCTGAAACGAATTGCGGCCACTAATCTTTCATTTTGAGGATCGGGCAAAAATTCGTAAAAAGCTTCTATCCCTTTCTCAAGGGCGTGGATATACAAATTTTCGTATGCTGCGCCAAAAGAGATAAATGAAGCAGTTTTTTGGAAATCACCGAATGAAAACGAGCGGTATTCATCATGATAAAGAAATAAAGTCCCATCCTGGTACAGCCATTTCCAGGGTTGATCATTGCCCGTTGAAGGAGCAGCACAGGCTGCAGCAACCAGGTTGTTAATAACATCATTCTCCGGAACTATCGTGCCTGATTTGCTTTCGGCCCGGTATTTATTGGCCAGTGACCGCATTTCATCCGCCTTTAGCGGCGAAAATGGATTAACAGGTACTTGTGAAATAAATGGCTCGGGTGTTTTATCGCATATAATTTCATCGAGATCAACATAATATCTACCCGAGTCATGAAACTGGTTTAAAAGGATGCGCCTGCAAACATCTGCGCCCACCGCGCCGCCCAATGCGACAGAACTTGCCAACTGCGGCCAGGTATTTATGGTTTGCTCCACCTCAATCATAGAGGCCTTTATGCGTAACGATACATTTTCGATGCCGAGCATTTGTAAAACGATAGGAACTTTTTCTTCATTGGTCAATCCCTTTATGGTTGATGTGTCAACACCGTCAACTGTTCCATGTAAAATGGCCCGATGCGGTTCCAAATCAAACCGTTCAACATCCAGCATTCCTCTGTCGCTGGTATCCATCACTACGGGTATTTTAAGTTCCCTTGCCTTTACGCGCGCTATTATTTTTATGTCCAGCCCGTCACATTCATCCACTAATAGATCAAGTTTGCCATTTTTCAGGAAGAAATCATCCATGTTTTCGGCTGTTAAGCCATCAAAAAAACAGGAAATATTAAGAAAGGGATCTATCTCGGCAATCTCCCGCGCGGTAATAATCACTTTAGGAAGCCCCAGGTTATGTACGCCAGAACG
>Ga0207013_1178_pt1 | contig 14876 bp, 11 predicted proteins | sample Alteio_BWMinCont_55_FD_153501 | JGI IMG/M metagenome (GOLD analysis project Ga0207013, IMG submission 153501) | Enriched cells from forest soil in Barre Woods Harvard Forest LTER site, Petersham, Massachusetts, United States -... | ecosystem: Environmental > Terrestrial > Soil > Temperate forest >...
GGTATTTTTTAGCTTAATAAATGATGCATTCACCGAAACCTGTATCTGTGAATAATTCCCTTCGATTTTCACGAGTTTTTTTTCTCCGGGTTTTATTTCCCTTAGAATTGATAATAATCCGGGATGCTTTTTATCAAGTGATTGTATGTTTTTAAGATATTGTACCTGTAGCAATTCAGCCGCAGCCATGTTATAAAGATTCACTTCCCCCTGATCATCATATGTAATCAACCCGACTTTGATATGCTCTACTACAGCCTGTAAATAATGGTATTGCGCTTCTTTTTCAGCGTTCAGGTTTTGGAATTGTCCGTTAATAGCATTAAAAGCCTGGTATAATTTACCAAATGATCTGCCCTGCCCTGAGGTGGCAAAATTTCTCGCAAAATCTTTAAATTGAATTCCTTTTAAAAATCCGGTAACTTCCCTGTTCACACGATCCACATATCGGGTAAGATCAACTGTCTCCACTACGATGGCAAATAACAGACAGGAAGAAGTTATGAACCAGTGTTCTATGATGAAGGTATAGGCGAGACACATGAATGTAACACCCAGAATACTAACCCTGATGATAATGCCCAGCCTGAAGTTTCTAAAGACCATGCTTTTCGATCCTCCGGTATAGCGCGGCCCTGGTAAGTCCCAGTTCCTTAGCCGCATGGCTGATATTACCTCCGTTTTTTACCAGCGCTTTTTTAATGACATTTTTTTCGATTTCGCCAAGCTTATGGGGTTGATTTTTAGATGAACCCTGTGAGGGCTTGGATATGAGGAACCGGAAATCAGTAGCCTGGAGTTCGCCGGTTTCACAAAGAATTACGGCCCTTTCTATGGCATGCTGTAGTTCTCTTACATTACCCGGCCACTCATATTGCTCTAAAGCGCCTTTTGCTGTTTTAGACAGCTTCAAATGAGGCTTATTGTATTTTTTGCCGTAAATACCCAGGAAATATTCGGACAGGAGCTGGATATCTCCATCCCTTTCGCGCAAGGGTGGCAGCTTTATTTCAACCGTATTAATTCTATAAAGCAGATCCTGCCTGAATTTATTTTCTTCGACCATCTCATACAAAGGCATATTAGTAGCTGATATTAGCCTGATATCGAGGTCAATATATGTGTTTGAGCCGATTCGTGAAAGTTTCCTGTTTTCAAGTACTGCTAGTAATTTGGATTGCAGAAAAAGAGGCAGATTGCCTATTTCATCCAAAAAAAGCGTGCCTTTATCTGCGATCTCAAAACGGCCCGGTCTATCCTCTTTTGAATCTGTAAAAGCCCCTTTCACATGTCCGAAAAGCTCACTTTCGAAAAGTGTTTCCGGGATGGAGCCAAGATCAACACTTACCAGTTGATTGGCGTTACGCTGCGACTGTTTGTGCAATGCTCTTGCAACCAGCTCTTTGCCTGTGCCATTTTCCCCAAGAACAAGCACATTGGCATTGGTGGCGGCTACTTTTTGGATTGTTTCAAAAACCTGCCGAATGGCTTCAGAATTGCCTATAAATTCACTGAAATCCTTATCGATATATTCATTCAGTTGCTTTTGCTGCAGTTTCAGCTTCTTTATTTCCTGGCGGCTATTTTTGAGCGCCAGGGCAGCAAAAATGGTTGCCAGCAGTTTTTCATTCTGCCAGGGTTTGAGTACAAAATCAGCGGCTCCCTCTTTTATAGCCTTCACTGCCAGGTCTATATCACCGTAAGCAGTCATCATTACTACGGGCAGGGTCCGGTCTAATGCTAAAATAGTATTGAGCCAATAGAGGCCTTCTTTACCGGTGGTCATTCCGGCAGAAAAATTCATATCAAGCAGCACCGCATCATAATTCTGGGAGCGGATTTCATCGAAAATCAGATTGGGATCACTTTCAGTTTCTACAGAATTGAAATGTTGCTTCAGGAACATACGCGCAGAAAGGAGTACGTCCGCGTCATCGTCCACAATTAATATTTTCCCGGCCTGCCTGGTCATAATGTTTTACAAAAAGATTCAAATATAATGCCGCTCGATTAATCTATTCATTATAAGTGGAATATATTAATCTTTATTAAGAATAATGTCCGGTTATGAACACTTTATTCCAAAAACGGACAGCTCAGGGCTTTATTATTCGCCCTAAGAAACAGGTGGACAATGCATTAGTGTTTTGGCAGGATAGTTGGAATGAGCCGGAAAGAGATTCAGAAATATCTCATCCAATGGATAGAAAAATCATAAAGAAAAAATGGACGCCACTAAGGTTGACCGGTATTGCATTCGGGTTCATAGCTGTCTTGTTTTTAGGATATAGCTTTTTGTTTAAAAAGCATTTATCAAAATTGGATGTGCCACTGAATACCATTGTTTTAGATACGGTTAAGTCGATGGAATTCGAAGAATTTATCCCCGTTGACGGTATCGTGCAGCCTTTAAAGCTGTTGAGGGAGGCTTTGTTACTGAAAGGCTTGTGGAAGAAGGGAATATGGTAAAAAAAGGTGACCCGATTGTAAAACTGTCAAACAGCGACCTGCAGCTTGAATTTATGAATAAAGAGGCGCAGATGCTTGATCAGATGAATAATATGCGCAATACCCGTATTTCTCTTGAAAACAATTATCTGAGCCTGAAGCAGCAGCTCCTGGAAGTTGAAAATGCATATATTGAACAAAAACAATCTTACGACAGAAATAAAGCTGCCACCCTTGCGCGAAAGGGATGGAGATATCCAGCTCCTGTCCGAATGATTTTGAAAAGATCGAAGATGAGTAACATTACCTGGTAAAAAAGCAGGCGCTTTTGCAAAAAACAGTTTCGCAGGATTCCGCATTCAAACAAAACCAGATCAGCCAGTTGGAATCAGGGGTGAAACTTATTCAGCAGAACCTGGAAATGGTGAAGCAAAGCCTTGAAAATCTTACGATAAAGGCGCCCGTTGATGGTCAGCTTACCTCTCTGAATGCTGAAATTGGCGACAACAAACAAAAGGGACAAACGATCGGGCAGATAGATGTGCAGGCGGGCTACAAGGTAACTGCCAATATTGATGAACACTATATTTCGCGTATCAGCAAAGGGCTCAGGGCGACATTCAGTTTCGACGAAGTTACCTATAAGCTACACATTATAAATGTATTGCCCCAGGTGATCAACGGGCAGTTTAAAATTGAACTTGCTTTTGAAGGAGATCTGCCAAAAGGGATTAAACAAGGGCAAAGCCTTCAGATCAGGCTTACGCTCAGTGAGAAAAACAAAGCCCTCGTTGTGAAGAATGGTGGCTTTTATGCGAAGACAGGTGGCAGCTGGATATTTGTTGTAAAAAAAGGAGAAGCGCTGAAACGCTCCGTCAAATTGGGTAGGCAAAGTCCTGATTATATTGAAGTAACAGATGGTCTGCAGCCTGGCGATGTGGTGATCAGTTCGGCCTATGAAACTTTCGGCAATGCCGAAGACCTTGTTCTTAAAAACTAGATTTAAAAAATAAAATCATGATAAAAACGGAAAATCTTTCCAAAACCTATCGTACAGACGAAATAGAAACAACAGCGCTTGATGGGCTTAATATGAAAGTGGATCAGGGTGAATTTGTAGCTATTATGGGCCCTTCAGGTTGTGGAAAATCCACGCTCCTGAATATTATCGGATTGCTGGACAGTCCCTCATCAGGCAGATATTATTTTCTGGACAAAGATGTATCGGCCTATAATGAGCGGGAGCGGGCATTGTTGAGAAAGTCAAATATCGGTTTTGTATTCCAGAGTTTTAACCTGATTGATGAACTGACTGTTTTTGAAAATATTGAACTGCCGTTATTATATCTCGATATACCCAAAGCAGAGCGTAAGACCCGCATTGATACCATCATGGATAAAATGCAGATTTCGCACCGTGGCGGTCATTTCCCACAACAGTTATCTGGTGGCCAGCAACAGAGAGCCGCCATTTCAAGGGCTGTAATTGCCAATCCCAAACTGATCCTTGCAGATGAGCCAACGGGTAATCTTGACTCACGAAATGGGAAAGAAGTTATGATGCTTTTATCTGATCTGAATGCCTCCGGTACCACGATCATTATGGTAACGCACTCCCAGCACGATGCAGGGTACAGTCACAGAACCATAAACCTGCTTGACGGGAAAATGCTTGCTGAGAACTTTGGAAACCTATCTTACAACAATGCTTTATAATTCATTGTCATGATCAAAAATTATTTAACCATTGCTTTCAGGAATATAAAACGAAATAAAATCGGTTCGTTTATCAATGTTTTTGGCCTCGCCATCGGGATATCTTCATGTGTCCTGATTTTCATTTTCGTACGTAACGAGCAGGGGTATGATAAATGGAACCCCAATGCAAAAAGAATATACAGAGTTGTTTCTGATCTGACGCTTACCGGCCAGACTGACCATCTTGCCCTAAGTTCTTTTCAGCTTGGTCCTACGCTAAAGCGGGACTATCCCGAAGTGGAACATGCCATAAGAATGATGCCGGTCTATAAACAAACCATCTGGCAGCCTGGTAAAGTGACCCAACTGGAAAATGTGTATTTTACTGACAGCGATTGTTTCGTGGTCTTTCCTTTCCATTTTATAAGTGGTAACCCAAATACCGCGCTGAATGAGCCATATACCATCGTACTTACTGAAGAATCTGCCAGGACCCTCTTCGGAACTTCAGAAAACGTCCTTGGCAGGATGCTCAAATTTGCCAGGGCCAGTTATAAAGTAACAGGCGTTATCAGGCAGCCTAAAAATGAGAGTCACCTCAATTTCAGCGCTTTTATTTCAATAAGTTCTCTTCCGAGAAATTATTTTCAAACGCTTCAGTATGACTGGTTCCGTATGTCCCAGGCAACTTATGTGATGTTTAAGACTGAGGATGCCGGGAAGAAGTTCGATCCCAAATTTACGCAGTTCGAAGAAAAACATATTAATCCATTTCTCAGGGAAAACCAGCTGGTAGGCAGGCTGCATTTTATGCTTCAGCCGCTTCCTGACATACACCTCGGCAAAAGAGGCGAGCATTTTGAATACGCGGAAGTCGGGAACAGGTCGTACATATACATATTCTCTTTTGTTGCTATTTTTATTTTACTGATTGCGTGTATCAATTACATGAACCTTGCAACAGCAAGGTCAACGAAGCGGGCAAAAGAGGTGGGCATCCGCAAGACGGCAGGCGCCAATCGATCCCAGCTTATCTGGCAGTTTATGAGTGAGTCTGTTTTCGTCACACTGATATCCGTGTTGTTAGCCTTGTGCATTACTGAGATTATGCTGCCTTTTTTCAACCAGCTTACTGATAAGTCACTTATGATCAGTGCTTTTGATCCGGGTCTTCTTCTCTTTATTCTGGTCGTTATTGTGTTTGTCGGCTTCGCATCAGGGGTTTATCCTGCCTTTTATCTTTCACGTTTTCAGCCTATAGAGGTACTCAAATCCAACAATATCCCCAAATCCGGCAGTGCACAAATAAGAAAACTATTGGTGATTCTGCAGTTTTGCATTTCCATTACCCTCATTACCGGAACACTGGTGGTATATATGCAGATGCAATATGTTAAAAATAAGGATATAGGCTTTTCAAAGGATAATGTTTACGTATTAAGATCACCGCCTGCCGATAGTAGTTTTAACAAGAAATTTGAAGAACTGAAGCATGAATTTTTATTGAATAGCAATATTGTACAGGTCGCCGGCTCAGACGGCATACCCGGCGAACGGGGAGGCGCTATTCTACAATATGTTGAATACAATGGGAAAAAAGAGGAGCGGCTTCTGAATATGATGCCGGTGGATTATAATTTTTTACCTCTTTTAAATATACCGCTTGCCGCAGGCCGTAATTTTTCAAAAGATTTTGCTTCAGACGATACTGCCGCATTTATAGTAAATGAAACGGCGGTGAAACAGTTTGGCTGGAAAAACCCTGTCGGGATAAAAATGCTCAATGCCTTAGGCTATAATGGTAAGATTATCGGGGTGGCAAAAGACTTTAATTATGCTTCACTCCATACATCTATTGAGCCTTTGGTCATGATGCTTAACAACAAGGTTCCGGCTTATGTACTGCTAAAAGTAAAGCCTCAAAACCTGGCTTCCACCATCAGTTTTATTGATACTAAATGGAAAATGTTCTCTAAAAAATATCCACTTGAATCTTTTTTCCTGGATAAAAACCTGGACCGGCAATACCGCGCGGATGAAAAAATGCTGACCATATTTGCTTATTTCTCCGCATTAACCATCATTATTGCCTGCCTGGGTTTGTTGGCTCTCACATCATTCACCACGGAACAGCGTACCCGTGAAATAGGGATCCGAAAAGTTATGGGCGCTTCAACCTATAGCATCGTGGGCCTTCTTACAAAAGATTTTATAAAACTTGTTTTAATAGCCCTCATTATCGCTGCGCCTATAGCCTGGTTCGCTATGGACAAATGGCTGCAGACCTTTGCTTTCAGGATTCAAATATCTGCTTTTTTCATCCTGGAGGCAGGAATTATGGCTCTTTTTATAGCCGTTTGTACTATAGGATACCAGGCTTACCGCGCAGCCAACCAGAACCCGGCAGAATCTATTAAATACGAGTGATTTAGTTGGATGTTAGTGAAACTTGAAATTGTAAATTCGAAATTTGGTGTTTGCCATTGATTATTGGTGCAAACCATTTGAAATTATCGCTTATTTATGCTTTGCATGGATTCCACTCCATTAAGAGAGGCAGGGTGTGTTCTTCCCCAATTTCAAATTTCAAGTTTCGAATTTCAAATTTTCAATTCTCCCCACCTCACAACTTAATACACACATTCTTCTTCTCGGTAAAGAAATCGAGGGCTTCAAAGCCGCCTTCACGGCCGACCCCGCTTTGTTTCATACCTCCGAAAGGAGTGCGGAGGTCCCGGAGCAGCCAGCAGTTGATCCAGATAATGCCGCTTTGCAGCTTATGGGCTGTTTTGTGCGCTCTCGTCAGGTTTTCTGTCCATATTGTAGCGCTGAGGCCATAGGGAGTGCTATTGGCCATTTCGAGGGCTTGCTCGTCTGTATCAAAAGGAATAATAGTTACAACAGGGCCGAATATTTCTTCCCGGTTGGTGCGGCAGGTATGCGATAAACCTTCTATGACGGTGGGTTCGATAAAATATCCGTTATGACATCTTCCTTCGGGATGAACTTCATTCCCTCCGGTTAAAATTGTTCCGCCTTCTTCCTTAGCAAGCCTGATATAGGATAGTACTTTTTCCTTATGCCCCTCGGAAACAAGCGCGCCGATCCTGATACCATCGGTTAGGGGATCACCAACCCTGAGTTCTTTTACTTTTTCGACAAAAGCTGTTTTGAATTTGTCATAAAGTGGCCTTTCTACAAATATCCTTGAACCACAAAGGCATATCTCCCCCTGGTTGGTAAATGAAGAAGAAACGGTTGTCTTCAGCATCTTTTCAAAATCACAGTCAGCGAAAATTAGATTGGGGTTTTTACCTCCCAGTTCAAGTGATAGCTTTTTAAACATGGGTGCAGCTACTTTTGCAATACCCTGGCCTGTCTTAGTGCCTCCCGTAAATGAGATGGCAGTTATGGATGGATGCGCAACGATCGCAGATCCGGCCTTTGAACCCAGGCCATGCACGATGTTTAAAACCCCGGCAGGTAAATCCGCCTCGATGCATATTTCGGCCAATAGATAAGCAGTCATCGGGGTGATTTCTGAAGGTTTGGCTACCACGCAATTGCCTGCTGCCAGGGCGGGGGCTATTTTCCAGGTAAACAGGTATAAAGGCAGGTTCCACGGGGAAATACAGCCTACTACTCCAATTGGAGCCTTGTAAGTATAATTAATGGCTTCTTCTCCGGTCTTATGGCTATAAGCTGATTCATGAAGGATAGCCGTGGCAAAAAAGGAAAAATTATCCCTTGCACGCGGTATGTCCATTACTTTGGCAAGCGAAACGGGTTTGCCATTGTCAATACTCTCCGCGAGGGCCAATGTATCAATCCGGTCACCAATAATTTTGGAAATCTTCATCATATATTCGGAGCGTTTTTCTTCGCTGAGCGCGCTCCAGACGGGGAATGCTTTTTGCGCGGCAACAACGGCCAGCTCTACATCCAGTTCATCAGAATCAGGGATCAGCGAATATACCTTGCCAGTGGCAGGATTATAATTATCAAGCCATTGATGGGAAAGTGGCTCGCGGAATTCACCGTCTATATAGTTTAAGATCTTTTTCATTTGTAATGATCATTGCAGGATACAAAGTTAATCCATAGAAATGATCAATGATCAGTTATCAATGATCAATGCAAATGATTGAAAGTAAAAAGATGAAAATGATTCTTAATTCAGCCTGTAAGGCACAACCAAAACAAACTCCGGGATTTCCACCTCAAAAGTGGTACCGTCAGTCTGTTTTTCCATGAGGTAAGTGCCAAACATCTTGCCTAATTCAGATTGCAATTCGCAGCCGGAAACATATTCATGTTTATGGTCAGGCTCGATGACCGGCTGCTGCCCGATAACACCTTCTCCTTCCACTTCAGTAAGCTGGCCGTTGCTGTCAATGATATGCCAGTGCCGGCTTAAAAGCTTGATGGTAAATTCACTGTGATTTTCAATAAAGATGCGGTAGGCAAAGACATACTTATCCTGCTCGGGATTTGAAGCTTCCTCCTGGTAGAATGTTTCTACCCTTACTTCCACGTCTTTTGTTATCGCTTTATACATTTATCTACTCCGAGTGAACGAGCGCAATTTATAACTATAAATCAATTCTCAAAATGAGCGTCCTATATTTTTTATACACTAAAGGTGCATAAACATCTAAATATACGATTATCAAACGCTTCAGGTTGGCAATTTGTTGAAAAAAACTGCTATATATAGCAATTAGCCGATTGGACAAGGAGACAATTGGACTTGCACGGGACTAAAGACAGGTGATTTGCATAAACGGGGGATTTTTGTTTTCAAATCGCCTTATTTTCAATCCCTGATGTAGTGCGGAAATCAAATAATACCTTCGGGCAACCTTTGTTGATTATACTTCGTCTTGAATTGTAAAGCCAAAATACCTAAAGATGAACCGTTCCCCGTCCATCTCGTTTTTTATATTAATTTTTGCCTGCAATAGCCTCTTTGCGGGCGATCCGGGCAGCTTATCTATAGTTCAGCATTTTCAAGTTCACCAGAGCTGCTTTGTAGAAAATTGTGGGCAATTGCCCCTGGCCTCTACAGGGGGAACAGCAGAATCCATTAAATATTATTCACATGATGCCGGTGTCAAGGTGTATTTTATGGCTGGCAAAATCAGTTTTGTTTTTACCAGAGTGGCATCAGAAAACGGTTCAAAAATTTCTGAGGCAACTGGTCTTTCCACAAACAGTTATGAACAGGATTCCCCCTTTTTAAAGGGGGTAGGGGGATTTGATCCTTCGAAGCGCTTACATTCCCAACCCTCCAAAATTTCTGTTAACCGTATCAATCTTATCCTCCTCCATTCCAACCCCAACGCTGAAATTCTGGCCACCGAACTGCAGGAATATTATGAAAACTATTACACCTCTGGCAACGCTGATTCAGGCATTATTAATGTCCATACTTATAAAATAATCACTTACAAGGATATTTACCCGCATATTGATATGGTTCTCCATGCTCAAAATGGAGGTATGAAATATGAATTTGTGGTCTACCCCGGCGGAAGAGTAAGCGATATTCAATTGCAATGGAATGGGCTTGAAAATATCAGGAATTCAACAGTGTCCGGAATAGAATATTCATTTGCACTTGGTAAGATGGAAGAATCCAGGCCGTTCAGCTTCCAGGGTCCAAAAGAAATACGGTCTGCATTTACAAGAAAAACCAACAGAATAAGTTTTAAAACAGGCAGATACGATAAAAGCAAAGTCCTGGTGATTGACCCAACGCTGATATGGGCCACTTATTTTGGAGGAAGTAGTACTGATGTCAGCAACGGGATAACCACAGACGCGTCGGGTCATGTCTATATTACAGGTTATACGTCAAGTACTTCAGGCATTGCTAGTTCAGCAGCTTATCAAACCTCTTTTAATGGAGTTAACGATGTTTTCATTGCAAAATTTGATGGCTCAGGGACAAGATTATGGTCTACTTATTACGGCAATAACAACGGTGACAATAATGGCTCCTCTATTTGCACAGATTTCCAGGAAAATCTGTATATAACAGGTTATACAACATCCAGTCTTGGCATTGCGACCACCGGTGCTTACCAGACATCCTATGCAGGAGGCAAGGATGCATTTCTGGCAAAATTCAGTAATGCTGGTAGCCTTACGTGGGCCACTTATTATGGCGGCGGTAATGATGACTATGGATATGGTGTCAGTGCGGGTGAAGCCGGCTACGTATTTATATCCGGTTACACCGAAAGTCATAACCTGATCGCAACATCTGGCGCCTACCAGACAACATTAGGGAGCAGCAGCAATAACTTTCCTGATGCATTTATTGCCAGGTTTACGACATCAGGGCAGATAAGCTGGGGCACTTATTACGGCCTTGGTGCCCTGAGTTATGGCATCTCTACAGACGCTTCTGGCAATGCATACATTACTGGTTCCACAAGCGGCTCCAGCGGCATAGCAACTTCAGGTGCATTTAAAACAACTATATTTCCGGGTTATTCTGACGCATTTGTTGCCAAATTTTCATCAACGGGCAAACTGCTCTGGGGAACCTATTTCGGGGGCCGTGGACAAGATTATGGTTATGGTATCACGACCGATCCTTCCGGGAATATATGCGTTGCGGGCTATACGCAAAGTTATGACGGCATTGCGACGGCAGGAGCTTATGAAACTGTGCCAATAAATAGCGCTTCTGCTTTTATTGCCAAATTTACCGGATCAGGCAGCATCCTCTGGAGCACCTATTTCTGTGGAACCACCGGTCTGAGCTCCGGAGCCGGAATATGTTCGGACGCTACAGGCAATTTGTATATTACAGGTTTTATAAGCGGCAATAACCTTGCAACAAGCGGCGCCTATCAGACATCTCCGGGCGGCATGCAAGATGCATTCCTAGCCATCTTTAGCGGATCTGGCAAAAGATTGTGGACCACCTACTATGGAGGAGCAGGGGCAGAATTTGGTACTGGGGTGTGTAATGATGCATCCGGTAATATATATATCACAGGAAGTACGACAAGTACAAGCGCCATCGCTACCCCTGGTGAATTTCAAACGTCATTTGCCGGCGGTAATAATGATGGTTTTATTGCAAAATTTGGCAATGTGTCCCTTATAAATGATGCAGGTATTTCTTCAATTCTCTCTCCTGCAGATAGTTTTTGCCCGGCCTCTGAAATTATTGAGGTCAGGCTAAAAAATTTCGGCAACCAGGAACTTGATTCCGTAAAAATCAATTGGTCGGTAAACAAAATAGCCCAAAAACCATATAACTGGACCGGTAAATTATTGGCGGATAGCACAGTACTTGTGACTTTGGGTACTTATAGTTTCAATTCCGGGATGAATACAATCAAGGCCTGGACTTTATTGCCAAATGGCAAGGCCGATGCGTCTGCAGCCGATGACAGCGCCATACAAATTATAAAGGTTTATTATTTACCGGCCGCTACCGCCGGGCCTGATACCACCCTGTGTTATAATGAAACCTATACCATGCAAGGTGCAGGCGGCATCAGATACTTGTGGACTCCGGCTAAATATCTCAGTAATGATACCATTGCTAATCCGAAAGCTACATTGCCTAATACAGAATTGTACACCCTGCTTGTTACCAATAAATACGGATGTTCAGATTCTGCGCATGTATTATTAAAAATCAGGCCAAGACCCGTTGCCGGTTTTGCGATTGCCAACAGGCAGCCATACAGGATTTCAAAAGGAATCCAATTCCAGAATCAATCTAAAAATGCATTGTCGTATTTGTGGGCTTTTGGCGACCATATAACTTCAGATTCAGCCAATCCGATGCATATTTATACTGACAGCGGAGATTATAAAATAACTTTGGTGGCTTATGGATTGGGCGGATGTAACAATGATACTGCTTATGGCTATATCCATATCATCAATAATGATATCGAAATTTACATTCCCAACTCATTCACGCCAAACGGAGACGGGATTAATGATTTTTTTGATATCAGCGGCAATGGTATTACCGGCTATACTTATGACATCTACAACCGCTGGGGCGAGCATATTTTTGAAGGGGAGCCGGGTCATACTGCCTGGAATGGTACTTTCAGGAACATCCCTGTTATGGAAGGCATATATATTTACAAAATGGATGTGATTGATATTTTAGGCTATCATCATTATCTGAAAGGGAATATTACTTTGACAAGGTAAAAACAATAAGGCAATTGAAAATTGATTGATGCAAAAAACTTGATTTTTATTGCGTAAGTTATCGGACAGATATTCATTCACCAACTCACCATCCCGGACTTGATCCGGGACACTAACTCACAAACTTTGCTTACACCCTTTCTTTCACCTGGTACACATTACGCTCCGGGGCAGACCTGGAAACAAGCTCGCCCAGGAAGCCTGCCATAAATAACTGAACGCCAATAATAATGGCAACAAGAGCCAGGTAAAACATGGGTTTGTTCACAATATCCCTTGCATGAGGATTATGGATGTTATTGAACTTCTCAATGAACAGGATCAGCGTGAAAATCATCCCGACAAAGAATGACAAACTACCCACCGTCCCGAAAAAATGCATCGGTCTTTTGCCGAACCTCGAAACGAAAGTAATGGTGAGCAGATCAAGGAATCCATTGATAAAACGCTCAAAACCAAATTTGGTAACGCCATATTTCCGGGGTTGGTGATGCACAACCAATTCCCCGATCTTTTTATACCCCGCCCATTTGGCCAGCACGGGAATATACCGGTGCATCTCTCCATACACTTCGATATTTTTAACTACATCACCGCGATAGGATTTCAGTCCGCAATTGAAATCATGGAGATTGTTGATCCCGCTCATGCGCCTTGTCGTCCAGTTAAACAGGCGTGTTGGTATTGTTTTGGAAAGCGGATCATAGCGTTTCTTTTTGTAGCCTGAGATGAGATCGTATCGCTCTTCTTTGATGAGCCTGTACAATTCCGGGATCTCTTCAGGGCTGTCCTGCAGGTCTGCGTCCATGGTAATTACAACATCGCCCTGCGTGGCTTTAAAACCTTCATTCAGGGCAGCAGATTTGCCATAGTTTCTCCTGAAACTGATGCCTCTTACCCAATTGTATTTTTTTCTGAGATTTTGAATTACCTCCCAGGACCTGTCCAAGCTCCCGTCATCGACAAAAATGGCTTCAAAGGTCCAGTTATGCTTCTCCATCACCCGGTTGATCCAGTCAGCAAGTTCCGGAAGTGATTCTTCCTCATTGAATAAGGGTATTACAATAGAAATATCCATTTATGCTGGGCTGTTTTTAAAAGGAGATTCTTTTTTTACAAAAATTGAGGTAAGCAGGAATATTAAAAGAGCAATAATAACAACAACAATAAGGCCCACGATTGAATAAAAAAGGATGGTTTGCGGGCCAATATTTTCAATACCGGCAACTGCCGCGTTGTACTGCTCCTTGGTAAAGGCGCCTGAAGCCTGGTACTTGTCCATTCGCTCTATTTGAACGCTCTTCATCCTACCGACCAATGAAGGGTCAATGACAAAATACAGGAGCAGCATAAAGAGGGTGTAAACAACCTGTCCGAAGCTGTATGTCGCCAACGATGTTGTTACTGAATCTCCATAAGAGATCAGGCCACCGTCGACAGTTTTCTTTTTTAAGGCAGCCAGGACGCCAATAGTCAGCATGCCAACTACGCCTGTATAACCTACATATCCAAATAATAAAGAAGCATCAATGAGATAAAGTATTGCTACGACCAATATTGAAAACCCTCCGCAGATCAAACCATATCGCAGGATTATGTCTTTCGTGGAAAGCTGGATTTGTTTAGATTCTTCCATCAGGTATTAATTTAGATTTTTTAGTGTGCCTTTATTGATAATTGCTATCGCCTTGCCTTTAAGTTCCTTGCCCCACATAGGGCTGTTTATTGATTTTGATTTATTGGTTTCCTCATTTAAAGTCCATTTAGCTGCAGGATCAAAAATTGTTAAACAAGCTGTGGCCCCCTCTTTAATGGAGGCAGGGATAAGTTTCAGAATTCCGGCAGGCCGGTTTGTAAGTATCTTTATGATATCTGCTGCACTGCCTGTTCCGTAGATATCTATCAATTGTGAGAATACCGTCTGGAGACCCGTTGCGCCATAAGATGCTAATTCAAATTCGCACTTTTTCTTATCCTCATCCTGCGGCCTGTGATCACTCACCACACATACAAAATCATTTTTCAGGACTGCTTCTCTAAGGTAATCCCTATCCTGCAGCGTTCTGAGAGGCGGCCGGAGTTTGAGAAGTGTATTAAACATACCAAGATCTTCTTCTTCGAAGTATAGATTGTGAATGCATACATCTGTTGTAATATTCAAACCCAGCGCATGTGCTTTTTCAATGGATTGCATACCCTGTTTTGTACTTACACATGAAATATGAATCGGTTGACCCGTATATTCGCAAAGATGAAGGATCGTATTAATATCAGCCTCTTCTGCAATGCTGGGAGCCCCCTTTAGCCCAAGTCTCACGCTGACCACGCCCTCGTTTACCTGCCCATTGCCCGAAATGCCTGTGTTTTCAGGCCGTACCATGAGTGGTAATCCTGTCATACCTGCATATTCCATAGCACGCAGCAAAAATCCGCCATCTTTTACCGGTCGGTAACCAGAAGAAAAACCCGCTGCCCCGGCTTCATGCAGGTCAAACATTTCGGTGAGCGTTTCATCCTCTTTATGGGATGATATG
>Ga0207013_1179_pt1 | contig 14806 bp, 9 predicted proteins | sample Alteio_BWMinCont_55_FD_153501 | JGI IMG/M metagenome (GOLD analysis project Ga0207013, IMG submission 153501) | Enriched cells from forest soil in Barre Woods Harvard Forest LTER site, Petersham, Massachusetts, United States -... | ecosystem: Environmental > Terrestrial > Soil > Temperate forest >...
CTAAGTTACGGGGTTTTGCTAAAAAACTGCTCAAGCGGTGAATATCTTGAAGCAATTTTTAAAAACCATTGTGTATGGGAAAAATAAAGAGGCCGACGGTTACCGAGCTATTCGACCGACGGCTCTTGTGTGTTTTGATGTTGGCGCAGCACATGGGCTACAGCCACAATGGCAGAAGTTAATGCATTCGGCAAATTTCTGTATGTTTGAACCTAATGACGAAGCAATAAAAAATCTAAAATCGATGTATAGCTTATGCTCAAATTTCACTTTTGTGAATTGCGCATTGTCGGATCACGCTGGCGAAGAGACTCTAACTGTCACAAATGCTCCAACTGGCTCAACTATTCTGCAAATCAACCAAGACAGTGAGGGCTTTCAAAGTTCGGATAAAAATTATTTTCTTCCGTGGAAAGAGATTCGAATTTCAGTTGATACACTTGCTGACATTTCAAAGAAATTGTCATTGCCAGCACCAGACCTTATCAAGCTAGATACCCAAGGGTCAGAACTGAAAATTTTAAAAGGTCTCGATGAGCAACGCTTGCGAGATTTAACTTGCGTTGAAATTGAAATTTCCTTGATCGATCTCTATCGAGGGCAAGACAACGTAGAAGATGTTATTTCTTTTTTACGACAATATGATCTTGTTCCATACGATATTCGAGTGAGTCGCGCTATCTCAGCTTCTTCTTTATTGTCTCAGCCGTTACAACGCCTTGTCGGATCGAAGTCAAAAGACCCCCGTTACAACTCATGCCGGTCTGCTGAGATTGACATAGTCTTTTTCAAGAAACCTCAAACATTGATTTCAGGCCGTAAAAAAGATGAAATCTTAAAATTGATTTGTAGCTTTTGTACTTACAACTTTTTCTTTCAGGCTATAAATACGCTAGAACGTAGCGTGAGCGAGAATATCCTTAACGCATCTGAAGCCGCCAGCATTCGAAGTGGGGTTAATATTCTATTCCACGCAAATGCCCGAAAACGCCGCTTCGAAGGTATTAGACTCTTTATTAAAAACCCGCTGAGCTTTTTTCGAAAATTCTATTGGGCGCGGTTTCTGTGGGTAACGCCTCCAAGCACTTAGCGTCAGTGACTCATCGCATTATGGGGGCAATAAGTCCGCCTGGATTGAGTATACTCTTTCGACTATACCTAATTGCTAATTATATGGAGGCTACCCTGCTCAACGGCAAGAGAATCTTAATTACTGGCGGAACAGGATCTTTCGGCAAAAAGTTCGTCGAGATGGTTTTGCAAAAGTACCCTGATGTTAAACGACTAGTCGTTTATTCGCGCGACGAATTAAAACAGTATGAAATGTCGCAGCTTTATCCGAAAGACAAATACCCCATGTTACGATTTTTCATCGGTGACGTTCGCGACGGCAAACGTCTAAAGCGGGCATGCGAAGGCATTGATATTATAGTTCATGCGGCGGCATTAAAACATGTACCCATTACTGAGTACAATCCAATGGAATGTATTCAAACAAACGTAATGGGCGCAGAAAATGTGATTAATGCAGCTCTTGATTGTGGAGTGACTCGAGTCGTGGCGCTTTCGACTGATAAAGCGGCTGCGCCAATCAATCTTTACGGGGCCACTAAGCTTTGTTCAGATAAACTCTTTATAGCCGCGAATAATATCAAAGGCAGTCGGGACCTCCGCTTATCAGTGGTTCGATACGGAAATGTGCTCGGTTCGCGTGGGTCCGTTGTACCATTCTTTCTTGAAAAGAAAAAAACAGGTACGCTACCTATAACTCATGCTGAAATGACTAGATTCAATATTACTTTAGAGGAAGGCGTTGAAATGGTACTTTACGCCCTCGAACATGCTTGGGGCGGTGAACTTTTTGTTCCCAAAATACCTAGTTATAAAATTACGACTTTGGCAGACGCGATAGGGCCCGCTTGTGAAAAACCAGTTGTTGGAATTCGACCTGGCGAGAAAATACACGAAGAAATGATCACCGAAACAGATTCTTTGAACACCTTTGATTGTGGCAGATACTACGTGATCACGCCGAGCGTTCCGGTCTGGAACGAGCGCGAATGGTGCATGAAGTTTGACGCCACCCGAGTTAAACAAGGATTTAAGTATAACTCTGGCATGAACACTGAGTGGCTTGATGTTGAACAAATTCGCTCTTTAATTAAAGAGCATGTCCATGTGGATTTTCAGGCGTAGGTATGTTGCCTATCCCATACGGCCGACAGTCTATAACCGAAGAAGACAAAGCTGCCGTTCTTAATGTTTTAGATAGTGAGCTTTTGACCCAGGGCCCGTGGGTTGAGCAGTTCGAAGATTCGGTCGCTAAATATATCGGCGCCACACATGCAGTGGCTGTAAGCAGTGGTACGGCCGCCCTGCATTTGGCCGCAATGGCCTTAAATGTACAACCGGGCCAAACCGTTTTAGTCGCCTCAAATACATTTGTAGCTTCAGCAAACTGTATTCGTTATTGCGGTGGAGATGTCGAGTTTGTCGACGTAGATGCGAAATCGTATTGCCTAGATATAGACGAACTCGAAAAGAAACTAAAGTCTGCGCCACCCGGAAAATATAAAGGCATTGTCTGCGTGGATTTTGCAGGACTGCCATTAGACCTTGAAAAACTAAGACGTGTTGCAGATGAATACGAACTTTGGATTCTAGAAGACGCATGTCACGCCCTAGGTGCCCAATTTAAAAATTCTCACAACGAATGGGTATATTCGGGCAATAGCAGGTATGCCGATATTTCTGTTTTTTCTTTTCATCCAGTAAAACATATAGCTACTGGTGAGGGCGGACTTATAACCACCTCAAATAAAAAAATATATGAAGATCTTTGCCTTCTGAGGACTCACGGGATCACTAAAAATCCCGACAAATTTTCGAAAGAATCTGACGGCGGTTGGTATTATGAAATGCAAAAGCTCGGTTATAATTACCGCATTTCTGATATTTTATGTGCCTTAGGCACTAGCCAACTAGTTCGAATCGAACAGAACTTGAAACGTCGCAGAGATCTTGCCAATACGTACTTCAACGCTCTCAAGGATCAACCTTTAACATTGCCAGATCCAAACAGAATGCAAAAGCATGCCTATCATTTATATGTTGTTCGATCTTCACGGCGACAAGAGCTATATACATATTTACGCGAAAAGCAGATTTTTGCGCAGGTGCATTACATCCCAGTCCACAAGCAGCCCTACTATCAACGACTTTACGGCGACATTAGGTTGCCGAATGCCGAAATGTACTATGAATCAGCGTTAAGTATACCTATGTATCACGGACTCACGGACCCAGATCAACAACGAGTCATTGAGGTCATTAAGAAGTTTCATGGTTAAACAACGAAAGTTAAAAGTTATCTTTCGTTGTGATTCGTCTGTAGAGATGGGCGGCGGTCATCTAATGCGCTGTCTAGCATTTGCTGAACTATTTCGCAAAAAAAAAGCTGATATCGTTTTTGTGTGCAAAAGCCTTCCAGGAAATTTAAATTATCTTGTTGGAGAAAAAAAATATTTTCTAAAAGAAATGCCCGCAAATTTGTCGTTCAACAAGACTGTCGACTTTTATAATTCGCTATTAGGTGACTCCGTCGACCCCATTTTCGTCTTCGATAGTTATGGTATTGCCGCACGAGAGGAAGCGATAATAATTGAAAATTGCTTTACGATAGTAATCGATGATCTTCACGATCGTGAACACATCTGCAATCTTCTCATTAACAATAACTTGCTAGGTGACACCAACGCCTATGCGAGACTCTTACCTAGCTTTTGCACAACATTGCTTGGGCCAAAGTATTCATTGTTGAGAAGAGAGTTTGTAACACCTAATGCTTCAACACGAAACAACACTGTCATTGTATTCTTTGGCAATGGAGATAGCTCCGGCCAGACACTCAGATTTGTCGAAGCTGTAAAAAAATTAAAACCTAACCTTCGTTTTCAAGTTATCGTAGGGTCTCAAAATAAGGACCTTTTAAAAATAAAATCTGTCTCCTTGCCTCCTAATTTAAAAATACTAGTAAACCCCGCAAACTTGGCAGCGCTGTTTAAAAAAGGAAAGTTATATTTAGGGAGCGGTGGCACAGTCACTTGGGAGCGAATGCGAACGGGGTTGCCAGGCGTTGTAATGTCTGTCGCTAAAAACCAGGTTCCTTCGTCACAATTATTGCATGACCTCGGCTATCAAATTTATTTGGGGCCCGCAGAATCAATCCGCTATGAAAACGTTTTTGAACTTTGCGCTGGTTTAATAAGAAATCAAAAGGCCCTATCTAACTTCAGCAACAAGGGCAAAAAGCTTGTCGCACCTTTAGATGTAAAAGAAGTACTGAAGTTAAGAATGAATCTAAGGCTTCGTAAAGCGAGGTTATCAGACGCCAAATTTTTATTTGATTTAAGACGTGAACCCGCGGTCGCGCTGAATTCAGTTAGCAAACAAAATTTCAGTTTTTCCCACCATAAGAAATGGTTGCGCTCAAAACTTTCTCAGCCAGACGTCTCGCTGTTCACGGTACTGTATAAAAACAATGCGGTCGGACAAGTTCGTATAGATTCCGATCTGACAGTTTCGATCGCTTTATCTCAGAAGCACCGCGGAAGGGGCCTGGGAGCACCAGCATTGATATTAGCATTGATGATTGATAGCAAAAGAAGAAGGTCACAAAAAACCTCTTCTTATACTGCGCTCATTTCTAGAGAAAATATTCAATCAATACGAATGTTTGAAAAAGCTGGGTTTAAAATAAGTCGAGAATTATTAGGTTCTGTTCCCGACGGTTTTGCCAAGTTTAACAAAAATAAATTTGGAATTTTTAGCGAAAATGATATTGGAGAAAAGCATGATAATTAATGGCCGCGAAATATCAAAAAATTTTCCGCCTTATATAGTTGCCGAGATTTCGGGTAACCATAACGGTAAAATTGAAAGTGCTCTAGAATTAATAGAGATTGCTAAAGAGTCCGGAGCCGATGCGGTCAAAATTCAGACCTATACCCCCGATACAATGACTATAAACTCTAGCCGCGAAGAGTTTCAGATTCGTAAAGGCCCATGGAAGGGTCATTCTCTCTATGACCTTTATAAATGGGCCCATACCCCTTGGGACTGGCATGAAAAGCTTTTTATGAAAGCAAAAGAAGTCGGCATTACCCTTTTCAGTACACCATTCGACGAAACAGCAGTTGATTACTTAGAGCAATTTAATCCCCCAGCCTACAAAATTGCTTCTTTTGAAGCCACCGATCTGATGCTGATCGAAAAGGTAGTTACAACCAAAAGGCCAATTGTTGTTTCGACAGGCATGACTTCATTTGCTGAAATTCGAGACATTTGCGAATTGTTTAAACAAAATAATAAGACAGATTGCGCATTTCTTCATTGCGTTAGTGGTTATCCCACTAAAGTAGAGTTTTCAAACTTGAATGTAATTAAAAGTTTAATCGAGACAATTGGCTTTCAGGTTGGCCTCTCGGACCATACATTATCAAATACTACAGCCATTGCGAGCGTAGCTTTAGGTGCGGTTATGATAGAAAAGCACTTCATTAAGTCTCGAGATGAAAAGGGTCCAGATTCTGAATTTTCTCTCGAACCGCATGAGCTCAGAGAACTTTGTCGTGCCACCAAAGAAACTTGGTCGGCCATGGGTAATGGTCTCAAAGACTCGAACGCGGCCGAAAAGGATAGCTTAATATTTCGTCGTTCGCTTTTCTTTGTGAAGAGTCTGAAAAAGGGCGAAGTTATATCTGAGCAGCATGTCCGGCGTATTCGCCCAGGACATGGAGTATCACCCAAATATTATCACAACGTCCTCAACAAACGTGCACTGGTTGATATCGAAATTGGTACACCTGTGTCGTTCGATTTGATTGAATGAACAAACTTTTTCGATTGATTTCACTGCCGATTAAATTGCTCAGCCTGTGCTTTCTTAATAAACAAGAAAGTCGAGTTGAACAACTTTTGAAACTTCACCGCACGACCGAAAGTATCGAAAAGCAACCTATACTTGTTCAGATTGTAGAAGATTATGCATTTTTGAACCGGTTCATTTTTTTTTTAAAAGCTTCGACTTTATCGACAAAGCAAAAATACGATTTAAATTGGGTCTACGCTTTAATACCTTTTCGCAACAACTGTACGTTTAAAAATTATTGGTTAGGCGAAAGAATTTATGGAACTTTGGCCCGTGGAAAATGGATCCGTTTGTTTTTAGCTTTAGGAGGCAAGGTCGTAGGCTCAAATAATGGACCAAAACCAAGTCATAACCAAAAGGCTGTGGCGAAGGAGCTACTAAAGAAGATCTCAAGCACTTTTGAGCTGGTCGAAATTAATTATGCCGGCATACTCATTGGAGATTTAGTTAACGACACTTATTTAAGATTCGCTCATCAGCCGACCGTTCATTTGGACGACCCGTTTTTGCTTGAAGTGATGGAATGGGCAATATCACTCACCGATAAATATGATACTTTATTCAGAACTAAAAAATTTCTTTTTTATCTGTGCTCATATACCACTTACATCCAACATGGTACGGCAGCACGAATGGCTCTAAAGCACAACGTACCCGTTTATTCTATGGGTACTTACAATCAACTTGTAGTTCGGCCTCAAATCGAATTCGCATTTCACAAACGCGACTTTCATAAATACCGCATTTGGTTTGATTCACTCACACTCACTCAAAAAGAAGAAGGTTTGCGATACGGTCATGAAAGCCTAAACGATCGCCTAAGCGGAAAACTAGATAAAGCGTTATGGTACATGCGACAATCCGCCTATTTGTCTGACCCGAACACCGAGTTAGATAAGATTCTATCACCTAAGATTAAAAAAACCGTTTTGGTCGTAACACATGACTTTTTTGATAGCCCACATATTTACGGAAAAATGATTTTTCCAGATTTTTACATTTGGCTCGAAAAAACTTTAGAAACTCTGTACAACTCAGAATATGAGGTTCTGATTAAGCCTCACCCTAATTCGATTAAGGGTAACGCCGAGACGCTTGATTTTTTTGCAAAAAAATATCCTTCATTTATTTTTTTGCCACAGAAGACTTCGTCGGCCGAATTGGTTAAACGTGGGGTCGATTTAGTTGTCACAATCTACGGCACCATCGGACATGAAATGGCTTATCTAGGGGTACCTGTTCTTTGCGCTGGCGTAAACCCACATCTGAGCTTCAACTTTTGCACAACTGCCAAATCTAAAGACGAATATTATAGATTTTTGAGAAACATCGATACCGTCCCGATTCCCCCGAAGCAATCTTCTGAAGTTGCAGCCTTTTACTATGTCCACAATTATCGAAATATCACAGAAAAAATATCGCTTTTTCCATTTCAACTTTCATGCGAGGAGCTAAGTCGAATGATCGACCCAGACAATACAGAGTTCGCTTCTCGAATCGAAACTATTCAACAAAGCTTGGAGCGCGTGTCAGAAATGTAAATTAACCTTTAGTTCGGCGTATATCTTTTCGTTTGCCGCCATGTAATAATCAAAGGCCGAGGCGATATGGAAAATCGAATCATCTGTTGTTTACAAGCTCGAATGGGTTCCACCAGACTTCCTGGAAAAAGCATGATGAATGTTGGGGGATTGCCACTTGCTGTCTTGGCCGCGAAACGCGCGTCCGGTAACAGATTTTCTTTAATTGTTGCGACTTCAGATAGTGTTGACGACGACATTTTATGTAAAGCGTTGAATAATGAAGATATCCCAGTTTTTCGTGGCCATCCAACAAATGTCCTTAAGCGATTTTATGACGCTACGATAAATGAAAATGAGACCTCAATTCTGGTTCGCCTCACCGGTGATAATTGCTTTCCGGACACAAACTTCATTCAGGAGTTAATAGATCGTTTTATGGACGAGCCGGTAGACATATTAAATTTATCTACCAAGAATTCACCTTATGGTTTGTCAGCTGAAATAATGCGCGTCAGTGGTATTCGACAAGCCTACAAGGCAACCGCAGACCCTTTCGATCTCGAGCACGTAACACCTTGGATAAAAAAAAATTGCCGCACAAAAAGTATAACTTTGCAGTACCTAAAGCCTTACGCACATTTGCGCTGCACGGTCGACGTTCAAGATGACCTTGAGCGTGTTCGAGAATGTTTTCAAGATTGCCAAAATGCACTGGACATTTCGTATCTCGATTTAATTAAGAAACTGGCCGGTCTTTCAGAAGCGCCAAAATTTAACCTGTGTACTTCTGATTATCCTTCACCTGGATTCGTTTTGGGAACAGCACAATTAGGTTTGTCTTATGGCATAGCAAACAAAACCGGCCAGCCGGATAAAGAAACCTCCGTGCAGATCATTAGAAAAGCTATTCGACAAGGCGCCTTAGCCATCGATTCGGCAACCGCCTATGGTGATAGCGAGCATCGAGTTGGTGAGGCCGCGAGCAATGGCCTGCATTACTTATCTACCATTATCACCAAACTTTCGCCTTTGCCTGTCGAGGACGTGATGGTCTCAGATAGTGAATTGGCGCTAGAGATCGACAGAAATATTAAAAATTCTCTTCTTCAATTGCAGTTACCGAGATTGCCGGCCCTAATGTTGCATCGCGCCAACAACATTTGGGCACGAGACGGCTTTGTGCTCTCCCAACTTGTCAAAGCCAAGAAACAAGGATTTATCGAAAAACTCGGCGCTTCAATTCAGACACCTGAAGAACTCAAGCGGGTTCTAGTTAACCCTGCAATAACGGTCATACAAATGCCCTACAATATTTTAGATGAGCGGTGGGATCATCTAATACCAGAGTTAAATCGCCGTTCAGACATCACGGTGCACGCTCGTAGCTCGTTTCTTCAAGGCGCCCTTCTTTTATCTAACCCATCCGAATGGCCGAAATTAGATCAAACTTACAGTCCATCGGTTCTGATTGAATTCCTGAAAACAACGGCTAATAATTTTGCCGACGGAGATTTAAAAAAACTTCTTGTTCGCTATGTGCGTAGCCAAAACTGGATTCATGGGGTCGTCATAGGCGTAGAACTTGAAGATCAGCTAACCGAAAACATGAAATATTTTTTTGAGCCACCACTAAAAGAAAATGAAATCGATATCATCAATAATTTGCGTCCGCCTGTACCTCCGGAACTATTAAATCCCGCCCTTTGGATTAGGAGTAATTAATGGATTACAAAAACCTCTTTCGCCTCGATGGACAAACTGTATTAATAACTGGATCTTACGGACATCTTGGGGGAGAAATTTCGAAAGGCGTTTCGGCTCTTGGTGCAACCGTTATTTTACAGGGTCGCAATCAACAAAAGTTAGAGGCTTTATCGCGAGAGATTTCAAATTCTGACGGAAAATCTGAGATCGCGTGCTTCGACTTAACTAACGAAAAGAATTTAAGTGATTTTATTGAGAAACACGCTCAACGAAAAATAAATGTCATAATTAACAATGCTTATCAGGGCGGCGCAGGATCTTTGACGACTTCAGACCCTCAAAACTTTCGTGATTCTTATGAATTATCTTTAGTTAAAGCTTTTCAACTCACTAAGGGCTTATTACCTTCGTTAAAAATAGGTGTTAGTAAAGACAACAACGCGTCGATAATAAACATCTCGTCTATGTATGCTATGGTGTCACCGGACCCTTCGATTTATGATTCTGAAAAAAATCAAAACCCGCCCTTTTACGGTGCCGCAAAGGCGGCACTTATTCAGTTTAGTCGGTACGCTGCGGTCGATCTCGCAAAACATGGTATACGAGTCAACGCATTATGCCCCGGACCTTTTCCGAGCGAAAAAGTGATTTCCGAGCAAAGTAAATTTGTCGAAAAATTAGCTCAAAAGGTCCCTTTGGGGCGCATAGGGAACAACACAGAAATTACGGGACCGGCAATTTTTCTAGCCACAAAAGCGTCCAGTTTCGTAACTGGAGCTTCGCTCCCGGTCGACGGCGGCTGGACAGCTTGGTAAATTAATTTTAATTATTAGTTAGTTATGGCCCCCAGACAATCACTACTAAGCCATTGCCACCGTTTGTACCAGGAACCCCTGGTGCTCCGCCCATTCCTACTCCCGAAAGATATGAGGGATCAGCTTGATTTGCCGGATTAGTACCTGTACCGGTTAAGCTGGTACCGTTGCCAACAAGAAAGTTCGAGCCACCGCCTGCTGCACCGATTGCGCCGGCTCCGCCGCCGCCAAAGTATCCGCCACCACCGCCCGAACCCGAATAGTAACCAGTTGAAGTGCCTCCATTACCTCCGGTAAGCGCCGATCCTGCCGTTCCTGCTGCGTTATAACAATTGTTACCCGCCGCGCCTCCAGCAGTACTTGAACCTCCGGTGGCATCCGCACCGGCACAATATGGGTTACCTGTCGGGTTGCCACCACCTCCAGCGCCACCGTTAACGGCATTCGTAATATTGTAATCTGCACCACCGCCACCACCGCCAGCGATCACTAAAGCATTGGCTTGCGCAATCGAGCCCACGAATACTCCACTGTAACCACCGCCGCCTGCGCCCGTGCCTTGTGAAGGGTTAGCATTGCCGCCGCCGTTACCACCGCCACCGAAGCCTCCCGTTCCGCCCGTTTTACTTGTTGTTGGTGCAGCTGCTCCGCCACCTCCGACAATGACCGACAAATTAGCTCCTGGAGTGACACCGATCGCGCTCGTCGCAAATCCGCCACCGCCACCCGAGCTACTAGCGCCGATAAAAATATTTCCGGCTCCGCCGCCACCGGCACCCCAAGCCTTGATAGTCGCCGTGCCGCAACCTTGAGGTACACTCGCCGACTGTGCAGCGCCAGTATATGTAAAAACTTGTGGCGCGGCGATGCAGCCAATACTAACGTTACCCGAGTAATCCGGTGTGACCCATTGTGTTCCGTCACTAGTCAAATGAACGACGGCATTTTTAGCATTGAGCGAAACGCCGCCGGCTGAATTTCCGTTGAGGGTGTCTATACCGTTAAGATTGATCGTGACTGGCGCGCCTGTCGTGTTCAAAAACTTTACATGATAATTGGCACCCGCTGCACTTGCAGAAGGCATAACAATGTTAGGAGTAGCCGAGCCTTCACCGGCCGCAAATGCCACTTTAAATAACTTGCCACTATCACCTAAAGATACATTGTAATTCTGGTTTAGGGACACAAAATTCCAGAGGGCGCCGTTGACGGCCGCTGAAGTCTGTATCGTTCCATCCGGAAATTGAACTCCAGTTTGTGTTTGCACAAGACCATTGACCGCGAGCGCCGGGCCTGAATTTTGTGAATTCACTTGAACCCCGCCATTCATAACTATTCTTCCGGTACCGCTCGAGGCAAGAGTCAAATTCTGATTAGTACCACCGGCGGTTAGGCTCAATGCGCCCGTTCCGGCTATAGAACCATTGTTCGAACCTGTACCACCATTTGCAATAGGCAAAACTCCAGACACGCCAGGTGAGCTTAAGTTGACCGTAATATTTGTGCACGCCCACGAACTAGTCGGCGAAATAAACGTCAACGTCTGATTGGCAGCGCACATCGACGGCATTTGTGAAACATTGATGGTATTGGCGAGTTGATTCGAAAGTCCGGCGATATCGTTCATGCCGATATTTGTGTTTTGCCAGCTTGAACCATTGTAGCGCAAGTACTGACCTGAACCTAAGTTTGAAATACTAATTGCGCCGCCTTGAATACTATTCACCGTAAACGCACCTGTGTTGCTAAGAGCGACGTCGCCTGATGCGCTGACGGGCGAAGCGACGCCCGAACTATTACCTACCAGGATTGCGCCCGAGGCGAGCTGATTGCTGACGGCATTGAGTGCCACGTTACCAGCCGAGGTCAATTGACCTTGAGCATTGACGGCAAAAGTTGCAATATGAGTTGAGTCACCATAGAAGCCCGGAGCCACTCCAGTTGGAGTACCTGTGGCGGTTCCACCAATCATAGACCAAGCATTTGCATTGAACTGATAGATCACTTTAGTATCTGTCGCAAAATAAATGGCGCCAGCGGCAGGTGTTGCTGGTTTTGCCGCGTCGAGACCCGTTTGCATGCTTGGAGTGCCACCAGCGTTCAGCACCAACGCGTCTGTGATTCCGTATCCAGCAAGAGTAGTAGGTTTGTTGGTGGTAATGATACTCCAGTCGAGATTCGGAATATCACTTGCTGAAAGTGCAGAGCCAGAAACCACTCGGCCTTTTGCATCTACTGTCACTTTCGGATATTGACCTGCGATCACACCCGTCGCGGCCAACGAGAAAGCACCCGATGAATTCATGCTCACATCACCCGACGGAGTTTGCTCGACAGCCACATTTGAAGCGTTACCTATCCACACTTTGCCTGAAGTCAAAGTAGATGAATTATTCACCGTCGGCGCACTCGCTAACTGAGCCGAGAGACCAGCGACATCATTCACCCCAATGCCCGCGTTTTGCCAACCAGTACCGTTATAGCGCAAATACTGACCTGAACTTAAATTTGCAAAATTCAAAGGGCCGCCCTGTAGGCCGTTCACCGAAGCCGCACCTGTATTACTAAGCGAAACATCACCCGATATGTTCACCGGCGCTGCAATACCAGAACTGTTACCAACAAAAATTGCGCTAGACGCGAGTTGATTTTTCAAGGCGTTCGTCGCTACATTACTTGCAGAAGTCAATTGGCCTTGAGCGTTGACAGTAAAAGTCGGAATATGAGTCGCATCGCCATAGGTGCCTCCGGTCACACCCGTCGCAGTACCGCTACCGCCGATCACCACCCAAGCATTTGAGTTGAATTGATATGTCAGTTTAGTGTCCGTCGCTAAATAAATGGCTCCAGCTGCGGCGGTTGTTGGCTTCGTCGCATCAGTTCCAGTTTGCATGCTTGGCGCTCCACCCGCGTTCAGCACTAAGGCGTCGGTAATTCCGTAGCCCGCAAGAGTGGTGGGTTTGCCGGCCGTAATGTGGCCCCAATCTAGACCTGGAATATCATTTACCGAAAGTGCCGATCCAGAAACAACTCGGCCTTTCGCATCAACAGTCACCTTCGGATACGCGCCCGCTGTCACTCCAGATGGAGCCAACAAAAAGGCACCTGACGAACTCATGCTCACATCACCTGATGGAGTCTGTTCGGTGGCCACATTCGAAGCATTACCAATCCAAACTTTACCTGATGACAACGTAGACGAGTTACCAACAGCTGGTGGACCGCTGTTGCCACCAACAGTTTGCACCGTGCCATTGTAGTATTCAATTTGGTGAGTGGTTGAATCATACCAAACACTACCAACTGTCGGACTGGTCGGCGCCGAAGTCAAAGTCGGCAACGTAACGCCGCCAGAACCCGATTTTAAAAAATTACCGGCCATGATTGTCTGCAAATTTGTATAGGCACTGCCATAAAACATATTCTGTAAGTTGGTTTGTGTGAGCTGATAACCGTTTGCCGTATTAGCTTGTAAGATATCTTCTTTTTCGATGCCCGAGATATTTTCGCAGACTAAAGCGTTGGGTGCTGCCCCCATATATATGTCAGGCGACAATGTATCTGTATCGTGGCCAGACTGAACAATAATACGAACGTAACGGGCGTCACCCGGCATCGGATGATAATAGCCCCCAGCGCAGGTCTGACCAGCGGCATTTTGTGCCTGTATCGGTGCCGAATTTTGAAACACCTTCGACATTGCCGTGCCCGAATCATGAATATCGCGTTTAATGTCACCCATGAATGAGCCGACTTGAAGATTAAAGCCGCCGTCAGAATCTTCAGTGTTTACAGTTTGTTGTTCAGAATACAGAATGCAGGTCTTCGAAGGGTCAAGCACCTCAATGATGACGGTGGCACCACGATCATGAAGTGGGTTCGTCGTGCCCGCATTAAATAACTGACCTGATATATTGAAAGTTTGGGGAGAATCCCAGTCGGCGCGTGCTGGCAGCGCCAGAACTATCGACAAAAGAAGAAGAGTCGCCGCGGCGAAAATTCTCTTTTGAGAATAAAAAAATGACCCCATATGCCCCCCTAAGAAAAACGTACTACGATCGGGAATTAGCAAAAATAGTAGCTAGAAATAATCGTCTTAAAATGATCAATTAAATTTGCCAGCTTACATACAGGTTCAGCCATCATTTCAAAGATTTAACTATTTGTAAAATCGGTAGGCGAAAACGCATAAATTCGATGCAGTGTTGGCTCAATATATTTCGACTCATTTTGATACGTGAGAAACTTAAAGTCTGGACTCGCACCACCCGATAACAGTACCTATAGGGCTGAGAACGGCCCGCGAATGTGGGGTTTTATGAGACGCAAAGTTACGACACTAATATTAGTAAGTTTGTCGTTACCGTTTCTAGCTGCCTGCCAAGGTTCGGGCGGCGGTGCGGCCGCGGCGGCCTCGAGCTCACCCACTACGGGATTTACTGGCTATGCAAATTTGAATTCTACCGGTCAAGTGATGTCGTCAGGACAGAATTTCTCGTCTGTGATAAGTACAACCCAAGCTAAAACAGCAGCCAGCGGAACGTACTTTCAAGGCACAGTGTCTATAGGTTTGCCGACCACTCAGTTCAAGTGATTTTGTGATTTCACCGGTCGACTGCGACTAAACATCGTGATAAAAATCACAAATGAGCTCAAAAGCTGATTTTTCTGGTTATGCACCTATTGCTCTATTTGCATACAACCGACCGTGGCATCTCAACGAAACTCTACGAGCATTAAGTCAGAATGAGCTTGCCGGCGAAAGTGCACTTTTCATTTTTTGTGACGGCGCCAAGAACAAAGGCGATGAAGAAAATGTGGCTGCCGTTAGAACC
>Ga0207013_1180_pt1 | contig 14791 bp, 24 predicted proteins | sample Alteio_BWMinCont_55_FD_153501 | JGI IMG/M metagenome (GOLD analysis project Ga0207013, IMG submission 153501) | Enriched cells from forest soil in Barre Woods Harvard Forest LTER site, Petersham, Massachusetts, United States -... | ecosystem: Environmental > Terrestrial > Soil > Temperate forest >...
GAAAAGCACAATGAGTCAGTCAATGATCAGATCATCATCGACCTCATAAAAAGGCTTGATGGCGAAACTTTTGTTGTTGAGGCTGAACAAGGTGACTTTCAGTATTTTACTGCCGAGCCCGTGTTTCAAAACGATGACCCTTATCGTGTGATTATGGTTCTCTGCATTCATGATGATTACCTCGGAGTCATCAACGTATTCCGAGTAGATAGGAGTTAAGTATGGCAAAGAAAATGAATTTTCCAAGCGAGTCTGAAATTAATAAAATGAGAGAGCTGTTGTCAAAAGGCCCAGCTTCTCAGATATTGCCCAGAGACGCTGGACCTGTTGATAAAATGAAACACCAAATCTGCCGAGAATTTGTGATCTATAAAAACACGACCAAGATTACACAGAAGGCTTTGGCAGAGAAGTTGGGAATTGATGAAGCTTTGATGAGCAAAATCCTACATTACTACGTCGACGAGTTTACGATAGACCGTCTGATGAAATTTTTAACTATTTTGTACCCACATCTTGAAGTGAAAATCGACGTGGCTTGATGAAAAAATCAGACGTGAGGGAGACTGCCCACAAAAAGATCCTCGAATACACCGAAGGCAGATGGGGTCACGTCATTCTTGAGGACGCCTTAGAGGAATTCCGGGACCTTACAGGTCTCACCATAGATTTTAGTGATGGCCCAGAGGCTGATGACCTCTCACTCTTTATGACGTGGTTCATGTTTCACTATGATGTTCCAGATGTATCTTGGGATGAGCATGAGGAACTAAAAACAAAGTGGAAAAATGGTGAAATCGCTTATTACAGCGTGACTCCAGCTCAACAACTCCTAGCCAAGAGAAATAAGACTTTGAATGCTGCCGAGAAAGAATACATCGAACAGCAACTCAATCGCCTCTTTAGTTTTTTCCAGATTCTATCTTTGGAGAATACGACAGCAGAGACCAAAGACCTCATTACAGGTGAAAAAATAACTCTGCGAATTCCCAAATTTTACGCCAATATTCTAAAACCAGAAGAAATCATTTTCTCAAAACCGATATTGCAAAACAACGTGCAAGTTCCAGCAGTCATCGGCGACGCGATATTTAAACCCCCAGTTCTTCAAGAGATACTGGAGTCTGCGACCGATCTAAATCAGGAACAAAATCTCGAGGAACCCCTAAACATCAATCTGTCCGTTCTTAATCATTACGGCTTCTTACGCTGCACTTAATTCAGGCGGCAAATCCCATACAAGCGGTTCTAAACTCATCTACCAGGGAACGCCAATTACAACTGAGTCGAACCAAATAAAAACAGTCAGTCTAAAGTCGAAGAGGAGCGCAGCGTCGCTCCTTTTTTTACGTCTGCGTTAAAAGAAAGCATATTGAGTTCAGAGAGTTGAACACTGGGAACGCTGACTTCTACTGAGTCGAACTTCACAAGACTATACAGATTCACCGCCCCTGACAGAGTATAGTTTTTTCGCCCCTCACAAGGCGGGTGCATGGTCACCTTGTCGGGAAACACCCGTCTCATAATCCTATTCGCATCACTCATGTGCTTTGCCAAAATATCGTTGAGCGACTCAAGTCGCCGCTTGATAACAATCGGGGTAATATAGACCTTATCTTCAAGCTGACCTCTCAAATAATCTTTGCGGATTTTGAGGTTATTCCGCTTTGCCTCTTCAGTTTTTAGCGCGTGAACGATGGTATCCGACAAATTGCCCTGAGCGATGAACGCAGTGAAATTCCCAATAGCTGTTTCGCACCGACTCAACTCCTCTTCCACTAAGTCCAACTCTTTGGGCACTGCACCCTTCTTGCGACTGACGATCTCGTTATACTTTTTGGCGATTGTCTCATAGGTGCTGGCGTCGCCGAGCTTCTCTTTTAAAACCCCAATCAGTGTAGTCTCAACATCAACCATCAAAACCATAGCCTTGTTCCCGCAACGGTTGTGCCCTGTCTCACGTTTGTTGTTGAAGCACCCCAAGTAGCCGCCATTTTTCCCCGACGCGATGAACATATTGCCATCACAGATCCCACATTTGAGAGTGCCGACAAATATGTGCGACGGAAGCCGATTTGTCCGACTAAAGATTTTTTGCTCAGAAGTCTGTGCCTCTTCCCGTTCCCGCCGCATTTGATCTTTTCTCGCTCTGACCTTCTCAGCTATGTCAGTTGGAATTATCCGCAAATCATCTCTTTGAAGAACGAGCCACTCTTTTTTGGGTCGAGACATTTGCTCCATGCGTTTCCCCTCTGGATTTTTCTTCACTTGAGTCTGGCGATAACTCCAGGCTTTTCGCCCCTCGGAAAACTGCGAGGCGATGCCGCAATACTCTTGCTGACACTCGACCCAACTTTTAACTCTGCAAGAATCGTGGAACGATTAGCCTTAATTAAAGCTCGAATACCTGCGGTCATAGCTCCTTTAGGCGCCTTAAAAGTCAGGGCTTTACCGTCACTTGCAATCTCAATTCCCAACTTGTTTATCAGCTCAACAAGGCTTGAAGAATTCATAGAGTTTGCTTTAAATCCATCCGAAGAGAATTAGGCATCCCGGAAAATGAATACATCTTGGAGTTTTTGGAAAAGCTACCCAAGGACGAGAGGGAAGAGAAATTAACCCGGCTTGAAACAATTGAATTGGAAGTGGCTAAGAAAGCGGTGCTCTTTCCAGGTGTCCTCAACCTTTTGAGTGACTTACGGAATAAAGGCATCAAAACCGGAATTTTCACGAGAAATTGCCGATCGGTCGTTTCGCTCATCGTAGAGCGGCAACGCCTGTCGTGCCGGAACCCGTGAACGGGTCAAGCACGGTGCCGCCAGGAGGAGTGATCATTTTGCAGAGGTAGCGCATGAGCCGCAGTGGTTTCACTGTTGGGTGGATATTGTCAGCGCCCTTTTCGCTCTTTCCGGGCTTCTTGCAATAGTAAAAGGGCACTTCAGATTTGAAGTTCTTAAAGTATTGAGCGACCCCGGCATCGGTTTCGGCCTGACAGTTCAAAAGCTTGTAGGCGAAGCAATAATGCTTCCACATCCCAATTTGGCTAAAGCATTTTGAAAGAATTAGAAAAAAATTTCTTACAGAGCGCTGAGGCTAGCTCCACAATATTGAATCTGTGCCTTCTTTGCCGAATTGATGAGATCGGTTTGCCAATCCGCCAATGCTGGTACTGGGTTCCTTTCTGAAGGACGCTTCCAAATCTTGGTAAGGCCAAAGGTGAGAGAGGCGGCGGAACCCAACAGCATACCCGCCATCGTAAGAACTCCATAGAAAGGATGCCCTGAACTCTCAAGGACGCCAGCTACATGGTAACTAAAAAATAAAGTCGAAATTACGGTAGTCCAATAAAGCAAACCGAACCGTCCCAGATATACTGAATCTTGTCTCATCCGCGAATTAGATTCAAAGGTACTTGTCATTTGATCCAAAAGATTTTTAAGGTTCTGCTGCATATATTGATTTTGTACTACTTGCTTACCAAGGCCGTCATCGAGGCTCTTAAGAAGCCCACGAATTTGGGGGGTAAGAGTTGCTTGCTTGGAATCAACATTGGTTATTGTTTGGTTCGAGGAATCTATTATGCCACTGGCATTACTTTTGGAGGCTATGTACTGCTGCACAAGATTCTTCGCCATCATCTGAGACTCTTCATTAGAAGAATATTGCGTTGTAATAAAAATTTTAAGTGGGGCTACCGCATCTGATTGCTTAGCTTCTCCCTGTGTACCGACTTTTAAATTTGGAGATTTTTCGTTCGCGTCGCCAATTAAAATTGGAGAGCGGATTTGAGAGAGTAATATAACTCAATTTAGTTCCTGCGTCAAAGTTTCCTGTTTCTTTTTGGCCATTTCTTTTCTGTGGCTTGGCCCCTTGATGTTGTAAGTCTCACAGTTGGCAATGATCCTTTCAACGGCCGCGGAAGTGGTAAGGGGATTCAAAAATATCTTATCCCACTCGGAGTAAGTAAGGTTGGTGGTGATGGCAAGGCTCTTTCTTTCGGACCGCTGGGAGATGAGTTGGAAGAAGAGATCCGCTCCCACGGGTTCTTGGGGGATGTAGCCCAGCTCATCGCAGACGATGAGATCATAGCGATCAAGCTTTTTCATAAGGTTAAGGATGGTAGAGTTTTTCTTGGCCACGATCATCTTCTCAATTAGGGTGTTGGTGGGAGTGAACAGGCACCGGAAACCCTTTTCGCAGAGTTTATAGGCTAGGACGGTTGCAAGATGACTCTTCCCGACGCTAAAATCCCCAAAGAAGACGATGTTGGTGGCCTCCCTTAAAAAATCCCCCGTTGTAAGCCTGATAAACTGCTTTTCTGTGATGCCGGTTCTTTTTTTAAAGTCAAACTCTTCAAACGTCTTCATCACTGGGAATGAGGCCTCTTTGATGAGCCTTTTTACTTTTATTGCATGCTTTTCACCAAGTTCCTCGTCAATGAGGCCCGAGAGATACCCCTCATAGGTGAGGTTCTTTTTCTCAGCTAAGATTGCAGCCTCTACAAAGTTTCGGCTTATGGAATCAAGTTTTAGGGTTTTTAGGTTTTCAATTAACTTTTCGTGATTCACTTTATTTTCTCCTTTTTTGATTGTGGTATAAAAAAATCATATTGAACTAAGTTCGGCTTTAATGGGCGTAACGCAATGACGTTCTCCGGGCTTGGCCTCCTTTCAGTTAAAAGAAGTTTTTTTAAATGTTCAAAGTAGTCGTCTTTATGATGCTCCATCACAAGCTCAAGGCCCGCTTGGATGTCAGGGAGTGCCACGTGGTAGATTAAGTTCATGGATTTTAAAAACTCCCGCTCGGCAGAGCTGGCATCCAAAGTTAAAAGTCTTTGGTAGTATTTTTCAAAGATGGGGTGGGGAAACAAGATCGCCCGATGGGTCCAGCGGATCATGGCCCGGGGCTTTCTTAATAGAGAGGATAAAACATGCTCTAAGAGAACGCTGTTCTCACCCTCGGGCTTTCGGGGGTGGGTTGCGATGAGTTCTTTTCCGCGGTAAACCTTTAAAAAATAAGGGCCAGGTACGGCCCTCATCGTAAGGCCTATGTACTGATCTGGAACGGAGTAGGCAGACTTCATTATTCTTATTGTTCCAAGAAGTGATCCAGACACCGTCTCTGTTCTTGAGAGAACGCCGTCTGATCTTTGGGATAAAATCTCTAAACTCTTTTTTTCCTCTAAAAGCCTTTCCTTTGATTCTTTACCCTGCAGATTTTCGCAGAAATCCAGAAGCCACAAGTTAACATGGTCCCAGTCTTTAAAAACAATGTTTTGCATCTGCACCTGGTGACGGAGTCTTGAGATAAAGGTTCTAATGTCTCGCTCAACATCCCCCTTCTCGTTACCCCGTCCAGGGTTACAAGGTAAGACTCCAAACCCATAATGTTTAATCGCCCTTGCAAAGGCAGCCGTCCACTTCCTTTCTTGCCCCTTTAAGACACGGGCCACACAGGCACTTAAATTATCAATTCTGATGTTCTTAGTTCTACCGCCAAGCCCTTCAAAAAATGAGTGCACCCCATCCATGAAACATTCAAAATTCGTAGACGGGTAAGCCCTAACTCTGAAGGTGTCAGAAAACGGTAAAGTCGAAACGTGGAGATAAATAATTCTTGGGCCATCAATAAAGGGCAAATCCACTCTCTCTTTAAAATCAAATTGGCTCTGCTCCCCAGCAACATACTCCTGTTCAAAAAACCTCTCCTTTGGCTTTTGAGCCCTCATTTCAGAAAGCCTTCGATTCACCGTCCTCTCACTTCCCCGGTAACCGTCGGCCCAAATAAATTCAAAAATCTCCCGGTCCGAAAGATCAGGTATGATCTCAAGCAGCGCTTCCACCCGAGGTAAAAAACTTGCAAACGGATCACTCCTGGTTATTTTGTCCCGAGCTTTGTAAACAGGTGGGGTGTTGGACTTTAAATACTTATCCACCGTCTTCCAATTGAGACCAAGTTCTTGGGCGATTTCCGTTTTGTTTTTTCCCTCAGATTTAAGCTTACGGATCTTTTCAAACATGTACGCACTCACCATAAGCCCCTCCCTTAAAACCTTCCGATCGGCTTTAAAGAGGGGCTCTCCCTTTTTTATTGGCGCATTACTGGACCGTCCCAACCATTGAATTTCGTTCGTAAAAACTCAAGCGCTTTGGCCACCCGGATAAGACTTGCATTGTCCAAGTACTCCAAAAGCTCCCAAACTTCAGCGCTTCCAGAGCCACTCCACATGTCCAATGCCACGCGGATTAAAAGATCCTCCTTGGCGGAAAAATCCTCCGCTTCTAGAAGCAGAACTTCAGGCATAGCTCGGAGTTTTGGCTTTTCTGGGTCAAATAGGAAATCCAATAACTTAGGGGATTCGGAAAAAATATTTGAAATGGCTTGGAGAAGGCGTCGCTCCACTACATTCGCCTTGGGCCAATTGATCATAAGAACCTTTCCGTCCCCTAGGGGACAAAAGGCTCTCCAATTTTAATTGGCGACGCTCTCCATTTTTAATTGTCGGCTAACACTCCCTCACCAGCAGCAGTCGCTGTTGTTCCAACAAACGCAAAAAGAGTAAGAAAAGTTATTAAACGAGCCATGTTAAACCTCCGATTCGATTCCAATCCTACAATTAGTATGCCATGCTAAATGTGATTTCCGTCTAAACCGCCTCTACTAGATGAAGAGCTACCTAAAGACATCCTGATGGATAACTTTTAGCAAAAGAGCCGAAAAATAGCCTATTTACGATATGTATTGCTTATGGATATACACTTTGGTAAAGTATTGAAATGCGGATCATCATTTATCCCAGCATCTTAGAGAAACTTAAAAACAAACACGATGTTACCGCTGACAAAGTTGAGCAGGCGTTCTTGAACCGTACAGGCAAACTTGCCAAAGAGGTACGTGAAAAACATCAAAAAGGCGAACAGCGATGGTGGTTTATTTCTAAAACGGATGTAGGACGAAAACTCAAAGTGGTCTTTTTTAATGATCCTATTGAAAAGGCCCCTATGCTTATAACTGCTTATGGACCAAACGATGGCGAGGTGAATTTATATGAAAAAGTACAGCAGCAAAAGACATAACGAGAAGGAACTTTTAGAAGAAGCCGAAGAATGGGAAGGCGGAGAACGTGGTTCCCATTCCGTTGCGGCAACTGATGAAGAAGAAGCCGCCTTGGATGAGGCTATGGAACTTCATATGATCTCAATTCGACTTCCCCATTCTGTTGTCGAAAAACTTAAAACGATGGCGAAGCGTGAAGGCATTGGGTACCAACCCTATACACGACAGGTCCTTATCCACCATACCCAAAGCGACGGTGGAAGTGGTAAAATACATGATTTGGAAAAACGGCTTAAATCCATTGAGAAGGTTGTGTTTAAAAAGACCGCAGGACGGTAAGTGTGTTCACTTGCCAAGCGGCTCTATATTTGAGATAAGAAAGTTCAATTATCTGGCGTTTGGGAACGCCATTTACTCTGACGGAGATACCTTCGAGATCGAAATGAAATTGAGTATCACCTACTTATGCGGCATTAAGATACCTGCAAAAATCTGTTCGCTCACTCAGCCAAGGGGGTAAACACCATGTTTGGGCACTCCAACTTGATCTTGCAGCTTTCTTTGTCACCATTCATAGGCCCACTCTCCACACTATCTTGAGTAAACCCCTCAGAAATAAAAAAATGATTGAACTTGTAAAAAAATTGTATCTCTATGATGCAGGACCCACGGCCATTCGCAAAGGAGCAATTGAGGGGTTTTCACTTATTAATCAGAAAAAAAGTTGGTTTACTCAAGGGCCAGACCAAGGCATCCCCATTGGGAATCTCAGCAGCCAATTCGGAGCCAACGTCTACCTCACTCTCCCTTCAACGGCTGAGCCATGACCACGAACGCAACCACTACTAAGATGATAGTCCCATCAAAAATTCGACTGAGACATCAAACTTTTCTGAAAGATTTTTTAGTGTCGTGAGATGGGGGCGGTTTTCTCCAGATTTGTACTTCCGTGCCTGTTCAGAAGAAACACCTAAATATTCCCCCAACGCTTCATTGGTCAAAAGTCCTCGTTCAACAGCCAGTTGAGTTACTCGCTGAGAAAATATTTTTTTCTGCTTATCACGGGTAGAGTTTTCAATTAGGGCTTCTATTTGAGAGCGCTTGTTCGATAAATCCCGATCTTTCACTTCAAAAGACGACTTATTTTGCTTCTCAAAAAATTTCTGAATATGAAAAAGGAAAGAATCGTCGTCGCGCTCTTCATTCCATAGTTCAAACTTCTCAAAGAGGAGCTCATCTGAAAAAGCCAGATCTGCGGCTTTGGAAAGTAACTTCACAAGGCCCTCATCTAAATTTCTTTTATCAAAATAAGAGAGCGCATGATCAATCATATTTTTGACGTGATCTATTTGCCGAATTTGTTGCTTTAAAACGCCCATTTCAAACACTCCTTAATAGATCCTCCAAGATCGAATTAGATTCCGTCGATAATCGTCCCAACGATCAAGGCCAACGGTCGCCATGTGCCGGTACCACTCTTGCGTTCCGTTTGAACCACCTTTAGAGAGCTCTTGCTTGGTGCGGCAAGTGAGAGCCACAATTTTTTGAACACCACTTTCAGTTCTCGCCCCAAAACAAATCCTGAGCCTGCAGATTGCCCAGTCAAACTTCATATAAAAAAGCTTTGACCTGGCACCAATCTCGGGCGGCGGATTGCCTATACAGCCGGGCCACCGCTTCTGTAATAACTGGGTGGTCACGTAAATGTCCTGAGCTTCTTCGTCACTGAAGAGAACGCCCCTTCGAGCAACAAAATCTCCATAGTAAGGCTCACAGAGCCATATCTCGACCACCGTTCAGCTCCCTATAGATTACAACTAAATTCAAGATAAAACAACTAAAACCAACACATTATTGGAGGCGATAACCAATTTAAGGCCTTTTTGGCTTTCGAGTCTCCTACTCCACTGGCCTAAGCTCATTAGCCCCCTTTGATGGCTCTCAATGGCTTTTGCCTTAAAGAAACTCGTTTCTTCCGCGAGTTGCCCTGCACATCCAAGAACGATGGCCCATTCAACGATTTTAAGAATGAACTTTATGGTTCCCACAGCCACCCCTTGAAGTGCTCCTGCTATTGCAAAACGTTAAAAGAACGGGCTCCCAGTTTAAATCGTGTTCGGCCTTCGGAACTCCCGAAAGAATCCGCCAGTCGTCCGAAATGCGAACCCGTGTCATTAGCGCTCTCCTCCATCACCGCCAAAAATGAGATTCTCCAAAGGAATGCCAAAGGCTTTAGCGAGCTTTCGCCAATAGACGCGGCGACTGGGTTCGCTCGTTCCGTCCTTCCAGCTTCGATAAGTACTTCGCGGTATTTCTAATCTGGCAATAACTTCCCGCTCAGTGAGGCCTGCCTTGTACTCTAGAACTTGCAGGACTTTATAAAACGGCGTATCCTCTGTGAGTGGTCCTTTTAAGGGATTTGGCTGGAAGCGAAAAGAAGAGTACATAGTAGGATGTTCCTTTCGTTAGAAGAGTGAGTGTCACAAGCCGTCACGGCTTGTCTCAGCTTCGCTTTCAGGCCTCTGCTGCAAAATGCTTCAGAGGCGAGCTAACTAGCTGTTACTCTTCAAACGGTAAAGGAACGCCATTTACTCTGACGGAGATACCTTCGAGATCGAAATGAAATTGAGTATCACCTAACTAAAGGGTCCAAGCCGGACCCTATTTTTTTGCCGTTTTGTAACTTCCATATAACTTCCATAAACAGCGCAGTGACAAAAAAGAGCCTCACCTAATTTCGTTGAAGTTTCTGGCAAACCTATGACCCCAAAACTGGCACACGACTTGTATATATAAGTTGTGGAACTATATGCCTTTAACAAACACGGAGTCGCGATGTTTAACAAAGTGAGTTGGCTTTTGGTAGGTCTTGGCCTCACACTCGGTAATTTTGCACACGCCGCCAACGGTCCTTTTTTCTCATGCGCGATTGCGATGGCTCACATAACCGACCACACAATGGAAGCTCTCGAACAACTCGATCAGGCGGTCGAGGAGCTTGGTTATCCCAAGTCAGGCTCTTACACATCACTTGCTCCCAAATTAAAAGCCACTTTGTTAAGCCCCGATGACCACGACGCTAAGATGATCAAGGCGGTTGTCTCGGTGTTGGCCGACTACGCAAAAGCTAAAGCTGAAGCTCCTGTGCCTTCCGATGACAGAGTGTGGGAAGGTCAAAACACAGCACAGAAAAAAGACGTTTGGAATAGATACCGCTCAGATTCAGGAAAGCGTTCGTTCGCTGATTTATCTCTGCCCAGTGACGTTGTAAAACTTGAAGCACTACCCAATGCAAAAACACAAGTCTCTCAGTTTTCAACCGCAGAAATGCCGGTGCTTGATGTGCAAGTTGAGCGACCGGGATACAATGGTCTGACAAGAACCTTCGTTCCCCTCACAGGAGCCGATGGACAAGTTAATCTTCGAGCTTTTGACCTCTACCGCAAAACTCTCGCGGGTATTATCTTAGAAAGTAATTTGGATGTCTCGGCACCGCCACTCATAATCCCGATGGGGATTGCAGAGGTCAATGGTCAGTTAGGTGTCATTAGCCATGAATATGAGTACGGCAAACATCTCTGTATCGCACTCGCAAGCCTATAATGCCAACCAGTATTTCATAACGAGTGATCGCCTTCGATACTTCCTAAAACAACCGAGCATCCAACAAGTGACGGGCATCACCATCAAGCAAGCCCACGGGTTCTTAGTGGACAATATGATGTCGAAACTCGGCTTGGGCGATCCTTTTAAATAAGACTTCCCATCGCTCATTGTATGTTGGGAGCAAACTTCTCTTCGAGAAGATTGTCACAACGCTCGACCTTGACCTTCATGGCCGATGACAAGTGTCAACGGTGAAAGGCTCTCTCGGCCCACTCCATGTGATTGAAATCTCCCAGACGTTTCTTTTGCTGAAGTTATTGGCGTAGATTCGGGCAAACAAGTTGAGCTTCTCACCGGCCCACCAGGTGCAACTTTAGATTTTACGGACAAACATAGGCATTACCCTTTTCAGACTCCAGGATATTTCTAAATCAACGACGTTTCAACAGAAAATCGGCCCGATTCTAAACGTCACACTCTCAACTCACCGCCCCTGGATTTAACGTGTGGCCTAATCCTCACCATCTTCCAACAAAATCTCAGGGTGCTTTTGAGCAATCCTCAGGAGCTTCAACGCTGGTCCTGAAGGTTTATTCTTACCACTCTCCCACTTCTCCACGGTCACTCTTTCAACGTTCATCATTCGGGCAAAAGCTCCCTGACTGGCGTGAATACTTCTCTCGCGGATAAGTTTAATCTCACGCTTTGACATAGGTTTGGGTGGTCGAATCCTGTCTGAAAGTTCTTTAAGCGTGATCTTCTCATCCAAGTGGTCACGAACCTCGGTCATGGCTTCGATCAGATCGAGTCCAACTTTTGAGTGTTTCTTTTTCATATTTTTTTAACCTCCTCGACCAATCTTCTCAGTGCTTTTTTATCGTCACTGGTCAGGTCGATTTTTTCTTTCTTCCCATAAATCGCCAAAAGATAAATTCTTCCACGGCTCGGCAGGTCAAGATAGATGACGCGAAACCCACCACTCTTCCCTGTACCTTCTCCACCAATCCTGACCTTCCTGATTCCGCTAAGACCGGGAATTACATCACCGGCTTTAGGGTTCTCTGAAAGGGTCTTTTCTATGGCGAGAGCCAGATCTGAGTCGTTGATCTTATTCATCTTACGACTAAACCCATGTGACTCGAAGAACCCCAGTACCATATTCAATATGATACCATATTTGATATGGTATTCAAGGAGATAAATCCTTTCTTATTCCAGCACCTTAGTAGGGGGTTTCGGTTTGGGATTGCAAATATGGCGCTTTAAGGGGATAAGAGGGCAATTGAGGTCCCCGGTTCAAATATGCGATGAGCTGGGCTACATCCCCCAAGAACCCGTGGGAGCAGATCTGTTCTTCCAACTCATCTCCCAGCGGTCCGAAAGAAAGAGCCTTGCCATCACCACCAACCTTACTTACTCCGAGTGGGAAAAGATATTTTTGAACGTTTTGTTATAAGAATGGAGTTTCCGAATCAGCGGCCATTGAAGCGATGATTCAAGATCAGAGTCCTGGCCCACTATTTTGTGAAAAGGGGGAATAATATGGCTAAAGGTGTATTGGCTCAAGGAAAATGTTGAACTGACAGGCAATGCTATTGGGGCGCACAAGCGTGCAGGGGTGGCAATAACTTAACAACCTATAAAGTCGATGATTTGGTAGAAGTTCGATTCAATGATCCGGCATATGGAATTTCCACGGTGGCACTAGTGGGGACCAAATTTCCACCAGAGTATTTTCCCCGAATAAAGATTGATGACCAAAAGCGTATTGAAGGAATACAGACTATTAAAGGCCTAGCCTCAGCCCAAGACTGTTTGGATATTAGAAACTCTTTAACAAATTCCAAGAAAATTGATTTATGTGCCGTGAATAAATCAGAAGATTCACTTGAGACGCAGATTAAAAAGTCCCTAAAAACATACTATTGTATCCAATACTGGCCTGATCCAGCGTTCGAACAATTTCGTAAGATGCCGGCGCGTCCATCGCACCTTACTCCAACGATAATGGAGGAGTTCACCTCCACATCTTGATGTATAGAGACTACCTCGGTCGATCCGGTTCAAACGTAGAACTCACGGGAATCAAATCAATCGCAGCCAAATTAAATTCAATGGATGGTCTCACAAGACGCTTGAATTTCGGGATGCAGGCACCAAGTTTGAAGCCGTTGCCAACTTAGTCAATGGAAGGTTCCTTCTCAATGGTGCAACTGTCGAAATGAAATTCGACATTGGTTGCCAACTCAAATAATTTTGTCGGGCACAGTGAGTGAACATAAATCCTCACGTTAATTAGAACCCACAGTTCGTTTAGCCCGCCCTGTCCTAGCCGCACCGAAGTCAAACACGATGCGATCATAGTTGGCTGTCGGGCGCAGACGTTCCCGGTCTCCATCCATTTCAGAGACAAGTTTAACTAACTTCATGGCTTCAAGAGCCTTCACATCGCGTAGGACATTGGCTTGGTCCCTCTTGAGATGTTGGGCCAACTGATACATAGATACTGGGTGATGGTCGGCTATGGCATAAAACACCTGTAGGCGGACCTCTGTCATTGCTGAGAGAATGGCATGGATCGAATTAGACGAAGTCTCATCTTTATGGACATCAGCGGTCCTCGCCTTTGCAGCCTTTGCGACCCGTGCGAAGAGCGCATGAGGAGTAGCCTTCGGGTCGTAACGAAATGTAAATGTCTTCATGTTCTTTGACCTCCGTCATCGGGAACTTCCACAAGCTCCCCAAAGTGTTCCTTCACCTTCTCCCTGAAGAACCGAATGGCCTCATCAATCGAAATCCACTGGAAGGACTGTCCCTCACTGTCCTCGTCCAGGTGAAAGTGAGGTCCCTTCGGTGGGTGGCAATCAAAGAGAACCCTACGCATGGGGTTATCAGTATCGAAGGCTATCCAGCTAAATCTGTATTCTGGTTGACCCTTCTTCTTAGTAACTTCGTAGAGGTCCATGTGTATCTCCACGGTCCCTCCGGCCTCGGTCACAAACAGTTCTTGAACATCAAGCAGGAGGGTTGCCTTCATAGTTGTTTTGTAACACAACTATGTATATCATACCATATATATCGATATGCGTCATCATTTTTCTTGTCGGGCACTCATCGGGCAGTTATCGGGCACCGTGAGTGAACACGTGTGAACATGAGTGAAGATCAAACGGATCGAAGCTCCACCAATTTTATCAAGGCTTCGCTGTAATGTTAATGGTTTAGGGGTTCGTGGGGTCACTGTGGTCTCGGACATTGGGGCGTTCTTCTTGGTTGCCACAAAATCAAGAGGTTAGATTGCTAACCTGTCGGACGCCCGACAGAAGGCTATTTTTACCAACTTTCTAGCGCATTGCAAAACTAATTTTTGAAGAGTTCGACAACGCGGCCCATGGCTTCATCAGGTGGCAAAATCTTGAGGTTGACTGTTGCCCCTTCAATCTCAATCCCTGCATACCTAATGTACCGCTGCATGGTCTTGAGGTCTTTCCAACCGCCCACCTTCATGACGACGATGGGTGCCACCGCATCTTTCAAAAGCTGAGTGGCGAAGCAAGCTCGAAGGGCGTGGAATCTCACCGAGGGTATGCCAATGCCTTCACAGAACATCCGAAGAATCCTGGCGGCCTCACCACGCTCCCAATCGTTGAATCTTGGGAGTACATATCGTCGGCCACCAGCTGTTGCCCTTAAAGTTTTGAGCAACCCTTCAAGTTCTTCATTGATGGGCACCTCTCGCCAGTAACCACCCTTGGTGCATTTCGTGATCTTGAATCGGCGGTTGTAGGTTTTGGAAATCATAACTCTTTTATTTTCCCAATCTACATCCGACCACTCCAAGGCCAAGAGTTCACCGCTTCGCATCCCCGTGTGCAATGCCATCGCCCAAATGGGATACCACTCATGGTTCGTGGTCTTAGCCGCTTCAAGAAGTTTGCGAATCTCATTGAGAGTGAGAATCTCAGGCTTCTTTTCTTCTTCACGGCTGACTTTGAATCCACGGGCGGGACTTAATTGCGATTCTCGGATCAATCCATTGTCAGTACCCCACCTCCACAGGCCATTCACAGAATTTGTGATAGCCCGTTTGCGGCTGTTGGATTTACCTTCAGCTGACATTTCATCCAAA
>Ga0207013_1138_pt2 | contig 14623 bp, 3 predicted proteins | sample Alteio_BWMinCont_55_FD_153501 | JGI IMG/M metagenome (GOLD analysis project Ga0207013, IMG submission 153501) | Enriched cells from forest soil in Barre Woods Harvard Forest LTER site, Petersham, Massachusetts, United States -... | ecosystem: Environmental > Terrestrial > Soil > Temperate forest >...
CACGACGGTGAAGTATTATTAGGCGATACCGGAGGTTATTTTTCGTTTTACCCGGATAAATTATTGCACAGTACGATGTTCTATTACAAAAATGCTATTCCTGCATCAAAGGGCGTCCCTAAAACAGAAAAAGATGATGAACAGGACGTCTGGATGCCGAATGGCAATAACGGCATGTTAAGGTTTAACTTAGCACATAAGGAGTTTACCAGCTATCATCACCAGGCTGGCAATACAAACAGTTTAACGTCTGATACACTTGCTAGTGCCCCCCAAAAAGGCGCCGGCGGAAAACTTTGGATCGCAACGATCAAGGGTTTAGACCAAATGGATATTAAAACAGGGCAGTTGAGGCATTTCCAACACAATCCAAATGATTCTACAAGTATAAGCAGTGACCTAATTAATTTTGTTTCCACCGATAGAAATAACACGCTTTGGGTATCAACGGCAGCCGGACTTGATAAAGTTGATGAGATAACAATGCGTTTCAGGAAATACTTCAGCAAAAGTTTAGTTTACCACATGCTGAACGACAGCCATGGTAATTTGTGGTTGGGCACTGACAATGGCCTTTATAAATATGACAGCCGTTCGGATAGATTTTTACCTTTTGGGACAGACAAGGCGGAGGTTTTCGGAATACAAGAGGGCCGGAATAAAGATCTCTGGCTGGAAAATGATAAAGGACTTACGGACCTTAGTTTACAAACAGGGGAAGCAACGGTTTACGGCGCAAACCAGGGCATAAGTAACAAATCACTCTTATCAGCTTATGTCAGGCACGACGGTGAAGTATTATTAGGCGATACCGGAGGTTATTTTTCGTTTTACCCGGATAAATTATTGCACAGTACGCCACCTCCAACCACTGTTATCAGCAGTTTTTTATTAGCCGATGCGCCGGTGATGCCTTCCGCCGGAGGGATATTAGCCCAGCCCATTTCAAACACAAAAGAAATCCGTTTAAACCATAACCAAACCACTTTCTCCTTTGGCTTTACCAGCATCGATTTCGTGAATGATGCAGCCGGAATCAGTAATTTTTATATGCTGGAAGGCTACGATATCAAATGGCGAAAAGGGACTTCGGATCAAATTTCAAATTATTATAATGTGCCGCCCGGCAAATACATTTTTAAGGTAAAAAGCATAAACAATAATGGTTTATTTACCCAAAAAAGTATTGCCGTTATCGTTTCGCCACCCTGGTGGCAAACCTGGTGGGCGTATACCATTTTCATTTTATTGTTTGGTGGCAGTGTATGGGCCTTTATTTATTATAGGTCACTAAGCTTATTAAAGGATAAACGCATCCTCGAACATAAAGTACAAATTCGTACCGAAGAGGTATTACAACAAAAAGAGGAGATAGAGGCCCAGCGGGATGATCTTGAAAAAGCCTTCAGCGAACTAAAAACTACCCAGGGCCAGCTCATCCAATCTGAAAAAATGGCATCCCTTGGCGAACTAACCGCCGGCATCGCCCATGAAATTCAAAACCCGCTAAATTTTGTAAACAACTTTTCAGAAGTAAGCATGGAGTTATTGGATGAAATGGAAACACAATTGCACGCCGGCGATACAGCAGAAGCCGTTGCAATTGCAGGTGACATCAAACAAAATCTAGAAAAGATAAACCATCACGGCAAACGCGCAGATTCTATCGTAAAAGGAATGCTTCAGCACTCGCGCAATACAAGTGGACAAAAAGAACCTACAGACATAAATGCTTTGGCTGATGAATACCTGCGACTATCCTATCATGGCCTGCGGGCAAAGGATAAATCATTTAATGCCGCAACCGAAACACATTTTGACGAAAGTGCCGGAAAAATCAATATCAACCCGCAGGATATTGGCCGTGTAATACTTAACTTGCTTACCAATGCTTTTTATTCGGTTAACGAAAAAAAGAAGCTACAGCCTGACGGCTATAATCCTACTGTTATTGTCACCACCCAAAAAATAAATTCACAAACTGTATCCTATATTGAAATAAAAGTAAGGGATAATGGTGTGGGAATTCCTCAAAAAATATTGGATAAAATATATCAGCCTTTTTTTACAACGAAGCCCACCGGGCAAGGAACCGGGCTGGGCCTATCCATGAGCTACGATATTGTGAAAGCACATGGCGGCGAGTTGCTTGCAGATACAAAAGAGGGTGTATTTACAGAATTTACTGTTAAATTACCGCTAAATTAGTTTCGGCACCTCTGTGTTGTTAGAAAGGGATTTAGTGTCCAGTTGTTTGTGTACGGAACCGGTTGTCTGTCCGTACAGACAACCATATTATTATGTTTGATAAATTAGAATACTGTTTTTGAGGATACATGCAGTAGGGAAAAGTGAAGAGAAAACAGGTTATACACTTTTTGATTTTTACTATTAACTGCTAAATTATGACTATACCGAAAGCGTTTTTTTACTTCCCGGTAACCATCGGGATGGCAATATTTTCCCTTTCCTCCTGTAAAAACACCTGGTCTTCGGTTCCACCGATGCCGCCGCCAATTGCGTATAAACTGCCTGTGACCCAGCCGTTGACCTATCGCGGCGCAAAAAAAATAAACTGGGACAGCCTTAAATCAAAAAAAGTACATCCGCCGGTTGAGAAATTCGACATCAACAAGCTGCCTGTAGAGAATTATGATTCCGTCGGGTTTAAACCGTACCAGCCGGTTGAAGAAAAAAGTTTAGATTTTAGCGTGTTGGCTCAAAAATATCTGGATATAGACAAGCTGCCGTCAAAGCCAATACTATTTAAAACCTACATTTTACCTCCGCCAAAAGTGATAAAAGCAGGAATGCCGCGATTAAAAACAGCCAATGATCAGCACCTGTTTGACTTTGGCGCCCCCGAAGGTTTACAAGGCGACATAGTAACTTGTTTGTTTAAAGACAGAGACGGATTTCTATGGGTGTCCACCAATCTGGGTATCTATCGTTTCGATGGAGAAAATCTTTTGGTGTACATACCTGGACCGTTTAGCGTCTACGTTGTCAATATGCTGCAGGACAACGCCGGCCGCATTTGGATGACTTTACTTGATAATACCATACAAATATTGGATCCGGCATCCGGCTTATTGAAAAAGGCAGGCAAATCCCTTGGCGTTAATGGCAGTAACGCAGTGCGGATAGTAAAGGATAAAAAGCAACGAATATGGATGACCACCAGTTACGGGGGAATAGATATTATCGATCCTAAAACATCGCGTGTTCAATCACTTGATAATACGCACGGGTTAGCCGATACTACTGCTTATGCGTTAGCTGTGGATAAAGATCAAAATATATGGATAAGCACCAAAAATGGCGGGTTGAACATGGTCGACCTGAGAAATAAGAAGATCAGCTATCTTAATAGTTCAAACGGCCTAAAATCAAATGTACAGGGTGCGTTATTTTGTGATAAGGACGACAGAATATGGATGGGACAGATCGGCGGAACAATCAGCGTGCTCGATCTTCCGAAAAAAACCATTCAAATTATTGATGCTGCAGAATTTCCAAAAACGGCAGTCTTCGGTATATCGCAGGACAATAAAGGCAGAATTTGGGTTCGTAAAAACAACGACGGCCTCGCTATCGTCGACCCCCAACAGGGCCTCATCAAGCAGATTAGAGAGAGAAACGGCCTTGCGTTTAATTTTGTTACAAGTATAGTTCACGATAACCAGGAACAGAACTGGATCGGGACGGTGTCCGGATTTAATATGATAGGTGACGACCGTACCATATTAAGGAGCATCGGGCAGGGACCTACGACAACGTTAACGGAAGACAGGCTTGGCATTATTTGGCGAGGGACAAATACGGGCGCCATTATTATCGACCGTAAAAATAATACTTCCCGACATTTGAATGCCGGTCATGGCATTGGCAATGATACCATTGAAACCATCAGGGAAATTGATGGAAAACTATTGATTTGTACCAATTCGGGTCTGGACATCATCGATTCGTCACGTAAAACCGTAACTCATCTGAATACAAAAAACGGGCTTAACGGCAACCTGGTTAACGCTGTTACAATAGACAACAAAGGCCGGATATGGATCGGGGAAACCGCCGATGGAATAGACATTTATGACCCTAAAAGCCACCTGGTCAAGCATTTTGGAAAAGACAACGGCCTGGGCGGGAAAAATGTTGACGACATAACTAAAGACGGCCAGGGTAGAGTATGGGTGGCATTGCATAGAGGCGGAATTGCCGAGATCGACCCTGAAACCTTCACCATTCAATTTTTAAACGGGAACCCGGCTATAAATGATGTAGTAGGCAAGTCGTTGTTGGTCGATGACAGAGGGAACATATGGGTAGGCACAGACAAAGGGGCCTTTGTTGCCAACTTGAAAAACAAAACACTCACCTCAATTTCGACCCCCCAGGGCTTGATCAGCGAAAACATAACCGATTTACTGCAGCATGACAACCATGTTTATGCAAGCACCAACAAAGGAGTAAGCGTTATTACGTTGCCTGAGGGGGGCATTGCAGCTAACAAGCATTTGAAAATCGAGTCTTATGGGGCTGCTTACAGGATCGTCAAAAAAAATACCGGGTTTTTCCTGACCGACATGGTTGCTAAAGACGGTTTTTATTGGTGGGGCGACGAGGGAATAACAGAATTGAAACTGACCAAACAGGATACCTTAAGGCTAACCGCCTTTATCACCGGGATGAACATCATGAGTGAGCCTACGCATTTTATAGATCAGCAAAGATTTGAGACTAACCGGTCGGATACCCTTTGGGGAGCGGGTGATGTTCATTATTTAAAAGGACAAAAACCGGAAAATACCGGATACGAAACGCCACGTGGCGTACAATGGAGCGCCATATCGGGCCCGCATCAAATGCCGGTTGATTTGCACCTGGCCTATGATCAAAACTTCCTGCAATTTCAATACGGCAGTTTAGATTTGTCCCGTAACGAATCTGCATCATACAAGTACGTGCTTATAGGTGCAGATAAACAATGGAGTGAAACAACAACTGATCCTTATTCTAAAAACTACTTTAACCTTAAAGCCGGCCGGTATACTTTCGAGGTTTCACGCCTTAACCGAAACGGCTTATGGAGCAAACCGGCGCAATTGAGCTTTACCATAACTCCGCCCTGGTGGTTAACCTGGTGGGCCTGGATACTTTACGCCTTATTGCTTTTTGGAACCATTTACCTATTTGCCTACTACCGTTCGCTTCAGCTTATCAAAGAGAAACGTGTGCTGGAGTACGAAGTACATCGCCGCACAGAACAGGTAATGTCACAAAAAGAAGAAATAGAAGCACAGCGCGATGACCTTGAACAAGCGGTTAAAGAATTGAAACTAATGCAATCACAGCTGGTGCAAAGCGAAAAACTGGCCTCGCTGGGCGAACTTACCGCAGGCATCGCCCACGAAATTCAAAACCCACTCAACTTCGTTAACAATTTCGCGGAAGTGAGCATTGAGCTGGTTAACGAGCTCAAAGAAGAACATGACAAGGAAGCACGTGAACCGGAGCTTGAAAATGAAATACTAACAAACCTTGAACAAAACCTTCAAAAAATAAACCTGCATGGAAAGCGTGCCGATGGTATTGTTAAAAATATGCTTCAGCACTCGCGCAACAATAGCAGCGAGCGGTACCTTACGGATATTAATGCACTGGCAGATGAATATATGCGGCTGTCATACCATGGCTTAAGAGCAAAGGACAAAAACTTCAATTCGGCAATGACGACTCATTTTGATAGCAGTTTGCCAAAAATTAATATAGTACCACAGGATATTGGCCGGGTGTTATTGAACTTATATAACAACGCATTTTATGCCGTAACGCATAAAAAGAAAACAGCTGGCCCGGATTACAAGCCGGAGATTTCGGTAACTACGTATTCAAAAAACAACCAGGTTGTCATTACTGTGAGAGATAACGGGAATGGCATACCCGAAAATATTAAAGATAAAATAATGCAACCGTTTTTCACTACCAAACCCACAGGCGAGGGTACCGGCCTTGGCCTATCCCTGAGCTATGATATGGTGGTAAAAGGGCATGGCGGCATTATTAACATTGAGTCGGTGGAAGGAGAATTCACTGAGTTTACTGTGCAATTACCTGTTTTAAATAATGATATAGTATGAAAAAAGCCTTAATCATCTTCGCGTTGCTGGTGGTTTTCTTACGCGTGTTCGCGCAGGATGCCCAGGTTGAAAAATTAAAACAACAGATTAAACAGCATCCGCAACAGGATACTTTTCGGGTAAACCATCTCAACCTGCTGGCAAAATCGAATACAATTACTGCAGGGCAGCTTGATACCATTGCTAACGAGGCGCTTTCCATTTCGCAAAAAATCAATTACGCGGTTGGCGAAGGCTATTCACTAATTAACCTGGCTACTTTAAAAGTGCAAAAGGGAGATAAACCTGGCGCTTTTATTTTGTTGCAGCGCGCGCAGATTATAGCAGAAAAAGAGGAGGATAAGGAACTTCAAATAAGTGTTTTATTAGGGATGGGAAAAGCAAGATCTCAAACTGAAAACCAACAGATATTGGACTATTATCTGCAAGCGGAAGCCATTGCGGAAAAAGTCCCGGACAAAGCTATTCTTGCAAGGGTACAAAGAGTTGTTTCGTCTTTTTATCAAAATTCCTTGAGTAACTATCCGAAAGCGATGGAGTGGATTTATAAATCTATTAATACCGCCGAAGAAACTGGATGCCAGGAATGCATTGCCCAGGCCTGGGTTAATGTTGCTGCGCTTTACACCACGATGGGCGATCACGAAAAAGGGCTGGTGTATTATAAAAAGGCATTAGCATTGAATAAGCAATTGGGCAATCAGACAGTTCAATACAATTTGTTAAACAATATAGGGGAACGTTATCGCCTGATGGGTAATTATCCCGAAGCGCTAAAATCATATAATGCAGCGTTGGCAGGAAATACGGCCCCTTATAATATCGAACTTAATCAAAGCAATATTGCCGACGTTTATGTGAGGTTGGGCAATTTGCCCCTGGCCTTTAAATATGCATTCACTTCATTAAAAGGCGCCCAAAAACTCGACGATTTTGAAGGCGAAGCATGGATTGATGGTATACTTGGCCGTGCTTATCTGAAATTTAACAAACCCGACAGCGCACTTTATTATGCTAACCAGGGATTAGCCAATGCCAATAAAACAGGTACAATCGAGTTTATGCGCGACAACAGCGGTGCTTTAGCAAATGCCTATGCGCGGAAAAGAGATTTTGCAAATGCTTATAAATATCAAAACATGTATATAGGCTATCGCGATAGCATGGTAAATGAACAGGTAACCAACCAAAGCAATGTGTTGCAATACAATTACGACCTGCAAAAAAAGCAAGCGCAAATTACTGCACTTAACCAACAAAAAAAGCTTCAGAATTTGTTTTTGATCGGAGCGCTGGTGGTGCTTGGATTAATTGCAGTAATGGCCGTGGTACTTCTCAGGAACAACAGGCAGAAGCAAAAGGCCAATAACCTTTTGAGCAAACAAAAAAAGCTGATCGAAGAACAGCGCGATCAAACCAATAAGGCCCTGGCCGATTTGCAGCTTACGCAAAAGCAGCTGATACAATCGGAAAAGATGGCCTCGTTGGGCGAGCTTACGGCAGGTATAGCCCACGAAATACAAAACCCGTTGAACTTTGTAAATAATTTTTCGGAAGTAAATATTGAATTAATTGCGGAGTTGAAGGATGAGCTCCAAAAAAATGATAAGAGCGATGCCCCGCAAGAAGAACTGCTCACCAGTATTGAACAAAATCTCGAAAAAATACGCCATCATGGCAAACGCGCCGACAGCATTGTGAAGGGAATGCTTCAGCACAGCAGGGCAAGCAGCAATACCATGGAACCTACCGATATTAATACGCTTGCCGATGAATACCTGCGACTGGCCTACCATGGCTTGCGGGCAAAAGATAAGTCATTTAATTCTGAATTAGTCACTCATTACAGCAGCGATTTGCCAATAATCAACGTGGTGCCGCAGGATATTGGCCGCGTGTTATTGAATTTATTCACCAATGCCTTTTATGCTGTACAGCAACGACAGAAATCCGATGGGCCGGAGTATAAACCTACTACTGAGGTAAGAACATGGGCAGATAATGGCCATGTGAAAATAGAAGTTAAAGACAATGGAACCGGCATTCCGCAGAACATTAAAGACAAAATTATGCAGCCTTTTTTTACTACCAAAGCAGCAGGTGAAGGCACCGGCCTTGGGTTGTCATTAAGCTATGATATGGTGGTAAAAGGGCACGGCGGTACAATAGAGTTGAACAGCAAGGAGGGAGAAGGTTCTGAATTTGTAATAACGTTGCCAATTAATGGATAAAATTTATGAAAAAAATAGCTATTCTTTTTTTACTGCTGTCTACCGCGTTAATATCTCGTGCCCAACACAAAAAAGTTGACAGTCTCTATATTAATTTGGGCAAGGCCAACTCAGATACCACCCGTGCAAATGCGCTATTAGCGTTAAGCAGACATTATTATATCTCGTCTCCAGATTCGTCCATTATTTTTGGGCAGCAGGCTTATGAATTGGCAGAAAAACATAATTGGGTAATTATAAAAGGCAAATGTCTTAACGATATTGCAAACGCCTATGCCTCCGTCGGTGACTATTTGAAGGGGATGCAGTTCTATTTCAAGACTTTAAGAACCTATGAAAGTATAAATTATCTGCGCGGAATTGCCTCGGCAAACAACAATATCGGGGCTACCGATATTCAAAAAGAAGATTTCAAAAACGCTTTGCCTTATTTATGGCGGGCTCAAAAACAATTAAATAGCTACGCATTATCTAATAAATTGCTATTGGTAGACAAACAACTCAAAGCGATCATATTAGACAACATCGGTGAAGATTACCTGTATATACATAAAACAGATTCAGCCGAATATTATCTTAAGTTATGTAAGCAATATAGTGAGGAAATTAAATTTGTGGATATTCAAGGTCCTATTCAACGTGATTTGGGTGAAGTGGAAATTGTAAAAGGAAATAAAATAGCAGCGCTTAAATATTTCAGAGAAGCCATTTCGACGTCGCTTTCCATTGATGATGTGGAAAATCTTAGTATTGCGTACCTCAGTACAGCCAGCCTGTTCCATAAAAATAAGCAACAGGATTCAGCGGAATACTATGCAAAAAAAGCCTTGGAAACTGCAAGGGCCGGCAAATATGAGCAGGATGTTTTAAATGCCGGCAAGGTATTATACGCTTATTATGACGAAGACCGCAATTTGCCTGAAGCGTACAAATACTTCAAGTTAACCACTGAAGCAAAAGATAGCCTGTTCAGCCAGGATAAAGTAAAACAATTATTATCTATAAGTTTTGATGAAAAGCAACGCCAGCAGGATATCGCAGAAGCGAAAGATCAGTATCAGAATAAAGTGCGCATTTACGCTCTGGCTGCCGGACTTGTAATACTGATGCTGCTGTCGTTTATTTTTTGGAGAAACAGCAGGCAAAGGCAAGCGGCTAATCATCTTTTGCAAAAACAAAAAGAAGATATTGAGTCAGCGCTTTTGCAGCTTCAGTTAACCCAAACCCAACTGATTCAGTCCGAAAAAATGGCTTCTCTGGGTGAACTTACCGCTGGGATAGCCCATGAAATTCAAAACCCGCTAAACTTCATTAATAATTTTTCAGAAGTAAATGCCGAGCTCATCGATGAAATGCAAAATGGAATTGATAGAGCTGCATTTGATGAAGTAAAAGAAATTGCCGGTGATATAAAGGAAAATCAGCTTAAAATAAGCCAGCACGGTAAAAGGGCTGATTTCATTGTAAAAGGCATGCTTCAGCATTCGCGAACAAGTACAGGGGAGCGGCAGCCAACCAATATCAATTTACTTGCTGATGAATTTTTAAAGCTATCCTACCATGGCCTGCGTGCAAAAGATAAGTCTTTCAATGCCGAAATGGTGACACATTTTGATGAAAACCTGCCCAAAATAAATGTGGTTCAGCAGGATATAGGCAGGGTATTGCTCAATTTGTTCAATAATGCATTTTACGCCGTTCAGAAAAAACAAAAAACCGCCGGACCAGGATACAAACCCCTCGTCGAAGTAACCACCTACGCAACGCCCTCGCTGGGGTGGGCGATTAAAGTAAAAGACAATGGTATTGGAATCCCTGAACATATTAAAGATAAAATTATGCAGCCCTTTTTTACTACCAAAGCGGCCGGCGAGGGAACCGGGCTGGGCCTCTCGTTAACTTATGATATGGTAGTTAAAGGGCACGGTGGTACAATTGATCTGATCAGCATAGAGGGTGAGGGTTCTGAATTTATAATAACGCTTCCCAAAAGTTAGAAACCATGGACGATAAACAGGAAAAATCGCTTAGGTCAAGAAATGCCGAACTGGAAAAGGAACTGGCCCTAAAGGTGCTTGACCTTGACCGTAAAAACCGCGACCTGGAAATAGAAAAGGCACTAGAAAAGGTGAGGGTTTGCGCGCTGGCTATGAAGCAGCCTAACGACATGCCAGATATTTGCCGCGTAATGTGCGAGCAACTTCAGCAACTGGGGATAACCGATATCAGGAATGTTCAAACGGCTGTTATTTATACTGAAAAAGGCATCTATATCAATTATGAATATTATAATTTATATAAAAAAACTTTTATTACTGAAGTAGACTACAGCCATCCTATACAAGCTGATTTCGTGGAAAAGATGCTGAAAGTAGGTGCCTGCCATAACCTAAGTCTTGAAGGAGACGAACTGAAAGAATGGTTCGAATATCAAAAAAACACCAATCAATTTTCAGATCCGCACCTGGCCGAAGCATCATCACTTAATTATTATTGGTTTTCCATAGGCCCGGTAGCGTTGGGTATTTCATTGTATGCACCACTGAGTGCGACAGGCATTGAGCTGTTTAAACGTTTTCTGGATGTATTCCGGCTGGCCTACCAAAGGTATAAGGACGTGGAGCTGGCAATGGAACAGGCGAAAGAAGCCCGAATTGAAGCAGCGCTGGAAAAGGTCCGTTCCCGTTCTTTAGCCATGCATAACACAGATGAACTTCAAGGAGTAGTAAACATTGTATTTGAGAAACTGCAGGAACTTAATGTGGAAATGGAAGGTGGGGCTGCTATCACCATATTTACCGAGGGTTCAAAAGATCAGATTCATTGGTTTGCAGCACCCGATCTGATGTCCACTTCTACCTTTTTTCGTCTTCCATACTTTGATCATCCTATTCTGTCGGATCTATTCGATGCTAAAGAGGCCGGATCGGACTTTTTTGCAAGAGCATATCCCACAGAAGAAACCCGCTCTTTTTTTAAACATATTTTTGAACACTCCGACTATAAATACCTGCCCGACGATATCAAGAACATGGTTTTGGGCAGTGAAAGCTATGCATGTTCAACAGCCTTGGCAAAAAACTCCGGAATTTTTATAACTAACTATGCCGGCAAGCTATTATCAGAACAGGAAAATGATATTCTGAAACGCTTTTCAAGGGTTTTTGAGCAAGCTTATGTCCGTTTCCTCGATCTGCAAAAAGCGGAGGCGCAAGCCAGGGAATCGCAGATCCAATTAGCACTTGAGCGGGTACGTGCAAGAACCATGGCCATGCAGCGGAGCGACGAATTGGGCGAAACTGCAGCTCTTCTTTTTCAGCAATTGCGCAACCTGGGGTTGAAATTTTGGTCGGCCGGAGTTTTTATCTGGAGACTGGACAATGATAGCCTGGTAGAAAATTGGATGGGCAATGATACAGAAGGGGTGCCCCTGCCACCTATGCTGCTGACTTTTAAAAACGATGATAAACATCGAAAAATTCATGAAGCCCGATTGAGGGGGGAATTATTTTATGAACAAAAGCTTGAAGGTGAGGCATTGGCAACCCACTACGAATGGATGGTCTCCCATCCGTCGGTAAAAAAGGTTGTTGAACAATTAAAAAAGCATGGCATTACGTTTCCTTCTATACAATGGAATTATGCTGCCCTTTTTAAACAAGGCTACTTGTTGATCATAGCAGAAGAACCCGAACCTGCAATAAGGGATATAAGTCAGCTTTTCGCAAAAGTATTCGAGCAAACCTACACCCGTTTCCTCGATCTCCAAAAAGCCGAAGCACAAGCCAGGGAATCGCAGATCCAGTTAGCACTGGAAAGGGTGCGTGCAAAAACCATGGCGATGCAAAAAAGCGATGAACTGCTGGAAACATCGCAGTTGCTTTTTCATCAATTGAGGGACCTGGGCGAAACGGCAGACCAAATATCGATCGCGATCGCCAAAGAAGACGAAAGGGTATTTGATGTTTTTGCCACAATTCATGGTAACCAGATGGTGCAGATGTTCAAGGGAAGCTTTGATGATCCTTTTACGATGAGCAAGATTTACAAAAACTGGAAAGTGAATAAAAGATCGTTTACTGTAGAAATTGCCGGGGAAGAATTACGGACTTATAACATAATGCGTAATGCCTTGTCGGGCAAAAACTATTATAACGAGAATGTCAGTGCCGAAGACCGGTGGATAATAAATGCTGCCCGCTTTTCACAAGGGGTGTTGTCCTTTTCCTCTTCCCAGGAGCCAACAGTAGAGGCTACTCAGCTTTTGGAAAGATTTGCCCAGGTATTTGAAAGCACCTACACCCGTTTTCTTGACCTGCAAAAAGCAGAAGCGCAAGCCAGGGAAGCAAAGATAGAAGCTGCCCTTGAGAGAGTGAGAAGCAGAACCATGGGGATGCAGAATAGCGAGGAGCTGAAGGAAGTAATCCGGGTGGTATATGATCAATTCGTTCATTTAGATATCCATGTTGAACATACCGGCTTTATAGTGGACTATAAGGAACGGGATGACATGCATATCTGGCTGGCCGACCCGCTTGCAATTCCCTTCGAGGTGACTATTCCTTATTTCGATTCTGCTCATTTCAATAGTTTTAATGAAGCTAAAGAAAAAGGAATAGATTTTTTTGCCAACACGCTAAGTTTTGAAGAAAAAAACAAGTTTTATCAGGACCTCTTTAAACTTATTCCCGGAATACCTGAGGAAACAAAAGATTATTATTTTAGTTGTCCCGGCCTCGCCATATCAACGGCATTGTTAGATAATGTTGGCCTGTACATCGAGAATTTTTCGGGTACGCCTTATTCTGAAGAAGAAAACAAAACGCTTATGCGTTTTGGAAAAGTATTTCAACAAACTTATACCCGTTTCCTTGATCTTCAAAAGGCTGAAGCGCAGGCCAGGGAATCACAAATTCAACTGGCACTGGAACGTGTGCGTGCCAGGACTATGGCCATGCAGCATAGTGATGAACTTTCTGAAACCGTCTTTATCCTTTTTCAGCAATTTAAGAACCTGGGCGAAAATCCTGATCAAGCCACCATCGGTATTATTAACGAAGAAGAACACGTAATTGAATATTGGGTAACCATGCACGGGAACCAAACAAACCGCGTGTTCAAGTTTTCAATTGACGAAAAGGATGTTACCCTTAAAATATACAAAGGTTGGAAAGAGCAGAAAAAATCGATCGTTATAGATCTTTCCGGAAAAGCTCTGCATGACTTTAGCGACTACCGCGCCAGCATGGGTGGCGCCCCCGCCAAAAAAGGTGAGAAACGCCGGATCATCAACGTGGCCTTTTTCTCCAAAGGCCTCATCAACGTGCAATCAAATGAAGAGCGTTCCGGGCAAAGCCTCCTACTTTTGGAACGATTTGCCGCAGTTTTCGACGGCACTTATACCCGTTTCCTTGATTTAAAACAAGCGGAAGCGCAGGCCCGGGAAGCGAGAATTGAAGCTGCGCTTGAGCGGGTGCGCAGTAAGACTATGGCGATGCATAGTAGTGCTGACATTGGCGATACCGCATCCGTAATGTTTGAGCAATTGGTAAATCTTGGTGTAGAAACTACTGTGCGCTGCGGTGTTGCCATACTATACGAGGCTAAGTATATGGAAGTATGGACGGCTTCTTCAGATGAGGATAGCAAAGTTTCTTTGATCATTGGCCGTTTGGACACGAAGATCCATCCCATGCTCGAGAAAATGCTCCAGGCATGGCAAAATAAAAACGTCAGCTTTTCGTACGAGCTGGCGGGCGAGGATATAAAAGATTATTACCGGGCCATCATTGCTTCGCCGGATTATCATTTTCAGCATACACTGGAATCAATGCCTGACAGGCAAATCAACAACGCGTTCTTTTTCCCGGAAGGCGCTCTTTTTGCGTTTACCACCAAGCCATTTTCGGCGGAAGCCACCCAATTGTTTAAAAGGTTCGCGAGTGTATTCGGATTAACCTATCGCCGCTTTCTTGACCTTCAGAAAGCAGAGGGTCAGGCGCGTGAAGCTATCAGGCAGGCATCAGTTGACAGGATACGCGGCGAAATAGCATCTATGCGCACGACCGATGATTTGCAGCGGATCACTCCATTGATATGGAACGAACTGACGGTACTCGGTATACCCTTTATCCGTTGCGGGGTATTTATTGTGGATGAAGAGGAACAGGTTTTCCATACCCATTTATCAACACCTGATGGAAAAGCATTGGCGACATTTAATTTACCATTTGATGCTGACGGCATCGG
>Ga0207013_1181_pt2 | contig 14548 bp, 2 predicted proteins | sample Alteio_BWMinCont_55_FD_153501 | JGI IMG/M metagenome (GOLD analysis project Ga0207013, IMG submission 153501) | Enriched cells from forest soil in Barre Woods Harvard Forest LTER site, Petersham, Massachusetts, United States -... | ecosystem: Environmental > Terrestrial > Soil > Temperate forest >...
TGGGGGCACAGGTACTAATGGCACTACCAAAACCATCCCAAGCGGACAGGGCTTTTTTGTGAGAGCAAGTAATGCAACAGCACAGCTGATTTTCAACGAAGCGGCTAAAGTAACTACACAGGTATCGGGTGCAAATTTGTTATTAGGTATACCCGTGGCTAACAAAGTTGACCAGTATCTTCGTTTGAAATTTATTAAAGACTCTGTTAATACCGACGACATCATAATTAATTTTGACCAAAACAGCTCAGTGGGATACAACGAAAGTGAAGATGCCGCAACATATGTAGGCAACGGCGAACTAAGTTTGTCGAGCTTTTCAGCCGATAACAAGGCACTTGCAATCAACACGCTTCCCTTACCAAAGCAAAGTCAGAAAATTAATTTAAAAATAAATGCTACTGTCGACGGTACTTACAAATTAACGATGACTGAAATTAAGGCTGTGCCCCAGCTATATGACATCTGGCTGATGGATGCTTATAAAAAGGACTCGCTGGATATACGGCATAACGATACCTATACATTTGATGTTTATACGGCCGATACCAGCACTTATGGTTCAACGCGATTTAGCCTGATTATCCGTCAAAACCCTGCCCTGGCAATGCATTTATTGAATTTTACTGCAGCCAAAGCAACAAATGAAGTGCAAGTAACCTGGAAAACCGAAAATGAGCAAAACTATACCAACTTTACGGTTGAAAGAAGCACCGACAACGGCAAAACGTTTGAAGTATTGGGTGGCTTTCTGTCAAGCGCCGGCGGGACTTATAGCTTTTTAGATAAAAACCCGGTTCAAACGGCTACAAATACGTACCGCTTAAAACTTGAAGACTTGAATGGAACAATTAGCTATTCAAACGCCGTGCCTGTGTCGTATTCTGGTTCATACAGTAATGTGGCCGATAACGGACTTATGCTTTATCCTAACCCAACAAACGGCGTTATTAATTTATCCATAAATCAAAATAACGATTTGTCATCCAGTTCCTCAGCTCTTCAGGCGCTTAGCGTGGCTCCTGGCCTGGTTAATAATAAAACTCCGGCCCCTCAATCATATGACATCAAAATAATTAACATTACCGGCTCCATTATTAAAACGGCAAAATCAACACAGCCCAGCTGGCAAGGCAATTTAAACGGACTAACGCCTGGCACTTATATAGTCGAGGTGTTGAACAGCAGTGATCAGAGTTTGGTTGGGAAAAGCACCTTTGTGAAATTGTAGCACGGTTTAGTTACACGTTGACGACACGCTACCGTCCGGTATTCAACCCTAATATAGCCGTCGCGATGACGTATTATTTGGCTCATACCCCGGGGCCAGGTATCATGTGCAGCGCATGTTGTGCCAATGACACCAACGGATTCCAATTTTTTTCTTCAAAAAAAGAAAAAAAAATTAAAAATTAATTTTTTTTCTGAAGCCATATTTATTGGCAAATCTCCGGTATTTTTCCCGTTGCTTATTAGTAAATCATATTTTGTAATATTGGGCCAATACGGTCAATTATTAATTATAGAGAAAATAAATAAGCCATTGTTTAACTCGGCAACTTTTAATTACAATCAAGATTGCTTAAATGTTAATAATCCCTGATTTTATAAAATCAAAAATGGTATTTTTTTGGGCATGATTAACATTGATTGTTGAGTTAAATCTTCGATATCACTGATAGTTAGCTGATTATCCATGTAACAAAATAAAACCCTATCGCGTAACAAAGAATTGTTTTGTTGACATTATTTATCAACAACTCGAATACTGACACTAATTAGCAACTGATTTAGCCCTGTTAACATGAAAAAATTTGTACAATATTTTTTTTCTGCAATCTGGTTAATACTCATATTTAATAAAGCCAATGGCCAGGCTCCTGTTATAACATACTGCACTCCTACAAACGTTTACACACAAACCAAAGCTATTACCGCATTAGCGCCCACCAATACCGGCGGGGCTGTACCGGCCGCAACTTACGGGGGGGTAACAACGTTGCTTGCCACTGGGACACTAAACAATCCCCAGGCGATAACCTCAGATGGTGCAGGAAATGTATATGTTGCTGACTACGGCAATAATGTGATTCGTAAAGTTACTGCCGCAGGTGCCGTAAGCACCCTGGCGGGCACGGCCGGATCCGCAGTTGAACTTGATGGAACCGGTACAGCAGCAAAGTTTAATGGCCCCGACGGGATAACTTACGATGGCGCAGGAAATTTGTACGTGGCAGATGCAGGCGGCAACACGATCCGGAAAGTTGTTATTGCAACAGGCGTAGTAACGACTTATGCAGGAATTGCCAATTCAGCAGGAACTACCAACAGTACGCTTTTACTATCAAAATTTAACGGCCCGGCAGGGCTTGACATAGACCTTTCCACAGGTAATATATTTGTTTGTGACCAGACTAACAATCAGATCAGGATGATTTCGGGAGGCAATGTAACTACTTTGGCAGGCGGTCTTACTGTTGGCGGTACCACAGCAGGTTCGGCTAATGGTACCGGTGTGGCAGCAACATTCAACAGTCCGAATGATTTGGTTGCCGATGGATTTGGGAATGTATTTGTAGCGGATTATCTCAATAGCTTAGTCAGGAAGATTGTTATCAGTACGGGGGTAGTCACCACTTTCGCGGGCAGTACAGCAGGTTATACAGATGCAACCGGCACTGCAGCTCAATTTAATCGATTAGGCAGCATCAGCTCAGATGCCTTAGGCAACTTGTATGTCGCCGATTTGTCAAACCAAAGAATCCGGCTTGTTACCCCGGCGGGTGTAGTCACTACAATAGCCGGCAGTGGTGGTAATACAGAAACCAACGGAACAGGTGTTGCAGCAGCCTTCAGCTCTCCTGGCGGCATAGACATTGACGGTGTGGGCAACTGCTATATCGTCGATTTTCAGTCAGGAACAACAGGAACGGTCAGAAAGATGTCAGTTGTTGGTTATTCTATCAGCGCCGCTCCGCCAACCGGGATCACATTTACAACTACTACAGGCACTTTTTCAGGCACGCCTACCGTTATCTCTGCAGCCACCAATTATACCATTACAGGCTACAACCTTTCAGGCAGCAGCAGTACAATAGTAAGCATAGCTGTCGGGGTTTCAAATGCCTGGACAGCCGGAGCCAATACCCAGGTTTGGGCAACTGCAGGAAACTGGAGCGCAGGCATTCCCACAGTAAACGATGCCGTTAGTTTCGGTGTTTCTGCGTATACAAATGCGAAAGAACCTATCATCACAGCTGCGGTCACGGTTGGCTCGGTTACATTCGGGAATACAGGCGGCGCTCATACCTTAACCATAAACGCTGGGGGATCACTTACCGTAAGTAGTTACCTTACGGTTAACACCGGGGCAACGCCCACGTTAGCCGGGGCCGGGAATGTAAATATTTCACCCGGCGCCACTTTAAACATCAACGGCACAGGGGTATTAACAACCAATTTAACCCCCGGAAAGCTTACATTGCAATCAAATGCTACCGGATCAGCATCAGTTGGCCAGATTCTTACAACATCTATTGTTATAGGACTTGCAGCCGATTCTATCCACGTAGAGCGTTACTTAACAGGGGGCGCCGGTTACCGGGGTTACCGGTTATTATCTTCACCGGTTTACGTGGCGACAGTTGGAGCAAATAAGTTTGCAGGTTTAAACTATTTGAGCAACAATATATATCTTACTGGTGCAGCAGGCGGTGGCTTTAAAAAAACGGGCAACCCAAGCATTTACTTATTCAGGGAAGACCAATCGGTTAACAATCAAACATTCACCACAGGTAATTTCTGGGGTATAAGCGACATCAATGCCGTCAATACTGGGACGTCCTATAATTATTTCACAAACGGGGGCTCTACTGTCACCAATATTCCGGTTGGCAATGGGTATATGGTTTTTTTTAGGGGTGATAAAAGTGTTGCTTCGGTGGCAGCAGAAACGGTAGCCACCTATGTTCCCACAGCAGCGACTTTAACTGCGTACGGCACATTAAACGCAGGACAAATAATTGTACGTGACTGGTACACTACCGGCTCAGCAAATTTAGGGTGGACAAATGTAACGACTAATGGGCCGGTGAGGGGATATAACCTGGTAGGTAACCCATATGCCAGCTCGATAGACTGGGAGCAGTATAATACTACTACCAGTACTACCGGGATCTACGTGCAAAATGTAGGGACGACTATTTACGAACTTAACCCTGCTACAAATAACTATGACTCGTACCAGGTAGGCGGCGCATTTACCAATCACGGCTCAAGAACCATTGTAAGCGGACAAGCCTTCTTCGTTATTGCGACCACGGCAGCGGCCCAATTAATCTTCAATGAATCGGCTAAGGCAAGTTTGCCTTATACACAAAACACCGGGCTTAATCTCTTTATGGCTGGGAAAACAACTGTCGAAAGCTTGAATAGCGCTGGTATTGACCAGCATTTGCGTTTACAACTCAGTAAAGATTCAATTAACACAGATGATACCTACATTGGGTTTAGCGCTTCGGCGAAGACGGAATATGTGTACAACGAAGACGCACCTTATAAGATAGGAAACGGACAGGTAGGCTTAGCAAGTATTTCAAGTGATAACGTCCCCCTGGCGATCAACAGGATGCCATTGGGCCAAAATCAAATCGTTAAATTACAAGTAAATGCCGTTGCCGACGGTACTTATAAATTAAAGATGCTCGAAATAAATGCTGTTCCAAAAATATATAGTATCTGGCTAATGGATGCCTACAAAAAGGATTCACTGGATATAAGACACAACAGCACTTATACTTTTGACATTAAAAAAAGTGATACCAATAGCTATGGTTCTAACCGTTTCAGCCTTGTTATTCGGCAAAACCCAGCGCTGGCACTGCATTTATTAAGTTTTACGGCGGCTAAAGCAACAAACGGAGCACAAATAACATGGACCACCGAAAATGAGCAGAATTATACCAATTTTACAGTTGAAAGAAGCGTTGACAATGGTAAGACTTTTGAAGTATTAGGTGGCTTTTTGTCAAGCGCCGCTGGTACATACAGCTTTTTAGATAAAAACCCAATTCAGACGACGACAGACTGGTATCGGTTAAAACTTGAGGATTTAAATGGCGCAATAACCTATTCGAGCATAGTACAGCTGCAATATTCAACAAGTACCAACATTCCTAACCGTATTAATGTTTATCCTAACCCAACAAGCGGTATTGTAAATTTATCCATAAGCCAAACTAACGGCTTAGACGCTAACATATCTGCGCTGCAAACGCTTACTATAATTCCAGGTTTAGTTAATAATCCAACAACAGCCCAGCAATCATATGACATTAAAATAATAAGCATTACCGGTTCAGTTATTAAAACAGCAAAATCGCAACAGCCGAGCTGGCAGGGCAATTTAAATGCATTGATGCCGGGCACCTATATCATACAGGTGTTGAATAGCGATGATAAGAGTTTGGTTGGGAAAAGCACGTTTGTGAAATTGTAAGGTGAATAATAAGCAGTGAATAAACTCTATGTTGCTCACTGTCAACTACTACCGGTTTATAGCTTAACATATGTAACCTTTATCATTTTGTTTTCGTAAAACGGAAAGGGGTTTTAACGCTAAAAACTTCGCCCATTTTACACTATGGAAAAAGTTATACACGGAGTAATATTTACTATTTAATAACCAAAATAAATGTATGGTTATGCGTATACCTTTACTTTATCTTATTCTTGCAGGTTGGTTAACATTTGTTTTTAATGGTGTTTTAGCCTCCGCACCTAATATTAGTTACACACCTGCAACTAATACTTATACCGTAAATACGCCTATTACTACATTAACGCCTACCAATATTGGAGGGGCTGTTTCCTCAGGAGCACTGACCACTTTTTCAACCAGCCCTGGCGGACAACCTTATGGTATAGCTTATGACCCTACAACAGGGGATATAATTACCAGTGGTTACGCTCCGACTAATGCAATTTATAGATATTCGCCCTCGGGTGTGTTGTTAAATACGTACACCTCTTTAATAAGCAGCCCCAAAGACATGGTGGTTGACAACTCAGGTAATATTTTCGTAGGAAATTCTGGTGGAAACGATGTTGTAGAAATTACACCCGCTGGCGTAACAACCGCTATAACAACAGGTTTTACAGCCGGAACCAGCCAGCCCGATGGTATGGCTATTGACAATGTGGGCAATATTTTTGTTGCCGACCAGGGTACCAATAAGGTTTATAAAATTGCCCCCGGCGCAACTACCGCAACCGTATATGCGAGCGGATTTACCAATGCATACGGTATTACCGTAAATAGTGCAGGCGTAGTATATGTATCACAATACACGACAACAGCAAATATAATGCAAATATCAACGGGTGGTGTTGTAAGCGTTTTTGTAAGTAAAGCAGCAGGCGGGTGGACCGACCTTCGTAATCTTGATGTAGATGCGTCAGATAATCTTTATGTGGCTGATTATGGAAATGGTTCAGTAGACAAAATCACTCCTGCAGGGGTAGTGAGCACTGTTGTTACGGGTTTAAATCAGCCACGGGCAACAGCCGAGGATGTTTTTGGCAACTTATACATTGCAAATAGTGGCAATAGTCAAATTGAAGAGCTATCACCCTCTAATTACTCCATAAACATACCTCTACCAGCAGGTATGAGCTTCAACACTACTAACGGTCAAATTTCAGGCACCCCCACGGTAACATCCCCGACAACTGTATACACTATTGTTGGCCACAACGGATCTGGTTCAGGTTACACCACTGTAACTATAACCGTAGATCCTACGGCCCCAACGGGTACGCCAGACTTTAATTGCGGTCCTGGAATAGTAAATCTTTCGGCTTCAGGAGGGCTTCCCGCGGGAGGCACTTATAACTGGTATGCAGCGGCTGTAGGAGGAGCATCTTTGAATACGGGTTCGACGTACACTCCCAATATTGCCACTACCACAACGTATTATCTGGCGTATACCCAGGGCGGTGTATCCTGTGCGGCGCGTGTGCCCGTTGTAGGAACAATAAGCGCCAACCCAATTATATCAACAGCCCCAACTGCGGGGGCATATTTCTCTTACTCTTTCACGGGAGGCATTACGACGGACATTTCCGGAGCCAATAACGGAACACTTCATGGTGCACCTGCCACTACTACTGATCGTTACAGTACTGCCAGCAACGCATACAACTTTGTGGCTGCCAGCGCACAATATATCTCGACAACTACATCTTATGTTTCGCCCGGACCTCAAACTTTTTCTTTGAGTGTATGGTTTAAAACCAGTACTGCCGGGGGTTACCTGGCCGGTTTCGGGAATTTACAAACGGGAAATAGTGCTAATATTGACCGTGTAATTTACATAGGAACCAACGGGGAGTTGTATTTCGGACTTCAACCAGGCGGTGTTAAAAAAACTATAAACACCCTAACGGCATATAACGATGGAAACTGGCACCATGTTGTGGCCACATTTTCAACCGCCAATGGCAGCAATATGTATGTAGACGGTGCATTAGCTGCTTCTGATCCTACTATGAATGCCGTTTTTTCTACGGCAGGATATTGGCGTGTGGCGTATGATGTTTTGACAGGTTACACAAATGCACCGGCGACCTTTTATTTTAACGGTTCACTGGATGATATTGCGGTAGCCAATACCGAGTTAACCCCTGCCCAGGTTAATGTTTTATACGGCGCAGGCGCAGGTAATTTTTGCGCAGGTAATTCATTATCATTAACAGCTAATTCGGTAGCAGGTGCATCTTATTCATGGGCCGGCCCGGGCTTCGTTTCAGCCCTGCAAAACCCAACTGTTCCGGCGGCTCAGGCAGGTACGTATGTACTTACCGTTACCGGTGCTGCGGGATGTACATCAACTATAAATGTTACGGCCCCTTCAAATGCAATAACTTATACATGGTCGGGCGCTGCCGGCACTACAAACCTATTAACTGCTGGTAACTGGGATAAACTTCCCCTTTTTAGTAACACGTCTAATTTAGTGATTCCCACCGGTTTGGCCCACTATCCGTTGCTAACCAGCAATGTAAATGTATACGGTTTAACCATTGCCAATGGCGCCTCTTTTAGTTTAGGTGGATTTACGCTTGGTGTTGGTTGTAATATCATTAATAATACTACCACCGCTGGTACCGGGATACTTTATGGCAATAATAATTTATCCGGAATCACATGGAACGGATCATTGGCAGCGCAAAGCTATACGGGTACTAATACGACAAACACAGCATCATTGGGCAGCATGACTATCAACAACACTGCAGGCGGTAATCTTACAATAAACGGCGGACCGGTAGATATTTATAATACACTTACCATGACCAATGGCGACCTAACTATTGGCGCTGCTCCGGCGGCTCTGACTTTAAAAAGTACAGGGACACTAACGGCCAGCGTACCCGCTATACCTGCGGGCAGTACAATTACAGGAAATGTTACCGTTGAACGTTATATTACCGGTGGTGCGGCTCTTAAATACAGGGATTACCGATTTTTTTCGTCTCCCGTTTATTCAAGTAATCAAACACTTGGTGCCAGTTCAGGGAACGTTTATGATTTAACCTATTTAAAAACAGGAAACGCAAACAATCCCGTTACGACCGGCACAGGTGGCAACGCAAATGGTTTTGACAAATCGGGAAACCCCACGATTTATGTTTACAGGGAGGACAGAAATGCAAAAAATACGGTTTATACCGGTGGAAATTATATTGGAGTAACGAACATAACCGGTGCGAAACTAAGCTATGATAATACAAATAATACAACCACAACTGGCTATTTACCGGTTGGTAACGGTTTTGCATTTTTTTTCAGGGGAAGTTATACCAACGGAGCCACTCTTACGGGGCGCACTACCTTACCGGTAACTGCAACTTATTATCCTAACTCACTAACTGTTTCGCAGGTGGGTTCATTGAACCAGGGTACAGTGCCCGTTATTTTATGGTTTAACAGTACGACGGCCAATAGCTATCAGAGTACTTTATCGTATACAGCGGCCAATACTTCTGGCACCAAGGGTTTTAATTTAGTGGGTAATCCGTATGCCTCTTCTATTGATTGGAGCATAATTTGGCCCTTAAATCCCGCTACCATTAACGCTACCGTATACGAATATGATCCGGCGCAAGTAAACGTTTACGGCACTTATAACGCGTTTACCAATATCTCATTGAACAATGGGAATAAAATCATTGAAAGCGGGCAAGGCTTTTTTGTACAAGCAAATACCACCGGTGCGACTTTGCAATTTACTGAAGCCGGGAAGTCTGCAACACAATTAACATCAGGCACTACTTTATTGATGGGTACACCCGTATCAAACTCTGCATATAATCAGGACTTACGTTTAAATATTTCAAAAGATTCCACAAGTAAATTTGAAGTGCTGGTAGGGTTTAATTCTAGTTCAAATAAAAATTACAACCATCTTGAAGATGACGTATACTTCCCGGCCCAAAGTCCGGGCCAATCCTTGTGGATCACATCAGGCGATAATGTTAAAGTTGTTTCCAAGTGGTTATCATTACCTCAAAAAAATCAAACCGATACAGTAAATGTAACCGCAACGGCTTCAACAAGCGGACAGTATACAATTACCAGAAGCGAGTTAAAAGCAATTCCACAAATTTATGATATCTGGCTTATGGACAGACTTAAAAAGGATTCATTAGATATAAGGCATAATGCAACGTATGTTTTTGATGTAGATTTAACGGATACAACAACATTTGGCGGCAACAGATTTAAATTAATTATTCGTCAAAATCCTGCCCTTGCACTACATTTATTAAGTTTTACAGCAGCCGAAGCAACAAACGGGGCTCAGATAAACTGGAAAACCGAAAATGAACAGAACTATACCAATTTCACCATTGAAAGAAGTACCGACAACGGTAAAACTTTTGACGTATTGGGGGGCTTTCTGTCAAGCGCTGGCGGAACTTATAGTTTTTTAGACAAAAATCCAGTCCAGGCAGTTACAGATCAATATCGTTTAAAACTTGAAGATTTGGATGGCGTTATCAGCTATTCAAAGATTGTACCCCTGGTTTATTCAACTTTAGGTAGTAGCCTTAATAATGGTATCAGTGTTTATCCTAACCCTACAAGCGGTGTTGTAAATTTATCTATAACTCAAAATAACGGTGTATCCTCAAGTACATCTGCGCTTCAAACGCTTAATTTGGCCCCTGGTCTAGTTAATAATAAAGCCACGGGTCCACAATCATACGATATTAAAATAATCAATATTTCCGGCACTACGGTTAAATCAGCAAAATCATCACAAGCCAGCTGGCAAAGCAATTTAAGCGACTTGCCGCCCGGCACCTATATTATACAGATATCTAACAGCAACGATAACCGTTTGATCGGGAACAGTACTTTCGTGAAACTGTAATTTACTGGTCGGTCACCCTGACCATTCAATATCTAAATGACTAATTAGCTGCCTTTAAATATCCGAAGCAATTCCGGGCCAAAAATTCTTAATTTTTTTAAAATTTATTTTATTCGTAAAACTTTTTTCTAGAGTTGACGTGAACTATTTTGCGGTCAAGTTATTTTGCCTATTAGTAAACTTTGGCGCCAATCTGGGCCTGTCATAGGCAAAGGTTTAATCATGGGATAAGCGATTAAACCGGCAATTAAGCAGCTGCCTCCGCGCCCATGGATTAGTGTCGACGTTATGATCTCGCATGTTAAGATGTTAACAATAAATGGGTTTGAAAAGTAAAAAAAAAATAGTTATTTGCAATTGATTGATATTAATTATTGAATTAAGCACTTAACTTCATTGTTAAGATGGGTATCCCGCCAAGGGGATATATGATTAAAACATTTTATCAATATGCCAAATTAACCTGACTAACTTTTGTTGTTTTGAGAAAATATTTACTTTGTTTTTTTACCGGAACTGCATTAATATCCATTTTTAACAGTGTTAATGCCCAGGCACCGATTATTACATACAGCAGCCCCACTAATATTTATACCGTCGGCACGGCTATTACTGCATTAGCACCCACAAATACAGGCGGGGCCGTACCAGCCGCCGCTTACGCGCAGGTAACAACACTGGTTGCCACTGCAGCAGGGCTTAATAATCCTCAGTCAATAACGTCAGATGGTGCGGGTAATGTATACGTGGCGGATTATGGTAATAACTTAATCCGTAAAGTTACCGCAGCGGGCGTAATGACCACATTTGCAGGCAGCGGCGCTACTGCCGAACTTGACGGTACAGGTGTGGGGGCAAAATTTAATGGCCCGGATGGTATAGTATATGACGGGGCGGGCAGTTTATATGTTGCCGATGGGAAAGGCCAGACGATTAGAAAGATTGTTATTGCGACCGCCGCAGTAACCACCTATGCGGGAATAGCCGGTTCCGCCGGAACAACCAATGGCGTACTTTTAGCTTCAAAATTTAATGGTCCAGCCGGGCTTGACATAGACGCCTCCACGGGTAATATGTTCGTTTGTGACCAGGGAAATAATACGATCAGGATGATTTCGGGAGGCAATGTAACCACTTTGGCGGGTGGCCTTACAATAGGGGGTACTACGTCAGGTTCAGCAAATGGCACCGGTATAGCCGCAACATTTAATAGTCCGCGTGATTTGGTTGCCGACGGATCGGGTGATCTGTATGTGGCTGATTATTTGAATGCGTTAATAAGGAAGATTGTTATTAGCACCGGAGTAGTCACCACTTTTGCAGGCAGTACAGCGGGTTACCTTGATGCAACAGGCATCGCTGCCAAATTTAATCATCCCGGCAGCATCAGCATCGATGCCCTGGGTAATTTGTATGTTACCGACCTTACTAATAACCGGATACGGTTGGTTAGCCCGGCGGCCGTTGTCACTACTATAGCAGGCAGTGGCGCAAACTCTGAAATTAATGGAACTGGTGTAGCTGCAGGTTTCGCCTCGCCGGCAGGCCTTGATATTGACGGTTTGGGCAATTGCTACATTGTAGATTACCTGGCGGGAACAACCGGCACAGTTAGAAAAATGTCTGTTACCGGTTATTTTATAAGTGCTGCACCACCTGCTGGCGTCACATTTACGGCTACCACAGGCACTTTTTCAGGCAACCCAACTGCAATTTCTGCCGCCACTAATTACACGATTACCGGTTATAACCTTTCGGGCAGCAGCAGCACTGTCGTGAACATAGCAGTCGGGCGCTCAGTCGCATGGACGGCAGGTAGTAATACCTCTACCTGGACTACTAAGGGAAACTGGAACACCGGCGCAGTGCCAACCGGAAATGACGCCGTTAGTATTGGAGTTTCGGCTTACACGAGACCAAAAGAACCAAAAATAACAACGGCCGTGACTGTTGGTTCAATAACATTTGGTAATACTGGCGGAAACCACACTTTAACAATTACCTCGCCTGGATCACTAACCGTTAGCAGTTACCTTACCGTTAACACTGGTGTAACGCCGACATTAACCGGAACGGGGAACGTAAACATTTCACCGGGCGCAATTTTAAACGTCAACGGCACGGGGGTATTAACCACTAATTTGACGGGGAAACTTACGCTTAAATCAGATGCTACGGGGTCAGCATCGGTCGGCCAGATACTTCCAACATCTATTGTTATAGTACCCGGGGCCGATTCTATTCATGTAGAACGGTATTTAACCGGCGGGGCTGGGTACAGGGGATACCGCTTACTATCTTCACCGGTTTACGTGGCTTCTGTGGGAGCTGCTCCAGCTATTAACGTTGCAGGGTTAAACTATTTGAGCAACAATATCTATCTTACAGGTGCGGCAGGCGGCGGCTTTAATAAAACGGGCAACCCAACCATTTATTTATTCAGGGAAGATCAGTCTGTTAATAATCAGACATTTACCACGGGTAATTTTTGGGGCATCAGCGCCATGAATAACACGCCTTTGTATAATTATTTCACTAACGGAGGCTCCACTGTTACTAATATTCCGGTCGGCAACGGCTACATGGTCTTTTTCAGGGGCGACAGAAGTTTTGCACTAGTTGGAGCAGAAACGGTAGCTACCTACACCCCTATGCCTGCCACGCTAAGCGCTTACGGTGCATTGAACGCGGGACAAATAATTGTACACGACTGGTACACCACAGGCTCCGCAAATTTAGGTTGGACAAATACCATCGGCAATGGACCTGTGCAAGGATACAACCTGGTAGGTAACCCTTATGCCTGCTCGATTGATTGGGAACAGTACAGCACCAGCCTGCCCAATACCACGGGGATATACGCAGTTAATGTTGGAAACACGATTTATGAACTTAACCCGCTCACAAATAATTATGACTCGTACCAGGTAGGGGGTGCGTTTACCAATCACGGCTCCAGAACCATTGTAAGCGGACAAGCCTTTTATGTAATTGCAGCCAATGCGACGGCCCAATTAATTTTCAACGAATCAGCAAAGGCAGTTGCACCGTTTACTCAAAACACCGGCCTTAATCTTTTTATGGCTGACAAAACAACTGTCGAGAGTTTAAATAATGCTGTCGTTAATCAGCATTTACGTTTGCAATTGGCCAAAGATGCAGTTAATACAGACGATACCTATATTGGGTTTAACTCCACTGCCAAACCCGAATACGTGTACAACGAAGATGCACCTTATAACACGGGAAGCGGCCAGGTAAGTCTGGCAAGTATTTCAAGCGATAATGTTTCCCTGGCTATTAACATGCTCCCTCTGCCAAAGCAAAGTGAAATTATTAAGTTAAAAGTGGGCGCAACTACTGATGGTACTTATAATTTAAACATGCTCGAAATAAAGGCTGTCCCGGTGCTCTATGATATTTGGTTAATGGATGCCTACAAAAAAGATTCAGTGGACATGCGGCACACCAGCACGTATGCTTTTAACATTTACAAAAGCGACACCAATAGCTACGGCTCTAACAGGTTTAGCCTGGTTATCAGGCAAAATCCTGCTATTGGCTTACGTTTGTTAACCTTCACAGTTACAAGAGCGACGAGCGGAGCACAAATAACATGGACAACCCAAAATGAGCAAAACTATACTAACTTTACTATTGAAAGAAGCACCAATAACGGAAATACGTTTGATGTGCTGAGCGGTTTTCTTTCGACAGCAAGCGGAACTTATGGTTATTTAGATAAAAACACGAAAATGGGCCTGAATCAATATCGTCTAAAGCTCGAAGATGTGAACGGCGCGATTACCTATTCAAATGTTGAATCCCTTCTATATTCAAATTCGGGCAACGATGCCGACAAAAATGCCATTAATGTTTATCCAAATCCAACCACCGGTATTCTCAATTTAGTCATCAATCAAAACATAAATACCTCTTCATATGCTTTATCCGGGCTGCAAACTTTCGAAACTTCCCTCTTAAGTGGTAATCAACCCACAAGCCCCCAATCTTACGATATTAATATTATAAGTATTGATGGCGCTATTGTAAGATCAGTAAAATCATCACAAGCCAGTTGGCAGGACAATTTAAGCGGTTTGCAGCCT